>WBZX01001705.1_pt1 | contig 16102 bp, 7 predicted proteins | sample 5204211 | NCBI WGS metagenome assembly WBZX01 (sample SAMN12344362, study PRJNA552823) | activated sludge metagenome | biome: Activated sludge suspended growth; feature: Nitrification reactor; material: Wastewater; isolation source: activated sludge from nitrification reactor of wastewater treatment...
CCGATAACGCGCATCGCGTCTCCGACCACTATTTGTCATCCAAAATTTTATCGATCCTGGCTGCCATATCGTCGTAGTGATAACGCGTCAGTTTATCGTTTGATTTGGCTGCTCTAAAGCGGGCTCTCAGATCTTTCAAGGTTCCCCTTGCCAGTGCCTTAATATCGGTATGTTCGACTGCATTATCAGGGTTTTCGAGTAGTCTCTGCAGTGCCTCAATAAAGGTACGTTGGAGGTTTCTGCGGTATAGGGTAATTTCACCTCCTTTGCCCACCTCCCTGTAAATATTGGCTACCAGATCGTCCATCATTTCCGAAAGGGAATAAGCAGCACTGCCGTTAAGAGCATTGTTTTCTACCATGCGCTTCATCCTTTCTGCAAAAAAGAGCTGGGCCAGGGTTTGATCCTGCATAGATCGGATCCTTTCTGCCATGCCGGTTTCTTCAATTCTATGTAAAATGCTGGCGTCAATCAACCAATTGGGAGTATCAAACAATTGTTTGTTGAGGAAGTTGATGGCATCTTTTTGTTTGGCCTTTTCAACGTGTTTGTATATGGGTTCACCCTGATCAAAGGTTTTATAATATTCATACACTCCTCCCACATTGGCACTAACGTGACCAATATATCTTCTGAACTGAACCACCACGTTGTCGTACAACTCTTTGAGTTCTGTATAATCTTTGGTCTCTTCACCTGTCCATTGTATAAGATTGGGAACAATGCGCTTCAGATTTTCAATGCCCAATTCAGATGCACGCATGCTGTTGTCTCCCAAATCTTCGGTCTGTGCGGTTGGATCCGTAGGCATACCTCTTTGTCGGCCAAATCTATAAATGGGATTATTGGCTCTTTCTTTGATCCAGTTGTTTAAAGTATTCCTTTCTGACACTGGATCTTTAACACCATCAATAAGTTTATATCCAAAAATGATCGACCAGTCATCGTAGGGTCCAATGTCAGGCATCAAACCTACCTTGCCGTCCTGAGGCTGGGCTACGTAATTAAATCGGGCATAATCCATGATTGAGGGTGCGGTTCCCATCTTCGTGGTAAAGTTTACCGATCTCAAAGAATCTACCGGATAAGCAACACTGGCACCCATGTTGTGGGGCAAACCCAGGGTATGTCCTACTTCGTGGGCAGCTACAAAACGAATCAGTCTGCCCATAACTTCATCCTTAAACTTAGGCGACCGGGCTTCCGGATTGATGGCAGCAGTCTGGATAAAATACCAGTTGCGCAATAGGTTCATCACGTTGTGGTACCAAATGATATCTGATTCCAGTATCTCTCCCGTTCTGGGATCGTGCACATGAGGACCCATGGCATTCTGTATGTCGGTACTCACGTATCGAATGACCGAATAACGCACATCTTCCGGACTCCAATCCGGATCTTCTTCCTTGGTAGGGGCATCTTTGGCCATAATGGCATTTTTGAAGCCGGCTTTTTCAAAGGCTTTTTGCCAGTCATTTACCCCTTGCTTCAAATAAGGCCTCCATTTCTCAGGAGTGGCCGGATCTATATAATAAACTATAGGTTTTTTGGGCTCAACCAATTCTCCTCTGAAGTACCTGTCTTTGTCTTCATCTTTGGGCTCCAACCTCCATCGGGTGATGAATCGTTGATTGGCGGCTTTCTGGGCATCCAGGCTGTAGTTGGTCTGGTTGACCGAAAAATAGCCTACCCTGGCATCAAACAACCTGGGCACCATGGGTACTTCTGGAAGCAAGACAAATGATTGGTTCATTTCTACCGACAAAGTACCGGTGATCTGGTTGTCTGGTAGCGAAGAACCTGTATACGTCAACACATGTCTCACTTCAACATTCTGGGGAAAAGACTTTATGCTGTTGACAAAAGACCTTTTTGAATCCAGGGCTTTGATGCCAAAAGTTTTCCTTTCATCCGGATCCATTGCACCAATCATATCCACATCGGTGGTAAACAAAGGAGCTACATCGATAACAAATGCATTTTTAGCCTCATTGTAAGCCTTGATGTCAAAGATCATGATGATTGGCTCAAAGTTGTTGTTTTTAACCGATTGGTAAATGGGATCTTCTTCACTGGCTACTGAATTATAGGAAACAGAACGCAAAAGGATTTGGTCATCCTTCTTCTGCCAACGGATCACTTGCTGGGGTCGCGATTCTACACCGGCACCGCCAAAATTGAGGTTTTTTACAAAACCGGAAATCCTGCTTGTAATCAGGATTTCTTTATCAATTACATCCTGAGGTATTTCAAAATACCAGTTTTCTTTTACTTTGTGGGAAATGAAAAAGCCACTATCGGTAACGGCTTCGGCTGTGATGATGTCTTTGTAGGGTTTAACCTTTTCATCCTTCTTTTTTTCATCTTTTTTAGGAGCCGGAGCCGAATCAGCCGCAGGTGCAGCCGGAGCCTTCGGAGCCGGAGGAGGTGTTGTTTTCTTACTGCAAGAAAAAACAAATAAAAGCAGCAATGCAAATGAAATGTGTCTCAACATAAAATCACGATTTTGAAAAACAAAGATAGTCAGCGAGAAAGAAGTCAACGCATTTTAGTCGGGGAATATAATTTTGAAATACGAACAGAAAACCGCTAATCACCAAATTATATTTTAATTATTCATCAAATACTTCAAAATAAAGCATTAATGACAATGACAACATTGTTTCCAATTGTTAATGAATACTTAGTGATACCACACTTTGAATTTTATGGTCAATAACCAGCTTGCTTCTTAAGAATAAAAAAGACATATCATTTTTACCAAGTAATACATTGAAAAGCAGGCTCCTTACTGAAACTCATTAACCAACCTTTGGATTTAAAGTGGGTAAATATTTTGGGAGCAGTCTTACTACGGGGTTCAAGATTCATGATTTCTAACTTTATTCCATTGCTAGCATTTATACATGATACTCATATTAACAATTCAAATTTAGCCTTTATACTTGCCTCTTTGGCACCTGGAATCAGTGATTATCCTTTTTTTTATGTCCGCTTACCCAGGTTAAGCAATCACAACGATAAACAGAGATACTAAATGATCTTCACCCGCTGATAAATCAACCATACCCAAGACTATAAAAATCATATTCATTGTCATAAAAAGAAACATGGATGTAAGACAAACTCCTTATTAACACTTTTTACATATACTACAATAATAATATTTTATAGCATAAAACTTTTGAATAATTGAATATATATTTGACTGAAATATTTTTTCACCGCTTAAATTATCTGGTTCGAGCATCTGTGATCGTATAATATTTTAATAGAAAAGAAAATTATTTAATAAAATGTACCCAAGTAAATAGTTTACCGGGCAAAATAATAACCAAATAACACAACTCTTTTTGCAGAGATTGACTGAATGGCCTACGCTCAGAATATCTAAATCTAATCTCCCTAATTTATGAGGTTAATAAACAATGCCATATAAATAAAAGTACTTTATTAACTTTAAGTTATCAAAAGTTCAATCCGGTACAATAATGTAAAACAAATTTATCAGAGGGTTCACCCCCAACAAATTAACAAATTATTTTTAAGGATTATCTGTAGCTTTGACAATAGCATGGAGACCGTAAGTCTCTGGCGCGACAAAAATGTTCAATCTTTTATTCTTCAAGCCGACACTTATGTTTTAAAACTGTTTACATATCATTAATTTTACTACTTTGTGAACTTAAATCAATTTTGCTTATGAAAAATACAACGCTCATTTGGGTGATAATAATTACCTTAAAGACAGTTACGGGCTGGGCACAACTACCATCACCCTATCTAAAAGTTTCCCCGAATCTGGCACCCTGCAGACCAGGAACTTTCAACCTACAAATTAATAATAAGATAACCAGCCTGAAGCTTGGAACAAGCGGGTCATTAGCAACACTGAAACCCTTGTCTGATGATGGCACAGTTTTTCCTGAAAATGTTGACAAAAATGTGGCATTCATTTCAAGTTTGTGGATAGGGGGTCTAACTACAGATAATGAAGTGAGATTTGCCGGTACAACTTACAGAAGCAATACTGATAATTTCGATTGGGTATGCGGTCCGTTAGATGAAAATGGTCAAACTGAAGAAATAACCTGCCGTATATTTGATAGGATATTTGTTGTAAAAAGGCCAGAGATTTACGCTGCCTACAACTTGATGTTTGACCAGAATGGAAAATTAAACAGTACAAACTGTGACTTATTGCCGCAAAATATCCTATTCTGGCCTGGAAAAGGCAATCCTAACTGGCCTTACAATTTGGGCCAATCGATTGTTGGCAAAGACCTGGCCACCTTTTACGATTATAACCAGGATGGTGTATATAATGCCTGCGATGGAGATCTACCCTGTCTGGAAACCAACGGCAAGAAAGCAATTAGTCATGCTGAGCTATTATCTAACTTTCCGGAATTCCTGACATTTAATGTGATCAACGACAACGGAAATATCCATCGTTTATCAGGAGGTAAAAATTTAAAAATGGAAGTTCACACCTATACATTTAGCCATCCAGTAAATGAAAAGGAGGAAGATGTAACTTTTATTAAATTCAAAACCATTTACAAGGGCAATGACACCTTACATGATGTTTTTTTATCGATATGGGTTGATCCAAACTTAGGTTGCTACCCGGATGACTATATAGGAACCTCATCTCAAAATGATCTTGTATATGTTTACAATAAAGACACGCTGGCCCAGGAAGAGCAAAATTTCTGCCCTGGATTGGAAACAACATTTGATGGTATTCCTCCCATTATGGCTTTTAGTTTCATCAAAGGATTTGACATTCCAAAAAATGAAGGTGGAACTGTTGCACTTGTGGATGCGGGACTAACTTCATCAATATACACCTATAATTGCGCCTTAGGCACACCGGAACAAGCCACTTGTGACCCTGAAGATCAGGACATTTTCTTTTATAGAAATATGAAGGGAAAATGGAAGAATGGATTGCCCATAACAGAAGCAGGTTCCGGATACAATGCAGGTTCAATAGATTCGACCTTATTCGTATTTGATGGTAATCCCAAAAATTTAAATGATTGGACCATGTGTTCTGCCAAACCCGAAAGTGGGGATTACAGATTTTTAATGACAACTGGAGGAAGTGTCATGACCAAAGGTTCGGTGAATGAAGCCCTGGTGGCTATAACTTTGACCAAAGGTGACAACTCCCTTTGCCCTGACATATCAAAGGTGGTTGAACTGAATAATGACACTAAGCAACTTTATGACAACAACTGGCAAAGGTTAAATGGACCCTTTGCTCCCGATCTTACTTATGAGCAAGAAGATAAAAAAATAACATTTAACATAGTCAACAATCCGAAATTCAATAACCCCACACACAATTACAAGGAAAAAATTCCAGGCTTGGCTGATCAGCCTGAAAATTATTATCAATTTGAAGGATATCAAATTTACCAGGTTAACAACCTATCTTATGACCCTGATTTATTGGGAGATAGCAATAGTGTAGTTGTTTACCAGTGCGACAAAATTAACGATATAGTTGATCTGTCCAATTGGGAATACAAAATTGACTCAATAAACAAAACACATTGGATAAAAACAATTAAAGTATCAGGTAACAATCAAGGCATTCAGGAACAGTTTTCAATTGATCAGGATTTTTTAAATGGGGGGCCTTTACTTAAGAACAAAGAATATTATTACGTTGCTGTGGCCTATGCTTATAATAACTTTGAAACGTTCGATTCGAATAAAGTATCAGGACAGCAGAAAACCTATATAAGGAGTACAAATAACATTAAGATTTATACAATAAAGCCTGCATTTAATGATAATAAAACACCAATTAAAATAACAAGATTGAAAGGGGAAGGTACCTATCATTATTTAAATTTAAATTCAAATAAAAATGATTCAATCGTATATTCAGGATTCTGTAAACAATTGGAATTTACTTCTAATAATGGACCTTTTGACATCATCGTAGTAGACTCAAACAAAATAAAGAAAGGAGAGAAATTCCTTCTGCAAATAAAAGGACCATTTAATGATCAAAATTCAGTCTGCGAATTTAGAGATGACAGCACCTTTTATGAAATTACAGATTTAAAGAGTGGGCAGGTCTATGCTTCCAAAAATGCCATCAATATTCACAGTGATCAATACTTTGAAGAATTAGGCATTGTTGTATCATTTCACCAGCCTGATTTTATAGGGACAAATACTTTTGCCAATGGTGGGTATCTGCAACAAAAATATAAATACCTAAATGAGAACGGAATAAAGTGGTTTAATTCAACCCCAGACATACCAGATTCCATTAATGGTTACAACCACTTTATAGTCGATCCTGCCACCGATATAAATATAAACAACCTCCAAAAAATAACAGAGCTGGGTAGCTTTTTCCCTTTTCAAACATCTAAAACCAATATACCCGGCGACAATAAATTCAGTATATCAACCCTGGATCCGGATAATCATGCCTATTTTAAAAATCCTAACCTAAATATCCTTGATCTAAAATATTTAAACAATGTAGATCTCGTTTTTACAGCTGATAAATCAAAATGGAGCAGATGCATTGTAGTAGAAACAGCCCCTGAATTCTATAGATTTTTTGAAGCTCCACTCGATAAATCAAAAATGCTGACAGTAAGAAAAACTAAATCTGTTGATAAAAACGGATTGCCAGACAATACTTCAACCCAAGGGTATAGCTGGTTCCCCGGTTATGCCATTGATCTTGATAAAGGCGAAAGGATTAACTTGTTTTTTGGAGAGAATACAACACTCAGGTATTTAGATGAAAAAAACGGAATAGACCCCAAAACAACAAAAGACATGTTGTTTAATCCAGGCAGTGAAATATTTTACGACACCACCCTATTCAGTCCATTGGATATATTTTTAGGTGGTCATCATTTTATATACATTACCCGTCAGGCGTATGATGGTTGCACCCAATTACACCAGGCCCTAAATGTACCTGAAATCACAGCAAATTCATGGGATGCCATCAGTAGTGTTACCTGGACATCTATTCCATTATTAAAAAAAGGGGAGTCCTGGTTATCCATGGATAAAGGATTGATCCCAAATGATCTTACGATAAGTCTGCGTATAGAAAAACCCTTTCAATTTTCTCAAAAAAACGAGAACTTAGAAGATATGCGAAAATGTAATTCCGAATTTGAATATCCTCTATATCAATTTGAATTGGTTAATGGAATAATATCTTCAACTGAAAATCAAACATCAACTATAGAATTACCTTGGAAATTCATGAACAGTTTCCACGGTTTTATATTATCAGATGTCACTAAAAAATGCAGGGTGCAGGTTTTTAATCTTACCGGCCAAATGTTTGCTCAGGCAATGGTAAACCCGGGCGAAGAGTATATATGGTCAAATGAATTTTCAAACATTAATAATAATATGATCTTTACAAAAGTTCAAGATTTTGAAAAAGGAAAAGAAGTAACGTATAAAACAATTCTAATAAATGATTAAGAAAGCACAAAACACTGCCATTCAAGCATGTAAACTTGCACCTTACTTATCAGCAATACATTTATCTTTTTGGTATATTTAAATACAATTCTTTCTTTGTGTCAACAAAAGTATTACGGCTTAATTAGGATGTCCGCTCCACGTCTATCAAGACTGGTCAAAAGTTATTTGCCGACATTACAGGCAAAACATCTTCCTTATATTTGTTCCAAAATAATTCACCCATGAAAATAATCACATGTATAACAATGTTGCTGTTTACTGGCATGCTAATTGCCCAGCCAAACTGTCAATACGGCAAGGCCAATATCACGGTCACATCAGGAAATATTACGCAACATTTGTCAACTTCCGGAGCAATGCTCACCGATGGTTCAGGCAACGCAGCTTATCAAATCAAGGTAAATGACCAATTGGTCCCGATAATCTACGAAGGTGGAATTTGGCTGGGAGGTCGTACTCTTGCAGATGATGTCAGATTTTCCGGAGCGACCTATGTGGTAGCCGGTTCAGATTATACAGACTGGTATCCGGGTGTTTTGGATCCTGATTATAATCTCACCAACCCTTGTAAAAACTGGGATCGGTTTTTTATTCTAACTTACAAAGACATACAAAATGCGATCCAAATGCTTTACAACAGCAACGGAACTATTAATACAGTGGATTGCGACTCGCTACCTCCCAATGTCTTGGCTTGGCCCGGCAAAGGCAATCCCTACTTTAAAAACGTCAACGGCTTTGACTTGCCCAACATGTATGCAATACCTTTTTACGATTACAATACGGATGGCATATATGACCCCTGTGCCGGAGACCTGCCTATGTTTCAGGCCAAGGAAGTTGTTGTCAACAACCATTTAGATGTTTTAAACACATTCCCCGATCATCTCAGCCTGAGTATAATCAATGATGCGTTAGGCCCACACAACCTTTCAGGAGGAGAGCCCGCCCAGGTGGAAATACATCAATATGCATTCGACTATCACTCGCTGGACAGCCTGGAACAAACTACTTTTTACCTTTACAAGATAATCAACAAATCTGAATCAGCGCTGAACCATAGTTATTTTGGTATGTGGTTTGATCCCGATTTGGGCTGTTATCTCGATGATTATGGAGGATGTTCTGCTGAAAACAATCTGATCTATTTTTACAATACGGATGCAGTAGATGGCTCACCGGGCAGCTCTTGCCCCGGCTCCAATTCTTTTGGATCCGAAATACCCATATCAGCCATTTCTTTACTCGATGGTCTGGATGAATTGAGCGAAATCTCAGATCCTCCCGGCTGGCTGAGAAAAGGAATGACCTCTGCCGTATATTTCAACAATTGTTCAGCCGGGCTTGTCGATCCCTCCACCTGTGACCCTGATGGCCCGGATCTTGACTTTTACAATCCGCTCAGAGGAAAATGGCATACCGGCGAGCCCATCACCTACGGAGGCTCCGGCTTCAATCCCGGCTCAACGGATACAACCCTATTTGTCTTTGATGGCAACCCATCAGACTTCAATTCATGGAGCATGTGCAGTTCCGGAATTTCTCAGTCAGATATCAGAATGCTCATGAGTACAGGAGGCGGCACAATGGAACCGGGCTTTATCGACGATGTTGTTGCTGCCATTCACACCGTTAGCAATGTTCCCTACCCCTGCCCTGACATCCAACCACTCATTGATGTCAACAACGCAGCCGACAACTTTAAAAATAGCGGATGGAAAAGAAAAACAACTTCAACACAAACCCATCAGCTTACCGAATCAGATTTACCCTGGGATTTTCAACAATTGGATAATGGGTTTAATGTGAGATCCGCAGAAAAAACACTGATCATTACCATCACCGATGTTACCGGCAAACAGGTAACAAAATTTTCATTACCTGCCCATGAAGTCCTAAAATGGCAAAACGACCATCTGCCAGACCAGGTCTTGATTGTTAGTATTTCAGATAAAACCAGGATACACAATTATAAAATTTGGGCACATTAAACATGATTCAAAAATAGAAGTTTACCCCGTTTTATCGTTGAAACCCGAACGCACCTGCGACTGTGCCCTGCTTCTTCACCCGAATCTACTGGAGGAATGAGGTGGGGCATTTTAAGTTGACACAGTCTGCTCCCCAAATCAATGCAGGCAGTCCTGCATTGATGTATGGATCGCATTTTTATTGAACAGGTAAACTCATAATGTAATCGTAAATAGATCCAATTTCCTCATCTGAAAAAGGAGCTATTCCCGCAAAAGGCATAAATTTGCCGTCCAGCATCTTACCTTCCGGTGTTTTTCCTGTTCGTAATGTCTCAATAAATTGAGCTCGGGTCCACTTGCCCGGGTTGCCTGTTGCAGAAATATTAGGTACCAGTGGCGACACGGGATCCGGAGACTTACCTCCTTTCAGATCCTCTTTGTGACAGGATATACAACCATGTGATCTCATCATGTAAAGTCCATGCTCCAGACTATTGACCGCAGCAGGATGGGCAACATGTTGGGCACGTTCATGATCAATAAGGTTGTAAGGGTACAATTCACCAAACTGCCCGGCACCCGCAAGGATTTTAGAAAACGTGGTAAATGAAGCCTTTTCAAAATGATTTTCAATTTTAGGAAGCGTTTTTAGAAATGCAATAAGGCATCCTAAATCCCGATCACTCAGATGACACATCGATTCACTGGGCATAATAAATAATTTCCTTCCACCCGGCCCCACACCGTGTCGAATAGACCTGATCCAATCCAAATCTGTATACTTTTCAGTTGGGCTACCTTTAGCGCCGGTTAGATTGGAAGATGCTATTTTACCAATATCAGGATCGTCAAAAAAGTAATTTCCCTCCAGTTGATTGCCATGACAAGAACGACAACCCACCGATAGTATACGACCACGTTCAACTGCTGTCGAATCAGTAGGAATATCTATCGCAGTAAGTTCAACAACTACTTTTTTCTCAGATTCAGCATTAAATTTATGGATAAAATAAAAAGCAAACAGCCCAATGATGCCTGCTAATAAAATCAACCCATAAGCCAGGTATTTTAAAATTCTTTTCATTGTAATTTAATATTAGAAGTGAATAAAAATAATAGGTTATAATCCTAACCCTTACTCAGATTAGGTCGCAAGATGTCTTTAAGATTTTCAGAAACCGGGACAAAGCCGTATTTGAGAGCCTTATGACCCATCAAATATACCAGTACAGACAAAAAGCCTAAACCAATTAATAATGCCACGGTATATGACATCCACAATAAACTTTGACAACGGGAGAAAAGGCAAATGAATGTGTACTCCAATTCAGCAACACCACTTTCAACCATTGCCAATGGTCCAATGCTGGACTTTATACCGAAGTACTTTGAAATCATAAGGTCGGGGTGGCCAATTTCAAGATATTGTATGACCCTAAAAGCATCCAACTCAAATTTGAGCCTGTTCTCCGCAGCACATGAAAAGGATAGCATTAAAAAAATAATAGTCATTGATTTCATATTTAGTTTTAATTGGTTTATAAATGTTGCCGTAAAATTCAAACCATTTCATTACCAGCCATATCATATTTGTAGCAATGAATATAAAAAATGACGCACACCCTATGACATTGATATTCTGATAGTTACAAAATTGTCAAAATTCCAAATGCGACAATGTTGATGTCAATGGCTACAAAATTGAAATGTAAATAGCCAGCATCTTCCGTGATTTGAACCCGTAAACTACAGGCAATTGGTAATAGAGAAATGAAACTTCATGGTGTATAGAACAAATTATACGGATCAATTTCAACACATAATGCACAGAATGATTACATTTGATATTAAAGCCCGTTATATGAGCCGATGGATTTTTACCATAAGCCTGCTCATGGGCATGGTATGGGGTTCTGCACAAAAGAATATCAACCCCGATAGCCTGCTCAAATTGATGCCAACAATGGTTGACACCCAAAAGATGCTTGCCTATCACGATATTTGCCGTTACTATGTAGGATTGGACAAGACCAGGTCAATAGAAGCTGCACAGGCAGCCCTCAATCTGGCAGAGCAAAAAAAAGATGACAAATGGCTAGCCCGTTGCCTCAGTGTATTAATTGCTGCGCTCAATATCCATGGTGAGAATAAAAATGTAAATGTACTGGCAGAACGCGCCCTAAAACACGCCCTGGCCTCCAATCATAAACCTTCTATCATGAAAGCTTATGAAGCGTTGGCCACCACCAATGGCATGAATTCTGTTTGGGATAAGGCCATTCAATATTCAGATCTGGGGCTTAAAGTGGCTGAAGAAATCAAAGATACCATTGGCATTCTTAATGCCATCAACATGTTGGCACTTTGCAATATGGAATTGAACCAGACGGATGTATCCTATCAATACCACCAAAGAGGCATTCGTTTGAGTCAGCAGATAGGCAGGATGTACGAATTTGGGCGAGCTTATGCCGGGCTGGCTGAGATCAACATCAAAAGAGGTGAATGGCAGGAGGCCATCAACCATGCCAACCAGGCAGCCACTGCTTTTGAAAAAATTAATTACCCTGTGGGGCAGGCTCAATCCTTTGTTTTTGGAGCTTCTGCCTTACTTCAACTCGGCAAATGGCAGGAGTGCCGAACCTTGTGCCAAAAGATTCTACATTTGTCTTCTTCTGCCGGCAATGATCCTGTAGGCGGTGAAGCAAACAATATACTGGGGTATGTAGAGATAGAGGCGGGCAATTACGCGATGGCCAACAGCCAATTTGAGAAAGCAGAAAAAGAAGCGCGCAAAGGCAATAATTATAAGTTGCTAAAGGATATTTACCGGGGAATGGAAATCCTGGCCACTATCAAAAAGGATTTTGTAGGAGCCCGTGCATTCCACCATAAATTTCAAATGGTTTCAGATTCCTTTTTTTCCAAACAGATACTAAGCAATGTTACCAATTACCGGGTAAAATATGAAACTGCGGAAAAAGAGCGATTGCTGGCCGAAGAACAGGAAATAAAAAGCAGGTGGATTTTTGGATCTGCAGCCCTGCTATCTTTGGTCATTGCATTTTTCCTTTTCCTCCGCAAGCAACAGCAAATGGATAAAAAAAGGGTCCATCTGGAAGCTGAAAAAGCCAGACTGGAAGCAGAGCTGGAACATGCAGAGGCAGATCGACTCAGAGAGGTGGACAAGCTGAAGAGTACATTTTTTGCCAACATAAGCCACGAAATCAGAACCCCATTATCGCTGATCATTGGTCCGCTCGATCAAATGATTAAAGGCAACTTTACAGGAGATCAAAACAAGTACTTTCGTATCATGCACAAAAATGGCAAGCGGCTTCTTGAATTGGTCAACCAATTGCTTTTGTTGAGCAAACTTGAAAGTGGCAAGATGAAACTCAGGGGCTGCACAGGTGACATCCATGCTTTGATCCATGCCATTGCATTTTCATTCGAAAGCATGGCCGATCGAAAAAACCTGACTATCCAGGTACACAGTCCGGCATCCGAAGGCAAATGTTGTTATGACAGAGATGCCGTAGAAAAAATTTTGGTTAACCTTATCTCCAACGCCATTAAGTTCAGCCACGAAGGAGGCAACATTTTGGTTTACATCTACCCTATTTCTGATGGATTTTTAAAATTTGAAATTCGCGATACCGGCATTGGAATAGCCGAAGATCAAATGCCCACCTTATTTGACCGGTTTTCAAAAAGCACTCAAAACGAAATTCAACCCGGCAGTGGTTTGGGTCTAGCCCTTGTCAAGGAATTGTGTGAATTGCATGGCGGTGCTGTTTCTGTGATAAGTAAAGAAGGCGAAGGCGCTGTATTTACAGTACTCCTTAACGTAGCAAGATCATTTTTTAACCAACACGATTTCAACGATCAACCGGATCCCGAAACCATACCTGCCCAAGTTCCGCTGCAAGATGAAGAAGTTACCAAAAATCCATCGACTTCTTTCCATCCATTGAAAAAAGTCATTTTAATTGCGGAAGACAATGCAGATGTAAGGACCTACATCAAGGACCAACTTGGAGATCAATATCAGGTATTAGAAGCCAACAATGGCAAACAAGGTATTGAATTGGCAACGGCACATGTTCCAGATATCATTATAACAGATATTATGATGCCCGAGTTGGATGGTCATGGGTTTTGTCACCTGGTGAAAAACGATAAATTGCTCTCACATATCCCGGTAATCATGCTTACTTCCAAAGCTGAAGATGAGGACAAAATCCGGGGCTTGGAATCCGGGGCAGATGACTTTCTGACCAAACCATTTCAGGCTGCTGAATTGGTGCTTAAGATTAAAAACTGGATCACAACCCGTGTGCGGTTACAGGAAAGTTATTTGGGTAAAATCAATGCCTTTACACCCGACCCTACAGCAGAAGAAAGTATGGATGCCCGCTTCCTGACTCAGGTAAGAGATGTCATTCAACATAATCTGGATGATGAAGGATTTTCAGTGGTGGAGCTAAGTCAAAAAGTAGGATTCAGCAGAAGTCAGCTGCATCGGAAACTTTCAGCCCTAACAGGCAAAGGGCCCAATGAAATCATAAGATCCATGCGCCTGGAACACGCCAAACAGCTGCTATCTCAAAAGTCTGGAAATGTCTCAGAGATTGCTTATCGCTGTGGTTTCAATTCGCCGGCCTATTTCATCAAATGTTTTAAAGACCAATACGGAATCACACCGGGAGAGCTATAACCCAATCTGCCGCCAGGAAGTGAGTTGGATTCTTTGAAACCTCATTCAAAATACATTTTCATACCAAGGCAGAAGTAGGTTCACATGCCTCCTTCACTTTATAATCGCAAATTACATCATTGGCATTTAGCCATCCAACAACCGAATTTAAAAATCATTTTTTTTAATCACATATATTACTAATTTCAATATTACAAATTCATGAAAACAAAAATTATAAAATTTGCAAAATGGCTTGGCATCCTCATCGGCATTCTGGTTTTGTTGGGTGGTGCTTTGGCTTTGTACATCTGGTCTTTAATGCCAAAAGTTGAAGGCGAGCCACCGGTACTGCAAACAGCATTGTTTCAAAAACCGGCCACACAACTGCCCTGCGCAGAAAAGTACATTCATAAATCAGCAGGAGAGCTGGCCGCTTTAATAAAAAGTCGCAAAGCCACTTCTGTTGAAATCACAACTGAATTCATCAACTATATCAAAAACAACAATTACAAAACCAATGCTTTTGTGTGGTTATTCGAAAAACAAGCCCTGGCAGCAGCTCTAATGGCAGATCAACAAATTGAAAAAGGAGAAGCTACCGGCTTGTTGCATGGTGTACCGGTATGCATCAAAGAAGAGTTTTGGGTCAAAGGGCAACCTTCAACCTGGAACTCGTCAAATTTCCAGACCTTCGTTGCCCCCCGCAACGCTGCAATAGTAGACGCGTGGCTTGCTGAAGGAGCCATCATTTTGGGCACAACCAATGTACCCAGGATGCTTATTGACATGCAAATCACAGGTGATATTTATCCTGAAGCCCACAATCCATATGATCCAAAAAGGACGCCGGGCGGAAGTACCGGGGGAGGTGCAGCAGCCGTGGCTTCCGCCCTTTGTCCACTGAGTTTGGGTGGTGATATGGGAGGAAGCATAAGAGTACCTTCTGCGTATTGCGGCATTTATGGTCTTAAAACGACAGAAGAAAGCATGGGCAGACATTTTGGTTCAGCCCCAGATACCACTGGCAATCACCACTTTTACAGAATGGCAGTGGCCGGCCCCATGGCCAGAACCATAGATGACATCGATTTGGGTTGGAAAGCATTGATCAAACCGTGGTACAAGAAAAATCCGTGGTTGGCCGTTGACTCAACCAAAAATTTATCAGCCTATAAGGTCGCCTGGTTTGGCCCCCTGGACCTTGGCCATGATAAAATTTTAATATCCCCGGATATCATGGCAAAATTAGGGAAGCTGATAGACACATTGAATAAAGCAGGGGTGAAAACCCAAAATATCCAGCCACCCAAATTACCGGAAATGCGACAAATGCACATGTTGCTCATGGCTTACATGGTATTTTCCAAACAGCCTTGGATCATCCGCCAGCTGATCAAGCACGATTTTGAAAATGGCAATCACCTCAAAATAGACATGAGCGAAGGAATTAATCGAATAGGCGATCCAGATCCGGAAGAATATGAAAAAATACTGGTTAGAAGAGACGCATTGAAGCAAACAATGGAGTCTTTTTTCAACCAATACGACTTTCTGATCATGCCTGTATCCACAGGACCCGCATTCTTAAAAAACCCCAATCATGAACCCATGGAAGTAGATGGTAAAAAAATGGAATATTGGGATCACTTTCACAATGCTATGTTTTTTAATGCCACCGGCCATCCTGCCCTCACCATACCATTGGGTCTGAATAATGAGGGCTTACCTATTGCCGTCCAGCTGGTGGGTCCACTGTTTTCAGAACAACGATTAATTCATTTTGCCAAAATGATTGAAAAAATGCATGATGGATATGTTGCTCCCCAATAGATCTCAATTATGCATCGAATAAAATGCGAATAGACAGGTAGAATTCCATTATTGACAAACCTTAATACAGGTCATAAGGCGAGTCGATAATGGAATTCAAACCTGC
>WBZX01001706.1_pt1 | contig 16090 bp, 25 predicted proteins | sample 5204211 | NCBI WGS metagenome assembly WBZX01 (sample SAMN12344362, study PRJNA552823) | activated sludge metagenome | biome: Activated sludge suspended growth; feature: Nitrification reactor; material: Wastewater; isolation source: activated sludge from nitrification reactor of wastewater...
GGCGCGCCGGCGATCGTCGAGGACACCTGCGGGCGCTGCGGAGGCGAGGGGGTGGAGCCCGTGCCCCTGGGGTTCAAGGTGCCGACCGTCGACGAGGCCGCGCTCGCCCAGGCCCGCTGGCTCGGCGACACGCTCGTCACCCCCGCGGTCAACCCGGCGGACCTCGAGGGCCGCCGCGCTCGCGTCGAGCCGATCCACGCGGATCTCAAGACGCGGGTCGCGCTCGACCGGCTGTTCACCGCGCTCGAGCGCGCGGGGGTGCTCAACGGCCAAGAGCACGACGGCTGCAGCGACGACGAGTTGCTCGACCGCGTGACCGCGCTGGTGCCGGCGCTCCTCGTCGCCCTGCGCGCGGCCGCCGGCGCCTTCGCCCGGGTCCGCGAGCTCGAGGCCGGCATCACCGACGCGCTCGACCACCTCGGCAGCGCGCGCGAAGAGGACAGCCTCGACCGCCGCGAGCAGTACAGGGCCGAGGCCGAGCGCGCCCTGCAGGGGGTGCTGTGATGCTGCGCGAGCACGAACCGCTGCCGGTCAAGCTCGACGGCCTCGGCGAGCCGATCGTCGACGACGTCCTGTACTTCATCCAGGACTCGCGGCAGGTCGTCGGCAACTGCGCGCTGTGGTGGCGGGTGGACGCCGGCGGCTACACCTGCGAGCTGCGCGAGGCCGGGCTGTACTCCGGCGTCGAGGCCAAGAGCATGCGCACCACCGACATCGCCTGGCCCGCCGAGGCGGTGCGCGCGATCGTCGTACAGCACGTGCGCGCCGAGGGGCTAGCCAGGCTACGCGAGGAGAAGCGCGAGGGGGCGAAGCCATGCTGACCGGCCTGCAGACCCTCGCGCTCTACGAAGCCCGCGCCGGCGCGGTCATAGAGGCGATCACACATGGCAAGCCGGCGCAGGTCCGGGCGATGGTCTCGCCCGGCATGCTGGCGACGCGGCTGCTTGAGGTGACGCTCGACGTCGACCGCGACGCTGTTCACTTCCTCGCCACCGTCGAGCGGTGGCCGGCCGGCGACAAGAAGCGCCGGATCGCCGGGTTCGACCTCGTGCTCGTGCCTGTGGGCGTCGAGGCGCGGGTCGGCGGCCTGGTGTACTTCGGCCGCGCCCGGATCGCCGGCCCCTGCGATGGCCGGGTGTTCCCGCCCGAGGGCTGGCACCACCTCAACGAGACCCACGTGTTCTATCTGCCCATCTGCCTCGACCAGCCGACCGACGTCGGCGAGGATGCCCCGCATGGCGAAGCTCGTCCCTGATCCCCGAACCAGCATCCCGGCCGCCGAGGCGGCCCCCACCGACACCACCGCGCGACCGCTCGAGAAGGCGGCCGACCTCGCCGACCGCCACGGGCAGGTCACGCGCCGCGCCGTTCTCTTGCAGTACGACGCCGACACGGCCGACCCGACCGCCGACGACTACGACGACCGGACGATCACGGCGGCCCGCGCCGCGCTCGCGGCCGGACGGTTCGAGGCGGCCCGCCGCCTGGCTGGTCGGGTTCTCGCGCGCGCCGGCGAGGGCAGCGGCGCGCTCGCGCCGGCCCTGCGCGGGAAGGTCGACGACGGGGTCGCGGCCGCCGCCCGGTCGATCGAGGCCGAGGCCCGCGACGGCCTGCGCACGACGAACTACGCGCGCGAGAGGACCGCCCGACTCTTCGCGAACGAGTGGGCCGTCAAGCTGCGCGCGGTCGTCGAGGCCGGCGGCGCCGAGGCGCTCGAGCTGTTCCTCAAGGGCGTCCCCGACAAGGCGAAGATCGCCGAGCAGGCGCGGATGCCCGTCCGCCGCGAGGGCGAGCTGTGTGCGCTCGACCTCGTCAACTTCGTCCTGATGCACCTGGGCGGCGGCGTGGGGGTCACGCTGATCGCCGGCGAGAAGGGCGTGGTCCAGACGGCCTTCACGCCGCACGCACCCGGGCCGGCGTCGGGGCACGACCTCGAGGCCCTCGCCGCGCGGATCGAGGAAGCCGGCGGCGCCGCGCCGTGCCCGATGTGCGGCGCCCCGCGGTGGACCTTCGTCGCCGACGACGAGCAGGGCGAGGCGTGCTCGGTCTGCTCCTGGCCGCACGCCCCCGGCCGGGCGCCCGTCGTGCGCCGCCAGCTCGCCGCCGAGGAGGCCCGCGCCGTGCTGCGCGAGCGCGAGGCGCAGGTCGCCACGCTCGAGAAGCAGGTCGCCACGCTCGAGGGGGCCAAGGCCAGCCTCGAGGGCAGGCTGGCGAAGTACGACACGGAGATCCGCCGGATGCGCGCCGCCCCGAAGCCGCCCGCCGAGGAAGCCGCCGAGATCGTCGCCAAGGGCCGCGCGCTGATCGCCGACCTCGAGGCGATGATCGTCGCGAAGAAGCAGGACGACGCCGCCGGCTCGGAGGTCGGGTGAAGGCTGCCGACCTCCGCCGGTGGGAGCTGCAGGCGCTCGACAAACTGCTCGGGCGCCTGCTGAACGAGGCCAGCCTCGCGCGCGGGCGCGAGGACAGGGCAGTCGCGCGAGCCTGGGAAAACGAGGCCCGCGCGGCGATCAAGCTGCGCGACAAGGTCGCTCGGAGGCGCAGGTGAGACCCGCCAGCGGCACAAGCCGCGTCGTCGTCACCCGCGCCGAACGGTGGCACCTGACCCTGTGGCGCGACGACGACCCCGACGAGGACGGGATCAGCGTCGAACTCGAGCGGCGCGGACACAACTTCGACGGGTCGATGAACGCCCGTGAGGCCGCTTCGATGATCGACGCGCTGCTCGAGCTGCTGCCGAAGGCCCGCGAGCACTCCCGGCTTGCCGGCCCGGCCCCAAGTGATCGAACCGCCCGCTCGCGGGCACCAGGGAGCACATGAGAGACATCGTCCACCTGATCCCCTTGTTCGCGCTGTTCCTCCACGAGAGCGGCCGCGCCTCGGTCGCCGCCGGCGACACCCTCGCGCACGCGGTCGGCCAGCCCCGGCCGAACTTCACGGACTGGCCCGACCTTCGCCCGGAGGCCCGCTGCGGCCGCCAGATCACCGCCGAGCGGCTGCTCGAGGGCCACGACTTCCGCCCGCGCACGCACCCGCCGGAGGAGATGCACGAGTCCGAGGTGCTGTACCTGGCGAACGAGATCCACAAGGCCGAGCGCGAGGCGATCGAGCGCGGCCTGACGGTCGTCAAGCTCGACCCGCCGCGGCCGTGGATCCCCTACGACGAGCTGCCCGAGCCGGCCAAGCAGGGCCGCCAGCGGCAGGCGCGGTGGTTCATCGCGCGGTTCGATCTGTTCCCGCTCGCCGACGACGAGGGCTGATCGTGTCCGCCCGGCTCGAGCTCGACTACAAGCTGTCGGCGAAGTTGTCGCCGCAGCTCGCCGAGCTCGCCAAGCTCGAGCCGGGGCAGCGCGCCGAGTGGCTGCGCGGCCTGCCCGCGGAGGTCAAGGCGCGTCTGCCGTACCTGTGGGAGTTCTGGGCCCGACCCGAGCAGATCTGGCGGCCGGGCTCCGAGCTGATCACGCTGATCCAGGCGGGCCGCGGATGGGGCAAAACCCGCGTCGGCGGGCAGGCAACCCGCTGGGTCGCCGAGCACCCCGACGCCTGCGGTTTTGGCAAGCCGCCGCTGTCGGAGTCGGCGCCGATCATCGCCCTGGTCGCGCGCACGGCCCACGACGCGATCGCCACGATGATCGAGGGGCAGTCGGGGATCCTCGCGTGCTCGCCCCCGTGGTTCAAACCGAAGTTCTACCCCTCGAAAAAGATGCTCCTGTGGCCGAACGGGATGCGCGCCTACTACTTCACGGCCGAGAAGCCCGAGACGCTGCGCGGGCCGAATATCGGGTGGGTGTGGGCCGACGAGGTCGCGTTCTTCCGGCAGCCGAAGAACGAGGGCGGGTCGGCGCTCGACAACATCGAGCAGGCGCTTCGCAAGGGCCTGGCGCGGGCGCTCTACACGACGACGCCGCTGCCGGTCAAAGCCATGTTCGACCTGCACGACCGCGCCACCAAGGGCGAGGTCCGGATCGTCCGCGGGTCGTCGCTCGACAACGCCGCGAACCAGGCGGCCAAGTGGATCGCGCTGCAGCGGGCGAAGATGGGGACGCGGCTCGGCCGGCAGGAGGTGCTCGGCGAGCTGCTCGCCGGCAACCCGCGGACCCTGTTCCCGTTCGAGTTGCTCAACAACTGCCGCCTCGAGCCCGACGAGCCGGTCCTGCCGGGCGAGTCGGCGTACTCCTGGCTGCGGCGGGTGCTCGGACTCGAGACGATCTGCGTCGCCGCCGACCCCGCGGGCTCAAGCTCGGAGGACGCGGCGGAGTTCGGGATCGTCGTCGTCGGCCGCGGGCGCGACGGGCACGAGTACGCCCTCGAGGATCTGTCGGGGCACCACACGGCCTACGCCTGGCCGCGGATCATCTACGAGGCCGCGCTGTATTGGGGGGCCGACGCGATCGTCGGCGAGGTCAACTACGGCGGCGAGATGATCGAGGCGGCGATCAACACCTACGTGCGATCGCTGATCGAGAAGCGGCAGCCGTACCTGCCGATCCCGTTCGTCGCGGTGCGGGCCAAGGGCGGCGCCGGGGCCCGCCTCGCCGTCATGGCCCAGGCGTACGAGCTCGGCCTGTGTCACCACGTCGGCCGGCCCGAGCGGTGGCAGCCGCTCGAGGCGCAGCTCCACGCCTTCGACCCCTCGCGCGACAAGGACGAGCAGGTCGCGCGGGTCGAGAAGACGACCCCGGCCGGCCTCGTCGTCACCGAGACGGTCAAGCTCGACCGCATGGACGCCCGGGTCTGGGCGCACCTGTACCTGTCGGGCGACGAGCAGGCGGCCCCGCGGATGGTGACGATGCTCGGCAAGGGCGGGGCGGATCTGCTCGCATCGATCCGATAGCGCGCGGAAAAAAGTTAGTTGACTCGCCGCGGGACAGCGCCTATATCCGGGGCATGCACGCAGTCTTGATCCGCGACCACATCCTGACCGCCCATCGGGGCTTCACCGACCAGCTCGCCCGCTACCTCGACGTGATCGGCGTCCGGATGCTGCCGGGCCGGTCCAAGCCCCCCAGCATCCGCGCCGCCGAGGTCGCTGCCGCGGCCGCGATCGTCCTGCGCCTGGCCGAGCTCGCCACGCCCCGCCGGGCGCTGCCCGCGGGCCGGCAGGTCGACGCCGGTGCGACCCCGCCGCCCTCGGCGAGCGCGGCTCGGCCGACCGCCCCGGGCGTCGAGAACGGCCGCCGGGTCGTGTTCCTCATGGTCCGGGTCGCCGGGATCTACTTCCGCGCCCCGGCGCAGCCGCCCCACGCCCGCGAGCCGCGCTACATCGACACCACCGCGATCGAGGTGCGGTGATGGAACCGAGCGACGTTGTCCGTGCGGCGGCGGAACAGATCAGGATGCTTTCGGGGCGCGGCAACTACGCCGAGAGCATGGCCAGGGCCGCAGCGCTCGATCAGGCTGCTCGTGCCGTAATGACCGAGCGCGAGGCCGGGATCGCACTGCTCGCGGCCGGGCTGACGCCGGGCGACTACATCTGGCGCGATCTCCAGGAGGTCGCAGATCCGCGCTCGCCTGAAGTGCCGCACAAGATCCGCGTTGTGGTCGAGGGCGGCCAAGCTGACGAACTGTTCAATCTCATGGCGGGCGCGGTGGTGTTTCGCCGTCCGGGCGAGACCGACTCAGAGCTGCGGAAGAGGATCAAGAACGACGGGGAGGGATGAGAGATGGCATCTGAGAAGGGCAAGAAGGTCCAGGTCATGCACGACCCGCAGGAGATCGCGCAGGTGATCTTGCGGGGTGTCGAGGTCGGGGTGGACGCGGGCGGGCGCACCCGCTGCCGTATCGACGACAGCCTCACCGACGACGAGCTCGCGGCGATCGTCGAGGCCCTGCCGGAGTTCACCCGGCGCCTGCGCAAGCGCGTCGCCGGCCGGCAAACGCTGCACTGACCATCACAGATGGCGCCCGCGAGCGCGAGCCGATCCGCACGGCCGGATCTAGCTCGCGATGTTAGTCATAGCCATTAACCACTTCGGCCGGGTCGCTACCCTGGCCGGCAAGGCCCTGAAGGGCAAGGAGCACCGTGAATCCAGGAACGATGTCACTCATCCAAGAGCTGTTCTATCGGCTCGGAGTCAACTGCCTCGCCGATCTCGAGCCTCTCGACGACGATGAATGCGACGAGTGGGAGGTTACGGAGACCCTCGAAGATGTCGAGGAGGCCGAGTCACAGGCCCGCGAGCTTGAGGCTGAACTTGTCGAGGTTCGCAGAGAGCTCGAGGAGGCGATCGGTCGGACCCCGGACCCCGCCCGCGCGACGGTGCAGCTCGCCCGCGAGGTCGCCGGCATTGCCGAGCACCGGCGGATCGACGCCGACCACTACCGCTCGGAGGCGGCGAAGGTCGGCGAGCTCGAGGGTGCGCTCGCCGAGATGGTCAACCGCGAGAACGGGGTCATGGTCGATCTCGACGGCGCACGCGCGGAGATCCGCAGCCTGCGCGCCAAGCTGGCCGCGGTGACGCTCGGGGGCACCGAAGCCGACCGGCTGCAGCAGCTCGAAGAGGCGGCCCGCGACGCCCGCGACTGGCTCGCCGAGGCGCTCAACCGCCGGGCCAACGGCGGCGACGTCGACGAGGTGCTCGAGCTGGCCCACGGGCGCCTCGAGGCGCTCAACCTCGGCGACGGCAATCCGGACGCGACCACCGACCACGCCCCCCCCGACGACAGCGCCGGCGCCGACGAGGACCGCGTCGCGACGCTCGAGCGGGCGATCGTCGAGGCGGTGGGTCTTCTCGCCTGCCACGATCTCCACGGCGACGAGACGGCCCTTGCGGCGCGCCAGGCGTTCGAGGGGCTCGGCATCCCCGGGCTGGAGATGGTATCGCGCTGCAGCGCGTGCGCCGAACCGATCGAGGGCGAGCTCGAGCGGTGCCCGGACTGTGGGATCAGCCTGGCGAACGGCAATCTGATCACCGGCCTTGAGGCGACCGGGGCCGAGGAGGACGACGGCGATGTCTGACCCGACGCCCCTGCCGGTCCACCAGGCCCGGACCCACGCCGAGCGGGCGGAGGCCGCCAAGCGGTGAGGTACATCGACCACGTCCTCGCGGACGTCGACGGGTGGCCGCCGGCGCTGCGCAGCGAGTTTGAGTCGCTCGTCGAGCGTCTCGAGTGGCAGGCGTTCACCGAGAAGGAGGCCGCCCTCCGCGCGTGGATCCTGACCAGGCGCGAGGAGGTCGCGCACGAGCCGGTCGTCGTCAACCGACACCACCTGTCGCCGCCGAGCCCGCAGCCGACGACGCTCGAGGGCAAGTGGCCGCCGTTCGCTCACTACGTCGGCCGGCCGCCGATGTCGGCGCAGAAGGACGACGCGGATCTCGGCTGGCGCTGGGCCAGGGCGCTCCACAACCCCTACCCGAAGGATTTGTATCCGGACGGCCTCGAGCGCTTCCGCCTCGACCTGCGCCGGGACATGCACGCGGCCAAGGCCCGCGACGCCGCGCCCGAGGGCAGCGAGCAGCGCCGGAGGAAGATCGCGCGGGTCGACGCGATCGACCTGCTGATCCCGCGGGCCGCCCTCGTCTGCTCCTGCGTCGACTCGCCCTGGACGCCGACCGATCCGACCCCGCCCGACAAGCCCCTGCCCGAGTCGTACCGCTGCCACGCGCACCTGATCGTCGCGGCCTGGCGCGCGCGGAGGAAGGTCGCCGCGCCGTGATCGGGTCGGTCTACGGGCGCACGCACGCCGCGGTCGCCATGGCGCTGCAGGTACCGCCGACGCTGCTCTACGGGCGCTCGAGGTCTGCGGTGCAGGTGCGGCACATCGCCATGACGGCGTGCGTCGACGCGGGCCTGTCGTCCGGCGAGATCGGCCGGATGGCCGGCATGCACCACAGCACCGTGCTGCACGCGGTCGAGGTGACGCGCCGGCGGATCGACGGCGGCGACGAGCCCCTCGCGCGCGCGCTGGCGGGGGCCGTCGAGCTGGCGAGGGGCTTGATCGAGACCGGGGCGCGGGGCATACCGGCGCCGATGTCCGCCTTCTTGCCCCTGAAGGACCTCGCCGGCACGCCGCCGTCCGACGAGGCGGTGCCGACCGGAAAGCCCGCCAACGCGAGCTGCAACGACAACCCGCGGCCGTTCGTGCCCCGCACGGTGTCGTTCTGGGCGCAGTGGACGAAGGACGACGGCGTCGTCGTCGCCGGCGGCTCGTGCAAGGTCTCCTGGTACTCGATCACGCTGACCGACAAGGGCTGGGTCGCGCTGCTGCTCGAGGAGGTGACGGTGACGGCCGGCACGCTCTACACCAAGACCTACACGGCCCCGGGCAACCTCTACCCGCGGATGCACACCTTCACCGCCCCGGGCGGCGCCGAGACGCGGATCAAGCTCTACGCGCAGGTCGTGTGATGGTCTGGTTCCCCGGCCTGATCGACATGGTGCTCCGGTTCGCCCGGCAGCCACCACCGACGACCGACCTCGAGATCGAGGACCTCACCGACCTCTCCCCGATCTCGAACCGCGTCCGGTCGCGCAAGGTCAGCGAGATCCGCTCGATCACGCTGCACCAGAACGGCTTTGCCTGGGCCGACGACAACCCGCTGATCCCGAGGATCCGCGCGCACTACCAGGTGATGCGCTCGGGCAAGGTGGCCGAGTTGCACCCGCCGGAGACCCGGCTGCGCAGCAGCTCGAACGGAGCCAACGCGCACACGGTCGCCATCGAGATCGCGGGGAACCTGCAGGGCGAGCCGGGGTGCGACAACGAGCCCGCTGTCGATTGCGTCGAGGTCGACGGCTGGTTCAAGCCCGAGCGATTCGGCCGGCACACCCTGCTCGACGCCCAGGTGATCGCCGCGCGCCGGCTGATCGTGCGCCTGGTGCGGCAGTTTCCCCAGATCGAACGGATCCACGCCCACCGGCAGTTCGCCGCCGATCGCCCCCTGTGCCCTGGGTGGGAGATCTGGCGGCGGGTCGGCATGTGGGCGCAGGACGAGCTCGGGCTCAGCGACGGGGGCGCCGACTTCGCGGACGGCGGCACCCCGATCCCCGCGAGCTGGAAGATCCGCGAGAACCCCGGGAGACCGACATGACGCGCAGCACCGCCCGCACCTTCGCCAAGATCTTGCTGTTCATCGCGCTCGCCGCGGTGATCTTGTGGCTCGCCTGCCCCAAGAAGAACCCGCCGCCGCTGCCGGCGGACCAGGAAGCGACGACGGCCCCGGCGGAGGTCGACGGCGCGCATTGACACCCCCCACCGCCACGCGAGGATCGAGCGATGAACGCTGGTCGATTACTTCACCTGTTCGTGATGGCGGTGCCCGTGGCGATCTTGACGACCTTCAACTTGCTCGGGGTCAAAGCCACGCCCGAGCTCACCTCGGCGCTTTCAGCCCTGACCACCGCGGCCGCCGCCTACGCCGGCAGCCGCTACATGCGACAGACCCGGCCACGCCCACGGCCGCAGAAGGAGAGGAACGATGCACCTGCGTCGACTGCGACCAGCACCCGCACACCCCGCAACCGCGACCGGATCAAGCCCACACCTGCACCTGCACCTGTCCGCGACAGGGGCAAGCCGTGAGGACGACGCCGACACCCGAGCGGCGCGCCGCATCGCCGTGTTCGGCCTCGCCTGCGAGGTCATGCTCGTCGGGAACCTCCTTGCCATGCTGTTCCGCTGACGGTCGGCATGGTCCTCGCCCTCACCACAGGCACGGCGTTCGTGCTCGGATCGTGGTGCGGGGTCCTCTTGCTCGCGGTGGTGATCCTGATCGTGTACCGCGACGACTTCGACTGGTGACGACATGGGCCTGCGCACTCGCCTCCTGACCTTCCTTCGCGGCGACCACCTGCTACCGGCCGCAGCGCCGCCCCGGCGCGACTCGTCGGCCGAGGCCGGCGGCGGCGGGTGGGTGAACCTGGGGACCGGCCTCGGCACCTCCCGCGACCCCGCCTACGGCACGACCTTCGGCTATCAGGTGCAGCTCCCCGACGACCTGCGCCGGAACCTCTACCTGTTCGAGCCGACCACGCGGATCGTCGTCGACCGGCCGGGCAAAGACCTCGTCCGGCGCGGCGTCACCCTCAAGGGGTTCGAGGGCTACGACCAGCAACCCCTGGAGAGCGCGCTGCAGGACCTTCAGGTCATGCGCAAGATCGGCCTCGCCTACCGCTGGATGCGCAAGGACGGCGGCGCCGCGCTGTTCCTCGTCGTCGACGACGGGCGCACGCACAACCAGCCGATCGACTGGCGCAGCGTCAAGCGGCTGCACGCGATCCACGTGCTCGAGCGGTGGCAGGTGACGCCGGCGCAGTGGCAGTGGGATCCGTCGCTGCCCTACTTCGGCGAGCCGCTTTACTACTACGTCCACACGCAGGGCGCGCGCGGGGGGATGAACCTGATCCACCGCGACCGCCTGATCCCGTTCGTCAACGGCGACCTGTCGATCCGCGACCGCACGCTGTTCAGCGGGTGGGGCGTGTCGGAGATCGATCGGATCTGGAACGCTCTGCGCGCCAAGGGCCACGCGCTCGCCAACGTCTCGACGATCCTCTCGTCGTTCGCCGTCGACGTCGTGAAGATCAACGGCTTTCACGCGATGGTGAAGAACGGCGAGAAGGCCGTGCTGCAGGAGCGCGCCGACCGCATGCGGGCGACGATCGGCACGCTGTCCAAGATCTTCCTCGACACCACCGAGGACATGATCCCGCTGACCCGCTCGATCGCCGGCCTCGCCGACGTCGTGATGCTGCAGATCGACGAGCTGCAGGCGAGCACGTGGATCCCCAAGTCGATCCTGCGCGGGCAGTCGCCCGGCGGCCTCGGCGACGGCGAGAACGCAGGCGAGATCCGCGGCTACTACGACTTCATCGGCGGCGAGCAGGAGGACTATCTGCTGCCCCCGTTCTGCTACATCCTCCGGCTGCTGCTGTGCGCCCGGTTCGGCCCGACCGCCGGCGAGGAGCCGGACGTGTGGAGCGCCGAGCCGAAGCCGCTGTGGACCCCGAGCGACGCCGAGAAGGCCGCGATCCGCCTGCAGCACGCACAGGCACGCGGCGCCGACTGGATGACGGGGCAGCTCACCCCGGCGCAGTGGGCCAGCGATGCGACCCTCGCCGAGTGGTACGACATGGAGGCCGACGAGAGCGGCGGCCTGGACATCGCCGGCGACGACGACGAGTCGCGGCCGTTCCCGGCCAACGAGACGCCCATGACGACCAGCGAGGCCGCCGCGCACTTCGGCATCGGGCCGAACTCGATCCGCACGATGATCAAGTCGGGCGCGATCGGCAGCTACATGATCAACGGGCGCTACGTCGTCAGCCTGCAGGAGATCATGCGCGCGACGACCACGAAGCGCTCGCAGCTCGCGCCGCCGGTGGCGGAGGCGGCGTAAGGCGTGCAGGTCCTCGGGGTCGTGATCTGCGGCTGCGAGGCGCCGCTGCTGCTCGACCAGCCGCCGGCGCGCCGCGACGCCGCGCGGCTGCCGATCACGCCCTACCCGGACGCCTTCGAGAAGCAGTACCGCGCCGCCCTGCGGCCGCTGCTCGAGGACCTCGACGGGCTTACGCAGGACATCGTCGGGTTGCTCGACGACTACACCGCCGACGCCTCGCAGGCCAGGCTCGCCGAGGCCCGCCGCAGGCAGCTCGCGGCCAAGCTGCAGACCATGCGCGAGGCGGTGCTCGCCCGGTGGACCCGCGAGCGGATCGTCAGGAACGTCCCGCTCGAACGGCTGGTCGACGGCGTCGACAAGCTGAACGAGAAGGCGACGATCGCCCAGGTCGCCCGCGCGATCGCGGTGACGCCCGACCCGCTGCCCGAGAACGCCGAGGCGTGGGTGCTCGCGGCCGACACCGGGTTCTCGCGCGCGAAGCGGGACGCCTGGGCAAAGGCGAACTCGCGCCTGATCCGGTCGATCGCCGAGGAGCATCTCGACCGCGTCGCCGAGCTCGTCGACGAGGGGTTCCGCGCCGGCTCGCGCGCGTCGGTCGTCGCCGAGCGGCTCGTCGAGGCGACCGGCGTCGCGCAGCGCCGCGCCCGCTTCATCGCCCGCGACCAGATCGCCTCGCTGCAGGGGCAGGTCGTGCAGGCGCGGCAGGACTCCCTCGGGATCAAGCGCTACCGCTGGCGCACCGTGGGCGACGCCCGGGTCCGCACGGCGCACGCGCTGCGGGAGGGCAAGATCTTTCGGTGGGATCAGCCGCCCGCGGACGGGCATCCCGGGCAACCGATCAACTGCCGCTGCTACGCCGAGCCGGTCCTCGAGGACGTGATCGGCGCGCTATCGGGCGGATGATGCAGGTTGACACGCGATAGGACAGGGCTTATGCCGTGCTCATGTCCTTCCGAAACGTGCGTGTGACCAGCGATCGGCACATGTCCACGGCCGCATTCGAGCGCTCTCACAAGCGCTCGGGGTACTGGTGGCTGCGGGACGCGCCGGGCAACTTCCTCAACATCGGTGAGCACCGGGGCGACCGGCCGCTCGACATCACCATTAGGCTCAAGGTCGGAGTGCTCTACACGCTCGGCTGCGGCCAGGGCAGCGACGCGATCCGGCAGGAGGTGCGCGTCGAAGCCGACGCCGACGAGGCTGTGATGACCGTCGAGCGGGCCCTTGATCGGATCCGCGGGTGGATCAGAGATGGATCACAGATCGCAGCCGACGACGCGGCCGCGCGCCAGGCGGACGGCGGCGTCGGGCTCCATGCAATCCGACAGCGCCGCCTCGACCGCACCCGCGAACTGCTCGCCCGCGTCGCCAGCGAGGGCGCCGAGGTCGGCAAGTTCTTGCGCGAGCAGCAGGAGCAGCGGCCCGACGTCGTCGACGCCAAGCTCGCGCCGCTGGCGAAGGCGTGGGCGAACCTCAACACCGGCCGCGACCTCGGCGGCATCCTGGGGGCCTGACCATGACACATCGATCTGTGATGCCCAACTACGCGGCCGCGATCCTGCGCTCGACCTGCGAAGCTGCGACCGCGGCGATCGCTGAGCGCGGCCACCTCGACGACGACGAGATCCGCAGCTTCATCGGCGGCGTCGCCGACTGCTTCGACGCCGATCCGTCCGACGTGCTGCTCGCCCTCGGCCTCGACGACCTCGACGAGACGAGGTCGCGGCCGCGCCTGGGCGGCGGTCACGTCTGCTGCGGCTGCGGAGGAGTGTGCGACAGCGGCCACCCGTGCCCGATGGCCTATGCCTGCCGGTGCCGCACCCTGCCGCAGCCCGCGGCGGACGACGAGCAATTGCTCGACCTCGCCGAGCCGCCGCCCGGCTACCACCTCGCGCCTGTGCTCGCGGGGTCGCCCGGCGCCGTCGCGGCGGGGGCCCTGCTGCAGGACGCGCTTGACCTCGAGGACCCGCCGGTCGGCTGGGTCTGGTGCCGCCCAGGAGAGGCGATCGCCACGGCCGCCGCGCGGGCGGAGGGCGGCGCGGGCAAGGGCGAGCTGTGCGCCGACGAGGCCGCCGCACACGCCGCCGCGTGGGCCGACCACCAGCTCGCCGCGCTGCCGCCCGGGTTCGTGCTGCGCGACACCTCCTACGACGACTTCGGCGACGACGGCGAGGTACTCGGCGAGCTCATAGGCCGGGTCGCGCGCTGGGAGTGGAGCGACGGCGAATGCAGCGACACCGGGTCAACCGAGGCCGAGGCGCGGGCCGACGCCTGGGAGTTCTTCCACGAGCAGGGCGCGGCGACGGTGCATGACCTGCTGCTGCTCGTGGGCGTGTGGCCGGAGGACGCCGCAGACGATGCCGCGCTCGCGCTGCGGCTCGAGTGGATACGCGGCTGGTCGCTGCTCGAGCGCGGGCAGGTCGCCCGGTGGGCGGCCACCTCGCACGTCGCCGCCAGCGATCACGACGACGTCCAGGTACCCGCACGACCGGCCTGCCTCGACCGCGGGAGGCCGGCATGACCGCGGCGCAGATCGCCCTGCCGATCGACAACCCGTTTGCGGCGCCGACCCTGCCGGCGCTGCGCGGGTCGCCGCGCCAGATCGCCTACGCCGCGCAGATCCGCGACGACGAGATCCTCACCTGCCGCTCGATCTGGGCGGCGCTCGACCGGACGCAAGGGTGGCACCCGGTCGGGGTCCGGGCCGCGCGGACCCGCCACTTTGCCGCCTGGTCGGCCGAGATCTTGCGCGGCCGTCGAGGACCGAAGCCCGACCCCGAGGTCGCCGAGGCCGAGGCCCGGGCCGCCGGGACCGCGGCCATCCGCGAGGAGATCTCGCGCCGGGCCGCGCACGTGCTCGGGCAGGTGTCGGCAGAGTGGTGGATCGAGGTCCGCGCCGAACTTCGGCCATCCGCGGCCGATTACGTGTTCATCAAGGGCACCATGCACCCTGGATAGAGCGGAAAAAAGTTAGTTGACTCGTCGCGGGACAGCGCCTATAACGGGTGCATGGCGCTCGACACCACCGACGACCGCGACCTGTTCGACTTCGCATCGTTCGACGACCTGCCCGGGCGGCCAGTGGCGCGCGAGCCCGAGCAGGACAAGCAGCAGCGGGCGCTCGCCCGCGAGGTCGAGGCCGCCCCCTACCGCGCCGAGCATTACGGCCTCAACTGACCGAGGACACGCCCATGACCAAGATCAGCACCCACCTGCACCCCATCCCGATCGCCGTCCCCGCCGCCGCCCGGGACATGCTCGACCTGCGGTCGATCGGCATCACCGACCCGCTGTTCGCCGTCACCTACACGCATTCGGTGCCCGCGTGCTGGACCGACTTCCTCGCGGGATGGCGCGTCTGCGGCCAGCTCACGCACTCGGGCGGCCTCGCCGGGGTCATGCGGTCGATGCTCGTGCCGCGGTGCAAGGGCACGGCCTACACGCTGGCGGTGTTCCGGCGCGAGGGCGATCGCCTGCTGCTCGTGACCCGCATCCGCGACGGCGTCGACCTCGGCGCGACCGGGCACCCGGCGGTCGACAGCCTGTGCCGGGAAGGGGTCGCGGCATGATCACGGACGCCGAACACGATCGCGCCCTGGCGATCATCTTGGGCGCGGACGGGCTCTATCTCGCGGACGAGGTCCGCGCCGAGGCTGCCGTGCTCGCCTCGCACCTGATCGAGCGGTTCGAGGCCGCCTATCAGGTGGCGGGTGCCTACATCGCCGCGCGGGACATGCCCGCGCCGAGCACCGAAGAGCTGATCGATCTGGCCCGTCGAGCGACTACTCCAGAGGGGGCCGCCCGCCTCCTCGCCGCCGCCGTCCGGCATGCGCACGGCTTCATCCGATCGCCCGGCTGATCGGCCCCGTTGGAATCCATCCACCGCCCGGCGCCGCGCCGTCGCCGAGGCGATCACCAGGCGCACGAGACCACCACCATGAAGATCCTCACCAGCATCCCCGCCGGGCACACCGGCTCCACCATCTACCTGCTCAACTTCCCCGCCGCGCACACAGCCTGGCGCCGCTACGCCGTCACCGAGATCGGCGCCTCCGAGCTGCGACACACGCTCGAGCGCGCCGACATGCCGATCGTGTCGGCGCTCGGGCACGAGGGCGCTGCCCAGGCGTTCCGCGGGCTCATCGGCGCCGAGGTGCCCATGAGCCGCCTCGAGGTGACGTTCAAGGCCGGCGACACGGCATTCTGCATCAAGCTCAACCGCCGCCCGCCCGAGGGGGCGATCCTGACGCGCGAGCAGATGGAAGAGATCGGCTACCAGATCGTCCGCGTCGACGTGCTGCTCGGCGGGCTTGAGGTCGAGATCGCCGATGGCTGGGTCGCCCTCATGCGGGCCATGGGCGCCGACGAGCTGCGCGGAGAGGTCGTCGACGGCCAGCACCGGGGCCTGCACTGCGCCCCCGGGGACAGCGGCGATCTGGTCGCGCTCGGCGAGAGCGGCGTGATCGGCTCGATCCGCGTCGACACCGACGAGTGCCCGCTCGAGGCGACGCGGGTGTCGTGGAAGGCGGTGCGCGATGCCTGGATCGCCGCGGGCGGCCGGTGCTCGGCGCCCGGGCCGTGGGCGCCGCGGGCCGGCGAGTCCTTCCGCGGGGTCTACGACGGCGAGGTGGTCCGCGGGCGCATCCTGACGGCGCGGGTCGCCTTCGGCGAGCTCGCCCGGCCCGTGCCTGCCGACCAGGATCCGGCCGGGCTTGTCGCCCTGCCGATGCACGGGCGGCGGCCCGTTCGGC
>WBZX01001709.1_pt1 | contig 16081 bp, 8 predicted proteins | sample 5204211 | NCBI WGS metagenome assembly WBZX01 (sample SAMN12344362, study PRJNA552823) | activated sludge metagenome | biome: Activated sludge suspended growth; feature: Nitrification reactor; material: Wastewater; isolation source: activated sludge from nitrification reactor of wastewater treatment...
CCTTGTCGTTCCACGCGCCGCCGTGTCGGCGATAGAGCGCCTCGGCCTGCTCGACCAGGGCGTCGACACGGCCCCTGTCGCCGCCGCTGTCGGCGAGCGACCACGCCAGCCCCCACGAGGTGTCGGAGAGCTCGAGGTCGTCGCCACCGGTGGCCGCGCGCAGCGCCCACGCGCGCTCGAACAGTGCCACGGCCCCGGCCGCGTCGCCGCGCTCCCGCTGGATGCGGCCGAGCTCGGCGAACGACAGCGCGAGGTCGGGATGCTCGTCACCCAGGCGCGCGCGCATGCGCTTGAGGCCGTCGCGCAGCAGCGCCTCGGCGTCGTCGAAGCGGTCCTGCTTGACCCACACCATCGCGAGGTTGGTGGCGACCAACGCGGTGGATGGGTGATCGGGCCCGAACGCGCGCAGCAGTCGTGCATGGGCGGCACCATATTGCTGCGCGGCGGGCTCGAACCGCTCGAGGTGACCGTACAGCACGCCGAGGTTGTTCTCGATCGACGCCAGCAGCAGCACGTCGTCGGGCTGCATGCGCATGGCGTTGTCGAGCGCGGCCAGGTGGGCGCGCTCGGCCGCGGCGGTGTCGCCGGCCTCGAACCATGCGGTGCCGAGGTTGGTGTAGAGCGGGCTCAGGCGCGGATCGGCGCCGGGCCGGGCCGAGCGCACCAGATCGATGGCGCGCTGGCAGGCCGCGATCGCGGCCGTGGTCTCTCCGCGATCGGTCTGCACGTGGCAGATCGCGTTGAGCGGCCGGAACAGCGCCGGATGACGCTCGCCGTGCCGACGGACCTCGCCCGCGAGCGAGCGCTCGAGCCAGCCCAGCGCGGCGTCGGCGTGCCCGAGGTTGGCCTCGGCGAGGCCGATGTTCAGCAGGGTCGCCGGCAGGCCGTCGTCGTCACCGTCGTTGTCGCCCTGGGCCCGCTCGAGCGCGAGCACCTCGGTGAAGAGCGCGCGCGCGAGCTCGAGGTCGTCGTGGTGGAACGCGAGCTGTCCGCGCGTGCTGGCGATCGATCGCGCGAGCTCGCCGTCGGCATCGGCGGTCCGCGTGCGCTCGGCCTCGGCGTGGTCGAGCCAGCGCAGCGCGTTGTCGTGATCGCCCCGGGCCGCGGTCGCGCCAGCGACACCGATCGCGGCACTCACGGCGAGGTCGTGGCGGTTGCTGGCGAGCGCTGCGGAGAACGCCGCGTGGAAGCTGCGCTCCGAGGCTGCGATGTCGCCGTTGCGGTCGACGATCTTGCCCTCGATCATGCGGGCCTCGGCGACGTACCAGGGCTGCTGCAGGGCCTCGGCCTCGGTGGCCGCGGACGCGGCCTCGGCGAGCGCGGTGTCGTCGCGGAAGGCGGCCGCGGCCACGCGGGCCCGTGCGATGCGCTCGGCGACCGCATGCGTCTGGGCAGCGACGGCGTCGTCGATCTGCGGGCCGTCCTCGCCGCATCGTGCGACGTCGTCGAGTGCCGCGGTGGCATCGCCCGCGTGCTCGATGACCTCCGCGTCGGCGTGCTCGAGCAGGTCGATCAACGCGCCGAGCTGGTGCTCGGCGCGCTGCAGGCACAGCAACTCGCGCACGTGGCGATGGTTCGTGGGTGCGCCATGGCGCTCGCATGCGCCGCGTTGCCGCGCGCGGAGCTGCTCGACGTACGCGTCGAGATCCGCGCGCACCTGCGTGAAGGCGTCGGCACCCCACTGGGGCTGAAGGGTCGCGAACGTCGAGCCCAGTGAGCGCGCACGATCGTCGTGCCACAGCGAGTCGAGTCTCGCGTCGACGCTCTCGCAGTAGCTCCTCGCCGGCGCCGGCGCGGCCGCCAGCCAGGTCACGCCGCCCCAGGCCACGGTTGCGACCGCGAGGGCCGGCGCGAGCCGACGCGGCCACCGCCACGCGTCCGTCGCGAGCACCTCGAGCAGCGCCGACATGCTGGGGAAGCGATCGCCCGGCGCACGCGACAGCCCGCGCAGCAGCGCGCCGCGGATCCGCAGCGGCACCACCGGCAGCGCCGGCGGCGATCGCAGGCGGCCGGCGGTGACCTCCGACGCGAGCGTGAGCACATCGTCGCCGGCAAACGGCCGCTGCGACCACAACGCCTCGTAGAGCGAGGCGCAGAAGGCGAATTGATCGGAGCGTGCGTCGGCCACGGCGCCCTCGAACAGCTCTGGCGCCATCGTCGTGGGCGTGCCGATGAACGCGTCGCTGTGGGTGATCGAGATCGCGTCGTCGAGTCGCGTCGGCACCGTCGGCATGCCCACGGGCGCGCTACCGTCGAGCCGCGCGTGGCCGAAGTCACTGACGCGCGGCTGTTGATCGACGCCGAGCAGGACGTTGGCCGGCTTGAAGTCGCCGTGCACGAGCCCGGCGGCGTGGGCGGCCGCCAACCCGCGCCCCGCGGCCAGCCACACCCGCAGCAGCTCCGACAACGGGGCGCGCCAGCCGACGAGGGTCCGGCCTTCGACGAACTCCATCACCATGAACACGCGCTGCTCGTGCTCGCCGACGTCGTGGATGCGGATCACGTTGGGATGGGTCAGGCGTGCCAGCGCACGGGCCTCGTGCTGCAGGCGCGCGCGCTCGTTGCCAGAGCGCCGCGGTAGCAGCTTGATCGCCACCTTGCGATCGAGCTCGTCGTCCCACGCCGCCAGCACCACGCCGGTGGCACCGCGGCCGATCGTCTGCAGCACGAGGTAGCGACCGAGCCGGGTGCCTTCGTCGATCCCGCTTTGCGCGACGGACTCGTGTGCGACGGACTCCTGCATGACAGCGCGCTCAGAGCTGCACGAAGCTCTCGACCGCATCGGCGACCACGAGCTGCAGCACGCCGTCACTCCACACGTGGAAGCCATCGGCGACCCCGAGATCCACCAGGCCCGAGCCGGTGAGGTCGGCGATCACCTGGTCGCCAGCGTCGCCGGTCACGACCAGCGTGTTGCTGGTGCGTGACAGCGCCCGGAGGTCGCGCAGCTCGAGGAACAGGTCGTTGTCGCCGCTGCCGGTGAGATCGACGCCCTCGATGCCGACCAGCGCGAGCTCGGGGTAGCTCGGCAAGTCGAGCGCCAGGCCGTCGCCGACGAGCGCGACGACGTCGAAGCCGGTGCCACCGTCGATGCGGAACACGCCGTTGTCGGCCAGCTCGATGAGGTCGTCGCCCGGCCCGCCGTACAGCACGTCGTAGCCGCCCATCGAACGCAGTGTGTCGTTGCCGCCGCCGCCGACGATGGCCTCATCGATGTCGCTGCCGTCGAGCTCGTCGTCGCCGCTGCCGCCGCGCAGGTACACCGCACCGCGCAGGTCGCCGCCGAACACCACGTACGCGCGACCGGTCGCGCTGCCACCGGCGGCCCCGATCGCGCCGAGCACCACATCCCCGAAGCCGTCGCCCGACACGTCGCCCGCGGCGGCGATCGACCACCCCGCCACGTCGGACCCGGCCTCGCCGTCGATCGCGAAGCCGCCGATGCCCTGCGAGAGGTCGCCCCGCGAGATCGTCGTCGCATCGGCGCGGCCCCACATCGCGTAGCCGCGGCCGGCGGTACCGCCGGCGTAGTCGGCGTTCTGGGCTCCGACCACCGCGTCGGCGAAGCCATCGCCGTCGAGGTCCGCACCGCCGCCGACCGACCAGCCGGAGAGGTCGCCGGTCTGCTCGCCGTCGATCGCGAAGCCGCCGATGCCCATGGCCAGCGAGCCCGCCGAGACCGCGGTGCCGCTCGCCTTGCCGAGCACGACGTAGCTGCGACCACGCAGGAAGTCGCCGTCCTCGATCTCGACCCCTGGCGCACCGACGATGATGTCGGCCAGGCCATCGGCATCGAGATCACCGGCGGGCGCGACCGCGTCGCCCAGCTGATCGAGCGTGGCCGCGCCGTTGATCGCGAAGCCGCCGGTACCCGCGAGCACGTCGAGCAGGTCGACCGCGTTGGTGTCGGCCTTGCCGAACACCACGAACGCGCGGCCCGCGTTGCCGCCGGCCGCGTTGGCCAGCGGCACGCCGATCACGAGATCGTCGAGGCCGTCGCCGTTCACGTCGCCGGCCGGTGCAACCGCGTCGCCTGCCCGATCGCCGGCTGCGAAGCCTTCGATTGCGAAGCCGCCGGTGCCCGCGGCGACATCCGCGAGCGCCACCGGCGTGGCGTCGGCCTTGCCGAACACCACGAACACGCGGCCAGCGTCACCGAGCGCGCCGACGTTGGCTTGCGGCGCACCCACGACGAGATCGTCGAGGCCGTCGCCGTTCACGTCGGCACCGCCAGCAACCGCTGCGCCGGCGAGATCGCTGGCCGCGATGCCCTCGATCACGAAGCCGGCCGCATCCGTCTCGAGATCTGCGAGCACCACGGCGGCCCCGGCTGCGCGGCCGAACACGACGTACGCGCGGCCCTCGTCGCCGCTGGCGACGTCCGCCTCCGGTGCGCCGACGATGAGATCGGCGAGGCCGTCACCGTCGACGTCGCCGGCGATGGCGACCGAGCTGCCGGCCGCATCGCCGGCCTGCTCGCCCGCGATCACGAAGCCGCCGTTGCCGTCGGCGACGTCTGCCAGCGCGACCGTGTCCCCGGCCGCGCGGCCCATCACCACGAAGGCCCGGCCCGCGTCGGCCTGCGGTGTGTCCGAGTCGGGTACCCCCACGACGACGTCACCGAGGCCGTCACCATCGACGTCTCCGCCGCCCGCGACCGACCAGCCGGCATGGTCGCCGTTGGCGATCCCATCGATGCGGAAGCCGCGGTCGTCGTCTCCGATCGCGGGCAGCGGAATCGTCGTCGGGGCCAGCATCACGCGGACATGCGCGGTCGCGGTGCCGCCGTTGCCGTCGCCGATGGTGTAGTCGAAGCCATCCTCGCCCCAGTAGCCCGCCGGTGGCGTGTACGTGAGCGCGCCGTCGGCCTCGACCGCGACCACGCCGCCCTGCAGCGAGGCCGCGTCGAACGCCTCCACGACGATGGCGTCGCCGTCGGGATCGGCGTCGTTGCCCAGCAAGCCCGCGTCGGCGGTGACCTGGACCGCGTCGCCGTCCATGAGCGCAGCGTAGAGATCGTCGACCGCGACCGGCGGCGTGTTGGGCGTGCCGGTCGACGACGACGCGTCGCTGCTGCTATCCGCGACCGCGCCGGTCGACGACGAGGAACTCTCGCCACCGCTCGAGCCGTCGGCGATCGCGGTGGTGCCCCCGGTGCTGCTGCTGCTCGCGTCGACGGTGGTGGTGCTGCTGTCGTCGCCAGACATCGTCGAGACCGCACCGTCGTCACCGCACGCCGCCACGGCGAATGCCATGGGGATCCAAGCCGTCCACCCACGAGTCCAAAGCGATCGCATGGTGACCATGCTAACGCCATCGGCGGCCCACGGCTCGCGAGGCTGCGGCGAGCGAGGTCCCGATCGTCGCGGGCTGCAACGGCTGCCCCTGTTGCAGGTCGCGACGTGCCCCGATGGGGCGCACGGGCGGCGCGCCCAAGTCCCCTGAACTTGCACGAATCCCGGCCCGCGCGTGCGGCACGGGCCGTGCTCTCGTGGCCGCCCAACATGCGACCGCTGCACCTCGCCCTCGCCCTGTGCACCTCCCTCGCCGCCTGCACGGCCTCCGATGGGGGTGATGACCCCAGCCCGGATGCTTCGCGTGGCTGGCGAGCCACCAACCTCGTGGTCGCCGATGGTCAGGACGAGTGGAACGGCGAGGTCGATGCGTCGGGGCAGCTCACCTTCGATCTCTCGTGTCCCGACGGTGGCGCCTACCACCTCGAAGGGAGCTACAGCAACGAGAACGACTACGCCCTCACGCTGTCGTTCGACGACTGCACCTCCGAAGGTGTGACGATCGCGGGGCACCTCGCGCTCGAGGCCTCGATCTCGGTGACGCCGACGACGTCCCACGTCGCAGTCGACTACTCGGGTGAGCTGACCTTCAGCGGCGACGCCAACGGGAGCTGCGCGATCGACATGACGGCCGAAATCACCGCCGACTCCAGCGGCGGTGGCAGTGCCGAGGTCGAGTATCACGGCAGCGTCTGCGGCTTCAGTGCCGACGCGGTCGTGTCGGCTTCGGGCGCGTGATCGCGCCGTCGTGATGTCCGTGGCCTCTGCCCGTCTCGCCGCTCGCTCGAGCGGCGGCGCGGTGGGGTTCCACGCCTCGAGGTGGTGACGCGTGATTGTGTTCGACGCGCCGATCCGCCACGCTCTCGGGAGACGAAATGGCTTGGCTGCAATTTGGATCTGCTCCGTGGATCGTGCTGGTCCTGGTCTCGGGCCCGGCGTGTGCCCGCCCGGCGTCGTCGCCCACGCAAGCGCCGGCGGCTTCGGTGGTCGCGCGCGAGCCCGAGGCGCCACACGAGGACACCTTCTCGTTCATCTCGACCTCCAACAACGACGAGGCCGCGAAGGCGCGGGTCGTCGAGTCGGACGGCGGCGACGAGGTCAGTGGCACGTTCGCGGTCCGCTCGGCGGCGCAGGCCAAGCAGCTCGCCGAGGGGGCGGTCGCAACCCAGCTCGATCCCAAGAAGGTGTGGCGCACCTCGCCGGTGTTCCCCAGCAGCTGGCCCGCCAAGGATCGGAAGGTCGCGGTGTACTTCCACGGCCTCGCGGCGCATCCCCACAGCATGTCGCAGTACGTGCTGTACTCCGCGGCGTTCCGCGTCGATGTCTCGCTCGACGACGGCAGCACGACGGTGGTGGCCATCCCCAAGCCGCGCTCGCTCGGCACCATCGAGCAGACCCGCCCGACGTCGCTCGAGACCCGCGAGCTCGAGCTGGCAGAATCGTCGCTGGTGCGGCAGCTCCTGGGTGGCACCGCGACCATCGGCGAGAACACGTTCTGGGGCTACATGAAGTTCGTCCACGAGCACCCCGAGATCGGCCGCGATCTCGAGCGTCGCCAGGGCCCGTTCATGAAGTGGGTGCGCAAGAAGGGATAGCAGGGCAGCGCGCCGCATTCTTGCTAGACTGAGCGTCGCGAACGTGGCTGCCTACGACGAGCTCGAAGAACCCGCCCAGATCGAAGCCATCATGCGCCCCGGCGGCGGGACGGTCGTGCTCGACTTCTGGTCGCAGACCTGCGGGCCGTGCCTGGCGATGGCGGATGACTTCGCCCACGTCGCCGCACAGTTCGAGCGCGACGAAGTACGGTTCTGCAAGGTCGACACCGGCAACCATGGCGAGCTGGCCGAGCCGTTCCACGTGCGCGCGGTGCCGACGATCCTCTTCATCCACGACGGCAAGATCCTCGACGCCGTGGTCGGGCGCATGACGGCGAAGCAGCTCGGCGAGAAGGCCGAGTGGCTGCTCGAGCGGGCCGCACGAAAGCCGGGGCTGCTGTCGAAGCTGTTCGGTGGCAAGGCGCGCGACGCGGCGCCTTGAATCCCACCCGCGCCCGGGGCCATGATCGATTCGTGCGCCGCTCCTTTGCCTCGATCTCCGTGCTCGTCCTGGGCGCCTGCGGCAACGTGCGTGAGGACGACGGCTTCGGCACCTTTGCCGCGACTGCGTCCGCGTCCGCGACCACCGGCGACGGCGGGAGCTCGACGGCTGGCGGCAGCAGCAGCGGTACCACCTCAGAGGCTGGCTCGTCGGAGGCTGCCACCACCGCCGACCCCGACTCGTCCAGCTCCGGCGCGTCGGTACCGGCGTGCGGCAACGCCATGGTCGAGCTCGACGAGGAGTGCGACGACGGCAACGACCTCGACAGCGATCTGTGCACCACCGCGTGCACGGTGCCGCGCTGCGACGACGGTCTGCTCGACGGCGCCGAGACCGACATCGATTGCGGCGGTCCGTGTCAGGGCTGCGCGATGTGCCTGACCTGCGTCGAGCCGGACGACTGCGGGCCAGGGCTGGCGTGCACCGAGGCTGGACGCTGCACGGTGCAGGCCTCGGTGGTCGTGGACTGGGTCGCCAACTGCGGCGGCGCGGCGCAGGGCGTGATCGTGCCCGACCTGCCGGAGGGCACCTACGTCGCGACCGCGGTGCAGTCCGCCGGCACGCTGTGGCTGCCGCCCTTCAACCCGCCGAGCACCGGCTACTTCTACGAGATCGAGTGCGCCGACGGGGTCCTGCTCACCCAGCTGCGCACGCCGCCCGGCCAGCGCTATGGCACCATCGCGAGCGCGTTCGCCAACCTCGAGGCCGCGACGCAGACGTTCTCGTTCGCCGGTGGCGATCTGACGTGCTACCGCACCGATGCGACGTGCGGCGACAACGACGGCATGGTTGCCTTCGACATCGAGCTGCAGTGCGACGCGCAGTGATCGCGCGTCACTCGACGACGACGGTCTTGACCAGGCTGGTACCGCCGCGCTCGTAGCGGATCTTGAACAGCTTGGTGCCACCGAGCCCGAGGTAGACCTGGGCCGCCTCGAGGTCGTCGGTGAGATCGTGACCGTTGATGTGCGTGATCTTGTCGCCGCTGCGAAAACCCAGCTGCGCGATGGTGCTGCCAGACTTCACGGTCTTCAGCTTGTAGCCGCTGAACACATCGTTTTGCACCGCCGGGACGATCGTCGCCTGGGCCTCGAGGGCGCTGGGCGACGCGACCATCTTGTCGAAGTAGGCCTTGCGCACGGTGCAGCGGCTGCTGCTCTCGCACGATACGTTGGTGCTGCCGCCGGCTGGCGCCGTGGGCGTGCCGCCACCCGAGCTCGGCTTGCTGCCACTGCCGCCGGGGCTCGTGCCGCCGCCCGATGGCCGACCGCCGCCGGCTGGCGTCGTGCCGCCACTGGGCCGGCTGCCACCTGCGCTCGGCGTGCTGCCGGCTGTGCTCGGCGTGCTGCCGGCTGTGCTCGGCGTGCTGCCGGCTGTGCTCGGCGTGCTGCCGGCGCCTGGCTGCACGTCGTCGGTCACCGGCGCGGCCGTGACCACCGTCGGGGTCGGATCCAGGGTCGGGGCCCCGGCCGCGTCGACGTCGATGCCGGCGATGATCTCACTCCACGCCAGCCCCGGCACGAACATGTAGCGGTACGCGATCGTGAGGTCGTCGCGGAAGATCTCGACGTCGACGCCGTTGGCCGCGCCATCGAGCGCGAACGCGGCGCGACCGACATCGGTCAGGGCAACGCGGTTGATGCGGGTCACCACGTCGCCGGTGCGTAGACCGAGCGCCGCGAAGACCGATCCGGGCGCAACGGTGTCGATGCGGTAGCCGGCGGTGGGGCCGTCGGGGATCGCGGCGGTCAGCTGGGTGAAGCGCGGCGCGTCACCACTGCGCACGTGCTCGACGAGCATCGCCGCGACGAACGGATCGACACGGTACGTCGCCTCGCTGGGGTTGGGCCGCTGGATCGCGCGCGCGATCACGGCGGCGAGCGCATCGCCCTGGGCCGCCACCACGAGCGGGGCCGATGCGTCTGCGGGCTGCGTGGCGGAGGTGGGATCGGCGCTCGCGGGCGCGGCACCGCCGGTCCCCTCGGCCAAGCCGGCCTCGCGCGCGCGTCGGCGCTCGCGCGCCTCTTCGATCTTGTTGCAGCCCTGTGTGGGCCACAGGCTGAGCAACAGCAGCGCGATCGTACCTGCGCGCGGCGACCCACCGCGCTTGCGACCCGCGTTCTTGGCGTTGGTGCGCGCGCCCGAGCTGCGCACGACCGGCGGCTCTGCGACCGGGCCCGTCGGCGGCGCGGGTGTCTGCGCGTGTTGCTGCATCAACGCCTGCGCGTCGGCCTTCGCGCGTCGTGTGAACAACACCATCCCCAGCAGCACCAGGCCCGGCAGCACCGTCACCGCCGCGACGACATACAGCGGCCACCAGATGTCGTAGTACGCCAGCGTGCCGACGCCGGCCCACGCCGCGAGGCCGACGGGGATCGGCCAGAAGGGGCGCTTGTCCATGGCCGGGACTATACCGAAGGACGCCCCCGGCACGGACGATCACGCCGCGGCGACGCGATCACGGCGTTCGTCGACGGCGGCGGCCTCGCTCTCGCGACCCGACGCGCGCAGCACTGCCGCGAGGCCGTCGAGCACCTCACCCAGCTCGGGGTGATCGTGGCCCAGCGCATCCTCGCGAATCCGCAGGGCGTAGCCGAACGACTCCTGCGCCGCACCGAATTGCCCGCGTGCGAGCTGCAGCTCGCCCAGCGCCAGCCAACCATCGGCGAAGCGCGGGTGATCGGCGGCGCAGCTGGCACGCAACACCGCCAGGCAACGTCGGGCGCAGCGCTCGCCCTCGCTGTGATCACCACGGGCGGTGTGGATGCGCGACGCCACCGCTTCGATGGCGGCGATGCGCGGGTGCTCGAGCCCGAGGCACTGCTGCGCGAGTGTGCTCGCCCGCTGGATCTCGCGCAGCGCATCGCGCATGCGACCCTGTCGACGGCGCAGCTCGGCCACGGCCTCGTGCAGGGCGCACGCGATGGTCGTGGCGCCTTCGGTCGCTTGCTCGATGGCTTCGGCCGCGGCCGCGTAGGCGGACTCGGCCGCGGGGTGATCACCGGTCGAACGCGCGAGCCAGCCCAAGTCGATGGCGAGCGCTGCGACCTGGGTACCGCCGGTCGCGCGCGCGAGCTGCTGGGCCTCGTCGTAGTAGGTTCGCGCGAGCCGATAGTGGCCGAGGGTGACCTCGATCGCCCCGCGACCGCGCAGGATCTCGACCCCGAGCGACGAGCTGCTGCGACCGCGGTGCTCGACGTGGGCCTCGGCGACGTTGGCGATCACGCTGGCGCGTTCGAAGCAGCCGCGGGCCTCTTCGTAGCGCGCGCGCTCGAAGAGCGTCCAACCCAGGCCGAGGTAGCTGTAGGCGACCGCGCGATCGAGCCCGCCGGTGGTCGGTGCGACACCGGGGCCGGGCACGCGGTACGGCGAGTCGGCGGTGGTGGTGCCGCGTGCCGGGGCCTGGGCGACCTCGAGGGCGGCGTCGCGGAACTGCTCGTGGATCGCGAGCGCCTCGCGGAAGTTCCGCTCGGCCATCGGATGCTCGCCAGCGTGGTGGTGGATCCACGCGATGTCGTCGACGATCGAGCGCACGGTGGTGTCGTCGGCACCGGGCGCGGGTCCGACCAACTCGAGCGCCGACTGACACAGCGCGATCGCGCGGGCGTGCTGGCCCTCGAGCGAGTGCTGGTGGGCGACGCGACGCAACAGCCACGCCAGCTGGGCTCTCCACGACGCCGGCACCCGACCATCGAGGCCGTCCAGCAGCCGCTGCAGGTAGTCGTCGGCGCGCACGCGGTCGTGCAGCATCGAGTGCACGGTCGCGAGGCTGTAGCAGTTGAGCAGCACCTCCGGCGCACCGGCCGGGAGGTCACGCTGCACCAACGACAGCGCCCGCTCGTAGAGCACGCGAGCGTCGCGGTAGGCACCGCTGCGCAGCGCACGATCGGCCTGGCCGCGCAGCGCGAGCGCCGGCGCGTGTCGCTGCGCGAACGATCGCCAGGCCACCGACGCCGAGGCGAACAGCAGCGTGAACAGCAACCCCAGACCGGCGATGGGTTTGCCGGCCTGCATCGCGATCAGCAGCAGGCCGACCGCAGCCAGCGAGAACGGGATGCGGTAGAGCGCCGGCGCGCGGCTCCCGGCGGACATCGGTGCGAGCACCGTCCTGCCCTCGAGGCTGCGCGTCGAATCACCCACCGGTTCATGGTGGCAAGGTGTCAGCGGGGCTGCAACAGCCACATCGCCGGGGACACCGCCCACACGTGCGACTCCTGCAGCGCCAGCACGGTCGCGAGCATGCGTGCGAGCGCCAGCGTGGGTGCGATCGGGCGCCCGCCGGCGTGCAGGCGAGCGGCTGGAGCGGCGATCGCCGCGACGAGGCCCGATGCGGGCGCGCCGGGGGCGTCCTCGGCGGCGCGAGCCGCCAGCGCGCGATCGACCAGCGCGAGGCTGGCTCCGGTCGAGAGTTGCGCTTGACCGAGGCTCGCGATGATGTCCCGCAGCGTGGGCTCAGGCGGGTAGACCTCCAGCGCGGTCCCCGGGGCCACCCCGCCGCGCGTGTGCGCGTCGTCGAGGGCGTCCTGCAGGGTGCCGATCGCGTCGACGAGACCGCGTGCCTTGGCGTCGTTGCCGGTCCAGACCCGGCCCTGGGCGATCGGCTCCACCGCGGCGCGATCGAGCTTGCGGCCGGCCGCGACGCGATCGACGAACACATCGTAGGTCGCGCGCATCATCGCCTCGATCGCGGTGCGCTCGCCGTCGCTCCATTGCCGCATCGACGACCACATCGTCGCGCGCTCTCCCCGGCGGACCTCGTGCGTGGTCACGCCGATGCCGCGCAGCGCGTCGCCGAGCACCAGCTTCATGCCGACCACGCCGATCGAGCCGGTGAGGGTGTCGGCGTTGGCGAAGATTCGCTGCGCCGGCGCCGAGATGTAGTAGCCACCCGAGGCCGCGACCGATCCCATCGACACCACCAACGGCTTGCGGGCGGCGAGCTCGCTCGCGGCGTGCCAGATCTGCTCGGAGGCCAGCGCGCTGCCGCCACCGGAGTCGACACGCAGCACCACGGCGGCGACCTTGTCGTCGGCTGCGATCGCGCGCAGCGCCGCCACCAACGTGCGCGATGCGATCTGCTCGCGCGCCCCGAGCAGGCCGTTGCCGTCGCCGTCGACGATGCTCCCGGTCGCGTAGACCAGTGCGACGTGGCTGTCGCTCGGGCGCTCGGGCGGCAGCAGGCCCAGGAAGCGCTGCAGCGCCGTGAGGTCGCCGAGCTTGGTCGCGCCGCGCAGGGTCTTCCACGGCTTGCCCTGGCGCGCGCGCTCGAGGAAGGTCGGCCAGTCGGCGCTCTCGTCGGCGAGCTTCGCGGTGATCGCCTCGCGATCGTCGAACATCCCGCGGTCGATGGCCGCGATGGCCTGCTCGCGCGAGAGCCCGCGCGCGTCGGCGATGGCCGCCAGCTCGGTCTGGTAGCGGCCCTCGACGATCGCCTCGAGCGTCGCGATCATCTCGGGTGAGGGCGCCTCGCGGGTCAAGGGCTCGGCGGCGCCCTTGAACGCACCGACGTGCAGGGCATCGGCGGTGATGCCGAGCCGGTCGAGCAGGCCCTTGAAGTGGATCGGCGTGGCCGCGGGGCCGGTGATCGCCAGCTCGGCCAGCGGCGCCATCGCCACGTGATCGCATGCGGTCAGCACCAGGTAGCCGGCATCGCCGACGCCCTCGGTGTGGCACCAGATGGTGCGCTCGCCGCCCTGCTTGAACGCGAGCAACGCGGCCCGCAGCTCGTACGCATGCACGAGGTCGAAGTCGGGCCGATCGAGTCGCACGACCAGCCCGAGCAGCGCTTCGTCCTTGGCTGCAGTGCGCAGGCGCTCGGTGAGCTCGTGCAGCGGCGAGCTTGCCCCACCCAAGAGCGTGAACGCGGCCTGTTCGCCGAGCGGCGCGTCGAGCGAGAGCACGCCGTAGTAGGGCGCGCCGTCCTCGAAGTCGGCGGATTGGCGCGGCGCTTCGTAGGGGCCCGGCTCGTCGAGCTTCGACGCGAACATCCCCGCCAACGGCGACAACGCTGGGCCCTCGCTGCCCGGCGACGATGGGGGTGGCTGCGGCGTCGGCTCGCGACAGGTGACCAGGCAGAGCGCAGCGACGGCGAGACCCAGGTGACGCGCAGACATGGCGTGCGGACGGTAGCACCAGACCCATCGCGGGTGGCCGCGCGTTGGTGCAGCGCTTCTGCAGCTCCCACGGGCGCCGTGCAGCGGTCGGCGTTCGCCCCCGAGAACAACCGCTACCATGGGTCGCCATGTCCGCAGCTGCCACGAACCCCGCGTCACTTCGTCCTCGTGCGCGCGCCATGCTGGTGCTCGCGCTCCTCGGGGTCGCGGCTTGCACCGACAAGACCGCCGAGGTTGCGGCCGCGGGTGAGGAGCCACAGACCGGCGGCGGCGAGCTCCACACGGAGCTCGATCTGTGGGCGGGCGTGCCGCCGCTCGAGCCCCATCCCGGCGACATCGCGACCGAGATCGTGCCGCGACCCGGACCCGAGAAGCCGCCCACCACCACCGAGACCATCGAGCTGCCGTTCCCGCCCGAGCTGCCGTCGACCGCGAGCAAGCCGGTGGTCGCCGGCGGGCCGCTCACGATCGAGCGCTTCGGACCCACCGGTGAGCAGGCGCTGGTGGATGCGATCCGAGTGACCTTCGACCAGCCGATGGTGCCGCTCGCCTCGGTCGAGTCGCTCGCCGCCCTCGCGATGCCGTTCACGATCGATCCGCTGCCGCCCGGCAAGCTGCGCTGGCTGGGCACCCGCACCGCCGCCTACTACCCCGAGGGTCGGCTGCCGTTCTCGACCGAGTACACCATCGAGGTCCCGGCGGGCACCAAGTCGGAGTCCGGCACCGCGCTGGCGAAGGCGCAGCGCTGGACCATCACCACGCCGACGCTCGCGCTCGAGTCGGCGTCGCCCTACGACGGCGCGGGCAACATCGACCTCCAGCCGATCGTCACGCTCACGTTCAACCAGCCGGTGCAGCGCACCGCGCTGTTGGCCGCGTTGCGTTGGAAGGGCGGCGGTCGCGAGATCGAATTCGCCGAGGCCCCCGCGCCGACCCCGGATGCGCGCGAGCCGTGGCAGCGCGATCGCACCGTGATGCTCCAGGCCAAGGCCAAGCTGCAGCCCAACACCACCTATCAGCTGTCGCTGCCGCGTGGTGTGTTCGGCGAGGGCAAGCTGGAGAGCGCGCCGCTGACCACGTCGTTCTCCACCTATCCCCCGCTCACGCTGTCGCCAGCGCCGTGCTACGGGCCCTGCTGGGCCGGCAACGGCATCTCATTGATCGCGAGCACCTCGATCGCCGACGTCAAGCTCGAGGACAAGGTCCACGTCACCCCGACGGTCGAGAACATGACGATCTCGTCGTGGGGTCAAGGCATCGAGATCGGCGGCGACTTCATCGGCGACACCACCTACAAGGTCACGGTCGATGCCGGCGTGATCGACGTGTACGGGCAGACGCTCGCGAAGCCGTTCAAGGCCTCGATTCGTCTGGGGCCCCACTACCCGGAGATCTCGCTGCTGGGCTCGCCCAAGTCGCCGCTGGTACTGGAGCGTGGCACGGACCCCAAGGTGGCGATGCGCATCGCAGGCATCTCCAAGCTCGAGGTCGAGGGCGTGGCGCTCGAGCGCGACGGCGCGGCCGACTTCCTCGACGTCTACAGCTACGACAACGAGTGGCAGTGGCCCACTGGGAAGACCGCCTCGAGCTACCGCAAGAGCTTCGACGTGTCGGACTCGCGCCGCAAGCGACGGACCTTCGAGCTCGATCTGAAGGCGGTGCTCGGCACCCGCACCGCAGGCTGGTTCATCGCGCGCTCGAACCCCATCAAGGCGGATGGCTGGACCTGGCGTGCGGGGCTCGGCCAGCTGGTCGAGGTCACCGACCTCGGGCTCGCGGCAGCGCTGGATCGCGACTCGGGCACCATCCTCGTCACCAGCCTCGCGTCGGGCGAGCCGCTCGCCGGGGTCTCGCTGGTGCTGGCCAACGCCAGCGCACTGTCGACGCCGCGCTGGCAGGGCAAGACCGACGCCGAAGGGCTCGCGCAGGCGAAGTTCGATCACGGCGATCAAGGTGGCCCGCTGATGCTGTTCGCCGAGCACGAGGGTGACTCGGCGTTCCTGCGGCTCGATCAGTCCGATCTGCGCGGCGCGTGGCGCTACATCGACAACCGCGAGGACATCGATCGGGTGTTCTTCTTCACCGATCGCACGCCCTACAAGCCCGGCGACACCGTGCACCTGGTCGGCATCCTCCGCAAGGAGAGCCGCGGGCCCGAGGGTGCGGTGCAGTGGTGGCGAACCGACACCTCGGCCAAGTACAAGGTGGTCGACGAGCGCGGGGTCGATGTCGCGGCCGGCGACGTGAAGATCGGGGCATTCGGCACGATGTCGGTCGACATCCCCACCAAGCCCGACGGCGGCACCGGGACCTATCAGTTCACGCTCGACGTGCCGAACCTCTTCGGCCCCAACGAGACCTTCTACCACGGCATCCCCGTCGAGACCTATCGGACGCCAGAGTTCACGGTGAAGGTCGCGCGGACCGAGAGCACCCCGCTGGTGTTCGGCGATCGGCTGGTTGCCGACATCGCGGGCGAGTACCTGCACGGCGCGCCGCTCGTGGGCGGCGCGGTGAGCTACGCGCTCATGCGTGACGTGACCGACTTCCGTCCGTTGGGCTCCGAGAACGACGTGT
>WBZX01001710.1_pt1 | contig 16078 bp, 11 predicted proteins | sample 5204211 | NCBI WGS metagenome assembly WBZX01 (sample SAMN12344362, study PRJNA552823) | activated sludge metagenome | biome: Activated sludge suspended growth; feature: Nitrification reactor; material: Wastewater; isolation source: activated sludge from nitrification reactor of wastewater...
CGGCGAGGCGTTCTCGGTCACCGCGACCGTCGTCCCGCCGCCGACCCAGGGCTGAACGGCGACGACCCGGCGCGGGGTCAGATGCGACGCGGCGGGGTCACGTCGCCGATGCGACCCTGCTTGCGGTCCACCATCTCGACGAGCACCCGGTAGAAGTAGCCCGGGTCGTCGACGTCGTCGATGGCCCGCAGGCCCGACCGCTCGTTCGCCGACTCGATGCGGATCGTCGCGGTGCGTGCCATCCACTGGAAGATCGTCTCGCTGCGCGTGATGTCGGTGACCTTGCCCCACGGGATGAACTCGGCGTGGCGGTTGAGGATGCCGTGCACCCGCATGACCCGGAGGTCCGTCACGACGTAGCGGGTGAACCACGCCTGCATCGCCCGCACCCCGATCACCGCGCCGAGCACGCCGAGCCCGACCACGACCAACGGCGCGACGACCGAGCCCAGCACCTGCACCAGGAGCACGGCGACCAGCAGGCCCAGCACGATCCACACGGTCTGTCCGACCAGGAAGCCGCGCACCGAGCGGGTCTCCTCGAGCACCACCCGCTCCTGGGGCACCAGGTACCCCGCAACGATGTCGTCGGGGTGCCACCCCCGTGGTGCCCGACCGGGCGACTGCCCGGCGCCGGGGCGCACCGACCCGGCGTGGCGCCGGCCCGCGGGCTGTGCCCTCACGACCCCAGGTTGCCCAGGAACTCGGCCACCTTGGCGACGGCCTCCTGGAGGAACGAACCGACGTTGCCCAGCAGGTGGCCCACGTCCTGGGCGGCGACCGCGGGGTTCCTCCAGATCGCCAGGACCATGAAGCCACCGGCGAGCAGGAGGACCGGCATCAACTTGTTGTTCATCGTGATCCTCGACCTTCCCGACGGCACACGCCGGCGACGCAGGTTGCAGAGGTCGGCCCACGACTCCGGCCGCGCGAAGCAACCGGAGAACTCCGTCCGCAGGGGCGAACGTACCAGTCGGCCTCAGCGGGCCGGTGGACCCTCGGCGGGGCCGCCGCCGATCCCGCGGGTGTCGACCGCGGGCAGCGTCGCCAGCGGGATGCCCTCGGCCTCGAACGCCCGCAGCACGCGCAGGCGGTACTCGCGCTCGACGGGGAACTGGCTCGCGGGCTCGGTGTCGCACACCACCCGCAACGTCACCCCGGAGGGATCCATCAGGTGCACGCCGAACACGTCGGGCTCGCTCGTCAGGCGGTCGGCCCAGTCCGGGTCGGCCACCATCTGCTCGCCGACCTCGGCCAGCACCGCGCACGCCCGGTCGATGTCGGCCGCCGGGCTCACGACCACGTCGACCACCGCTCGCGACCAGTTCTGGCTCTTGTTGCCGACCCGCACGATCTCGCCGTTGGCGACGTGCCAGACCGTGCCGTTCACGTCGCGCAGCCGCGTGGAGCGCAGTGTGACCCGCTCCACCACGCCGACCGCCGGCGGACCGGCATCGATCGTGTCACCGACGCCGTAGCGATCCTCGACCAGGATGAACCACCCTGCGAGCACGTCGCGGACCAGGTTCTGCGCGCCGAAGCCGAGGGCCACGCCCAGCACGCCGGCGCTCGCGAACAGCGCGGCCAGGCTCACCCCCAGCACGCTGAGGATCCAGGCGATCGCCACCGTGTCGACCACCGCCGTCGCGATGCTGCGCGAGATGGACGACAGCGTGGCGGCCCGGGCCTCGGAACGGCCCGACCGGGCGGAGCGCAGGCGCGAGGGCATGAAGTCGCCGAGCCGGTCGGCGTTGTCCACCATGCGGTCGCCGGTGTGGGCGATCATCCGCCGCAGGATCTTGTTCAGCACCCATGCGACCAGCAGGATCCCGAGGATCTTCAGGGGCTTCTCCGACAGCCAGCCGAGCACGGAGGCCAGCCGCTCGTTGCCCGTCGCGTCCAGCACCGGCTGGCAGGCCCAGCCCCGTCCGTCGCAGTACATCGTCGGGATCGTACGCCACCGCCCCGGTCCACGGTTCCTCCCCGGTTGGGACATAGTGTCTGCGATGTGCATGGGGCACGATCGACGCCGGACGCGTGGGTCTCCCCGGTCGACGCCCCGCCGGGGACTCTGGGAGGATCTGCATCGTGAACCGCTGGTCGCGACGACGACAGGCCGCCCAGGAGGCACTCGCCGAGCTCGAGCGGGCCCGACAGGGTGCCGAGGCGGAGCTCTCCCGCACCCGCGACGCCTATGACCGGGCACTCACCGACAGCGGCGTCGTCCTGCTCCAGCAGGTCGGGCCCGACGTCGACGGCTTCCACGTGTCGTCCTCCATGGAGCGCGTGCTGGGCTGGGACCCGCTCGCGTTCCTCGCGCCCGGCATCCTGCGCGGCATGGTGCACCCCGACGACCTGGCGATCTTCGCCGTCGCGTTCCCGCCGCCCTCCAGCGCTCCCGTGGCGCCCGGCCCGGTCATCGACCTGACCGACCCGTCCGCCGAGGACGCGGCCAACCCGCCCGCACCGTCGGCCGACGACCTGGTCGTCCGGTTCCGCACCGCGGCAGGCAGTTGGGCCCACGTCCAGCTGCGCCCGACCGGCCGCACCGAGCTGCCCGGCTCGGTCGCCCGCGGGTCCCTCATCGACGTCACCGGCGACGAGGCGGCCCGCCGCACGTGGCGCCGGTTCGCCGAGCTCGTCGAGCGCGACCCCGCCGGCTGCCTGGTGCTCGAGTTCCTGGATCCCGCCGACCCCGCCACCCTGGTGATCCGTGCGGCCAACCGGGCCGCCCACGCCATGTTCCACCTGGAGAGCCCGGTCGTCGACGGCACGCCGCTCGAGTCCGTGCTCGGCGCGGCCTCTGCGCAGCTGATCCGCTCCGCGGTGTTCGACGTCAGCCACACCGGTGAGCCGATGACCGCCGAGCGGCTCTCGTTGACCGAGGTCCGCGGCACCTACTTGGACCTGCGGGTGGATCGCCTCTCCGACGGCACGATCGGCATGGTCGTCGAGGACGTCACCGGCACCGCCGCCCTCGAGGAGCGGCTCCGGCACCAGGCGTCCCACGACGCGCTCACCTCGCTGCCCAACCGCTCCCTGTTCGAGGAGCGGCTCGCGGTGGCCGTCGCCGAGGTCACCTCCGACTCCCCGGTCGCCCTGATCCTCGTCGACGTCGACCGGCTGCGCGACATCAACGAGTCCCACGGACTGCACCTGGGCGACCAGCTGCTGGTCGAGATCGGCCGCCGTCTGGTCCGGGAGGTGCGCGGGACCTCGATCGTGTCGCGGATCGACGGCGACGAGTTCGCCATCCTCACGATGCCGTGCGCCAACTCGGGCGAGGCCACCGAGCGGGCCGCCGCCGTCAGCGCGGTGCTCGACCGCCCCTTCGACGTCGAGGGCCACATGATCTCGGTCCAGGCCAGCGTCGGTGTGGTCATCGCCCCCGACCACGCCGAGGACGCACGGGCCGCGCTGCGACTCGCCCACAGCGCCCTCGAGCGGGCGAAGTCCGACGACCGCCGCTTCGCCGTCCACGAACCGGCGACCCCCTCGAGCTCGATCCACCGCCTGGCGCTGCTCAGCGAGCTGCGCCAGGGGCTGGCGAACCGCGACCTGGAGCTGCGCTACCAGCCGGTGGTGGACCTCCGGTCGGGTCGGGTCGGTCGCGTCGAGGCGGTGCTGCGCTGGCGCAACGACGACGACGGCACCCGCCTCCCGGTCGAGTTCCTCGAGCTCGCCGAGCACTCCGGGCTGATCCAACCGCTCACGCGCTGGATCCTCGGCGAGGCAGCGGCCGCGGCACGGACGCTGTCGAGCGACGACCGGCCGATGGTGGTCAGCACCAACCTGTCGTTCCGCAACCTGTTCGACCCGGACCTGCTCACCTTCATCGGCCTGCTCATCTCGAGCGGCGAGCTGGATCCGACCTCGGTCGAGCTCGAGGTCGGCGAGACCGAGCTCATGGACGATCCCGTGCGGGCCACCGAGGTGCTGGGCGCCCTCGCCGAGCTCGGCCTGCGGGTCGTGGTCGACGACTTCGGCACCGGCTACACCTCGTTGTCGACCATGCGGCACCTGCCGTTGGCCGGGCTGAAGATCGACCGCAGCTTCGTGGACAGCCTCACCTCGGCACCCTCGGACGCGGCGATCGTGCGCTCCACCATCGAGCTGTGCCACGAGCTGGGCTTCAGCGTGGGGGCCGACGGCGTGAACGACGCCGCGACGCTCTCCGCCCTCGCGTCGTTCGGTTGTGACCACGCCCAGGGCGTGCACCTCTCCGAGCCGGTGGCCATGGAGCTGCTCGACGCCCGCATCGAGGAGCTCGAGTCGGCCGTGCGCGGCTGGATCGGCACCTCTGAGACCACCAGCGCCTGACGGTCCTTCCCCCGCCATCCCGCCATCCCGCCATCCCAGCGGTCCCCCGGGACGCCGCCCGCCCGTCGGACGCGACGCTGCGGCCGGCGCCGGCATGCACCGGCCACCGACCGCAGGGTCGATCTGTCAGCGCTCGCTCAGATGGGTCGATCCGGGTCGACCACGCCGGCCTCGGTGCCGCTGGTCGCGGTCACACCCTCGGGCGGGCAGTGGAACCCGTCGCCGTCGTCACCCTCGCCGTCGATCTCGGGGAAGAGGCGAACGAACTCGCCGTCCTTCACGATGAGCAGCATGCCGCACGGGCTGGCCTCGACCTCGTCGACCGCGTCCGGGTTCTGGGGGCCGTGCAGCCCTCCGCCGGTCCAGTCGTCGACTGCCGCGGCCTGCTCCAGGATGCAGTTCCGGTCGAGCACGCCGTCGTTCTCCTCGCCACACGCGTTCGCTGCCGTGGCGAACAGCAGCCAGGCGGAGAAGCTCTGCATGCCGAGCGGTCCGACCGAGGCGTCGTCGACGTTGCCGTTGACGATCTCCAGGTAGTCGGCGGTGGCCGGCCACTCGTCGGCCTCCTCCAAGGGGTGGAACGTGGTGCGCACGACCGTGCCCTCGGTCGCCTCGGGGCTGTCGAGCAGCGCCTGGTTGTAGTTGTTGGTCTCGAGCAGCGCACGGCCCTCCCAGCCGCGCTGGCGCAGCGTCTCGAGGAACTTCGTGAAGAACACCGGCTCGCCGATCCAGGTGAAGCTCGTGGCGCCGGAGTCGATCAGCTTCTGTGCGTACGGCACCCAGTCGTCCGCTCCGGCCGCCGGGTACGAGATGGAGTCGAGCACCTCGTAGCCGTCGACCTCCTCCATGGAGGACTCGTACTTGATCTTGACCGACTCGATCGAGGGGATCTCGCCCCACACCACGACCCACTTCTCGGCATCGTCGGGGTAGAGCTGCTGGAAGTCGCGGAACCAGGTCGTGTTCTGGCTGGTGCCCGGGTTCGGGATCGGCTGGACCTGCCCGTTCGAGTCGGACTTCTCCGGCGAGTTGGCGAAGCCGGGGACGTCGATCATGGCGCACTTGTGGAAGTCGCTGCCCTCGTTGCCCGAGAACTGCAGCTGGTCCTGGACCATGCCGCCGCCGACCATGGCGAACACGCTCGTGCACGCCGTGGTCATCGCTGCCTCCACGTTGAACAGCGCGGCGTCCAGGTCGACGATCTCGATCGGCAGGCCGCCGATGCCGCCCTGCTCGTTGCACCATGCGGCGAACGCCGTCGAGCTGTCCCACATGTCCTTGTTGAGCCCGGGGCGGATGTCGGAGCTGCGGTCGCCCGCGACGCCGATCCGCAGCACGTCGGGGCTGCCGCCCGCCTGCTCGGGGTCGACGCTGAGGTCGCCCTCGCCGCAGACCGGCGCGTCCATCTCACCGAAGACGGCCGCATCGGTCGCGGTCGCGGCGGTGGTCGTCGTCCCCTCGTCGTCCCCCTGCCCCTCGGCGTCACCCGAGGCGCCGCACGCGCCCGCCACCAGGGCGAGCGCAACGGCCAGCACGATCAACGGTCGCTTCATCAGATGTCCCCCTGCCGGCTCGAACCCCCCGGTTCGCCGACGCGGGACACCCTATGCCCGGCCAGGCGCGCACGCGGCGCATCCTGAGATGCCGCACCGTCGCACCGGTCGGGCCGACCGGCGGCGCACCCGGGTCGCGTCAGCCCGCCGCCGCCACCTGCGCGGCCCAGCGGTAGTCGGGCTTGCCGTTCGGCCCGCGCTGCACCCGCTCGACGAACACGATCCGCTTGGGGCACTTGTACCCCGCCAGGTGCGCCTTGCAGTGCGCGATCAGCGCCGGGGCGTCGGGCGCCGCGGCCGGATCGGCGGTGCCGACGAGGGCCACGACGGCGGTCACGGACTGGCCCCACTTCTCGTCGGGCAGGCCGACGACGTTGCAGTCCGACACCGCGTCGTGGAGCTTCAGCGTCTCCTCGACCTCCTCCGGGTAGACCTTCTCACCGGCGGTGTTGATGCAGACCGAGCCCCGTCCGAGCAGCGTGATCGTGCCGTCGAGCTCGACCGTCGCCCAGTCACCGGGCACCGACCAGACCCTCCCGGCGAACGTCCGGAACGTCTGGGCGCTTTTGTCGGGATCCTTGTAGTAGCCGATCGGGATGGGACCCCCGACCGCGAGCAGGCCGCGCTCACCCGAGCCCGGCGCCACCTCGCGGCCGTCCTCGGTGAAGACCCGTGCGTGCTCCCCCAGAGAGAACTTGGCCGTCGGTGTGGTCTCGCCCTTGCGGGCGACCGAGCTGGCGAAGCCGACGCCTTCGGAGGAGCCGAGCGAGTCCACGAGCGTCGCGCTGCAGAAGCCGAGCAGCTCCTCCTTGGCGGGCGCGGACCACATCACCCCCGACGAGACCACGATCTTGAGCGACGACACGTCGTAGGGCGCTCCCTCGTCACGGGCCCGGCCGAGCGCGGCGACGATCGGCTTCGCGAACGCGTCGCCGACGATCGTGAGCTGGGTGACGCGGTGCTGCTCGACCGCCCGGCACAGCTCGTCGGCGTCGAACGAGCGGCTGGTGAGCGTGACCACCGTGCCGCCGGCGCTCAGCACCGCGACCGCGGTGATCGCGGAGGTGCCGTGCATCAGCGGCGCGGCGGGCAGCAGTCGCACCGCACGGCCCTGGTCGTGGAACGCCGTGACGGCCTCGGCGACCTCGGTCGGAGTGGACGGCACCGGCCGCTTGACCACCGCGAACGTCGCCGCCGCCGTCGCGAGCAGGTTGCGGTGGGGCCACATGACGCCCTTGGGCATGCCGGTGGTACCACCGGTGTAGAGGAACCACAGGTCGTCGCCCGAGCGCTCGATGCGCTCCATCGGCGCGGTCCGGGCGATCGTCGCCTCGTAGTCCTCGGCCCACACCGGCGCCGGGTGCTCGTCGTCCGCCCCGACGCAGAGCCAGACCCTGACCTTCGGCAGCGCGCCGCGCACGTGCTCCAGGCGGTCCGAGAACTCCACGTCGAACACGACCGCCTCGGCGTCCGCGTTGTCGAGCAGGTACTCGAGCTCTGCTTCGAGGTACCGGTAGTTGACGTTGATCGGCGCGGCCCGGACCTTGAACGCGGCGAAGGTCGCCTCCAGGTACTCCGGTCCGTTGTAGAGGTAGCAGGCGAGCTTCGCGCCGGGACCGACCCCTGCGGCGTCCAGGTGTGCCGCGAGCCGCGCGGCGCGGTCGTCGAGCTCGCGCCAGGTGCGCACCAGGTCGCCGTGCACCAGCGCCGGCGCGTCCGGCACCGTGTCCGCGACCGACTCCCACACCGTGGCCAGGCTCATCCCGGCGTCCACCGCACTCGGCTCCTGGTCTGGCATGCATCCCCCTGGTTCACGGTGCGGCGGGGTGGCGGAGCCCCGGTTCGGGTCCAAAGCCACTTCCGTCCCACGGTCCGGTCGTGCCGAAGATACGGTCCTGCGCGGCGTCACGCACACGACGGAGGGACACCATCCATGACAGCTCGACGGGTCAGCTCAGCAGCAGAGGCCGCGGCGTTCATCCAACCGAGGGACAACGTGGCGGTCGGGCTCGGCCCGGCGCACCCCGGCGGGCTGCTGCACGCGCTCGGTGACCGGGACGACTGGGACGACCTCCAGCTGTTCGGCGCCCTGCTCACCGACCTGTACGCCGTGTTCATGAAGGAGGGCGTGCACTACCGCAGCGGCTTCTTCGGTCCCGCCGAGCGGTTCCTGCGCGACAGCGGCGCCGACATCCAGTACGTGCCCGCCGACTTCCGCCGGTTCGGACCCATCGTCGAGCAGCTCGCTCCCCGCGTGATGGCGACCGCGGTCGCCGCACCCGACGCGGACGGCTACTGCTCGCTCTCGCTGCACGCGGGCGCCACGATCGACGAGCTGCACCGCGCCGGCGCCGACCCCGACCGGCTGCTCATCGTCGAGCACTCGCCGAACTACCCGCGCACCTTCGGGCTGATGCCCGACCACCCGCACCGGCTGCACCTGGACGAGATCGACGTGATCGTCGAGACCGACTCGGCGCCGGTGGACCTGGCCGACGCCGAGCCCGACGAGATCGACCGAGCCATCGCCGAGCAGGCCCAGCGCTACATCAGCGAGGGCGCCACCCTGCAGACCGGCATCGGTGCGATCCCGTCGCTCATCGCGACCCTGCTGGCCGAGGGCCAGGGTGGCGGCTACGGCGTGCACTCGGAGATGTTCACCACCGGCCTCATGCGGCTGCACCAGGCCGGCAAGGTCACCAACGCGAACAAGGGCGAGTTCGACGGCTACTCGGTGACGACCTTCGCCGCCGGCACACCAGAGCTCTACGAGTGGCTCCACGAGAACGAGCTGGTCCGGTTCCTCCCGGTCGACGTGGTGAACTCCGCCGAGGTCATCGCCGACAACCACGACTTCATCTCGATCAACGGTGCGACCGCGGTCGACCTCTACGGGCAGGTCGCCGCCGACACCATCGGCGGACGCCAGCACTCGGGCACCGGCGGCCACGAGGACTTCCTCGCCGGCGCGGGCCTGCAGTCCGACGACCGCTCGCTGCTGTGCCTTCGGTCCTCGTCGGTCGTCGACGGCGAGCGGGTGTCGCGCATCCGCACCAACCTGGGCCCTGAGCTGCTCGTCACGACGCCGCGCCACCAGGTCGACGTCGTCATCACCGAGCACGGCGCGGCGGAGCTCAAGGGGCGGACGGTGCGTGAGCGTGCCGTGGCACTCGCCGAGATCGCGCACCCCGACTTCCGCGACGAGCTGAGCGACGCCGCGGCACACGTCGCCTGAGGCGCCGCGCCGGTCAGTCGACCAGGTCCAGCTGCACGACGTGGTCGTGGCGGTAGGTCGCGCCCGGGCGGAGCAGCGGCGACGGGAAGGTCGGCTGGTTCGGCGAGTCCGGAAGGTGCTGGGACTCCAGGCACACCGCGCCGTGGCGCGGCAGCGGTCCTGCGCCGTGGTTGGAGGTGTACACCTGCAGGCCCGGCTGGTCGGTGCGGACCCTGATCCGCCGACCGCTCGCCGGGTCGACGAGCTCGGCCGCGGGAGGCGCCCCCGTCAGCACGTAGCAGTGGTCCAGCCCACCGACGGCGGACAGCTCGGCCCGGTCGACGAGCTCGCCCAGCAGCACCGGTGTCCGCAGGTCGAACACGGTGCCGGCGACGCACTCGAGCCGACCGGTCGGCAGGAGTGCGTCGTCGACCTGCACCACGCTGTCCGCGGCGACCCGGAGGCGGTGCCCGGCGATCGATGCAGCGGTCGCCGCGTCCGCGGACGCCGTGCCCGACAGGTTCCAGTACGTGTGGTTGGTCAGGTTGACCACCGTTGCGGCATCGGTGCTCGCCCGCGCCTCGATGTGGAGCTCGCCCCCGACGGTCAGCCGGTAGGTCACCTGGGCCTCCACCCGACCGGGGAACCCCTGGTCGCCGTCGTCGGACACCAGCCGGAGCACGGCCCGTGCGCCCTGATCGTCGGAGGAGGTCGTGAGCGACCAGTCGCGCCGGTCGAACCCGACCTGGCCACCGTGCAGCTGGTTGGGGCCCTCGTTGGGCACGAGCCGGTGCCGGGCGCCGTCGAGGTCGAACGCCGCGCCGGCGATCCGGTTCGCGTAGCGCCCGGCGATGCCGCCCAGGTGCGGGTTGCGCACCGGATCGCGGTACCCGGCGACGTCCACCGCACCGTCCGGCGCCCGCAACGAGACCACGACGTTGTCCGAGCGGCCGTCACGGTCGGGGATCCACAGACCCACCAGGTGCGCGCCGTATGCGAGCACCTCGGCGGTGCGGTCGCCGACGCGCAAGATCGCCAGCGTGCTGTCGCCCACCCTCTGCTGGTCGGCGCTGACCGGGATGGCGCTCACCCGTGCGTCCGGACCGCCCGCGCCAGCTCCGACGGGTCCTCGCTCGAGGGGTTGAACGCGCACCACCAGGCACCGATCCGGTGGGTGCCCGCGGCGATCCGGTACCGGTCCAACGTGTCCGGTCCGCACGATGCCGTGCCGAGCCCCCGCTGCGCGGCGTCCAGGTACAGGAAGGTCGACGGCGCACGGCCGGCGCTGCGCCGGACGAGCTCGTCGGTGTGGGTGCTGGCCCACAGGTCGGCGTCACTGTGGCGACGCACCGCCATGCCGAAGGTGCCGTCGCCGATCGCCGGATCGGCCACGACCAGGAGTCCGGTCCCCGACCGACGGCCACCGGGCGTCAGCGCGAGCCACCGCACGCCCGTGCGGTGGCCGTGCTCCTGGGGCACGACGTAGTCCTCGTACATCTCCTCGACGGTCGAACGGTGGCGGGCGACCACTGCCGCGGCCCGACGGTCCGGGTAGCACTCGTGGGGTCCGTCGCCGAACCACTCCACTGATCGCAACCCCTCCGGCAGCACCCATTCGGTGCCGACCCTCGGGACATCGGCGAGCGCGTCGGGCAACCGGAGGGTCACCAGGGCGTGTGTCCAGCCGTCCTCGCGCACCTGCAGACGTCGTCGCACATCGATCGGCGCGTCGACGCCCGGGGCCCGCAGCTCGCCGGAGGTCGTGAGCACGACCCCGTCGCCGACACGTCGGCGGCGGGCCGGCGATGCTGCCCAGTCGCAGCGGTCCAGGCCCTGGTGGGTGATCCACCGGTCGAGGTTGCCGAGGAAGCCCCGTACCCACCCCTGCTTCAGCCCGTCGTTGTCGGTCAGCGCGCGGAACACCGTCGGCGACCACTGCACCGACGCCAGGTCGAACGCGGTGCCTCGCGACGACGCCGGCCTCGATCGGGTCGACGTGGGCGCGTCCAGCGGGAGCTGGTCCACACCGACGACGTGACCGGCAGGCGCCCAGGGGGTGGCCCGGCGTTGGGACCACTGCACCTCCAGGTGCACCTCGGCCCCGGCGGGCACCCTGGGGAGGCGACGCGGCAGGGGCACCTCGACCGCGGCTCGTGCCGCCAGGTCGGGGACGTCGAGCGCACCACGGTCGACGACGGCGCCATCGACCCGCAGCAGCCAGGTGGCGCGCAGGTCGGCGAGCCCGGTGAACCAGCGGCGGTTGCGCACGACCAGACGACGGCCGCTGCCACCTGACCGCTCGACCGACGCCGGCCGGCCGACATGGGCCACCTCCCGCATCGCGGCGTGCGGCTCGCGGGCCGCGGAGACCAGGCCGTCGCAGATGAAGTTCGAGTCGTGCGGGGTGTCGCCGAAGTCGCCGCCGTACCCCCACGACACGCGCCCACCGGGTCCGTCGCCCACCGCGCCGTCGCGCGCGAGGCCGTGTTCGAGCCACTCCCAGATGAACCCGCCCTGCAACCCGTGGGTCGACTCGATCGCGTCCCAGTAGTCCGAGAGCGAGCCGTTCGAGTTGCCCATGGCGTGGGAGTACTCGCACAGGATCAGCGGTCGGCGCCGGTCGCGGCCCGAGCGCGCCCACCCCACGATGTCGTCGACAGAGGCGTACATCGGGCAGACCACGTCGGTCACGGGCGCCTCGGCGTACAGGTCGTGCATCAACGGGCCCTCGTAGTGCAGCGGGCGCGTCGGGTCGTAGCGACGGATCCACGCCGCTGCAGCATCGTGGGGCGCGCCGTAGCCGGACTCGTTGCCGAGGGACCACAGGATGATCGACGGGTGGTGCTTGTCGCGGCGGACCATCCGTTCGATGCGCTCGATGATCGCGGGTCCGAACGCCGGGTCGTGGCAGAGCGAGAGCTGACGGGCGTGGCTCTCGACGTTCGCCTCGTCGACCAGGTACAGGCCGAGCTCGTCGCACAGCTCCGCCAGGTGCTCGTCGTGGGGGTAGTGGGCCGCACGCACCGCGTTGAGGTTGTGCGCCTTCATCAGCTGCAGGTCCTGCCGGGTCAGCTCGCGGCCGACGGCCCGGCCGCGAGCTGGATCGTGCTCGTGCAGGTTGGCCCCGTGCAGCAGAACGGGCACGTCGTTCACCAGCAGCTCGTTGGCCTCGACCCGCACCGAGCGGAAGCCCGTGAGCACCGAGGCGACCTCCACCACGGCGCCGTCGGGCGAGCGCAGCGTGACCAGGACGCGGTGACGGACGGGGGTCTCGTGGGTCCAGGGCCGGACACCGGCCAGTTCGAGCCGGGCGCGCACCACCCCCGGCTCGACGAACATTCCCGACAGCAGCTGGTCGCCCTCGCTGGCGGCGTTCCACACGGGCAGGTCCAGCCGACCGGTGGTCGCGAGCTGGCGACCGGGGCGTCCTCCGCCACGCCACGTCTCGACCGTCGCCTCGGCGGTCCAGCCGCGCTCGCGTCGTGCCGGGCCGTCGACGACCAGCTCCAGGTCGAGGGTGCCGGTCGGCGAGGACGAGCCGGTCGACGCCGGCGCCAGACCCGGCAGCACCTTGACGTCGGCCAGGTGGCTCGGCGCGGTCGCGTACATCGTGACGCTGCGCTGGATGCCGCCGTGCCACCACTGGTCCTGGTCCTCGACCCACGTGGCGGCGGACCAGCGCACCACCACCAGCACCACCAGGGCACGGCGACCGGGGCGAACGTGGCCGGTGATGTCGAACTCGTTCGGCAGCCGGCTGTCGGTGCCCACACCGACGCACTCGCCGTTGACGTAGGCGGCGACGACCGACTCGGCGGCGCCCACCCGCAGCACGATCCGTCGACCGCGCCACTCCCTCGGCACCGACACCGAACGCCGGTGCACACCGACGGGGTTGTGGTCGGGCACCGTGGGCGGGTCGGTGTCGAAGGGCATGATCACGTTCGTGTAGTGGGGCGCGACGAACCGGTTGCCGTCATCACCACGCTGGGTCGTCCACGACCCCGGGACCTGGATCGATCCCCAGCGGCCGCCCTCCTCGGACACGACCGACTCGGGCACCTCTGCGAGGCGGTCGTAGAAGCGGACGTCCCAGGTCCCGTCGAGCGAGCGCCACCAGGGCGACGCATCGGCGCGGTCCTGGCGCGCGGACGCCGCGTCCGGGCAGGGCACGGCGGGCGTGCGCATCGGCAGCCGGCCGACGCCGGTCACCGTCGGATCGTGGACGGCCGCGTCCACCAGGGCGAACGCCGCTCGCTGCATCCCGGCCCGATCCCTGCCCGTGGCCCGGCTCAGGTGGCCGCGGCGGACCGCAGCACCTGGAGCGCCTCGTCGGCGTGCACGTCCATGTTCGTCTCGGAGCTGATCGCCGCGAGGATCGTGCGATCGGTGCCGATGACGAAGGTCGCCCGCTTGTTGAAGATCGGCCCCGGCCGCTTGACGCCGAACGCCGCGGCAACCCTGCGGTCCGGGTCCGACAGCAGCGGGTACCCCAGGTCGTGCTTCGCGTCGAACTCCGCCTGCTTGTCGACCTTGTCCGCGGAGATCCCCACCCGCTGTCCGCCGGCCTCGGCGAACTCGGCCGCCATGTCACGGAAGTGGCACGACTCCTTGGTGCAGCCGGTGGTCATCGCCTTCGGGTAGAAGAACAGCACGACCGGCCCCCCGGCGAGCAGCTCGCCCAGGGACACCTGTCGGCCGGTCTGGTCGGCGAGTGTGAAGTCGGGGGCCTGGTCACCGGTGCTCAGCATGCATGCCAAGCTAGCCCCGGGCCACGCGGTGACCCCGTCGTCGTGGTCAGTCGACCGGCGAGCGCAGCACCGACGCGGCGAACGCGTCGAGCTCCTCCTGGGACACCCCTGCGGCGTGCAGGTAGGCCCGTGCGCCGCCGTGCTCGGAGCGGAGCCAGTCGAGCGTCGCCTGCATGGTCTCGGCCCGGGCCGACCAGACGCCGAGCTCCAGGTCGGTGTCGGTGGCCTGTCCGCCGGGGCGGCCCAGCGACCAGAGCCAGCTCACCTGCACCGCGTTCGCGCTGGCGGACCGCACGTAGTCCTGGACCACCGCCTCGTCGGGCACACCCAGCGAGCCGAGCAGCAGCGCCGTCAGCAGTCCCGTGCGGTCCTTGCCCACCGCGCAGTGGTAGGCGACCCCGGCGCGGGAGCCCGGTGCCGCGACCACCTCGACGGTGGCGCCGACCGCCGCCGCGAACTTGTCCGGGAACGAGGTGAGGATGGTCCGGTAGCGATGCGCCAGCAGCGTCGAGACGTCGTCGTGGTCGTCGTCGAACCACTCGAAGGTCGGGTCGAGCACCGGCAGGTGCAGCACCTCGATGCCCTCCGCGTCCAGCACCCCTTCGTCGGCACGCTCGCGCTCGTCGCGCAGGTCCAACACCCGCACGATGCCGTGGGACCGCAGGTCGGCAGCGGTGGACCGCACCCGGTGGAGCGCGTCGCCGCGCACCAGCCTGCCGGGCGCCACGACGAGCCCGTCCTCGGCGACGATCCCACCCAGGTCACGGACGTTGAAGATGCCTTCACGGGCCAGGCGCGGCCGCAGCGCATCGGTCGGCATGGCAGCTCAGGCCAACGACAGGACGACGCCGAGGCCGTCGGTGGTGACCCGCAGGTCGTCGACGCGGATCGGCAGGGTCATGTCGGCATCGGGCAGGGGCACGTCGATCGTCGCAGGGAACCGCACCTTCATCGGCGCCAGCGCGACCAGGCCGCCGAGGCGGCGCGAGAGCTGGTTGAACACCGACGGCAGGACCGGCGGCAGCTCGACCCAGGCGGACTGGACCGCGAGCTCGAGTCGACCGCCCACGAGCCGGGTCCGCACCTCGGTGCGCAACGTGGAGCGCAGGTCGGGCAGGAACTCGGGCAGGATGCGGGTCTGGCGCAGTCGACCGGCGACCTGCTGCTCGCCCAGGTCGACGTCGAGCTCGAAGGGCACCGGCAGGTCACCCGCTGCCCGCAGGATCAGCAGCTGGGCGAGCCGGTCGACCACCGAGTTCGCCAGGCCCAGACCGAGGCGGGTCCCGGCGACCGGCACCGGCAGCGCCCGGCCGGACATCTCCGGTGCGCCGGCGAGCGAGACGGTGACCGTGCCCGAACCGACGCTGACATCCGCCGCGCCGGGCACCACACCGAGCTGCACGAGGACGTCGCCGACCTCGGCCGGCAGCTCCAGGCCGGCGGTGCCGACGTGCTCGCCGAGCGAGTCGAACAGTCCGACGCCGAGCACCCCGAACATCATCGAGAACATGCTGAGCATGCCCTGCCACGCAGTGGCGTCGACACCATCGGGAACGGGGGCCTGGTCATCGACGGTGAGCGAGACGAGCGTGGCGTCGGACAGATCGAGGCCGATCGACAGGGTGTGGTCCGTGCGGAGCTCGACCTCGGGACGCACCAGGGCCTCGACCCGCACCGGGATCGGCGCTGGCGGCATCGGCAGGCCCAGGCCACCCGCGGGCACCTCCTCGGGACCCGCACCGAACGCCACGGAGCGGGCCGACACGTCGCCGTTCGCGGTCACCACGACCCGGGCGCGTCCGTCGTCGGCAGCCGACAGGTGCATGGTCCCACCGGTGATGGTGAGGGCCAGTCGGACGTCGACCTCACCCATGCCCGGCAGCGCGAGCGCGGTCTCGAGCGGCTCGAGCTCGACACCGCCGCCGACGGCGAACAGCACCAGGTCGTTGAGCAGGTCCTCGGTCACCGACACCACCACTGCACGGTCCGCCGGACCGACGCGGGGCTCGTCGCCGCGCACGACGGTGAGGTGGCCCCCGCGGGTCATCGGATGCTCGGGCGGTGTGGTGTGCACCGACGTCGCCTCGGGCACCGGCAGGTCGGTGCCGGGCACCCACGCCGTCGACGCCGGCGCCTTCTGCTTGGCAGGAGCCTTCTTCTTGGCAGGAGCCTTCGTTGCCGGCGACTTCTTCTTCGCCGGAGCCTTCTTGGCTGGCGCCTTCTTGGCTGGCGCCTTCTTC
>WBZX01001712.1_pt1 | contig 16004 bp, 17 predicted proteins | sample 5204211 | NCBI WGS metagenome assembly WBZX01 (sample SAMN12344362, study PRJNA552823) | activated sludge metagenome | biome: Activated sludge suspended growth; feature: Nitrification reactor; material: Wastewater; isolation source: activated sludge from nitrification reactor of wastewater...
ACGTGTGGCGCAGCTGCGGGGGGACCCCGCCGGGCTGACCGGCCGCCGGCGGTGCCCGCCGCGGGCCCGGCCCTCACGAGCGGCCGTCGGCGCCGAGTTCTTTGCGGATCGTTTTCTTGAGCAGGCTGATGTAATGCTCTACCAGCCATTCATAGAAGAACTGTGACGGCACTTGGATCGTGAGCACGCTGTCCTGCAGTTTCAGCGCCCGGATCGGTTCGAACCAGGTCTTGAAACTCTGCGGGCTCACGTTGTCTTGGATCACTTCCAGGCACCGCTCCCATGTCTTCTCGTGGTCCTTCTTCATGGAACTTGCTGCGGTCGTTCGAGTGGATGGTTGGTTCGGTGGCCCTTCTCAATACCGTGCGATGCGGTGTGCGGCGGTGGTGGGAAGGGGGGCAAATATGGATCGAAGAAAGTGAAAAAAAAACGCGGCGCCTCACTTGATGGAAAGGAAAATTTTACAAGGCCGTCATCCGGTGTCGTGCCCTCCGAATGCCTTGCTGGGCGCGGGTTTGCGAAAGTCGTTCGTGTTGTGTACATGCACACACCATGTAGCTCGCCATCGGGGCCGGTAGCGGACGGGCCTGGCGGGTGAAGGACAAGTGCGGAAGGCATGGCGCTGCTGCGCCGTGAAGGTACTCCACCGCGATGCCCGAGGCAACATGTGACATCGCACGATTCGCGGCCGGTCTATCTTGCATGCATGTTCACCCATGAGACGCAGCTACGTGTTCGCTACGGCGAAACGGATCAGATGGGGTATGTGTACTACGGTGACTATGCGGAGTATTTCGAAGTGGGACGTGTGGAAGCATTGCGCAGTTTGGGATTCCCGTACAAGCGCATCGAAGAAGAGGGTGTCATGCTTCCCGTGCACGAAATGCATGTGAAATACCATCGACCTGCGCGCTACGATGATCTCTTGCTCCTTCGTACCTCCATACGGGAGGTGCCTTCGGTGCGGATCGTCTTCATGTATGAGCTTTTCAACGAGTCGGGAACGCTCCTGGCCGAGGCACAGGTGACCCTGGTGTTCGTGGATCGTGCAACGATGCGTCCCTGCCGGGCTCCCGCACCGCTATCGGAAGCGCTGTCGGTACACTTCAGCAGGTAGCTGCTTCCACTTCAATACCCAGCGATCGCCACTGTTGGGTCGTGGATCCCACGAGGCTGGCAGGTATCGCCGCAATGCCCGAGCAAGTTCTAGCGAAGGCACATTCGACCACTTCTCCATCGATGTGACCCAAGCTTCGCTTCATGACCTCGAAGAGCGGGTAGGAACAGGTGAAGCGAACGAGCCTTCGTTGCACGCGGACCACTGACGGTGCATCACAGAGTACGGCACGAGCCGCGTCCCCGTAGGCCTGAACGAGGCCTCCTTTGCCCAGGAGCGTACCTCCGAAGTAGCGAACCACCATCACTCCCGCGTAGGTCAAGGACATTGCCTGTAGTGCACGAAGAATGGGAGCACCTGCCGTTCCGGAAGGCTCTCCATCATCGCTAGATCGGTGTACGGAGCGATCCGCACCCAGGATGAACGCATAACAGACATGGTTCGCTCCATGGTGGTCGTTGCGCACACGCTCGAGTTCTCTCTTGAAGTCGGCCTCGCTCTGTACCGGTAGCGCTATGCCGATGAACTTGCTCGCTTTCTCACGGATCGTCCGTTCCGTGGTACCTTCGAGTGTGGTGTAGCGATCGCTGCTCATGCGGCTGAACGCATGATGAGTAGAAGGGCCACTACGCATACCACGATGCCCACCCATTGTCGCTTGCTAAGCACTTCGCTGAACAGGATGATAGCACCCAAGCTGCTGAATAGGATGGCCCCGACGTTCATCAGCGGGAAGATCACGCTCGCATTCATGCTGCCTTCCGCCAGGGCGGCCACCAGCAGATAGAGTGATGTGTAGTTGATGGCTCCCAGGCACACACCGCCAAGCCAGGCCTTCTTGTGTCGCAGTTGTGCGGTTTCCCTGCGAAGCCCCAGGATGAAAAGGCTTCCCATGCCGGCGGCACCGAAACAAATGGTGGCCAGGACCGCTTCGTTCGCTTCGGTCGTGCAGGTGCGCTGCACCACGCTAACACCGATGTCACACAAGCCGCTTCCGAGGAAGATGAGGAAGGGGAGCAACAAGGCCCGATCCCGGCCAAGACTCTTCTCTTGTGTGGTGGCGAGCACCAAGCCTACGATGCTGAGCGCGATACCGCACCATCCCCAGGGTCCTACCGACTCGTGGAAGAGCAGTGCGTTGGCGGCAACGGTGAGGATGAGGCTCATCCGCCCGGCGATGGTTGTGCGGGCGGCGCCTGCGCGCTGTGCTGAAATACCGATGAGGGTGAAGACCGATACGAAGACGAACCCGAGTACGATCGCGGGGATCCACAATCCAGAGAGGTCGCCGGCGTTCCATGGCGGATGGAACAGCAGACCGCACAGGAAGGCCACGAGGTAGTTCACGGTGATGGCCGCGTGCAAGGGAACTCCGAAGCGTTCGAAGTACTTGAAGGTGATCGCGAACGCGGCCACGAACAACGCCGAGAGGATCACCAGGGCCATGTGGGGCGAATGTTGCCTTGGCGTAGGTGAAAGTGGATGGTGTCCGCGTCGTGCTGGACAACACGCGCGGGTTCCCGCGACAACCGGGGAGCGGGTGTGCCGGAACCGAGTTGCGTAGGTGAGTGGATCACTCGGGCCTCATCCCAAAGTCCGCGGTCGATGAAATGGCCCAGTAGTTCACTGCCACCTTCCACCAGCAGGGAACGAATGGAGCGCCGGTCCAACTCACGCAGCAGATGCTCCAACGGGTCAGTTGATGGAGCAAGGAGATGCTGCTCCACGGGAAGTCCTTCACGCGCAGCGGCGGTTAGCAACAAGGTGGGCACGCTGCCATCGAACACCTTGGATGCAGCCGGTGTCCTTCCGCCCCGATCGAGGACGACCCGCAGCGGGGAGCGGCCGTTAACGTGCCGCACATCGAGTCGGGGATCATCATGGAGTACAGTGCGACTCCCCACCAATATGGCCTGTTCTTCACTACGCCATCGATGCACGAGCACATCGGTGGCTGGACTGCTGATGCGCACCACCGCTCGATCCGTGCGTGGGTGTTGGTCCAACAAGCCATCGGCGCTTTGTGCCCATTTGAGCACGATGTAGGGTCGTTGCTGTTCTACTGATGTCAGGAACCGACGGTTGACCCACCGGGCGTGCGCTTCCTCGACCCCCACGGTCACGTTGACCCCAGCAGCCCGCAAACGGCTCAGCCCGCTGCCGCTCACCGCAGGGAATGGATCGGTGTGGGCCACTACCACCTGCTTCACACCAAGGCGTACGATGAGGTCCGTGCACGGCGGTGTGCGACCGTGGTGGGAGCAAGGCTCCAGGTTCACGTAGAGCGTGGCGTCGTCGGGGATGGGTACATGCTCATAGGCGCGAAGGCAGTTCACTTCCGCATGCGGCGCGCCGGCACGTTCGTGCCAACCTTCTGCAAGCATGCGATCACCCTGCCCCAGCACTGCGCCTACCAATGGGTTCGGGGCGGCCGTTGCGCTGCCCAGTCGGGCAAGCTGCAGGCAGCGCTGCATCCAGCGGGTATGGGTGCCATCCATAGGGGCGCAAAGGTGCTGCGATCGGATGCGCACCCGGCACCGAGCCTACTTTTGCCCCGCAATGAAGCTTGAGGGATGCGCGTCGCCGACAATCGCGTGATATCCGTGCTGACCCAGTACCGGGATCAGCTCGGGGGCTTGTATGCCGATGGTGAACTGAAAGCCATCATGCGCGCTGTATTCCAGGACCGGCTCGGCTGGGATGCGGCCCAGTTGGAATTGCGCAAGACCGATGTGATCAGCGAATCAGACCTGCTGAAAGTGTACTTGCCGCTGAAGCGCTTGCGTGCTGGGGAGCCCTTGCAGCTTGTGCTGGGGAAGGTGGACTTCCACGGAATTCCCATCCGGGTCACGGCCGATGTGCTCATTCCGCGACCGGAGACAGAGGAACTGGTGGAGCGTATCATCGAGCACCGCTTCAGACCGACGCATGTGGTCGATGTTGGTACCGGTAGCGGCTGTATCGCCCTTGCGCTGAAGCGGAGGCTCCCGTCCGCCCATGTCACCGGCATCGATGTTTCTCCTGCAGCCCTTGCCGTTGCCAAGAGCAACGGCGACCTCAACGGGTTGGTGCTGGACTGGAGGTGTGAGGATGTGCTGGGACGAGGTGGTTACCTGCCCGGTGGCACTGACCTGGTGGTGAGCAATCCGCCTTACATACCGCGCTCGGAAGCAGCGGAGATGGCGCAACATGTCGTGGACTACGAGCCACACGTGGCCCTCTTCACCCCGGATGAAGATCCACTGCTGTTCTTCCGAGCCATTGGCGCTGAGGCATTCAAGGTACTGCCGGTAGGTGGTCAACTCTGGTTCGAAGGTCATTGGAAGTACGCGGCTGCCGTCGGAGCAATGCTCAGTGACCTTGGTTTCCCGGTGGTGGAGGTCATCAAGGACTTGAGCGGGCATGATCGGTTCATACACGCGGAGCGATGAAGTACATCTTCTTGCTCATGCTACTGGCTGGTCAGTCACTTGCGAAGGCACAGGACACCCTGCCACCGCCTCCGAAGGCAGCGTTCAAGCTCTTCTTCAACTTCGATTTCCGACGCACGCACGTGAACGCGGACCCGGTCCGGTTCTACGGATTCCGGCTGGGTGCCCAGCGTAACATGGACCTGCTTTCCGTCGGGTTCTATGGGCTGGGTGATCCCTACGTGCAACCAGCGGTGGACCTGGAAGGCATCGGCGTGCGCGAGCTGCGCACCGATTTCGACTATACCGCGCTCACCTATGAACGGTTGTTCATAAGCACGAAGCGTTGGCAAGTGGGGATCCCGGTTTCCATCGGACTGGGCAACTATCGCAAGGGGTACTTGAATGAGCAAGGCAAGCTCGTGCCCTATTCCACCAACGAGCTGGTGCCGCTCGAAGCCTCCTTCCATACGGACTACAACGTTCTTTGGTGGCTCTTCATCGGGGTGGGAGGTGGTTACCGCCATGTGCTCGCGGATGACCCCGATGCTACCAAGACGCTGAGCGATTGGACCTACTACCTGAAAGCCGGGCTGCGTGCCGGCGAAATGATCAAACGTGCGCGTACCAGGATCAAGAAGAATGGAACGAAAGGAAGCTGAGCAACGCATAGCCCGGCTGAGTGCCGAGTTGGAAGACCACAACCACCGGTACTACGTGCTGGCTGCGCCGGTGATCGACGACCGGGCCTTCGACCTTCTGCTGAAGGAACTGGAGACCCTTGAGAAGGAATGGCCGGAGCTGGCTTCGCCGAACAGCCCCACCCAGCGGGTAGGAGGGGACATCACCAAGAACTTCCCGACGGTACAACACAAGTATCCCATGCTCTCCCTGAGCAACAGCTACAGCCGGGAGGAGGTGGCCGACTTCGTGGCACGGGTGGAGAAGGAGATAGGTCCTACCACGTATGTGATGGAGCTCAAGTACGATGGAGTGGCCATCAGCTTGAGCTACGTAGGGGGCGAACTGGTGCGCGGTGTCACCCGGGGTGATGGGGAGAAGGGCGACGATATCACCGCCAATGTGCGCACGGTGCGCTCCGTCCCGTTGCGGTTGCGCGGCGACCATCCCCAAGAGCTCGAGGCGCGGGGCGAGATCCTCTTCATGCGGGCGCAATTCGACAAGCTCAACGCCGAACGGGCGCGGGCCGGGGAGGAATTGTACGCCAATCCGCGAAACACGGCCGCAGGTTCCCTTAAACAGCAAGACCCCAAGGACGTGGCCAAGCGGGGACTGGACAACTTCATCTACACCCTACAAGGTGAACAGCTGCCAACGCGAAGCCACTACGATAACATCATGGCAGCACGGACCTGGGGCTTCAAAACTCCCGATCCCGGACGGCGCTTCATTGAGCGGGCTGGCACAGTTGAAGGGATCATGGCCTTCATCGATCATTGGGACAAGGCACGCTACCAGCTGGAGATGGATATCGACGGCATTGTGATCAAGGTCGACGACCTGCGCATCCAAGAGGAGCTGGGGATGACCGCCAAGAGCCCGCGCTGGGCCATCGCCTACAAATTCCAAGCAGAACAGGCGGCCACGCGCTTGAACGATGTGGTATACCAAGTGGGACGTACCGGAGCCATTACGCCCGTGGCGGAGTTGGAGCCCGTGTTGCTCGCTGGCACCACGGTCAAGCGGGCTTCCCTCCACAATGCGGACCAGATAGCCAAGTTGGACCTGCACCTGGGCGATACCGTGCTGGTGGAAAAGGGAGGCGAGATCATACCGAAGATCGTCGGGGTGGTATTGGACCAGCGCCAGCCCGGTGCACAGCAGGTGGCGTTCCCAGCGAATTGCCCTGAATGCGGCACCGCGCTGGACCGTGCCGAGGGGGAGGCGCAGCACTATTGTCCGAACGAGCATCACTGCCCACCCCAGATCACGGGACGCATCGAGCACTTCGTTGGGCGTAAGATGATGGCCATCGATGGCCTGGGCGGGGAGACGGTGGCCGAACTGGTCGCCGAGCGGTTGATCACGAACATCGCCGACCTCTATGACCTGCGTAAGGAACAGCTGTTGGCGCTGGGCAAGGGCTGGGGCGAAAAGAGCGCCCAACAAGTGATCGATGGGATCGAGGCCAGCAAGCGCATCCCCTTCGAGCAGGTCCTGTTCGCCATCGGCATCCGCCACGTGGGTGAAACGGTGGCCAAGAAGATCGCCCGTTCGGTGGGTAGTATGGACGCGCTCGCGAGCATGCCGAAGGAAGAACTGCTGAAGTTGGACGAAGTGGGGCCCGTGATCGCGGATAGTATCGTCGGGTTCTTCGCGGTACCGGGCAACCGCGAGACCGTTGAACGCCTGCGCCAGTGCGGGGTACGCATGGAGTTGGACCCGGCTGAGCGGGTGGTCGCCGGTGACAAGCTGAAAGGCCTCACCTTCGTGGTCTCCGGGGTTTTCCGGAATTTCAGCCGCGACGGCATCAAAGAGACCATCGAACGGAATGGAGGCAAAGTGTCCGGTTCCATCAGCAGCAAGACCAGCTTCGTGCTGGCCGGCGCGGACATGGGACCTGCCAAGCGGGCCAAGGCCGATGAGCTGCAGGTGCGCGTCATCGATGAGGATGAATTCACGCGGATGCTAGAAGCATGAAGCTCTTCGACCGGCTGAAGGAATGGATGGGGATCAGGCGCCTGCTGCGCGACCTGCCGCAGGACCGCAAGCCCATTGCCCGCAACCTGGCCATGGCACGCAAGGTGGCCATCGTCTATGTGGTGGACGATGAGACCACGCACAACCATGTGCGCAACTATGTGAAGCGGGTGAAGGAGGAGTTGGGCATCAGTAACATCATGGCCCTCGGATTCTCGGACCAGAAGGTGATGCCCCACTACCTCCATGCGCGCCTCAACTTCGACGCCATCTGCCTGAAGGACCTGAACTGGTACCGCATACCACAGGGCAACGCGGTACAGAACTTCATGGCAGAGGAATTCGAGGTGCTCATCGACCTCACGCTCGAGGATCGGCTACCCATCCAGTACATCATGGCCAAGAGCCGCGCCCGTTTCAAAGTGGGGCGCTGGAGCGATAGCAACAAGAAGATCCTGGACATGATGATCGACATGGCGGGCTCCCAGAGCCTTCCGCAGTTCATTCAACAGGTACATCACTACCTGCTGATGGTCAATTCCAAAACCGAACCTTCCCTCAACTGATGGACGAACGATTCCGTGGCCTTGGCGTAGCGCTGGTCACCCCATTCCGCGACAACGGACAGATCGACTACGCAGCGCTGGAGCGCTTGATCGAGCACCAGATCACCGGTGGTGTCGACTATGTGGTGAGCATGGGTACCACGGGCGAGAGCGTGACCCTTACCAAAGCAGAGAAGAAAGAGCTGCTCGCGCAGACCATCGGATTCGTCCGTAACCGCGTGGGGGTGGTGCTGGGCGTGGGTGGCAACAACACGGCCGAGGTCATCGAGGCCTTGCAGAGCTTCGAAATGGACGGGGTGGATGCCATCCTGAGCGTGAGCCCCTACTACAACAAGCCCACGCAGGAAGGGATCTACCAGCACTACAAGGCCATCGCTCAGGTGAGCCTGCGCCCCATCATCCTGTACAATGTGCCGGGTCGCACGGGTAGCAACATGACGGCCGATACCACCTTGCGACTGGCCCGCGACTTCGCCAACATCATCGCCATCAAGGAGGCCAGCGCCAATCTGGACCAGATGGGGCGCATCCTGAAGCACAAACCGGCGGACTTCATGCTCATCAGTGGTGATGATGCACTCACGCTTCCCATCATCGCCATGGGTGGGGTAGGCGTTATCAGCGTGGTGGGCAATGCACTGCCGCAGGAATGCAGCTTGCTAGTGAAAGCCGCGTTGGATGGTGATCTGGCCACCGCCCGAAAAGAACACTTGCGGTTGATCGAGGTCATCGACCTGCTCTTCGCGGAAGGGAACCCGGGAGGTATCAAAGAGGTGCTCAAGGTGCTCGGTATCTGCGGCGATACCATGCGCCTGCCGCTCGTCAACATCAGCGACGCCACGGCCACCAAGCTCTACAAGGCACTGGCCGATGCGGAGGTGGTGAAGCTCTGAGTTATCTGTTGATGTGATGGTCGACCAATTCGAGCACCGTCACTACACCGTAGTGAAGCTTGTCCACACGCACCAGCCCAACGTCCCGTGCATAGTAGGACCACTCGTAGGCATCGTAAGAAGAGCCATTCCCGGATAGCTCAGCGATCACCAGTACATCCGGGTAGGTCGTGCCTTGCACCACAATACTCGTGTCGCGTGCCGTCACTTCGCGGGCCCAGTAGTTTCCCTGCCAGTAACTCGTGACCCAGCGATAGCCGACCGGAGCATCTACGAGAAGGCTGGTCAAGTCGACCGGATGGGTGTAGTATTCCGAAGTTCTGGGTGTCTCGTAGCCGTATAGGTAGCGGCCGTTCCAAACCGGTACCCAAGCGAGTTCGGTTCTGCACATCGATTGATCGAATTGATGTGGCATGTACGTTTCGCTGGTGCTTTGCACTGTTACAACGCCGTTGGTATCCACATAGGTCCATGTCGACCCCGGGTAGGCTGGGAGATAGGGTAGCGGCTCGAAGACCGTTCCAGCTGGCCAATCTGTGCAATGCGTCTTGCTCTCTTCTTTGCGACAGGAGATACCGCCAAGGATGGCCATCAGGAACATTGCGTGTACCAAGCCCGTCGTCCGCATGCCATGAAGGTATGACCTTCGTAGCGTGGAATTCCTCGCCCTCGACTTCGAGACCGCCACCCCCGCACCGGACAGTCCTTGCGAACTGGGCATCGCGATCGCGCGGGGCGGTGTGGTGCGCGAGGTGCGCAATTGGCTCATCAAACCGGCTCAATGGCCACACTTCAGCCCGTGGAACGTGGCCGTGCATGGCATACGACCGGAGCAGGTTGCGAACGCACCGCGTTGGCGTGATATCTGGGAGGAGGTGGCGGCTCTGCTGGAGGGTTCGGTGGTGGTGGCCCACAACGCCGCGTTCGACATGGGCGTTCTCCGCGCCACGCTGGCGAGCCATGGTCTCGCACATCCCACGTTCCGCTACTTCTGCTCCGTTTCCATGGCACGACGCGTATGGCCGGGCCATTCATCCTACGGATTGAAGGCGCTATGCGACCGACATGGTATACCGCTGCAGCACCACCGTGCTGGCAATGACGCGGAGGCAACGGCGGAGGTCGTGTTGCGCGCGCACATCGATGGTGACGGCTTCGATTCGTTCCAACGCCGCACCGGCGTGAACACCGGAGCCTTCTATCCCGGAGGCCACCGAACGCCCGGCGGAAAGGTCACTTCCACGGGCCAAGCTGCCCGGTCTGTGTAGATTCACGCCATGGACCTGGACAGTCTGCACAAGATCGGCCGCCTGGGCAAACCGTGGGGACACCAAGGGGAACTCACCGTCCACCTCGACGATATCGACTTGGACGACATCGTGCATGAAGGCGCGTTGTTCGTGGACATCGAAGGGCAGAAGGTCCCCTTCTTCTTCAGCAAGCTGCACGACAAAGGACACGACCTGCTCGTGAAGTTCGATGACTTCAACGACCCCCAAAGCGCATCGGTGCTGGTGGGGCGCGACTTGTACGCTCCACCCGGTCTGCTCGCTGACGGCAGCGACGAAAGCTGGGATCCGGAAGAGTTCATCGGTATGCTCGTGCGGGATGAGGAGCATGGGGACCTAGGTGAAGTGACCAACCTGGAGGGCACGGAGAAGAACCCGGTGTTGGTGATCCTGAAAGGGGAGGAAGAGGTGATGATCCCGCTGGCGGAGGAGATGATCCTTGGCGTGGACCCGGAGGAGAACACCTTGCTCGTGCGCACGCCTCCTGGTCTAGTGGATATGTATCGCGCCGGTCGGTAGATGCCAAGCGACGAATTCCGTTTCAAGCAGTTCAGCATAAAGCAGGACCGTTGCGCCATGAAGGTGAGCACGGACGGTGTGGTGTTGGGCGCTTGGATGAACATCGATGCGGCCAGCCGGATACTGGATATCGGCACGGGCACCGGTCTATTGACGTTGATGGCGGCGCAACGCGCTCCGAATGCCAGGGTCGATGCGATAGAGATAGACCACGACGCGGCTGAGCAGGCAGCTGCCAATGCGCTTGCGAGCCCCTGGGCGGCGCGCATCCGCGTCCATTGGATGGATGCCCGGCGCATACATGCCTCCGACGGCTATGACCTGATCGTGTGCAACCCACCGTACTACGGCGGGGAAATGACCGCTCCGGATGCCCGTCGCGCCCTTGCAAAGCACAGCGCTGAATTGTCCTTCGCGGAGTTGATGCAGGTGGTGGACAAGTTGCTCACACCAGCAGGGCGCTTCGCGGTGATCGTTCCGGCAGACCGGGAGCATCTGCTGCGCCTTGCTGCCGAGCAGGTGGGCATGCGTGCGCTGCGGCGCGGGCCGCTTTGGTACGTGGAAGGGCGTCCGTTCAAACGCGTGCTGCTGGAGCTTTGGCGCGGCGAGCCCGCAGAAACCCACGACCCTGTTGTGGTGGAGCAGGTGCCGGGTACTTACACGGATGCGTACCGTGCCCTGCTCGCTCCGTTCATGCTGTGGTTCTAGTGGTCGAACCGTAGTTCCGGTCTGGTCGCATTGGTGCGCACAGCACGACTGGTCATTCCGCTTGGCGCGCCCTAGACTTCGATATCCTCTTCCCGGAAGCTGATGCCCAGCTTGTCCAGCTCATCCAATACGGGATCGTAGATGGTGGGTGAAAGCGGAAGCAACACTCCGCGCTCCTTCAGGCGGTCGTTCAACACGAGCTTACAAGCCATGCCGATGGGTAGTCCCACCGTTCGCGCCATGGCCGTGTGCGTGCGGTCCTGCCCGACCACGGCCAGTGATGCCTGGATCTCCTCATGCACTCCTTCGATGGAATAGCGGAACCGGTGCCACATGACCACCAGGTCCTTGTCATCCTCACCCAATTTCCACTTCTGTTCCAGCAAGTGCTGCAGAGTGGCCGCGGGTGAAAGGCCTTGGACCCCGATGCGATCGGAGCCGAAGAGTCCCAGCCAGGCAAGCTTGTTCAGGGTGTCATCGGTCGGGGGTATCCCGAGCAGTTCCGCCGTTCGTTGGCGCACATCGTGCCCGTCATCCGGAAGGAAGGCGTTCATGTAATCGCTCCAGGTGGCATCGTGGGGCAGTTCCATGGCGAACCCGTCATCGGTACAACCCAGTTGTACGAAGGCGTTCCACGCAGCGCAGTAGCCTGCCTTGCGCAAGGTGCCGCGCAACAGGGTGGGGATGTGCTCCAACCCATACGCGCTCCGGTACTTGAGCGAATCGCGGTTCGCGTATCCATCGAAACCGCCGAACCCCGGCACATCCACCCGCACCGTGTGCGTGAACAGGCGGTGATACGGTATGTACTTGGTGACCCCTTCTCGGATGTACTTGGCACTACCGCCCTGTCCGGCAAGCACCACGTTGCGCGGGTTCCAGCTGAACTTGTAGCCCCACGGATTGTCGTCGCTCTCCGGGGCCACCAGACCACCGCAATAGCTCTCGAAGGCTTCCATTCGGCCACCTTCCTGCCGGATGCGGTCCAGGATGCGCATGGCGCTCATGTGGTCGATACCCGGATCCAGCCCCATCTCGTTCAATACGATGAGGCCGGCGGCTTTGAATTCCGCATCCTTGGGCCAGAGCGCATCGGGCACATAGCTCGGCGTGATCACGTGCTTCTTCAAGCGCAGGCAATCGGCCAGTACGTCCATGTGCATGAAGGCGGGCAACATGCTGATCACGAGATCGTGCTCACCGATGAGCCTGGCCCGGGCCTCGGCATCGGTGGCGTCCAGTTGCACGCCGGTGGCCACTTCGGGCCCCTCATGCACCAGCCGTGCTGCGCTGGCAGCATCCTTATCGGCCACGGTTATGCGCCATTCCTGTTGGTCGGCATGGCGGATCAGGTAGTGGATGAGCGAGGAAGCGCTGCGGCCTGCTCCCAGTATGATGATCTTGCGCATGATGACGTGCTTTGCCGGTCCGTACGTCCGCGAAGATGAGGAGTTGATCCACGTCCGCATAAACCGCTTGCCATGGGGCGCTTCCTGGCCGTGGCACACGCCTTGCCTCGCGACCACCGAAACCTAACTTCGCCACCCTTCAATACACGGACATGAACCACTTCTCCGCTCTCGCCTTCGCCGTTCTACTGGCCGCGCCGGCCGCCATGGCCCAAACCACCGATCTGGTGTTCTTCACCGATGATGGAATGAAGTTCACATTGATCGTGGACGGGGACGTGAAGAATCCGGCACCCGCCGCCCGTGTGGTGGCCACCGGTATCCGCAATGAGACCCCCATGTGCGTGGTACGTTTCGAGGATCGGACCATCGGTGATGTGAAGCAGAGCGGCTACTTCCCGGCTGGTAAGGAGTACACCGTGCTGGTCACCACCAACAAGAAAGGCATGCGCGTGTTCCGCTCGCAAGGCGAAGCGGCCCTTGGCACTGCCGCTTCAGCAGAACCAGTGAAGCCGAAACCAGCAAGCTTTGAGGATGACGCCCCCACGCGTACCATGCAGGCACAGCCCACGCGCACCGGAGTGGAGCAGAGCACGACCGTTGGCGGGGTGCAACAGACCACGACCGTGACCGTCACCGAGGAGGAAGTGGGGGATGGCGATGGCGAGAACGTGAACTTCAACATGGGTGTGAACGGTGTGGGCATCAACATGAACGTTGGCTTCACCGAAGGGGGAAGCAGTTCTTCGAGCACGACCACGACCCGCACCACCACGACGCATACCACCACCACTGTGCGGGAGCCCGCCGTTGTGGAAGCTCCGGCACCTGTGCGCGCCGCCGAGCCTTACCGGATGCCAGGTTATTCGGGACCCATTGGCTGTGCCATGCCCATGAGCACATCCGAGTTCGCGGACATCAAGGCCAGCATCGAGAGCAAGGGCTTCGAAGAGACCAAGATGACCCTCGCCAAGCAGGTTGCACGGGACCGCTGCTTCTCGACAGACCAAGTGAAGGGCATCATGGGCCTGTTCGGTTTCGAGGAGACGAAGCTCGAGTTCGCCAAGTTCGCTTATGACCACACGCACGATATCGGCAACTACTACCGCGTGAACGACGCCTTCGGATTCGAGAGTTCCATCGAGGAACTCAACACCTACATCCAGTCGCGCTAAGCGCACGGTCCCGTCGCTCGCGAAATACCATCACCATGGCACGCCTTGCCCACATAGTCCTACTGCCCATCGCCGCCGCGCTCATCGGTTGCACCGGCTCCAAGTCCTTCGCCAAGAAGGGCGCCAAGCTGGATGCGGCCGGGCTGTACGCCGAGGCGGCTGGCATGTACGAACAGTCGGCACAGCGCAACCTGAGGAACGTTGATGCCAAGATCGGGCTGAAGAAGACCGGACAGCTCGTGCTTGGGGACAAACTCTCCGCTTTCTTCAAGAGCATGGCCATGGGCAGCGCCAAGGGCGAAGCGGTTGCTGCATACTTGGATGCCAAAGCATACCAGGAACGTATCGGTCGCTTGGGTGTGGTGCTGGACATACCGGACCACTACAAGACCGACTTCGAACGCGTGAAGGGTGAATACCTGGTCGAGTTGTACACCGAAGGACAAGCCTTGATGGAGAAGCAGGATTTCAAGTCCGCTGAGGCCGTCTTCGCCAAGATCGCCCGCTTGGAACCCAACTACAAGGACGCCAACAGCCTACAGGCCATCGCCTACCTGGAGCCGCTCTACCGGCAGGGCAAGGCCGACCTGGCTGCCGGTGCCTTCCGCAAGGCCTACCGTTCCTTGAATGACGTGGTGGCCAAGGATGCCGCTTACAAGGATGCCACCGCCTTGCGTCAGGAGTGCTTGACCAAGGGACAGTTCACCATCGCGGTATTGCCGTTCACTTCGACATCCAAGCGCACCGATGTGCCCGCCAAGGTGCAGGCCTATTCCATGACGGCACTGACGGAAACGAACGACCCCTTCCTGAAGGTGGTGGACCGGGAGAACCTGGAGCGCATCCTGGAGGAGCAACGACTTAGCTTGAGCGGTGTGGTGGATGAGCAGACCGCCGTTCGGGTCGGGAATCTGATGGGGGCGCAGGCCGTGCTCATGGGTACCGTGGTGGACTATAGGGAAGAGGCTGGTGAATTGCGTCGCAGCACCCGGGACGGTTTCGAATCGTACCGTGTGGAACAGGTGAACAAAGAGACCGGGGAGAAGTACTTCGTTACCAAGTACAAGCCTGTTCGCTACAGCGAGTACCTGCAGGAGAACAAGGTCTACCTCTCTTTCAACTACCGATTGGTCTCCTTGGAGACCGGCGAAGTGCTGGTGAGCAAAGTGGTGGACCGCCAGGTGGGCGATCACATGTACTACGCCGACTACCAGGGCAACCGTGATGCCTTGTTCCCCGCACGGAACGGCGTGGTGGACCCTACGGAACGTGCCCGTCGTGACCTGCGTGGGTTGCTCAGCGCACCCCGTGAGGTCAAATCGGTGGCGACCCTTGCACAAGAGGCAGTGCGCACGGCGAGTACCAGCCTGGCACAGGCAGTGCAAGAGGAACTGAGCACCAAGCTCCCATGACACGCGCGTTCCTCTTCTCGGCCTTATGCATGCTCCTGGCATGCAAAGGCAGGCAGCAGGCGCAAGGGCCTGTGGAAACACCCGTTAACATCGAGACGGAACGTCCAGAATGGGTGCGCTCCCGTCCGGTCAGCAGCAGCGACTACATCGGCGTGGGGCTTGCCAGCAAGGGCCGGGCAGACCACCAGGAGACCGCCAAGAAGAACGCACTGAACGACCTGGCCAGTGAGATCAGCGTTACCGTGGAGGGGAACAGTCTTCTCTACACACTGGACCGCAAGACGCAATTCGATGAGTCGTTCACCAGCACCATTCGCACCCGTACCAGCGAGCAATTGGAGGGATACGAGCTCGTGGATACCTGGGAGAACGGGACCGAATACTGGACCTACTACCGCTTGTCGAAGGCGACCCACGCGCGCATCAAGGCCGAACGCAAGGCCAAGGCCATCGCCAATGCGTTGGACCTGCACAACAGGTCACGGACCAGCATCGTCGCTGGCGACCTGAGGAGTGCGGTCGATCAGGACCTGCGGGCGCTCATCGCCATGAAGGAGTACTGGGGGGAGAACGACGTGGTGGACCTTGCTGGCCGGCAGGTTCCCTTGGTGAACGAGATCTACAACGACTTGCAGAAGCTGACCAGTGGTGTTCGGCTATCCGTATTGCCCGAGCGCTGTGAGCTGGGTTATGCGAACCATTTCAAGCGCGAACTGCTGGTGAGCGCATCGTTCAATGAGGATGGACGTGGGCGCGATCTGGTGCAGTTGCCCTTGTCCATCACCTATATGGGCGTGGGGGGGAAGGTGACCGAATTGAAGAACACCGATGCGGAGGGAGTCCGC
>WBZX01001715.1_pt1 | contig 15996 bp, 15 predicted proteins | sample 5204211 | NCBI WGS metagenome assembly WBZX01 (sample SAMN12344362, study PRJNA552823) | activated sludge metagenome | biome: Activated sludge suspended growth; feature: Nitrification reactor; material: Wastewater; isolation source: activated sludge from nitrification reactor of wastewater...
CCGTTGCCGTCGGGTTCCTTGTGCTGCAAGCGGGCCCGGCCGGAAGGTTTGGCTTTGTGCCGCAACGACCCAAGGCCGTGCGGCAGACCGGTTTGATTGTTGCTTGTCATTGGACGTGAAGCAGGACGAGGGCCTTGGGCCTTTCCAACAGTTGGAGGCGTTATGTCGGTCAATGGAATTAACAGCAACCGTTTCGATTTCTCAACACTCGTGGGCGGCAAGGCGACGACGCCGGCGACGAGTTCGCCGGGGGCGGTGGATTTCTCGACGGCATTGAAGTTGCAGATGGCCAGTCTTGAATCGCAAACGGTCGGTTCGCTGGTGTCGTCTGCGCTGGGCTCTGGCAAGGTGTCGGGTGGGACAAGCTTCGCCGACATTCTCGGGGCAGGCAAAGCGGCTGGCACGTCGTCTCTGGATGCCCTGCTGGCCAGCGCCGCTGGCATCAATGGAACGACGGGCGTTTCGGCGGCGGGGCGCAACATGGCGCTGTTCGATCCGGAGTCGGCCTACCGGATGATGACGAACATCAACGCGATGGCCGTCACCTACAAGGCCGAGGCGTCCGAAATGGGCGATATGAAATCCTACGTGTCGACACTGCAGCAGGCAGCTATCACGCTGGGCAGCACCGATCCATCGACCGGCAGCGAAGACATCCACGGTCGCGTCCAGGCATTTGCCGATGCCTACAATGGCTGGATGCAGCGCTTCGGCAGCGACTTGCAGGATGGCGGCATGCTGGCGGGCACGCAGGCGGCCAAGGTGTCGCAGTGGGAACTCGAACAGAGCGTCGCCAATCCGTTCAATGGCGCCAAGGACGGGCTACACGGCATGGCCGACCTCGGCCTGAGCATCGATCCGGTGACCAAGCTGGCAACCGTCGATAACGCCCGACTGGATAGCGCGCTGGCCAGCAACAAGACGGCCACCATGGGTGCGCTGCATGAATTTACCGCCAATTTCGCCAAGTCGGCTGAGCTGCTGAACGCAGCCGGCAATTTCATTAGCAACCGTCTTAACAATCTGTCGCGCGTCATTGGCTATATCGATACCAACATGGCGTCCCTGCAGGCCGAGTTCGGCCTGGGTGACCCGGCGAAACCAACCGGGCAGCAGGCCAAGGCATTGGCCAGTTACAACGCGACGCACGGCATGGGCTGAATGGAACAAAAGGGGCCAGGCGCAACTTTCGAAGGCGGCGGCATATCCTGCCGCAGTCCACTTCAACCTTAGGAATTCAGACTCCCCCGTACCGCCAACGCGGGCAAACGCCGCTTGCCGGCTGACCTCCCGGTTAGGCTCGTCACCCTTGAGGGGGTAGACTTGGGGGGTCTGTGTTGCATTCGCGCTAGGCGATTGCAGCCAAATTCGATCTCTTGAAAGGAGTTTTCAATGGGAAAGAAGTTGATTCTGTCGCTGCTTATCGTCGTTGCACTGGGTCTCGGTGTCGCTTTCTGGCTGTTCCAGACACCGCCCCCCGAGCCTGAGGCGGTGGTGCTGGCACCGCCTCCCCCGCTGCCAGCGGCCGTGATGCCGCCGCCGATACCGGTCGAGCAGCACCCGATTGTGGCCGTCGACGCATCGGCGGAGCAGGTGCCGCTGCCCGATCTTGAGCAGAGCGACCCGCTTTATCGTCAGGCGCTGGCCAAGTTGTTCGGGGAGAAAACCTTGAGCCGCTATTTTTATTCGGACCGGATGATTCGCCGCTTTGTGGCGACGGTGGACAATCTGTCGCGGCATGATGCACCGGCCAACATGATGCCGGTCAAGCCGGTGGGCGGGGCTTTTCTGGTTGATCGCCACGCGGCGGAGATGAGCATTTCACCGGCCAATGCCCAGCGTTATGCCAGCTATCTGGCGGTGATGACCGCAGTCGAACCGCGCCGTCTGGTCGATTTGTACGTGAGTTTCTATCCGCTGTTCCAGCGGGCTTATCGCGAGCTGGGTTATCCCGACGGCTTTTTCAATGACCGACTGTTCGAGGCCATCGACAGTCTGCTGAAGACGCCGGAGGTAGCGCCGCCGATTGCATTGGCCCAGCCGAAGGTGCTTTACACCTATGCCGACGAGTCGCTGCAAGCCTGCTCGGCCGGCCAGCGGATCATGCTGCGGCTGGGCGCCGACAATCGGGCCAGGGCGATCAAGGTGCTCATTGCCATTCGCAATGAATTGCTGGGGCGTTCGCCGGCCAAGCAATCGTGAGCGGCCCCAGCGTTTGGCGTGAGCTGGTTTTTCCGATTGCTGCGGTCAACCGGAAATTTTGGCCAAAATTGAAATCTGTTCTGGCCGGTTTTGCAGGCTGATTGGCTGCCCGGACAATGGCGCCGGCACGCGCCATCACCCAGAATGGCGCTTTTAATAACGACGGGAGACAGCATGCAGGCTTTTCAGGATTACTACCCGGAGAACCTCGCCCACTGCTACGGCTGCGGCCGCAAGAATGCGCTGGGGCACCAGATCAAGACTGTCTGGGACGGCGACGAGACGGTCACGCATTTTCAGCCACGGCCGGAGCACACGGCGATTCCCGGCTTCGTTTATGGCGGCTTGCTGGCGTCGCTGATCGATTGCCACGGCACGGGTTCGGCCGCCGCCGCAATGTATCGCGCCGAGAATCGCAGCATGGACAGCCTGCCGGCCTTTCGCTTCGTCACCGGTTCGCTGCAGGTCACTTACCTGAAGCCGACGCCGCTTGGCCCGCAATTGGAGATTCGCGGCAAGATCAAGGAGATCAAAGGGCGCAAGGTGGTGGTCGAGGTAACGGTCTATGCCGAAGGCGTGGCCACGGCGCGCGGCGAAGTGGTGGCGCTGCAGATGCCGGATACCTTCGTCGCGACATAGGCGATCATCAGGCAGCCACCTACTACCGAACGGTTTCGCATGCCACGTATTCACTTCATCGAAGGCCCGGTCGGGGCGGGCAAGTCCACCTACGCCAAGGCGATGGCCGCCAAAGGCGGCTTTCCGCACATTGCGCTGGACGCGTGGTTTGCGTGTTTGTTCAGCCCGGATCGCCCGCAGGCGGATTTTGTTTCCTGGTACATGGCGCGCAAGAACAGGTTGCTGGCCTTGATCCTGAACCATGCGCGCGAGCTGCTTGCCGCCAACATGGACGTCGCCCTTGAGCTGGGGATGATTCAGCGGGCACCAAGACAGGCGGTGCTTCGGGAATTGCAGCAGGCGGGCATCGCTTTCACGGTTCATTTTCTCGATGCACCGCTGGCGATCAGGCGGGAACGCGTTCGGCAGCGCAATGTGGTGCAGGGGGCTACGTTCTCGATGGTGGTCCCCGATCACGTATTCGAGATGGCCAGCGCCCTGTGGGAACCGCCGGACGATGCTGAGCTTGCGAACTATGATTGCGTGTTGCCAACGGCAACCGCCTGGATATAGCGCACAGGATCAGCAGCAAGGCGCAAGCCGCTAGGGTGTCGGCGGGTGGCTCATTGTCATGCTTAAGAACGGCTGAGTTGTATCGTCATGAAGCAAGCCCAAAATCCCCTTACAGGTTGTGGTACCTGGATACCGTCGGGTTCGCCACCAACTCGAGATCGAGTTCAACCACGACCATGTCACACCCCTCTCGCCGAGAATCGTCGGCCAGCTGGGCCATGGACGTGGGTGGCGGTACCGGCAACCCGAAGCTGACCAACGCGGCGACATGCCTGAGCAGGTCTTCGGCAGCCATGACGCCCGCGTGCTCCAGCCGCTGGGCGGTGCTGTCGCATTCGGGAAAATCGGGGAATTCGATCCGGTAGCCGGCGCTGTCGTGCTTGCGCAGATAGCCGATATATGACGCCATGTCAGAATCTCCTTGAGGTTGTCGGGCCGTGCGGTAAAGCGATCCGGCTTGCATCCGATAAAGCATGTTCTGGACCGGCAGCGCGCGGCGCAAAGATCGCCGCGACGTGATGGAATAATTTGCCCGGCTGACCCGTTAACCTGGCATCGGTGATCATCCAGCGGTGATTCACCCCATTTTACGAGGCAAAGGAAACATGATGCGGGTGACCAGTCTTGAAGGTGGAGCACTCGATTTCTGGGTGGCCAAATCCGAAAATCTGAAGCTGTTGCCGACGATCCCTGACGAAGGGGAAAGCCACCTGGTCGGCAGCGGGTTTTGGCACCCGCACACCTATCACCCTTCGCGCGACTGGTCTCAGGGCGGCGCAATCATCGCCAATGAGTGGTACGCCATCGAGGATGCACTGATCGAGTGGTTCGGGTCCAACTGGCCGTATATCAAGGCAATTACGGATGCGCCGCTGGTCTGGTTGATGCGGGCCTTCGTCAAAACCAAATTCGGCGATCAGGTGGAAGACGTCGACTATGCGTCGCCCGGCTAGCCAGCGCGCCAGACGCATTCGCGCTTTCTGATCGGCGGCCCTTCTGCGAAAATCGCGGCTTTCCAGCTTTCACCGCGATCATGATCCAAGGCCAATTCCGTTCTTCCATCCTGCAGGTGCCGGCCGAGGTGACGCCGCTCAAGTTGCGCGGTTATCTGCGCAAGGAGATCGAAACGGTGCAGGCGACGGCGCAGGGCGAGGAGGACATTATTGTCGTCCGCGTTTTTGTGCTGGAAAAGGTGCTGTTCGGGCTGGGTAGCAGGAAGGTGGACAGCATCCTGCAGGGTGTCGTCGCCAAATGCCCGAACATTCAGCGTATCGAACTGGAGGCGCTGGTTCGGCCTTTAAGCGCCGAGGAAATGCAGGAAGCCGCCGACGAAGCCCAGGAAACGCTGCAAGCGCTGGGTGACCGGGTGATGGCTTCGGGCGGCAAGCTGGTGGCGGATACGGGCGGCAACTAGGCGACGGGAATCCGGCCGCTGCACGGTCACCTGCTGGCCGCGCTGACTTTTCAAATTCGGCGCTTTTTTCCGGTTGACCGCGGCATTGATCCCGGAAACGGTCACCCGGCGATGACCCCCGGCACATCCGAGCGAAACATTGGGCGCAGTGGCAATTCGCATGGCCCGATTCGGGCCATGCGACATTCAGTGGCTAGGCACCCGACCACAGGTTTTGGGCATGCTCAAAGGCGGCGACACCGACCTTTTCGCCAATATCGAGCCCGACCACATTGCCTTCATAGAAGTGAATACCGCCATAGAGCCGCGACTCGCCGGCCTCCCGGGCGGCAGCGCTGAAGGTCGGCCAGGAGAGCAGGACGCCCTTGACCGGCTCGCCGGGATCGGCTCGGAGCACATCGTTTTGGACGTAGAAAAAGCCGAAGGCATCGCTCCCGGTAAATTTCTTGAGCACCGTGGCCGCTGCCATGGAAAATGCGCTATGGCCAGAGGTAAATTCGGCAAACGGCGGCGTCGGGAAGGTGGCTGCCTGAAACGGAATCCAGGCTTCACCGGGTAGGTCCTGAATACCCTTGCCCGGCCCGCCCCAAGCGCGCAGCAGCTTGCCGCGGAAGAGATGGCGGATGGCGGTAATCGGCCGGACATAATCGAATGTTCGCTTGGCATCCCAGGTGGCAATACTCGCATCAAGAATGGCGTTGGACAGTGCGAAATAGAGTTTTACCGTGGCTGAGAGATCCAGGCTGTCACGCTCGGCGACAAAGGCGGCAAACTCGGTCCAGTGGCCGGGCGGCAATTCGGATTTCGGGCCGTCCGCCCAGTATTCGGCGATCACTTTCTGCTCGAGGGTCAGCTTGCTTTGCACATCCACAACGTGTTTGGCTTGGTCGAGATAGCCTTGGCTCAGCGGGTTTTGCGGCGGGGTCGTCGGACGGAACTGACTGCCACTGCTCATCGCAAATGGCTTGACGCCGCCCCAGTGCGGTGCGATGAATCCCGGTGTCTTCGCTTCGTGCTGGTCGTTCAAATACGTGATGGGCTGCCAGCGGCCGGGATAAAGGATAGCATCCACAGCAGACGGCAGCAGCACGCTCATGGGATGATTGACCGGGGCATACCCCGTGGTATCGGCATAAAGTCCCGACTGGTTCGCGTGGTCACCATGGCGAAACGCCAGTACGGCATCGGCCGCGAGGTTACCAACCCCCACAGGGTTTGTCGCGCTGACGTTGGGATCACCGTAGGCAATCCCTTCATTGGCCAGCAAAGCCTGCAGTGATGCTTGGTACTGACTGCGAAAAGGCTCGGCAAATACGTCAATCGGAAACTGGTCGATCAAGGTGCGATAAATCGCCTGGCTGACGGCCTTGCGACGATTCGGCTCGGTACGCTGGGCAAGCGGACGTCGGGGTGTTGCACTGTAGGCGGCTTTGGCAACGGCATCATAGGCTGCCCAGGCATCGTAGGCAGCGCTGTATATGACACCCAGCGAGCGCGCCACCTGGGGTGGTCCCCCTCGGATGGACTGGGGTGCAGGCAGTTTGCCTACGTTGCGGATGGCTTCAAGGACAGCGTTGTTCCAGGCAAGAAGCAGATTCATGTTCGAACTCCTCCAGATGTTGACTTTGATGAAGATCACCCCAAAAAATACCACATTTGGGTATCCGGAATGTATACGATTTCGACACAGTTGGTCCAAAACATCAAAAATATTGGTGACCTCCGGCGCCAGATTGCCATTGATTTATCGGGAGAATTTCGCGGTCAACTGGAACAAGCAGTCCAAAATAAAACCCGCGACGGCCAACAGGATGGGCGAAGGTCAGCCCCCAGTCAGCGCTGCATACAGAATTAGCGCTCAGGGGCAAACGTTAAATTAGCCAAATTAATCACAAATTATCACAAAAATGACACATGTAATGACGGGATTCTGAGAAAATATAACTAAAGTAATTAAGCCTTAATCCCACTCTCCATGATCAGTTCGACAAACATGAATCCAACCTGGCGCGCGCGCATCCTTCTGGTGATAGCGCTGGTCAGTGCGAACGCTCTGGTCTTTGTGTTGGCCTTCTACGCGCTTGAGACAAGCAGGACGCTCTACGAAGATCAGGCTCAGGCACTGACGAAAAACGTGGTCCGCTCACTGGATCAATCCGTGTCCAGCAGTATCCGCAGCATTGACCTGGCGCTGCAGGTGATCGTCGATGAACTGGAGCAGCAATTGGCCGCGGGCGGAATCGACGAAGCTTCCATCAACGGCTACATGGCCCGCCAGACAAAAAGACTGCCTGAACTCGAAGGCCTGCGTATCGCGGATGCCAACGGCCTGGTCATTCTGGGTACGGGCGTCGATCGGAAGGAAGCCGTCTCATGGGCGGATCGCGATTACTTTATCTTTCACCGTGACAATGCCGATGGGGGCATGCGCTTTTCCAAGCCACGCGTCGGACGGGTCGCCCAGCAAACCATCATTAATTTGTCGCGCCGTTACAACGATCGGGATGGCCATTTTGCCGGCGTGGTGTCGGCGCCCATTGCTGTCAGCTATTTCACCAAGCTGCTGGAGCAATTCAAATTGCCGCCCGACAGCACCCTCATCCTGCGCGACACAGACCTCGGATTGGTGGTGCGCTACCCGGCCATTCCCGAGCGTCCCGAAGGGCGGGTGGGTGACGCCGATGTCTCACCGGCGTTGCGACAGTTGATCGACTCGGGTGCCCAGTCGGCGACTTATCATCTCACCAACGCACCGGATGGATTTGACCGAACACTGTCCTACCAGCGCCTGAGCACTGCGCCCATGCTTGCCATTGTCGGAATCGCCAGCAACTACTATCTGGCAGGCTGGCGAGCCGAGATGTACAAGACCGCCGCCATGGTTGCCGGCTTTGTTCTTCTGTCCGCATTGCTCGGCACCCTGCTCTTCAAGATGCAGCTCCGTTCGGCGCAAGACCGAAAACGACTGGAACTCAGTGAGGGAAAATTACGGACCATCATCGAGACCGAACCGGAGTGCGTCAAGCTGGTGGATAAGGATGGCAGGTTGTTGCAGATGAATCCCGCCGGATTGGGGCTGATCGATGCATCATCATTTGATCAGGTTGCCGGGCAACTCGTCCTCGACCTGGTCGCGCCTGAAGATCGCCAAGCCTTTGCCGAGCTGCATCGCCGGGTGATCAATGGCGAAAGCGGCACGCTTGAATTCACGGTCATCAGCCTGAATGGAACACGCCGCATCCTCGAATCACACGCCGTTCCCGTCGACGTGGCCGGCACGGTCGCTCATTTGGCCGTTACCCGCGACATCACGGCACGCAAGCACTCGGAACTGGAGCTGGATGCCTACCGCAGTCATCTCGAACTCCTGGTCAAGGCAAGGACGGCTGAGCTTCGCTCGGCGAAGGATGCCGCCGAGGCAGCGAGCCGTGCGAAGAGTACCTTCCTCAGTAACATGAGCCACGAACTGCGCACACCACTCAACGGCATCACCGGCATGATCAGGCTGGCACGCTCCCGAATGGACGATATCAAGGGCAAGGATCAACTCGACAAGGCCAAGTCCGCCGCAGACCATCTGCTCTCGGTCATCAACGACATCCTCGATATTTCCAAGATCGAAGCGGACCGGCTGGTACTGGAATCCACCGACTTCAAGCTCTGGCCCATCTTTGAAAAGCTCGTCAGTCTGGTTGATGACAAGGCACGCGCCAAGGGGCTGCAACTGAATACCGAACTCCCGCCAAACTTGCTGGAGCAAGCTTTCACCGGTGATCCCCTGCGCTTGGGTCAGGTCCTGATCAATCTGGTCGCCAATGCGGTCAAATTTACCGATCAGGGCAGCATCACCGTCCGCGTGAGCGAGCGCGAATCCAGCCCTGGCGCGGCGCTTTTGCGTTTCGAAATTGTGGATACCGGCATCGGTCTGAGCGCCGAGGAAAAGTCACGTCTCTTTTCCCCGTTTGAACAGGCCGACAGTTCGATGAGCCGAAAATACGGCGGCACGGGTTTGGGTCTGGCGATCAGCAAACGACTTCTCGGCCTGATGGGCGGGAGGATCGACGTTGAAAGCACCCCTGGGCATGGCAGCACTTTCTGGTTCGAGATCGAGTTACGCAAGTCCTCACAGGCAATCGTCGAACTGGACACGCTGGTCGAATCGGAAGCCAGCCAGATTCTCCGACTGCATGCCGGAAAGCGGGTTTTGCTGGTCGAAGATGAAGCGATCAATCAGGAGGTCGCACGCGACATGCTCGAGCAAGTCGGCCTGCTGGTTGATGTTGCGGAAAATGGCGAAGAGGCGGTGCAGCTGGCCAATCGCGAGAATTACGCCGCCATCCTGATGGACATGCAGATGCCCGTCATGAACGGCATTACGGCCACCCGAGTGATTCTGGCCGAATCGTGCAACCAGCAGACGCCCATCATTGCGATGACCGCAAATGCCTTTACGGAAGACCGATTGAACTGCCTTCAGGCGGGCATGAAGGACTATATCTCCAAACCATTCAGCCCTGAACGCCTCTATGCGACCCTATTGGAATGGCTGCCGACCAAGCCGCTTGCATCCGGTCTTGAATGAAAAGCGCCCGAACGCCGGAAACCGCCGATGCATGAACGCCAACTCCTTACATTCCGCATGACAGACGTCGGATTGAGTGAATAGCGCCCACCCGCAATCTACGCCTAAGGTAATATAAACCCATTGCCTCGTCGGGGCGAAATCCCTTCGCAGAATTTATATGACGTTAAGAGCATTGCGGACTGGTCGAATCGTTCTGGGCGCAGCCACGTTCCTGATTTTTCTCATCATTGGCATTTCGATTGTTTCCATCCAGTATCTGCGTGACCGGGAACTGGAGAGCGCACGCCAGCAGTTGAGCAACCTGTCACTGGTTCTGGCGCAACAGTCTTTTGAGACCCTGTCGTCGGCGCAGCTGGCCATGGAAAGCATTGCCGACAGTCTAGAAGCCACACCGATTCATGATGATGCCGAGTTGCGTTTGATCGCAAAGACCAAAGCGGTCTACGAACGTCTGAAAGACAAAATTACCAGCCTGCCACAGATTGATGTGGCAACCATCGTGGCCGCCAACGGTGACGTCATCAACTTCACACGGAGCTTCCCTGCCCCCGCGATCAATTTGTCCGATCGGGACTACTTCAGGGAACGTCGCGACAATCCTTCCACGGGCATATTCATCAGTAATCCTGTTCGCAACAAAGGCAACGGCAATTGGGTATTTTATTTAAGCCATCGGCTTGACGATCCACAGGGCAAATTTCTTGGTTTGGTACTGATCGGTATCTCGGCAGAGCAATTCAGCAATTTCTATGGTCGCCTGGCTGAAAATCTGGGTGAAGGCGCGGCCGTCACGCTCTACCGTCGTGACTTCTCGGTCATGACCCGATGGCCACGTTTGGATGACTACATCGGCAAAAAGAACCTCACCGGTAGCTCTTATCAGGTCGTCGAGGAAATGAAGAAGTTGCACGACGTGGTCTATTTTCGCGGGCCGCGCCTTTCTGAAGGCGGGCAGTCCGTTGCCCGCATCGGCGCCGTCCGCGTCCTCGAACGTTTTCCGATGATCATTAACCTGACCATCACCGAAGACTTCGTGCTTGCCAACTGGCGACACGCCAGCATGGTGATCGCCGTCCTTGCCGCTGGCAGCTGCCTGGCACTGGCCATTGCGACCATGGTGTTGCTGCGGATCGTGCGGCAGCAGGAAACAAGTGATGGCTTGCTGATTCGCGAAAGTCACAAAAATCAACTGCTTCTGCACAATGCCAGTGATGGCATTCATATTCTGGACAAACACGGAAATGTCATCGAGGCAAGCGACTCATTCTGCCGAATGCTGGGCTACGAACGCTCCGAGGTCATCGGCATGAATGTCCGCCGATGGGACGCATTTTTCAATTCAGAGGAACTGGATGATGTCTTGGCCAAGCAATATGGCCAATCCGGAACCATGAAATTTGAAACCCGGCACCAGCGTAAAGATGGCAGCATTTTCGAGGTGGAGGTGACGGGTCATCCGCTGGAACTGGATGGGGAAATCATTCTGTTCAATTCGTCCAGGGACATTACTGACCGGGTTATTCCACAGAAAAATCTCCAGCGCAGTGAAGCGATTTTGCGAGGAACGCTTGATGCCAGCGAGGAAGGGATACTCGTCATTGGCGCTGATGGAAAAGCATTGACGGCCAACAAACAATTTCAGAAGCTCTGGAACATTCCCGATCCGCTGTTCAGCGCTGGCGACGATCGCCAGTTATTGGCATTCGTTCTCGCGCAATTGCTTGACCCCGATGGATTTCTTCGTGAAGTTCAGCGCCTTTATGGCAGCATCGAATCGAGTTTTGATGTCCTGTATTTCAAGGACGGAAAGGTCTTCGAGCGTTACTCGGCAGCCATCGATCTGCCCGGGGAGCATGCTCGCCTCTGGTCATTTCGCGACGTAACGAAGCGCAAAAAGACCGAGGCAGAACTGGAGTTGCACCGCAGCAACCTGGCCTCGCTGGTCGAAGAACGCACCGCCGCCCTGTCGATTGCCAAGGAGGCAGCGGAAACGGCGAGCCGGGCAAAGAGTACTTTCCTCGCCAACATGAGCCACGAATTGCGCACCCCGATGAATGCCATCATGGGCATGACCACTTTGGCGCTGCGTCTCGCCACCGACGCCAAACAACGCGATCATTTGTCCAAGGTCCAAGTGGCATCCCGGCACCTGCTGGACATCATCAACGACATTCTTGATATTTCAAGGATCGAGGCTGAGCGCCTGACGCTGGAGCAAACACCGTTTCAGTTAAACACGCTGTTTGAGAGCTTCAGCAGCATGATCAGTTTGCGAGCCAACGAGAAGGGACTGGGATTTGAAATTGTTTATCCCGACGAATTGTCACAGCAAGTGCTGGTGGGCGATCCCTTGCGTCTGAGTCAGGTGTTGCTCAACCTGACGGCAAATGCAATCAAGTTTACGCCGCAGGGCCGCATTGTCGTGCGCGTATTGACAGTTGACGAACGGCCCGATCGCATGATGCTGCGTTTCGAAGTCATTGACACGGGTATCGGCATTCCTCAGGAAGCTCAACGGCGCCTCTTTACAGCCTTCGAGCAAGCCGACAATTCAACAACCCGAAAATTCGGTGGTACTGGCCTCGGTCTGGCAATTTCCAGGCGATTGGCCCATCTCATGGGCGGTGACATCGGTGTCGACAGCCAGCCAGGCGCGGGCAGCGCCTTCTGGTTTACCGTGACACTTCAAAAATCAGCAGATTCCACTCATCTGCCACAGGAGATGACGCATCAATCAGCGGAAGCACTGCTGAAAACCCATTTTGCGGGCTGCAAGGTTTTGCTGGCGGAGGATGAGCCGGTCAACCAGGAGGTTTCCTGCGGCTTGCTGGAAGATGCCGGACTTCAGGTTGATCTGGCCGAAAATGGTCTCGAAGCCGTCGCGCTGGCCCGTGAAAACAGCTACGACCTGATATTGATGGACATGCAGATGCCAAAAATGAATGGGATTGATGCGACGCAAGCCATTCGTTTGCTCCCCGGCCATACAAAGACCCCCATTCTGGCCATGACCGCGAATGCTTTCGACGAAGACCGCCAAGCCTGTCTCAAAGCCGGCATGAACGAGCATATCGGCAAGCCCGTTGTGCCCGAAAAGCTGTTCGAAACCTTGCTGAAATGGTTGGCCCGGGGGAAACCAATTCAAGCCAATGAATAGGGCAGACCTGAGACCCATGGAGCCCATGGTGCATGAGCGCAGGCCAGCGCCTTGAAGAACGCAGGCTTGCCGAACATCGCATGAGATTACCGAATCAACAGCGGAAAAAATGCTCGTCACCCGACACCTCATCGCGATAGGTAATCGTTGCCGTATTGAAATTCAGGTCGACCAGCAGGTGACAATAATGCAGCTCGTGGCGCCAGCCCATCGCCAATGAGCTTCGATTGCTCGATTGCAACTCGAAGCGACCGGCGAAGGCGGGGTATTGATTGCGAAAGCGCATCAGGCGCAAGAGGCGCTTGACCACCGGTTTTTCCAGCGCTTCGTCTGCTTCGGCCAACGTGTAGAAATGGCGGTTGATGTCGCGTGACTCACCGGAGCTTTCCATCAGCTCGACATCGTTGCTGCCGGCAAAAAGGCCGACGTAGTAGACCTGCGGTATGCCGGGGGTAAAAAACTGAATGGCGCGAGCGCACAGGTAGGCGTCGTCGTTTTGCTTCAGTGCGTCATAGAAGGTGCAGGTGAGCTGATAAATGGCACCGACGCTATGCACGTTGGCGGCAGAGCGACGGAGGATGGAATCGCCACCACGGGTCGATACATTTTCGACCAGCTCATGAATTTTCGACTCGGGCAACAGGTCTTCGACATCCGGAATGCAGATGCCATCGTGGGTGTCGAGCACGGTAATTTGCCGTTGCGGGCACATGCGCAGCCATGCTTTGAGATGCCGGCTGTCGACATCCAGCAGGGCGAAGAGCACCAAGGGCGGCAGCGCGAAGGCGTAGGGCAGCATTCCCTCGCGGGCAATGGCGTACTGGTAGCTCGGGTGATCGTGAACTTCGGGCAACACGTCTGCCCCGTACTCCCGAGCCTTGTCTCGGAACCAGTTGAGAATGCCATAGACCTCGGGTTCGACCAGAAAGCAGGAACTGCCCAGGCGCTTGGTGGTGTACCCGAACGCATCGAGACGAAACAGCCGAACGCCGCGTTGGGTCAGAAACGCCATATAGCGCTCCATGAGTTCATAAGTCTGCGGCGAGGCGAAATTGAGATCGATCTGATGGTCCGTAAACGTGCACCAGACGCGACTGCGGTCACCATTGGCGCAGCACACTTCGCGGAACGGTTCTTTCTCCTTACGGATGTGGATGCGCGACAGATCGTCCGGGGTCGGCTCGCCCAATCGTTCAAGATGCACAAAGAGGTCGGCATGGGGTGAGGCGAAGCCGTTTTGTTGGAAATCGAGAAACTCCGGCGAGGCGTCGGAGATGTGATTGAGGATCAAATCGACACAGAGATCGAAGCGCCGGCTGATCCGCTCGACATCGGCCCAATCGCCAAAGTCTGGATCCACCACCATATGCGTCAATGGCGAGAAGCCGGCATCGGCGTTGGACGGATAGAACGGCAGCAAATGAACGCCACCAATCAAATCGGACAACCGTGTTTCCAGGAATCCGGCAAGATCGGCGAGATTGTCACCAATCCGGTTGGGGTAGCAGATCAACTGAATCTGGTTCTTGAGCGGCATCGCGATTCTTTCAGGCAGTGGGAGGCATCACGGCAGTATCGAACTTTGCCGGAGTACCAAACTATACTCGCAGCATCACCGTCGCTTTCCAGCGACAGAAAAACGCCGGTCTGCTTGGTAGGCCACTGGCTTTTCCGGCATCCGCGTCGTCAAAAAACGACAATGGCCCGCCCCAGAGAGGCGAGCCATTGCTGTGATTGCGCCCCATTTTGCCGATCTTTCGGCAAAATGGGGCGCGATTCGGGGCTTGCTGCTTACTTGTAGTAACCCACGGCGCAGACCTGATCGCCGATTTTGGTCACGTAGCTGTATTTTTGTACCGGCTCGGCTGAGCCCGGGCGCGGCCACATATAGGAAACTTCTGAAATGGTGCCTTCGTGCGCGGCACCGTAAAGCTTGGCACCGACCGGCTCACCGGTTTTGCTCATCAGGTCCTTCATGCTCTTCCCGGTCAGCGTCGGATGCGCACTGAAGTTGCCGTCCGGGCCGCCACAGAAGGGATAGAGATCACGATCCCGGAAGCCATTTTCGCCCTTGGCCATTTGGGCCAGCGCGGTGGCCTTGTCAGCCTTGACGGCGACGACGGCCTTTTCGAGCATTGCCTTTGCTTCAGCTGCGTTGCCAAACTCGGCGGCACTGATGGCTGCCGTGCCAAAACCGCCAGCGACGGCGACCAAGGTAATAGCGATGAATTTTTTCAATTTAGCTCCTCCTGCGTTGATATGACACCATCACCGGATGACGATGGCGAGTGCGACTAAACGCAAGATGGATGCCAATCGAATTTTTTGGCAATCGGCCAATGTTGTTTGAACCCCGGTGACGATAATGCGGCATTTCCAAAGACAAGCACAGACTGTCTCGACAGCGCTGACTGCCACCGCCTATGTCTGGTGCAGGACAGAGCATATGTGCCCCCAGGGAAGCATCCGCCATCGAATCAACCGAAACCCGGCACATTTTCAGGCGAGTGCTCCCTTCGACTGCCTGAAGGATTACGTCTAACGCAGGCGACCGTTGAGTTCGTCGATGACCGAGGCCCAGTCAGCATCTTCAATGATTTCTTCCTTGAGAAAATCGCGTTGCGCTACGGTCCAGAATGGCGCGCGATACAACGCGATATCGTTGTCCAGCGGGCGGTGGGCAGTGATGAATTGCTCTATCGCCACATCATCGGACGGCAGTCCGAGCTGGGCAAACAGGTTGTTCATGGTGTGCAGTTGGGATTGCATGGATCACTCCTTGGTTTGGCTATGCGCGCTCGGGTCAATGGATGATACGTGGAACAATGGCGTTAATCAGCGGTGCTGAGAAGGGTCAGTTGTCGCTACCTCACGACGATAGCTTAAAGCAACGCCTTGATGGCTTCCACCAGTTCATTCGGCCGGGTAGCCGGGGCATAGCGATGGATGACCTTGCCGTTACGGTCAACCAGAAATTTGGTGAAATTCCATTTGATGGCCTCGGTGCCAAGTATGCCGGCTGCTTCATGCTTGAGCCAGACATAGAGCGGATGCGCGTTGTCACCATTGACATCGATCTTGGCGAAGAGCGGGAAGCTGACATCGAAGCGCGTCTGGCAGAATTGGCCGATGGCCTCTGCATCGCCCGGCTCCTGTCCGCCGAACTGATTGCAGGGGAAGCCGAGAACAATCAGGCCCTTTTCCTGGTAAGTCCGATAAAGCTCTTCCAGGCCCGTGTATTGGGGGGTAAAGCCGCACTGGCTGGCGGTATTGACGATCAGCAAAATCTTGCCTCGGTAGGCGTCGAATGTCTGCAGATTACCGTTCAGGAGCAGTGCACTGAAGTCGTATAGGGTTTGGCTCATTAATGTTGGACGGGACTGGTTTCAGTAGCTCGATGTCGGCGCCGCCGGCGGTAGCAACTGCCCACGGATCTCTCCGGGTTTG
>WBZX01001716.1_pt1 | contig 15996 bp, 11 predicted proteins | sample 5204211 | NCBI WGS metagenome assembly WBZX01 (sample SAMN12344362, study PRJNA552823) | activated sludge metagenome | biome: Activated sludge suspended growth; feature: Nitrification reactor; material: Wastewater; isolation source: activated sludge from nitrification reactor of wastewater...
TTCTTGCATGGCGATTATCTGAAAGCATTCAATAGTTTTGTTGACGACGTCCTACACGCCAACAAGAAGCAGCGCTTTTACGCGGTACTTTCGGCAAACTCCTATCGTCCCGAAAGAATGATCCGGATCGAGGCGGTACCGGATACCGACGCGCGCGAGTGTCGTATGGTCGTCAGCGAAATCCTCACTGAGATCCCAACCTCCGCCAACAAACAACCAGCCCCATAATGGGCCGATCATCGCGCGTTTTGCACTCAAAACAGGCACCGGAGAATATCTGTCGCGTTGGAAAACAAAAAACCCGCCGAGCACTGCGCTATGCGGGTTCCAAGTTTCTCTGATTTGGTGGGCGGTACTGGGATCGAACCAGTGACCCCTGCCGTGTGAAAGCTAAAAAAATGACTGACTCTAAACGCCACAAATCGGGATAATTTTATATAACCGTTTAAATTCAATTAATTACAAACTGAAAAACAAAAACAACCAAACCACCTGACTACACAAACCGGCGCCAATTTAGCTCACTTACCGGGAAAAATTAGTGAAGTTACCTACTGATTTGGGCGACTACTGCCGCCAATTTGTATCACCCGGAAACCTCGCACTGACGATTTTAAGTGACGTATTTCAAACGCTGTCGAGAACTATCAGAGATCAACTGAACTTGACCGAGACGCTAATCCATCAATTTGGGATATTTTCTGCGGAAATTTGGAACTGACGATTTCCGACAAGAAATGCTACTTGTCAGTGCTAGGCAAGACATGACGTTCGGAAATTCTACACTGTCGTTTTTCGACTGAACACGAACGCAAATTTAGCCGCCGACCGGAATTCCTGCCCATACGATTTTTGAGTTGTAGAAGACCTGTAACGTTTGCCGCGTCGGAAATTTCTGTCTTACGTTTTTTGCAATGCTTTGAACGCTGCGTCTTCCGACTATCGGAAAAAGCCGAATAACGATTTTTTCCTGAAGACACTTCGGAATCGGATCGTCATTTTCCCAGCATTCACCCAACCGAACCTCGTTGACTAGCAAAAGCATTTCGCAACGCTGGCAACGTACCGGAACACAAAATCTGTCTCCCCGGGAGACAGATTGGCTCCGAATTCGAAATGCGGCTCAGAATATCCAGATCGCCCCCACTTGATTGACGGGATGGGCTTGGCTGTTCCCCATCTATGTAGATAGACGACAAATAGCTCTGGCAGCATGGCCGCAGTTCCGTTACTGCGCTCGCGCACATGCTTGTGAGCGAGCAGCAAAATTTAATGCCCCCGCTTAACAGCCTGATCTCACCGATGCCTCCCCGGCCGCGCTGGCAAACCTTAATTTGACGACGTACGCCATTGCTGCCGCTCACCGCTTTATGTGGGCTTACTCGGCCAATTGCAGATATCGATGGCATAAATCGAGGGCGCCAGCAGGGTTATGTAACCAATCCAGAGCGTCCCCTGCTCTATTTTTTTGTTTTCCTCCCCTTGGAAACCGCGTTCTGCGACCGCGTTCACCCAATGAGAGGTATCGATGGCAAACGTCGAGGAAGGAAATCGACAAAACAATAAGCCATTGATTTTATTGTGTTTTTTTGTTGACGACACAGCCATCACGTGCAATCATTGCTCATCAAAATTCTGAACACTAACAAAATGACTCCGCATACACGAACCAATGACCAACAAATTCCTTTGTTCCAATCGGAAGCTCAGCTCCCTTCCCCCTCAAAACGAACCTCGAACCCCAAATTATCGCAAGTCAAAGATTTACCAGTGGCGGCGATTTCGAAGAACCCATTTCAGCCCCGCATCTATTTCAATCCAGATGGAATTTCCGACCTTGCGTGCAACATTGATCAACTCGGTTTGCTCCAGCCGATCACAGTGCGTGTATCGCCCAACAGAAATGGGCAGTACGAATTAATCGCCGGTGAACGCCGTCTCCAGGCATTTATGCAACTGGGGAAAAGCCACATCCCCGCCATCATTTCGAGTGCTGACGATCAGCGGATGTGCGAGTTGGCGTTATCGGAAAATGCGAGCCGTAAGGACTTAACGGATTTTGAAATCAGCCTTGCGATACAACGGGCTGAAATCGAATTTCCGACACGTAAGCGAATCGATTTGGCAAAGCTGATTGGGATATCACGCTGTGCGTTTTATCGCTACTTAGCATTTCAGGAGCTTCCGATCCACATCCAGGAAGACCTCCGAAAAAAACCGGTCAATATGACCAACAAAACCGCCGATGAATTAAAAAAGCTAATCGCGTTTTATGGGCAAGCCGGCCTGAATCAACTGTCCATTTTGTGGAAGCAGGTCGTCGATGAGCAGCTAGAAGCTGTGAAGCTGCCTGATGCCATTAAAAAGGCACTTGAGCAACAGCAAAAGCAAAACCGCGACCAACTCAAAAGAAATCTTCTGGTCGGTTCTCAGCGGGTTGGTTCAATTACATCCGACAGCCTCGCAACCGCGATCCGGATCGATGCTCACTTCATTCCTGAAAATCGACTGTCAGCACTGATTGATGTCGTACAGAAATTCCTGGCAAAAGCGTGATTCAGGGAGCTTTTATGGAAACCAATGTGAGTACCAAATCGGTCAGGATTTTTGTCCGTGACCTACCGCCATTACATGAGTATGTCCTTCGCCATAAATACATTTTGGCGGATGTGTCATATGTATTGAAGTCACCTTCGGCCGCCAGTCCGCAAGGGATTCACATCATCCTCCGCACCTCACCTATCCTGATCGCCAATATGACCGGCGAAAAATACACAATCGGCGGGCACCGATCTTGGGCACTGAGTAAGCAGATGCTGGACGGTGCCGAAAAGATTCCCGCCATGGAACTGAATATTCCCGACGACAAGACGCTTAAAGCCTACGCGATCGGGGGCATTTTCCTGCCCCAATTAATCAGTGAGCCACAGAAGTCCTCGAGCATGCTTTTCGAGCAGGAATTGCAGGCACTTAGCCCGGACGACAGAGCCATTTTTAATGAGCAACTACCTGGTGCAGCGAGCAACAGGCACTACACACGTGCCACTGGAATTCGCGAGGGAACCCTTTACCATCGAAAAAATCGAGCCTCTTCGCAAACGCACGACGAAGGGGATCAAAGTGAATGACGAAATCGCAGTCAACACGCCTTCGCCACGCGAGCAGCTCATTACGTATTTGCTAGACCGGGGCGTTTCGGAAACGGAGGTATCACTTTTCGTTATTGATTTCGAGGTCCCTGACAATCTGAAATTTTTGCGTAGTGCCGCCAGGCATCTCGTCAAAATTCTGACTGAATTTGCTCCTATCGAGTATTCACCGGCCCCACCCGTTGTTAGCGCCCTGAAAATCTCAAAATTGATCAGCGAGATTTCGGCACTGCCGGAGGTTCCTGCTTTTTTAGAAGAAGCTGATTCTCAGCGCTCGTTGCGAGGACTCATCGAAAATCATCCCTTCTATGCGCTGATTCTCTCCAACAGCCAGAACACTGTCCGCATCAACCATTTCCTGGGGCACTTCCTACCCTGTTACGTGACTTGGCGAGACACCTGTGCGACTCAAGCATATTTAAATATCAACGCTTGCCGCGAGGCACGGCGCCTTATTTGGCCCTTCGCACTAGTTGATCAAGAAAGTGGAACTCGAAGCCGTACACGGTTAAGGCAGCAGTATAAATAGTGCAAACAGCATGTCTCATGATCCCAACTTCGAGCGCTCATGAGAGTTGCACCTCTTTCCAATCGAAACACGATACGTAACTTTTATATTGCACTGTAACTTAAATATTGTTACAGTGCAGAAAATTTGATACATGTCATTTGTATGGAAAAAGAGCTAAAAAACTATCTTGAGAACGTATTCGGCGACCACATTGCGATCACTACTCGCAAGGAAATCCCTTTGCCGTTTTACTTGATGGACAACTTTGATTTCTACGAAGTTGGAGTGTTCGGTCAGCGATTTTTAGCCATGATCGAAAAAGCTGTTGAGGGGCAGCAGACTGAAACGACGCCTGCTTTGCTAGCTAAGCAGATCAAGATGGTTGCCGACAAGACAGATTTGCCTGTTGTCTATGTAGCCGAAGCAATCCCGGCTTACAGCCGAGACCGTCTGATCAAACAGGGCGTCCAGTTCATTTCCCCGCACAACCAAATGTTCATTCCGAGCATCGGACTAGATCTTCGGGAATACATCAGGAAAGCACCAAACCGAAAAGGCAAAGCCGGAAAATATCTGAAGCCTGCGGCACAGGCAGCGCTACTGTATCTGCTAACCAAACTTCGTGATGGAAAAAGCCACATCACTGATATCGCTCACGATTTGCACTACACAAAAATGACCATCAGCCGGGTCATGGATGAGCTTGAGGATGCAGGACTGATCGAAACCGAAACCGTGGGCCGGGCAAAAATGGTAGCTTTAAACGGGAAACCTCGCGAAGTTTGGGAGCGTGCATTGAAGAGAATGCAGACTCCCGTCAGGCACACCTATCGCGTACGGCAACGCAACGATGTAATGGAACATCCGTTGGCGGGTGAGACTGCATTGGCCTACCAGACAGATCTCAACGAACCACGGGCGATGACCATTGCCGTTGCAAACGAAGACATCAAGCGACTTGGATTCGAGTTCGTTCCAGACGGTGAAGTAAATGTTGAGGCATGGCGATATGATCCCAAACTTTTCAGCGAACGTGGCATGGCACACCCACTCACGCTGTATCTGCGCTTCCGAGACGATCACGATGAGCGAATCCAAATAGCACTGGAAAAACTGATTGAGGAATACCTATGGTGAGAGGCCTTGACCTTTTCCAACACCATTTCGCTGACTACATGGATCACTACGTCCTCATCGGCGGCAGTGCCTGTTCACTGGCGTTCGATGCTGCAAACGTTGAATTCCGAGCCACGAAAGACCTTGATCTTGTCCTAACCCTCGAAGTCCTCAATGATGACTTTGCAAAACGGCTTTGGCAGTTTGTGCAGGAGGGCCAGTACAGCACCTACCAGCGCTCTAAGGATAAAGATGCTTTCTATCGCTTCCACTCTCCAGCAGACCGTAGATTCCCACACATGTTGGAACTGTTTGCTCGCAACCCCGGCTTTGAACTTGCCGACGGATCGCATTTGACGCCGATCACTTGGGAACAAGTTGATGATGCTGACGCAAAGAGCCTTTCAGCCATCCTCATGAATGACGCCTACTACAAACTCATTCACGACAACAAAATTGTCCAGAATGGAGTCATGACAGTAGGAGCGCTGCATCTAGTGCCGCTGAAAGCTCGGGCCTGGCTCGACATGATTGAGCGACGAGATAGCGGAATCCATGTTGATGACAAGGAACTCAAAAAACACCGGAACGACATTATTCGATTGCACGGCATTCTTGATGCGCAGATGCGGGTTGAGCTGGAAAACAGCATCAAAGCTGACATGATCAATGTACTCAATCGCCTGCCAGGTGAAGATATTGAGCCGAAACATCTTGGTTCTCAGCGACCACTTGAAGCGATCATGGCCGACCTCCGCAGCATCTATCTTCAGCAGTAATTTCCCACGAACACCCTCGATGATGTAATTCAGTCCAATCTAAATTCAATGGACCAAGATCCGAAGCGGACGAAACTCACCTCATTTTGATCAGCAGTCCTCATCCGTGCTACTCGTCCTGACGATGTAGAGTAAATCCCCCACTCAGTTTTGCAACTGGCGCATTCGGCCTTGAACGCCCCATCACGCGGTCTAAATGAGGCCAAAGCACCACAGTGACGACAGGTCGTCAGTGCTTCTAGCTGCTGAGTTGTGCATGACATTTTTGCCTGGGTTACTGCATTGAGTCCTGCGGCTGGCAACCAAGCATCGAATCGCGCTCGATCTTGAGCGGACAACGAGCAGAGGAGATACCAACTGCCACCATCGACCACTCCAATATGGTTATCCGTCAGCCAAGCGAGCGAGCCAGATGGCAATCGCTCAATGGGGGCGCCGTAAGACTCGAAAACTGGGGACCATAGGAATCGCTCCACCAGCAATCTGATTTTATCCTCACCGTAGAAGTCCAAAGGATTCACGGAAAAGACACGCCCCTCCGCTACGCTCTCCAGGCCAGTAAAGTCGTCCTGTTCGGCTGATGGCAGTCTCGACACGATCAACCTCCCCGATCCATCGGCTTGCTGCGACTCGACAAGACTGGTGATGCGGGATTCGAGGTCGCGAAGATGTGTGAGGAAGTCCACCTCAATCTCGCCTATCGCTGGTTCTGCCGGCTTGGTTTGGAAGATCCCGTTCCTGATCATTCCACGTTCTCGAAGAACCGCCATGGTCGCTTCCGGGAAAGCGGCACTTTCCGCTGGCTCTTCGAGCGCGTCGTGCGTCAAAGCATGACCGCCGGCCTGGTCTTCGCCCATCTTAAAAGCATCCTGCGCCTAGACCGGTTGCGGTTGCGCGGGCTGAGCGGCGCCACCAACGAGTTCACCTTGGCGGCCGTGGCGCAGAATCTGCGGCGTTTGGCCAAGCTGTCCATGCCAACTTGGCCTGGTGACGGGAGAGGTGCGTCTGGAGTAGCGAAAATGGCCTGAAATTGGGCTAGAAAGCCACTCGTTGAGGCGATTTTAGGCCCTGGAATCCGCAAAATGGCTTGCAAGAGCCGGGGCTGCCAACTCTTTGGCGAGTTTTTCAACAGAATCTGGCAATTAACTGCCTCGTTCAACCTCGAGTGGTCGCGAATGGCCACTTTCTTTTGTGACGAATGCGTACTCCGTGCCCTTTAACTGAAAATCATCCTTAACTTGACGGCAATAGCCCTTGGACGGGGCTTTATGCATGCCTCTCACTTTCCCTACGGGCTTCTGCGAGCAGCTCCCTAGCCACCTCCTTTGCAAGCGCCAAAGTTTCCTCCGCGTCTTCCTTTGCCACCTGGAGAGTTTTCGCGGCAGTCTTCTTCGCCACCAGCAGGGTTTCCTGAGCCGCACTATCCAGCGTGCCTGCTACTACCGTCACAGCCGCTAGCGCCATTGCCACTATCGCCTCGGCTGCTATTACTGCCAGCGCCGTAGTTTCAGCCCGCTTTGTCAGCCTTTCTGCTGCGATAGTCGCATTCAAGAAAAGATCCCTCATTTCCAGTTCATCCTCAGATATAACAATGGAATTCGCACGCCCTGATATAGGCGCAAACTTCAGCGGAGTATGTTCCATACAATCTTTGACCTTTTGAAATTGCCAAATCTCGCCTGGCAATTGAAAAAAGAGAGATGCCGCGTCAGGCCACCTCAATGATTTATCGAGGAATCAGCGGGTGAGGTGCCGCTTTCTCCTGCTTCTTTACTTGCTTGGCCACCTTCTTTTCCTTGTGGGTCAAGACTGCCGGCTTCTTGCCTTCCTTCGTTCCGTGTTTTTCCTTGCCCATGGTCGTTCTCCTTGTAGTCAATGGGGGACATGTTGAAGCTAGCGAAAAAGCAATTGGCCGTATGTTGGCGAGCGCACATATCTTTTTCGCTTCGTCATGTATTATGAATATTGGTTGGGGGGGGGTTATAAATGACTGGCGCCAAAGGCAGCCGGCGTGAAATAGATAACAGTCCGTAGCACTGATTGACACCAGCCAGTTGTGTCATCGAATTTCCGCCAAGTACCCAGCGGACAATAATGGAGGCGCCATGCCATCCGAAATAATGTTCAGCCCTAAACAGAACCGCATTCTTGGCTCACTGGGCACCAATGACTATTCACGCCTGCAGAATGACCTTGACCTTGTCCAGCTGGCAATGAGTCAGGTTCTTTATGAATCCGGCGATACCCTCGGCTACATCTACTTCCCCATTACCTGCATCATTTCCCTGATTTTCACCACAAAAAAAGGCGGCACGGCAGAACTGGCCATTACCGGCAACGATGGCCTGGTTGGTATTCCACTAGTGCTCGGCGGCGATACAACAACGCACCGGGTGGTCGTGCAAAGCGCCGGCGCAGCCTACCGGCTCAAGGTCGAAGTCGTCCGCTGGGAACTTGATCAGGGCGGCGAATTGCAACATCTCGCATTGCGCTATACCCAGGCACTGATGACCCAGATGGCGCAAAGCATCGTCTGCAACCGATTTCATGCGGTTGATCAGCAATTGTGCCGGTGGCTGCTGGTCAGCCTGGATCTGCTACCCGGCAATCAACTGAACATGACGCAGGAACTCATTGCCAACCTGCTGGGCGTGCGCCGCGAAGCAGTTACCGAGGCGGCGGGAAAGCTGCAATCTGCCGGCCTGATCGAGTACAGCAGGGGCCATATCAGCGTGCTCGATCGTCCCGGCCTGGAAGCTCGTTCATGCGAATGCTACGCCACCGTCAAAAGCGAATATGACCGGATATTCCGCTTGCAATCGGATATTCGGGGCGCCAGTCGCTCTCGCCCCAATCCGGCCAGCGTACGCAATCGTGCTGAAGCCCGCTTGCTGCAATCGCCGCATCCGAAGCCGAAAACTGCCTGGGACAATGCCCAGTTGGTGCACGAATTACAGGTGCATCAGATAGAACTTGAAATGAGCAACGAAGAACTCCGCCACGCCTATGAAGAAGCGGACAACTTGCGCGAACGCTACGCCGACATCTACGACTTCGCCCCGGTCGGCTATTTCACGCTGGATCCGCTCGGTGTCATTATCGACATGAATCTGGCCGGCGCCATGCTGCTCGGCACCAAGGGTTCCCAGAAAGGCCGGCATCGCTTTGCAGCCTTTCTCGAGCCAGATCATGCCGGGACATTCAATCGCTTTGTCGACGATGTTCTCCACTCGAGAAAGAAGCTACACTGCGAATCCGTTCTGGCCGCCAACACCCATCGCCCAATAACGAACATCCGGATCGAGGCCGTTCCCGATGCCGACGGCCGCGAATGCAGGATGGTCGTCATCGACACTTCCGGCAATGCGACAAGCGCCAATCACCTGTCGCGTCGCGCCACCGACAGCATCAGCAAAAAGGAATAATCACCATGCTTTTGACCTTCAAATCCGCCACCAATGCCGACCTGGTCATGCACGAAAAGAGCGGCAAGGAAATTCTTGCCCTGCTTGCCAAGAATCCCGACGACTCGCGTGGAATAATTACCGTTGAACAGTTGCCCGGGGCCATCGCTACCCTGCAACAGGCCATCGCCGCCGACAAGGCCAGACCGCCCGAGACGGCTTCCGGCCAGCCCAGTAGCGAAGAGGACGACGATCCCCCCGTGAGCTTGGCGCAACGTGCGACGCCCTTCATCGAAATGCTCGAACGCGCCGTAAAAGCCGGTGAGCCCGTTATCTGGGGGGTATGATCCGGCAATGGCGTCCACAGGGAAGCGCGAGCGTACCCTACCCCCTTCCTCCGCAGTAGCCGATGATCAGCGTTTTCCGATCATCGGCATAGGTGCGTCTGCCGGCGGACTGGAAGCACTGGAGCAATTCTTGGGCGGCGTACCGGCCAATAGCGGCATGGCTTATGTCGTCGTCCAGCATCTCGACCCCAACCGCCACGGCATGCTACCGGAACTCCTGCAACGCGCCACCACGATGGTGGTCAAGCAGGCAGGCAACCGGATGAAGATCAAGCCGGACTGTGTTTATGTCATCCCGCCCAACAAGGATCTCTCGATCCTCCATGACACGCTCTACCTGCTCGACCCGGTAGCGGCGCGAGGATTGCGTTTGCCGATCAACTCATTTTTGTCCAGCCTGGCCGAAGACCGGCGCGAACGGGCCATCGGCATCATTCTTTCCGGCATGGGCTCGGATGGAACGCTCGGCCTGCTGGCGATCAGCGACCATGGTGGCCTGTCGCTCGTTCAGGATCCGGCCACAGCCAAGTTCGATGCCATGCCACGCAGCGCGATTGATGCCCGCCTGGCTGATATCGTTGCCCCGCCGGGCGATCTGGCCAGACTGATTGTCGACCGCCTGCAACACCCGCCTCGCCTTTTTCCCCCCGAAACCGTTCTCGAGCCGGATAGCGAGGCCAGGAGATCGGCCTTCGAGAAAATCTGCATCCTGCTGCGTGCCCAGACTGGTCACGACTTTTCGTTGTACAAGAAAAGTACGATCTATCGACGGGTCGAGCGCCGGATGGGCATTCATCGGCTGAGCGGCATTGCCGACTACGTCAGTTTTCTCCAGATCAACCCGCAGGAAGTCGATCTGCTCTTCAAGGAATTACTGATCGGCGTCACCAGCTTTTTCCGCGATCCTGCCGCCTGGGCCTATTTGCAGGAAGAAATCCTGCCCGGGATGATCCGCGCCAAAACGCACGACAACCTGCTACGCGCCTGGGTGGCCGGCTGCTCGAGTGGCGAAGAGGCCTACACGCTGGCCATGATCTTCTGCGAGGCGATGGACCATGCCAAACCTGCCAACCGGATCGACCTGCAGATCTTCGCCACCGATCTCGATCCGGATGCCATCGCCAAGGCGCGGCAGGGGATCTATCCATCCAGTATTGCCAACGACGTTTCCCCGGAGCGGCTGGCGCGGTTTTTTGTTGAAGAAAATGGCCGGTTCAGGATCTGCCAGGAAATACGTCAGATGGTGGTGTTCGCTCCACACAATGTCACGATGGACCCGCCTTTTACCCGGCTGGACATTCTGACTTGCCGGAACGTGCTGATTTATCTGGGTGCAGAACTGCAAAAGCGCTTGTTGCCACTCTTTCACTACAGCCTGAAACCGGGTGGCGCGCTTTTCCTCGGCTCGGCTGAAAGTATCGGCAACTTTGCCGAGCTGTTTACCCCGCTCGAAGCCAAGGCACGAATCTATCGCCGGGAAGAAGCGAAGCAAAGACCATTCGATATCGACTTCCCGACCCGCCACACCGACGATTCCCCCAACCTCACCCTGACCCCGCCACTGAACATGCCCCCCGCCAATTTGCAGACCCTTGCCGACCAGCTGCTGTTGCAAAAATTCTCGCCGGCCGCCGTGCTGACCAACGCCGACGGAGACGTCCTTTTCATCAGCGGCCGAACCGGGAAATATCTGGAACCAGCGGCCGGCAAGGCCAACTGGAATATTCATGCGATGGCCCGTGAAGGCTTGCGCCAGGAGTTGATCCTCGCTCTGCCGAAAGCACTGCGTACGGCCGAGACCGTGCACCTGAAAAATCTGGCGATTGAAGGCGATGGAGAAACACAGTCTGTAGACCTGACCGTTCACCCCATTAACGAAGCGGGCGCTCTCAACGGCATGGTGATGATCGTTTTCGCCGATGTTGCCGCGGCCAAACCAGCGCCCAGGCGCCGTACGGGCAAACAGCTTGTCGACGCCCGGGTGGCCGAACTAGAACAAGCCCTGCTCAAGGCGAGGGAAGAGGCTCAAAGCGTTCGCGAGGAAATGCAGACCTCACACGAAGAGCTCAAATCGACCAATGAAGAGCTGCAATCAACCAATGAAGAACTGCAGTCGACCAATGAAGAACTGACCACCTCCAAAGAGGAAATGCAGTCTCTCAACGAAGAATTGCAGACGGTCAACGCCGAACTCCAGTCAAAAGTCGATGAATGGTCGGCAACCAGCAATGACATGAAGAACCTGCTCAACAGCACCGATATCGCCACGATTTTTCTCGACAACATGCTGCATGTGCGGCGTTTTACCAGCCAGGCGACCCAGATATTCAAGTTCATTCCGGGCGACATCGGACGGCCGCTGGCCGATATCGTCCACAAGCTCGACTACCTCGATTTGCAGAACGATGCCCAAGAGGTCTTGCAAACGCTGGCCTTTTCGGAAAAGCAGATCACCAGCAACGACGGATGCTGGTACCTCGTCCGGATCATGCCCTACCGGACGCTGGAAAACGTCATCGAAGGCGTGGTCATCACCTTCATCGACATCAGCGAGGCAAAACGGCTAGAAGGCGAGCTTCGGGCCGCCCGGTCAGCCGGCGACGCCCCACCTGCCGCCGAGGATCATTCATGACGCAACTGCTAGCGATTACCCCGACCGAATTGCGGCGCCGGGCCGAAGACCAACTTGGCGCCTTACCGGGCGGCAAGCCAGCCGCCATGCCGCACGCCGACCATATGGGGCTGGTGCAGGAACTCCAAGTTCATCAGATCGAACTTGAAATCCAAAACCAGGTATTGCTCGAGGCTCAGTCGGAACTATCCCGAAATCTTGTACAACTGACCGAACTGTACGATCTGGCTCCGATTGCCTATTTCACCCTGGATCGCACTGGCCGCATCACCAAATCGAATGCCATGGCCAGAAGGCTGCTGGGCAACCCGTTTCTGGCCCTGGATCACTGCCATCTTTCACGATTTGTGGCGCGCGATGCATTGCACGCCTACAAGGAATTCATCGACCGAGTTTTCTTACTGGGCCGACTGGAGTCCTGCAACCTGACATTGGCCGGCTGGGCAGAATCCTCTGCCGTCCATGTTTTCATGGAGGGGGTCGCCGATGAGAATCGTCAGGAATGCCGTCTGGTCGTGACCGATCTGAGCCGGCAACATGCCTCGGAAGAAGCCCTGGCTATACTCGCCATGCGCAGCGAAGAACTGGCTGCGGCGAAGACAGCAGCCGAGGCGGCGAACCGGGCCAAAGCGACCTTTCTCGCCACCATGAGCCATGAAATAAGGAGCCCGATGAGCGCCATTCTCGGAATGGCGCACCTGATGCGGCGCTCCGGTCTGAACGCGGACCAGGAGGCGCAACTGGACAAGATCAACATCGCGGCAAGGCATCTGCTCGGGATCATCAACGACATCCTCGATCTGTCGAAAATTGATGCCGAACTGCTCACGCTCGAGCAAACACCATTCAGGCTCGACACCCTGCTGGCAGAAGTCAGCACCCTGGTCGTCGACAAGATCAAGGAAAGGACCTCGGCTTCCGGCTGGATATGGCACCTGAACTCAGCGAACGCCAATTGATCGGCGATCCCTTGCACCTTAGGCAGATCCTGATCAACCTGCTGAGCAATGCCGTCAAATTCACCGAGCACGGACAGATTGAGCTAAGGGCGACGCTGGACGCCGAAACCGATCAGGAAATGCAGCTCCGCTTTGCCGTAAAGGACTCCGGTTGCGGCATACCAGCCGATGCGCTGACGCGCGTATTCACGCCATTTGAGCAGGTCGACTCATCAACAACGCGCCAATACGGTGGCACCGGGCTGGGTTTGAGTATTTCACGACGCCTGGTGCAACTGATGAAGGGAGAGCTTTCGGTAAGTAGCACACTGGGCTCCGGCAGTACCTTTTCCTTCGCCATCCGCCTGCCACGCCGCATCGATGGAGCAGGCCCGGCAAACGCTGAAAGGCAATCGACGCATCCCGATGCTGCAAATATCCTGAAAATACACCATCGCAACAAGCGCATCCTGCTTGTTGAGGACGACGCCATCATTCAGGAAGTGGCGCAGGAAATGCTGCAGACAGAGATCGGCCTGCACGTCGACGTGGCCGTGAACGGCGCCCTAGCGGTTGATATTGCCGCCGCAAACGACTACGACCTGATCCTGATGGACATGCATATGCCGGTCATGGATGGTCTGGCGGCGACCCGGGCCATCCGGCAACTGGCGAACCACCGGACAACTCCGATTCTGGCCATGACGGCCAATGCCTTCGACGACGACAATCTGCGCTGTCGAGGAGCCGGCATGGACGATTTTCTCGCCAAGCCGGTAGAGCCCGAAATACTTTTTGCCATGCTCGCCAAGTGGCTGGCGATCAGGCCGACGATCAAGTAGGCAGCCCCGGCCTGGCGACGATCACGACCTGATGTTCGGCCAGATCATCGACCAGTCGAATCCCACCGTCGGTTTGGTCCGCGCCATCAAGCGTAGTGCTGCACCGGGCATCCGGGTTTGAGGTCACGGTGATGTGATACACCGTCGCCCGATAGCGATAGCGAATCTTGTATCCGGGCCAATCGGCCGGCAGGCAGGGTGACAGATGCAGTTCGTTACCCTCCAGGCGCAGTCCGAGCAGTGATTCGACAAGCAGCCGGTACATCCAGCCGGCCGAGCCGGAATACCACGACCAGCCGCCGCGACCGGTATGCGGGGCCAGGGCATAGACATCGGCGGCCATCACGTACGGCTCGGCCTTGTAGGTATCGACGGCGGCTACCGAATTCGTGTGATTGATCGGGTTGATCATCGCCGCCAGTTCCCAGGCTCGTTCGCGGTCGTCGAGCGCGGCAAAGGCCATCGCCGCCCAGATCGCGGCATGGGTGTATTGGCCACCATTCTCCCGCACGCCCGGCACGTAGCCGCGGATATAGCCTGGGTCAAGGTGCGACTTGTCGAAAGGCGGATCGAGCAACTGGATCAGCCCGGCCTGGCGACGCACAAGCTGTTCGTCGACGGCCTGCATGGCCATCTGCCCACGCGATGCATTGGCTACGCCCGACAGCACGGCCCAGCTCTGCGAGATTGAATCGATCCGGCATTCCGGGCTGGACCTCGAACCGAGCAAGGTACCATCGTCGAAATAGGCGCGGCGATACCAGGCACCATCCCAGCCCTTGTCGTCGATATTCTGGTGCAGCCGGGCCGCCTCACCGAGGCAGAATTCGGCAAATGCACCATCGCCATGATTTTTCGCCAGCGCGCTGAACTGCCTGAGCACTTCATGCAGGAAGAAAGCGAGCCAGACGCTCTCGCCCTTCCCTTCAATGCCGACCCGGCTCATGCCGTCGTTCCAGTCGCCGGAGCCGATCAGCGGCAGGCCGTGCACGCCGAACCGCAGGCCATGGCGGATGGCGAGCACGCAGTGTTCGTACAGGCTGGCCAGCTCACCGGAGCGAACCGGCAGATCGTAGTAGGAGTCGTCTTCGGGATTGACCGGGCGGCCTTCGAGGAAATGGCTGCTTTCATCGAGCACCCCGGTATCTGCTGTGGTCTGGACATAGCGGCAGACGGCGAGCGGCAGCCACAGGTAGTCATCCGAACAGCGGGTACGGACGCCGCGCCCGCCCGGCGGGTGCCACCAGTGCTGGACGTCGCCCTCGGCAAACTGGCGGCCGGCACAGACCAGCAGATGCTCGCGGACCAGCGCCGGTTCGGTATGAACCAGCGCCATCATGTCCTGCAACTGGTCACGGAAACCAAAGGCGCCGCCCGACTGGTAATAGCCGCTGCGTGCCCAGACCCGGCAGGCCAGCGTCTGATAGACCAGCCAGCCATTGGCCAGCAGATCGAGCGCTGCATCGGGCGTCTCGACCTGGACGGCGCCGAGCGAGTGCGTCCAGTACGCAGTCACCGCTTCGAGCGCCATGCGCGCCGCCAATGGACCACGGAAGCGCTGGATCAAATGGTTGGCATCTTCGCCACTGCGACCGACGCCGAGTCGGAAAATGAGTTCGCGTTCCTCGCCATCGGCCAGTTCAACCGCCATCTGGATGGCGCCGCAGGGGTCGAGCCCGGCGCCGACCTTGCCGGAAAGGCGGGCCCGTTTGAGCGCCGAAGGCTCGCCCGGCGAGCCGTTGCGCCCGATGAATTCGTTGCGGTCGCCGGTCAGCGTGCGGCTGGCGTCATCGACATCGAAGAAGGCGACGCGCCCCGCGAACTCCGAGTTGTAGGGATTTCGCGCCAGCAGCGCCCCGCTGCCCGCCGCTACCTCCGTCGTCACATGCATGGCCGTTTTGGCCCGCAAATCGCCGAGCACCCACTCGACATAGCCCGTCGCCGAGATCTTGCGCGGTCGACCGGAAATATTGACCAATTTCAGAATCGAAAATTTGACCGGCGCATCGATGGCGACATAGACCTTGAGCTCGGAGCGAATGCCGCCGACCGAGGTTTCGAAGCTGCTTACGCCGAAGCCATGGCGAACCACGTAGGGCATGGCGCCGCGTACCGGCAAGGGCGTCGGCGACCAGACATGGCCGGTTTCCTCGTCGCGCAGATAGATGGCCTCGCCGCTGCCATCGCTGACCGGGTCGTTGTGCCACGGCGTCAGGCGGAATTCGTGGGCGTTGTCGCTCCAGGTGTAGGCGCTGCCGCTTTCCGAAATCACCGTGCC
>WBZX01001717.1_pt1 | contig 15995 bp, 9 predicted proteins | sample 5204211 | NCBI WGS metagenome assembly WBZX01 (sample SAMN12344362, study PRJNA552823) | activated sludge metagenome | biome: Activated sludge suspended growth; feature: Nitrification reactor; material: Wastewater; isolation source: activated sludge from nitrification reactor of wastewater treatment...
CCCATTAAATCAGATACTTATAAATTGCCGCACTGCGGCATACGTTTTGCTAGTTGTTTTACATTGATCAGAGTATCGGGATAGCGTAACGATGCGTGCCATTATTTCGAGCCATGATGATATGCCCAAGGAAGGGTCGCGCCGCATTTTCGGTAGCGCCGAACGGGTCTTTTACGGCGGGTATTGGGTCAAGACCTATGCCGTCCCGGCCGATTCATTACAGGCCAAGAAGCCCCTGATCGAGGCGCTGACTCGGCGCCTCTTCAACCATACCGAACACGGACTGAACATCCCCGGCGCCCGCCTGAACGAAGCACGCGCAGCCTATGACGCCGAAGCCGACCCCGCCCGTCGGCGCGTCAAAGGGGGCATGCTGGCCGGCGCCCTGTTCAACCGGGCAGCGGACATTTTTCGTCGTCTGGTCGAACTCCAGGCCGAAGGGATCGAAGTCCTCGAAGATTTCCCGCTGGTCCAGGAATGTGGTCGCTGCCTGCTGGAAGCGATGGAGCTCGGCAGAACAGTCCTGCATCGCAGCGGCGAAGAAGGGCTGGACGAACTCTGGGGCGAGCCGTTTCGTGCCTTTTCGATCCCGCTGGAAGATTTCTACGAGAACCGCTACATCAAGATCAGCCAGTGCATGCGTGATATCGACCGAATTGCTGACTGCCTGAGCAAAAACTTTTCCCGTATTCCAGCCTTTGCCGGCGTTGAGAAAGCGGTGCTTGAATTCGCCACGGCAGCACGCGTCAAGACCGAAACACTGCGGACCGATGCCGATATCTTTAACGTATGGACACGGTTTGTGACTGCGGGTGAACGCCTGGCCGATTTCACGCCGGCAACCCGCCTTAACGAAATCAGCAGCCCGCAGCCGGCCACGCACCATGTCCTTCCCGACGGCGTCGAATTGCTGCGTCGCGGCCGCAACCTCGTCTTTCATATTGCCCGCGCCCGCACCCCGATGCCAAAGAGCACCCATGAGTACATCGAACGGGTGACGTGTTATGTCGATAACGGCTGCGCGCCCACCCTGCCACCATTGCTTCCTGGCTGATACGCACGCCGGTCATTCAGGACGGCACACCGTCCTGAATGATGCGGCCTCGAAACGCCGGGCCAACCGCCGCCTTGCGCAAGCCTTTGCCGGGACGGGGACGACCTGATCACGCTTTTCCGGCTTCCCACGGTCAACTGGAAAAAACGGCCAATTCCGAAAAATGCAGGATGCCCGGCCAGCTGAATGAAACGGGCTCACGGCCGTTTAAGCAGAATCGCGCAGTCGAAGCACCGGACAATCATCGCTCCGTGGAAACTGGCTGAATAATATCCGTCGGCCCTTGATATCCCCCCAAACAGAGAACATCGCTGGACAGCCTGCCATCGCAGAGCGACACTAACGGCGGGGGGGTACGTGACCAAAGATAACGATAATGTCTGTCAGGCCGGAATGGATCTTCGCGTATCCAGCGCGGAGGATGATCCATCGCTGATACTGATCGTCGACGACACGCCGATCAATCTATCGATTCTGTCGGAGATGATTACCGATGCAGGCGCCCGTGTGCGGACAGCCAGCAGCGGGGTTACCGCGCTTGAATATGCGCAGCTCAAGCCACAACCCGATCTGATCCTTCTGGACATCATGATGCCGGAGATGGATGGGCATACCGTGCTGGCCAGACTGCGGGCCAATGCCGCAACCCGCGATATTCCGGTAATTTTCGTAACCTCGCTCAGCGACGGTGCCGACGAAGGTCGCGGGCTCGAAGAAGGCGCTGCCGACTACATCACCAAGCCCATCAATTTCCAGGTCTTGTTCGCCAGAATGCGGGTCCAACTCGAGCTGCGACGGGCCAGAATGCTCATCGCCAACCAGAAGCACTGGCTAGAGCAAGAGCTCACCCGGCGGATGTCCGAAAACACGCTGCTGGAAAGTCGGCTGAAGCTGATGCTGGAAAACACGGGTTTCGGCATTTGGGAACATGACTACGCCAACGGCCGCAATCGCTGGAACGACGGGATGCTTCAGGTGCTCGGCTACACCGAAGAACCGCCGCTCATCTCCGACTGCCTGAACCTGGTTCACCCCGAAGACAGAAGCATTCTGGAATACCGGCTCAAGCGGCCGGAAGGCGAGTCCGACACGGTGCGCGTCAATGAATTTCGCATTCGCCATGGTAATGGCCACTGGACATGGGTGGAGTCGCGCAGCCGGACCGTGGAATTCGACGAACAGGGCAGCCCCCGCCTGATTATCGGCACCCTGCTCGATATCACATCGCGCAAAGAGGCCGAAGCCGAACGCCAGCTGGTCAACACCGTTTTTACCGGAATCACCGACGGCATCTGCATTACCGATGCCAAGCGCTGCATCCTGCGTATCAATACCGCCTTTACGCTCATCACGGGCTATACCGAAGCCGATGTGCTGGGGCAAAACCCGCGCCTGCTAAATTCCGGCGTGCACAGTGCCGCATTCTTCAATGATCTGTGGGAGAAGGTGGATCGCCATGACAACTGGCAAGGTGAAATCACCAACCGTCGCAAGGATGGTTCGCTGACCAGCGAATGGCTCTCCATCTCCAGCATTCGCAACGGTAATGGTGCAGTAACCCATTACGTTGGCGTATTCAGCGACCTGTCGGAACGAAAAGCAGCCGCCGAACGCATTCAGTATCTGTCGAGCTATGACACGCTGACCGAACTACCCAATCGCAATCTCCTGACCGATCGCCTGGAACAAGCCCTGTTGACTGCCCGTCGTTTCGACCGTGGCACGGCGCTGATCCTGCTCGACCTCGATCGCTTCAGTTTCGTCAATGAAACCCTGGGCCCACCGGCTGGCGACGAACTACTGGTCGAAGTTGCCCGCCGCCTGAGGCTGCAGGTACGCGAAGGCGATACGGTCGGACGACGCGCTGGCAATGAATTCGGTTTCGTGATGGCCAACCTCGGTCATGAACACGACGCGCTGGCCCTCGCCCAGCGCATGCTCGATGCCATTTCCGTTCCCTTCAATGTTGCAGGTCAGACAGTGGTGGTCACTGCCAGCATCGGCATCAGCGTCTCTCCCAAAAATGGCGAAACCGCTGACGCCATGCTGAAATGCGCCGACACAGCCCTGCATCGAGCCAAACAGGCCGGACGCAATACTTTCCGTTTCTATTCACCGGAAATGGATGCCGATGCCGCCCGTCGCCTGGGTCTCGAAACAGCGCTGCGGGACGCGCTTAAAAACCAGGAGCTGGCGGTCCATTACCAGCCGCAGATCAGTCTGGACAGCGGCAAGATGATTGGCATGGAAGCCTTGTTGCGCTGGAACAATCCATTATTCGGACAGGTGTCACCCGTCGAATTCATTCCGATTGCCGAAGAAACCGGACTCATCATCGAGATAGGCGAATGGGTCCTGCGGACCGCTTGTGAGCAAACGCGCCGCTGGCTCGACCTCGGCCTTATCCCGTTACGGGTCGCCGTCAACCTGTCCACCCGCCAGTTTCGCCAGGCCAACCTGCTCGACATCATCGCCGACACCCTGAGCAACACGGGCCTGCCGGCCAGCGCCCTGGAACTGGAAATCACCGAAAGTGCATTTATTGACGACATCGACGGCGCCGTGCTCTTGTGTCGCAAACTGAAGAACCTCGGCGTCAAGCTCTCGCTGGATGATTTCGGGACCGGCTATTCGTCGCTCGCCTACATCTCGCGCTTCCCCTTCGACAAGCTCAAGATCGACCAGAGCTTCGTGCGGGACATCATTGAAAATCCGGTCAATGCCGCCATTGCCACAGCAGCCATTGTGATGGCGCGCAGCCTCAACCTGTCCGTGCTTGCCGAGGGCGTGGAAACCGAGGCACAGGCAAGCTTCCTGCGGAGCCGCCGATGCGATGCAATGCAGGGCTATCTGTTCAGCCGCCCGCTACCTGCAGAAAGTTTTGCCCCCCTGCTGCTCGGCGACAAGCAGTTGCCGCTGCCTGAAACCAAGGTCGACAATCTGAACACGATACTGCTCGTAGACGACGAGCCCAACATCCTCAAATCGCTTTCCCGCCTGCTACGCCGCGAGGGCTACACGATTCTGACTGCAACGTCGCCAGCGACGGGTTTCGAACTGCTGGCCAAGCACCACGTTCAGGTCGTCATTTCAGACCAGCGCATGCCCGACATGTCGGGCGCTGAATTCCTGTCGCGTGTCCGTCAACTCTACCCACATACGGTCCGACTGGTGCTGACCGGCTACACGGATCTGGAATCGGTCACCGGGGCCATCAACCGTGGTGCGGTTTACAAGTTCCTGACCAAGCCGTGGGACGATGATCAGTTGCGCGACCAGATACGGGAAGCCTTTCGAATGGCGAAGCATGAACAGGATATGGGCAAGGCTTCATGACGCCGTTCAACCGCGCTTTCCTGCAATTTTTTGCCCCTCTGGCCGTCACCATAGGACTGGGCACCACATTCAGTACCGTTCATTTCCCCGACATCTTCTGGGGATGGCGCCTGGCATGCGCCACCAGCCTTGTGCTGCTCTGTGTGTGGTTGGCCAGCAGCCTTGCCCGACGCATCCAGGCCGCAACCGACAAGGAAATTCACATCCGGCAAGCCTTGCTTACCAGCGAAGAGCGCCTTCGTTCGCTCGGTGACAATTTGCCCGGCACCTATATCTACCAATGCAGCCGGCGTGGGGACAAGGCATTGCACTTCGACTACATCAGTTCAGGTGTTACCCGGATCCACGGTTATGAACCGGAAGAAATAATCCGCGATCCGGGCATTCTGTTCCGTCAGGTTGATCCGTCCCAACTACCCGGTTTGCAAGCTGCCATCGCCGAAAGCGAACGCACGCTGGGTGAATTTTCCATCGATCTGCGTATCACCGCGTCGGACAGTCAATATCACTGGCTGCAGCTACGTTCCAGACCAAGAAGTAGCGCCGATGGCGGTGTAACCTGGGACGGGGTTGCCATCGACATTACGACCCGGCGAGAAGCCATCGCCATGCTCGACCTGCAGACCCGGCGTTCCGAAATACTGCTCGAATTCCCCGAGAAATGTGCGGGCCTGGATGAAGCAGGCTTCATGCAATATGCCGTCACTCGTATCGAAGAACTCACCGACAGCAAAATCGGCTTCATTCATTTCGTCAATGACGACGGTGAAAGTATCGAACTGGTCACCTGGTCGCCAAACACGCTGGCGCACTATTGTCATGCAGCCTTTGACCGGCATTACGCGATCACCCAGGCCGGGTTATGGGCCGAGGCTGCACGTCAAAAAGCCCCGGTCGTCATCAACGACTATGCGAATGCCGAACACAAACGCGGCTTGCCCGAGGGGCACTCAACGCTGATCCGTCTGATCAGCGCGCCGGTGATTGACGATGATCGGGTACGCATGATGGCTGGCGTCGGCAATAAAGACACCCACTACACCGAGACCGATGTCGAAACGGTCCTGCTTCTCGCATCGGCAACCTGGCGCCTCGTTTGTCAGCGTCGGGCGGAGAAGGCATTGATGATCGCGATGCAGGTGGTCAATGCCAGTCCGGTCATTTGCTTCCGCTGGCGCGCTGCCGAAGGATGGCCGGTCGTCTTTGTGTCCGACAATGTGGCTACCTGGGGCTATACCGTCGAAGCGCTGATGGATGGCAAGCCGCCCTTTGCCGACATGATCCATCCGGACGACCGTGCGCGCATCGTCGACGAAGTCGTGCGCCATACTGCCGAAGGGCGTCGCGACTACGTTCAGGAATATCGCCTGCTCACTGCCGACCATCAGGTCATCTGGGTGACGGATCGAACCAACGTCGTGCGCAATGAACAGGGTGAGGTCGAATTCTATGACGGGATTCTCACCGATATTACGGAGCGCCGCCAAAGTGCACTGGAACTTACCGAGACACTGACCGCCCAGCGGCAATTGAACAAGCGGCTGGAAGAAGCCCACAATCAATTGCTGCAAGCAGAAAAAATGGCATCAATTGGCCAACTGGCGGCCGGTATTGCCCATGAACTGAACAACCCTATCGGTTTTGTTCATTCAAACCTCGGCACGCTTGACGCGTATGTACGGGACCTAATGGAAATCGTTGACGCCTATGATGATGCGCAGGCCTCTACGGAAGCACCAGCGATTCACCAGGCGCGAATAGCCCGACTCAAGGAAACACGTGACTTTGCGTACATTCGTCAGGACATCGGGCAGTTGCTGAGCGAATCCAGGGATGGACTATCGCGGGTGCGCAAGATCGTTCAGGATCTCAAGAATTTCTCGCATGTCAGCGGACAACAATGGGACTGGGCGGATCTGCATCAGGGCCTTGATTCCACGCTGAACATTGTCTGGAACGAATTGAAATACAAGTGCCAGGTGGTCAAGGAGTATGGGGATATTCCCAAGGTCTATTGCCTGATTTCCCAGCTCAACCAAGTGTTCATGAATCTTCTGGTCAACGCCGGTCATGCCATCGAAACGAAAGGCATCATCACCATCCGTACCGTCCGACTTGGCAATGAAGACATCGCCATCGAGATTTCAGATACTGGCAAAGGCATAGCACCCGAACATCTGACCCGTATTTTCGAGCCTTTCTTCACCACCAAACCGGTTGGCAAAGGCACCGGGCTGGGCCTGTCACTCGCCTATGGCATCGTCAATACCCACCACGGGCGCATTGATGTCAGCAGCCAGCCCGGCATCGGTACCACCTTTCGCGTCATCATCCCCATTGAGCCCATGGCCACAGCATCGGCCACCATTTCCCCGGAGACTTCGCAATGAGCGAAACGCCCGAACCCGCCACCCTGCTCTTCGTCGATGACGAGCCGGGCATTCTTTCTGCCCTCCGCCGCCTTTTCCGGCCGCATGGCTATCGCATTCTCGTCGCCGAAAGCGGCGCAGCAGGCCTCGCCCAGCTCGAACAGGAACCCATCGACCTGATCATTTCCGACATGCGCATGCCTGAAATGGACGGTGCCGCCTTTCTCAAGCAGGTCTGCCAGCGCTGGCCATCGACCATGCGCATCCTGCTGACCGGCTATGCGGATGTCACGTCGACGGTCGCCGCCATCAATGAAGGTGAAATTTACCGTTATATCGCCAAACCCTGGGATGACCAGGAGATTGTCAATACTGTCCGCGACGCGCTGGACCGGCAGCGTCTGGAGTCGGAAAATCGTCGTCTGACTGCGCTCACCCAAGCCCAGAATGAAGAACTCAAAGCACTGAATGCCGGTCTGGAGCAAAAAGTTGCCGAGCGAACGGCCGAATTGCAGCAGGCGCTGTCCCGTGTCGAGCAGACCCATGGCGAGCTGAAAAAATCCTTCGTAGCCACGGTCCAGGTCTTTGCCGGTCTGGTTGAATTGCGTAATGGACCTGGCGGCAATCAGCTCGCCGGGCATGGACGGCGGGTCGCAGAAATGGCGAGAGCGATGGCCCAACGCCTTGGCCTGAGCGATGGCGAAACACAAAACATCATGTTGGCCGGCCTGCTGCACGACATCGGCAAGCTTGGCCTGCCTGATGAATTGCTGACCAAACCCTTCAATACCCTGCGTCCCGAGCAACGGGCGCAAGTCATGAAACATCCGCAGATCGGGCAGAATATCCTGATGGGCATTGCGCGATTCCGCGAAGCCGCCATTCTGGTGCGCCACCATCACGAGTGTTTCGACGGCAACGGCTACCCCGATCACCTTGCCGGCATCAGCATTCCGCAGGGCGCGCGCATCCTCGCAGTCGCCAATGACTACGACGCCCTGCAAATCGGCACACTGGTCCAGCGTCCGCTTCACCCGGATGAAGCCCTGGCCTATCTGAACGACAACCGTGGCAAACGCTACGACCCTGCTGCGGTCGACGCCATTTCCAGGCTGATTTCCGAAACCCAGAAGAGCGTGCCGGTCGAACAGCCCCTGCGCACCATGCATCTCAAGCCGGGAATGGTATTGAGCCGGGATCTGATGCATCGCGACGGTTACCTGCTGCTATCCCGAAGCAGCCCCCTGACCGCCGACATCATCGCCCAGCTGATCCGGCTGGAGCAGGTCGAACAGCAGAGCCTGACGCTCTATATTCGCCAGGAGGAAAAATGAGCCGCGTCATGATCGTCGATGATGAGGAAGCCATCCTCAAAGCCCTGCAGCGTGTGCTGCGCCTTGCCCCATGCATTTGCGGGAACAAGACCTTCCCACTGGAAGTGCACGCCTTCAATTCGCCGCAAGCCGCACTGGATGCAGCCCGTCGGGACAGCTATGACCTGTTCATCAGCGACTACCGGATGCCGGTCATGGACGGCATCGAATTTCTCAAGGCCGCCAAGGCCCTGCAGCCGGATGCCGCGCGCCTGATTCTCTCCGGCTATGCCGATCTGAACGCGCTGGTTCGGGCCGTCAATGAAGTCGGGATCGACCGCTTCATCGGCAAACCATGGAATGACTATGAGTTGATGTCAGCGATCGGCCAGGCCTTGGCCCACCGCGAACTGCTCATCGAAAATCGCCAGCTCGCCAACCTTGTTCGCCTGGAAATGGGCGACACCACCCCCGAATCCATCGAGGCTGAACGGCTCGAATCGATTGAACCGGGGATCACCACGGTCAATTGGGGGCCAGATGGATCGGTCATCCTGGACCCCGAATTCCAGGCCAAGGATTAAGGCCGGCATGGCTGAGCGAGAGGACAACAACCTGACCTTCAAGCTGGTCTATTACGGGCCGGCGCAGAGTGGCAAGACGACCAATCTGCTGCGTCTTCACGACCTGCTCGCCCCGGAACTCAAGGGCGAAATCATGACCATGGAGACGAAGGATGATCGAACCCTGTTCTTCGATCTGCTGCCCCTCGGCTTTCGCGCTCCATCCGGATTACTGATCAAGTTCCGGCTGTTTACTGTCCCCGGCCAGATCGCCCATGATGGCACCCGCAAGGCCGTGCTTTCGAGAGCCGACGGCGTGGTATTTGTCGCCGATGCCGAGCGCACCCAGGAAACCAACAACGCCGAATCCTTCCAGAGCCTGACCGAAAACTGCGGGCGGGTCGGACTCGATTTCCAACATCTCCCGCTGGTCGTTCAGTTCAACAAGTGCGACCTGCCGGGCGCAGTCCCAGAGTCGGAAATTCGTGAACGCTGGTCCGCTGCGCCCTGGCCACTGATATTTTCGGTTGCCTTGACCGGGCAAGGGGTTGCTGCCACGTTCGAAACCCTGCTGCGCAGCGTCTATCGCCGCCAAACTGAAGCACTGGAACTCTCCACGCGGCATGCGCTGGACGAGGATGGCTTCGTCGCCGGCGCATTGGGACGACCATGAGCGATTTTTCGTTCGATCGCGAATGGTCGCTCGACGAACTGCTCGATGGCGCCATGCTTGCCCAGATCGGTTCCGCCCTTACCAGCCAACTGGGCGGGGATGCGGCAATTCTCGGCCCCGATGGCAAGGCGCTATGGGGCATTCCCGGCAATGCGACCCGACGAGAACCGCTGGTTCTTGAGCTGGAACCCCTGGGCTACATTACCAGCGCATCGTCAACCCCGGCGGCGCTGCAAGGTGCCGCCAGCCAGTTGGTCATCCTGTTGCGCGCCCAGCTTCGCTTCAAGATGGCGTCGACCTTGCATCTTGAAGCAGTGGCCGAGGATTTCGAGTCGCTCAAACGCGAACACGCCCGCCTGCTCGACTCGGAAGCACGCTACAAGACGCTCGCCGGCGAACTGGAAACACGGGTCAAGTCGCAGGTAGCCCAGCTCGAAGAACGACAGCAAATGCTGTACGCCGCTGAAAAGCTGGCAGCGATCGGCCAACTGGCCGCCGGCATGGCACATGAAATCAACAACCCGCTGGGTTTCGTTCGCAGCAATCTGTCGACCTTCAGCGCCTATCTCCAGAAGTTCGCCAAACTCCGGTCACGTTTCGCTGATGTTGACGTAGCGTGGCGAGAGCTGGACCTCGATTTTGTGCTGGAGGACAGCCTTGACCTACTGGGTGACAGCGCGGTCGGTATCGACCGGATTGCCCGCATCGTCAGCGACCTGAAGAGCTTTTCGAACGTGGATCGCGCGACGGAGGAGTTTGCCAATCTCAACGACTCGCTCAAACACGCCATCAGCATGGTCGAGCGCCAGCTCCCGCCCGCTGTCACCCTGAAACTTGATCTCGGTGATCTGGATAGCTTTGTCTGCCTGCCCGGTCACCTGAACCAGTTGTTCTACAACCTGATACGCAATGCGATACAAGCTGTCCAGGACAGCGGACGGCCGGGTGAAGTCCGGATCAGCAGCCATCGGGCCGATCACGGCATTGACGTACAGATTGCCGACAACGGCGTCGGTATGAGCCCCGAACAGCGTGCGCGCGCCTTCGAGCCTTTCTTCACCACGCGTCCCGTGGGCGACGGCGCGGGGCTGGGCCTGTCGACTGCGCGCAATATCGTCGTGGCCCACAGTGGCCACATGGAACTCGACAGTGAAGCCGGTCGCGGCACTGCCATACATCTATTCTTCCCGACCACGACATGACCGACTATTCATCGTTATTCACCGGCAAGACCAGCACGCCGCAGGCCACGGCCAGCCATCTGACGCCACCGAAATACCGGCTGTTGCTGGTCGACGACGAAATTGGCATCGTCAAGGCGCTCGCCCGGGTATTTCGTCAGGAGAATTACGAGGTCGTCACCGCACCCAGTGGGGACGAAGCCCTGCAGCGCCTTGCCGAAGGTGATTTTCAACTGGTCATCAGCGACTTCATGATGCCCGGCATGAACGGGGCTCAGTTTCTGCGCGAAGTGAAGGCGCGCTGGCCGGAAACGATTCGCATCATGCTGACCGGCCAGGCCAATACCGATGCGGTCATGGGTGCCATCAACGATGGTGCGGTGTACAAGTTCATCCTGAAACCGTGGAACGACGACGATTTGCGCGTCACGGTCGCACTGGCGCTGGAACAGTTTGACCTGATCGCGCGTAACCGCGCCCTGCGTACCGAGAACGAGAAAAAGACCCGTGAAATTTCGGCCCTAAGCCGGCTGGCGGTTACGAATAGAAGCCGACTGGGCATCATGCTGCACAAGAAAAACCTCCTGTCGGCACCTCAGCTGCAGGAACTCTCCATGCTGCAGGAGCGACGCAAGGAGCCGTTGATCAGCCTGTTGCTGGAAAAAGACTGGGTGGCCGAACGAGCCATTCGGGCCTTGCTCAAGACGGACATGTTGATCGAGGAAATCCAGCTTCCCGAATTCCGTATCGACCCGGTCATGGCCGAGCTGATTCCGCACAGTTTCTGCATGCGCCAGCTGGTTGTGCCACTCAAACTGGAGGGCAAGCGCCTGATGCTGGCCATGGCCGATCCGCTGGATGAAGGCTTGATCGACGAGATTCGCTTTACCGCCGGCCTGGACCTCAAGATTGTCAGCGCCAACATCGATGCCATCCGCAAGAAAGTCGACGAGCTCTACGGCAGCGATAACACGCTGGATTTCAAGGAACTGGAAACGCTGGTCGGTGGTGCCGATCCCTACGAAGGGATCGAGATCGTCATCGAGGAAGACGATTCTGCGTCGCTGGAGGACCTGCTGCGCGAAACCGAAGCGCCACCGGCCATTCGCATGGCCAATGCGATCATCCTGGAAGCCATCCGACTGGGTGCCTCGGACATTCATATCCAGCCGAGGACGAAAAACGTCATCGTCCGCTACCGCATCGATGGCGTGCTGCTGGACAAGATCCACATTCCGCATCAGATGCATCAGTCGCTGGTGTCCCGATTGAAAATCATGTCGGAACTCGACATCTCGGAGCGTCGGCGTCCGCAGGATGGGCGAATCACCGTCAAGACACCGTTGCGCATGGTCGACCTGCGAATTTCAACGCTGCCGACCATCAATGGCGAAAAGATCGTGATGCGGATTCTCGATCGCAATTCGGCCGTTCACACACTGGATCGTCTCGGCTTTTCGCCGGTCGATCTGCCGCAGGTCACCGACATGGTGGCCAAGCCGCAAGGCATCATCCTGGCGACCGGCCCCACCGGCAGCGGCAAGACGACCACGCTTTATTCGCTGCTCCAGCACGATGCAACGCCGGACAAGAATTACGTCACGATCGAAGACCCGGTCGAGTACTACCTCGACATGGCTGGCCAGGTGCTGGTCCGGGAGAAAATCGGGCTGACTTTTCCGACCGTTCTGCGTGCCCTGCTCCGACAGGATCCGGACGTCATTCTGCTCGGCGAGATTCGTGATTTCGAGACAGCCGAGGTGGCCTTTCACGCAGCGCTGACCGGGCATCTGGTGTACTCGACGCTGCACACCAATTCGGCCATTGCCACCATCGCCCGCCTGTTCGATCTTGGCCTCAAGCCCTACGTCGTGGCGACTGCCCTGGAGGGCATTATCGCGCAACGACTGATACGCCGGATCTGTCCGCTTTGCCGGGCGCCAGCAGCACCATCGGCGGACCTGGTCTCCCGCCTCGGCAGCACCTTCAGTGGGATCGGCGAAGCTTTCCGCGGCAAGGGATGCCCCAGTTGCCACAATACCGGCTACAAAGGCCGTCTCGCCATGTATGAGGTGCTGTCGTTCGACGACGATTTGCGCGACCGCATCGGTAGCGGCGCCACCATGCTGGAAATCCGCCGGGCAGTTCGTGAGAAAGGGCTGCGCAGCATGGCCAAGCACGCGGCCGAACACGTTCAGGACGGTTCAACAACCCTTGAAGAAATCATGCGCGTGCTCGGACCACGTGCGGGAGAGGACTGACGCGATGGATGCCTTTGTCTGGAATGAAAGCTATGTCACCGGCGAAACCGTGGTGGATAACGAACATCGGGAACTCGTTCGCATCATCAACTGGATCATTGAACATCAGAATCTGGCGCAGGAGGGCAAGGAAATCGAGCGGGTATTGGCACAGCTGGTCGACTATGCCGTCAATCACTTTGCCCACGAAGAAGAATTGATGATTGAAAGTGGCTGCGACCCGCATTTTGTGCAGGTGCATGTCAATGTTCATCAGGATTTTGCCCGGCAGGTGGGTAAAATGCGCGAATTTCCGGCAAGTCAGGCGGATATTGAATATCTGCTGCGTTTCCTCAGCAGCTGGCTGGCACATCACATCCTGGGTATTGATCAATCGATGGCCCGGCAGATTCGTAAAATTCGCACGGGCATGCCCGCTGCCCAAGCCTACGAGGAAGAACGTCAGCGGGTACTCGACCCGGGCACGGCCAGCCTGCTCGACGCAATGAATGCCCTGTTTCGCCTGATCGCCGCCCGCAACGAGGCGTTGGAAAAGCTGAACAGCGGCCTGGAAGCACAGGTTGAAGCACGCACCATGGCGCTGTCAAAAACCAACGTGCAACTCATGGTCGAGCAGGGACGCCTGCGTGAAGCCATGGAACAGGTGGAAGTCACACAAAAGAAACTTCTCGAATCGGAACACAGGCGTTCTGAAGCGACGCGGCGCAATATGGAAAAGCTGCTCGCCCAGATCATCGAAGGCGACCCAGTACCGACTCTGGTGATCAACGCCCGGCACCACATCACGCACTGGAACCGGGCCTGTGCCCTGATCAGCGGCCACAGTGCTCAGGATATGGTGGGCACCAACAAGCATTGGCAGGCTTTTTACCCGGAAGCCAGGCCGTTGATGGCCGACCTGCTAGTCGACGGCTGCACCGAGGCAGAATTTGAACGTTATTACGGTCACTTGTACCGCAGATCGAAAATTATCGAAGGCGCATTCGAGGGCGAAGCTTTCTTCCCGCACGTTGGCCAGGGACGCTGGCTGCTATTTACCGCAGCACCCCTGCATGATGACGACGGGCAGTTGATCGGTGCCATAGAAACGGTGCAGGATGTGACCGATCGTCATCTCGCCGAAGAACAATTGCTTCAGAACCAGAACCAGCTCGAACAACTGGTCAGCAAACGTACCTCCCAGCTGGCCGAGGCCAATGCCAATCTGGAAAGCGACCGCAGGGAACTCGAACAATTGCTGTCCAAGATCGAGGAAGCCCAGCAACAGCTATTGCAATCCGAAAAGATGGCCGCCATCGGCCAGCTGGCGGCAGGCGTCGCGCATGAAATCAACAATCCCGTCGGCTTCGTCAATTCAAATCTCGGCACGCTGAAGACCTACGTCGGTCGGTTGATGACGCTGCTGAATGCCTATGAAGCGGTGGACGCTGGCGGCGACCGCAGCCAGCTGGAACAGGCCAGAAAGGCGGCCGATCTTGAGTTTCTGCGCGAAGACCTGCCTTCCCTCCTTGCCGAATCGCAGGAAGGCCTCGGTCGTGTCACCAAGATCGTCCATGATCTGAAAGATTTCTCACGGGTTGATCAGGCTGAAACGCAGCTTGCCAACCTCAACGCAGCGCTGGAAAGCACCTTGAATGTCGTGTGGAACGAGCTGAAGTACAAGGCCGACGTGGTCCGCGAACTGGGCGATATTCCGGAGGTGCAGTGCGTGCCGGCACAGATCAACCAGGTGTTCATGAATCTTCTGGTCAACGCCGCGCAGGCGATCGACCAGCATGGACGCATTACCGTGCGCTCGGGTTCAGAAAACGGACATGTCTGGTTCGAGATCGCCGACACCGGCCGGGGAATGCCACCGGAAGTCCGTAGCCGGGTCTTCGAGCCGTTCTACACCACCAAGCCGGTTGGCCAGGGGACTGGTCTGGGTCTGTCAATTTCATACGACATCATTGTCAAAAAACACGGCGGGCGCTTCGATCTCACCAGTACGCCAGGGCAAGGCACCACTTTCCGAATCTGGCTACCGGTCAATCCGAGCCATGATGCTTGACCAGGATTTCTACGCTCAGCCGGCTCGCCCGTTTTCAAATATCCGCCTTTTTTGCCGTTGACCGCGGCAATCGCGCTCCCGCAGGGCTGGTCCGTATTGTCGTGTGCGCCGACGACCTGCAAGTACGCATATCCCTACGCAATCTAACGTATTTCTCCTGAACATCCCCGGTCGTAATCTGGCATTGCACTGCAACAACGCAGTTTTAACAGATCACTCAACGTCCGAGGAGCTTCCATGAGCAATCGTCGTCACTTCATCAAGGCCACTGTCCTGGCCGCTGCACTGTCTTCCTTCGGCATGGCCGTCCATGCCGCCGACACCATCAAGGTCGGCGTCCTGCACTCCCTGTCCGGCACCATGGCCATTTCCGAGACGGCGCTCAAGGAAACCGTGCTGATGACCATCGACGAAATCAACAAGGCTGGCGGCGTGATGGGCAAGAAGCTCGAGCCGGTCGTCGTCGATCCGGCGTCCAACTGGCCGCTGTTCGCTGAAAAGGCCCGCCAGCTGCTGACCAAGGACAAGGTTGCCGTGACCTTCGGTTGCTGGACATCGGTTTCCCGCAAGTCCGTGCTGCCGGTTTACAAGGAATTGAATGGCCTGCTCTTCTACCCGGTGCAGTACGAAGGTGAAGAACTCGAGAAGAACGTGTTCTACACCGGTGCCGCCCCCAACCAGCAAGCCATCCCGGCCGTCGAATACCTGATGTCCAAGGACGGCGGCGAAGCCAAGCGTTTCGTGCTGCTCGGCACCGACTACGTCTATCCGCGCACCACCAACAAGATCCTGCGCGCCTTCCTGAAGTCCAAGGGTGTTGCCGAAGCCGACATCATGGAAGAGTACACCCCATTCGGTCATAGCGATTACCAGACCATCATCGCCAAGATCAAGAAGTTCGCCTCCGAAGGCAAGAAGACCGCCGTGGTGTCCACCATCAATGGCGACTCCAACGTGCCGTTCTACAAGGAACTCGGCAATGCCGGCCTGAAGGCCACCGACGTCCCGGTCGTTGCCTTCTCGGTCGGCGAAGAAGAGTTGCGTGGTGTCGACACCAAGCCGCTGCTTGGCCACCTGGCAGCCTGGAACTACTTCGAGTCGCTGAAGAACCCGGAGAACGCCAAGTTCATCAAGATGTACAAGGACTGGGCGGTCAAGAACAAGCTGCCGAATGCCAAGACAGTCGTCACCAACG
>WBZX01001721.1_pt1 | contig 15987 bp, 12 predicted proteins | sample 5204211 | NCBI WGS metagenome assembly WBZX01 (sample SAMN12344362, study PRJNA552823) | activated sludge metagenome | biome: Activated sludge suspended growth; feature: Nitrification reactor; material: Wastewater; isolation source: activated sludge from nitrification reactor of wastewater...
GTTGTTCTGATCCCCCCCGTTGCCGCTTCGCGGCTTCCCCCCAGGGGGGCGGCGCTGGCGGACCGGCGCAGCCGGATCCGCGGCGCCTGCTGGTGGGGCCGGCTTCGCGGCCCGTGCTCTCTACACCTTGGCGGGGTCCAGGCCGGTCAGGGCTTCGTCCAGCACGGCGACGATGCGCTGCTGCTGTTCGCGGTGGGCGGCGTGCAGGCGCTGGGCTTCGGCCTGGTGCTGGGCGGCGAGGCCGGCTTCGCCGAGGGCTTCGCGCACCTGGGACAGGCGGGCCAGGGCCATGGCGCGGTCGTCGGTGTCGCAGGGGTCGGCCAGGGCCTGTTCGGCGGCGCCGGCCAGGGCGCGGGCGCGTTCGGGCTGGCCGCGGTTGAGTTCGCACCAGGCGCGGTCGGCCAGCAGGCAGGGTGCGATGCGCTTCAGGCCCTCGGCCATCGCGGCGTCGAAGTTGGCGTCGAACAGCGTCAGCGCGTCGTCCCAGCGACGCTGCGCGGTGAGCACCTGCGCCCGCAGGATCGGCACCAGCGAACCCAGCGACGCGGTGCCGATGCCGGCGTCGTAGTGGCCGATCGATTCCGCGCCCATCAGGGCCTGCGTCACCGAGCCGGGATCGCGCTTCTCGCCCTCGAACAGCAGAGCCATGCGGGCCAGGCTGGCACGCATCCAGGCCTGGTTGTGCATCAACGCCGACAGGTGGGCCTCGTCGCCCTCGGCGATGGCATGGCGGCGCGACGCCTCGTACCAGCGCTGGGCCACGTCGGGCTGGCCGCCGAAGTGGTACGCATAGCCGGCCACCAGCGCGGCGCGGGCGCGGGCGCCGTGATGCTCGGGCGCCGCGCCGTCGAGGGCCTCGCGCACCAGTTCGGCCACTCGCGTGCTGCCACCGTTGGCGAACGCCATGTTGGCCAGCCATGCGGCGGCAGTCGCGCGCAGCCGTGCCGCCGCCGGGCCGCCGTTGCCGGCCAGCGAATAGGCCAGCTCGATGGTGTCCTGGGCGTCGCGCCCGATCACGCTGTAGTAGCCGTGCAGGCCCTCGGCCAGCGCGACCCAGCCGCGCAGCATGTGGTTGGCGGGCTGCCAGGCGAGCTGCGCGTTCAGTTCGTCGATGGCGCCGCGCGCGCGCTCGAGCTGGCCCTGGCGCGCCAGCAACGCGGCGCGCTCGGCGTGCAGGCATTGCGCCTCGATCGGGTTGGCGGCCGTCTTGATGGCCGCTTCCAGCGTGGCCAGCAGGCGCGAGCGCACGGGGGTGGCCATGGCGCGCCGCGCGGGCCTCAGCCGGTGAGGCGCTCGAGCGCCTCGCGGTACTTGGCCGCCGTGCGCTGCACCACGTCGGCCGGCAGGGCCGGCGCGGGCGCGCGCTTGTCCCAGGGTCGGCCGTCCACGCGCGCGGCCTCCAGCCAGTCGCGCACGAACTGCTTGTCGTAGCTCGGCGGGTTGCCGCCCTCGCGGTAGCTTTCCACCGGCCAGTAGCGCGACGAGTCGGGCGTGAGCACCTCGTCCATCAGCGTCAGCGTGCCGTCGGCGTCCAGGCCGAACTCGAACTTGGTGTCGGCGATGACGATGCCCTTGGTCAGCGCGAAGGCCGCGGCCTCGCTGTACAGGCGGATCGACACCGCGCGCACGCGCTCGGCCAGCTCGCGCCCGATCAGTGCGGCGGCCTGCTCGAAACTGATGTTCTCGTCGTGCGCGCCGGCCTCGGCCTTGGTGGCCGGCGTGAAGATCGGCTCGGGCAGCTTGCCCGCGTTGACCAGGCCCGGCGGCAGCGCCACGCCGCACACCGACTGCGACTGCTGGTACTCCTTCCAGCCGCTGCCCGCCAGGTAGCCCCGCACCACCGCCTCGATCGGCAGCGGCGACAGGCGCCTGACCAGCATCGAACGGCCGCGCACCTGGGCGCGCTCGTCGGGAGCGACGACGCTTTCGGGGTCGGCGCCGGTCAGGTGGTTGGGCACCACGTGCGCCAGGCGGCCGAACCAGAACATGGCCATGCGCGTGAGCAGCTCGCCCTTGCCGGGGATCGGCTCGCCCATGACCACGTCGAACGCCGACAGGCGGTCGCTGGCCACCATCAGCAGCCGGTCGTCGCCGACGGCGTAGTTGTCGCGCACCTTGCCGCGCGCCAGCAACGGCAAGGACTTGATGTTCGATTGCAGCAGGGCCTCGGGCATGGCGCCGATTCTAGTCAGCGCCCCCCGGGCCGCAGGCACGGGCCGCCGGCCCGCGCGGCTTCAGACCACCGTCTGGGCCAGCGCGCCGCTGACGTAGCGCTGCGCCACGTCGGCCAGCGACAGCGGCTTGATCTTGCCGGCCTGCCCCTCGCAGCCGAACTGCAGGTAGCGCTCCTTGCACACCTTGTAGGCGGCCTCGCGCGCCGGCTTGAGCCACTCGCGGGCGTCGAACTTCTCGGGGTTCTCGGCCAGGAACCTGCGCACCGCGCCGGTCATCGCCAGGCGGATGTCGGTGTCGATGTTGATCTTGCGCACGCCGTACTTGATGGCCTCCTGGATCTCCTCGACCGGCACGCCGTAGGTTTCCTTCATGCGGCCGCCGTACTGGCGGATCTGCTCGAGCAGGTCCTGCGGCACGCTGGAGCTGCCGTGCATCACCAGATGGGTGTTGGGGATGCGGCGGTTGATCTCCTTGATGCGGTCGATCGCCAGGATGTCGCCGGTGGGCTTGCGGGTGAACTTGTAGGCGCCGTGGCTGGTGCCGATGGCGATGGCCAGCGCGTCGAGCTGGGTGCGCTTGACGAAGTCGGCCGCCTGCTCGGGGTCGGTCAGCAGCTGCTCGCGGGTCATCGTGGAGTCGGTGCCGTGGCCGTCCTCCTTGTCGCCCTTCATCGTCTCCAGCGAGCCCAGGCATCCGAGCTCGCCCTCGACCGTGATGCCCTGCCGGTGCGCCATGTCCACCACCTTGCGCGTCACGTCCACGTTGTAGTCGTAGCTGGCGATGGTCTTGCCGTCGGCTTCCAGGCTGCCGTCCATCATCACGGACGAGAAGCCGAGCTTGATGGCTCCGGCACACACGTCCGGGCTCTGGCCGTGGTCCTGGTGCATCACCAGCGGCACCTGCGGGTACTGCTCCACCGCGGCCAGGATCAGGTGCTTGATGAAGGCCTCTCCGGCGTACTTGCGAGCCCCCGCGCTGGCCTGGAGGATGACCGGTGCGCCCACTTCGGCGGCGGCCGTCATCACGGCCTGCACCTGCTCCAGGTTGTTGACGTTGAACGCCGGGATGCCGTAGCCCTGCTCGGCGGCGTGGTCGAGCAGCTGGCGCATGGAAACGAGGGGCATGGGGGACTCCGGGGAAGGGGCGGTTACGGGCCGGTTACGGATCAGGGTTTTCGAGGCCGGAGTTTAGGCGCCGGCCATGGCCTTTGCCTCGAACTGGCAGGCACTTGCCCGTGTATTCCCACTCAAGCAGGGGCCCCGCGATCGCACACTGGCCGCTGCAACGACCTCCGCTGCCGGGAGTTCCCATGACCGCCGCCCCCCTTGCCGACCGTTCGACCGCCTCGCTGCCCGCACTGACTGCCTGGATCACCCGGGCCGCACTGGACCACCCGGCCGACCTCGACCGCGTGGTGGCGCTGCGGCTGGGCTGCTCGGTGCGCACGGCGCGGCAGTGGCTGGCCCGCCTGGCGGCGCTGGGCTGGCTGCAGAGATCGGGCACGTCGCGCCGGCCGCACTGGCGCCCTGGCGTGCTGCGTCAGGTGACGCACCGCTACCCGATCGATGGCCTGCAGGAGGACCGGCCCTGGACGCGCGACTTCGCGCCCGCCTTCGACCTGCGGCCGAACGTGGCCCGGCTGGCCCAGCATGCCTTCATGGAACTGCTGAACAACGCCATAGAGCACAGCGGCGGCAGCTGCGTCGCGGTGTCGATGCGGCAGACCGCGCTGCATCTGCAGCTGCTGGTGTCGGACGACGGCGTGGGCCTGTTCCAGCGCATCGAGCAGGCCCACGGCATCGACGATGCCGCGATGGCGATGGTGGAGCTGGCCAAGGGCCGGCTCACCAGCCAGCCCGACCGCCATGCCGGACGCGGACTGTTCTATGCCGCCCGGCTGGGCGACATGCTCGACCTGCATGCCAACCAGCAGGGCTTTCGCAATGCGTCGGCCGCAGGCTGGCAGCCCGCGCGCGCTGCGGCCGACCGCGGAACCGCCGTGTTCGTGGGCCTGGCGCTGGACACCCCGCGAACGCTCGACGAGGTGCTGCGATCGGCCAGCCTCGACGGCCGGAGCTACGGCCTGGAACGCACCCGCGTGCCGCTGCGCCTGTTGTGCAGCCCCGGCACCGCGCTGGACTCGCGCGCCCAGGCGCGCCGCATCGCCTCACGCCTGTCGGGCTTCGGCCACGCCGAGCTGGACTTCACCGGAGTCGACGCCCTGGGCCACAGCTTCGCCGACGAACTGTTCCGGGTGCAGCCCGCGCAGCAGCCGGGCTGGTCGGCTCAGGTCTGCAACGCCGCCGCGCCGGTGACCAGGATGATCGACGCGGTGCTCATGCCACCCGGCAGACCTTGAGCATGTTGGTGCCACCCGGGTAGCCCATCGGCTCGCCGCAGGTGATGGCGTAGGTGTCGCCGGGCATCAGCACGCCGCGCGACACCAGGATCTTCTCGGCCGCGGCCAGCGCCTGGTCGCGGTCGCCGAAATTGGGCATGAGCATCGGCCGCACGTTGCGGTACAGCGCCATGCGGCGCTGCGTCAGCACCTGCGAGGTCAGGCCGAAGATCGGAGTGTGGCTGTTGTAGCGGCTCATCCACAGCGCGGTGGAGCCGCTCTCGGTCAGCGCGATGATCGCCTTGCAGCCGAGATGGTAGGCCGTGAACAGCGCGCCCATCGCGATGCTCTGGTCGATGCGGCCGAACTGCTTGTTGCTGAAGTCGGTGTCAAGGCGCACCTCGTCGGCACCCTCGGCCTCGAGGCAGATCTGGTGCATCGCCTCCACCGTCTCCACCGGGTACTTGCCGGCCGCCGACTCGGCCGACAGCATCACGGCGTCGGTGCCGTCGAGCACCGCGTTGGCCACGTCGCTGACCTCGGCGCGCGTGGGCACCGGGTTGACGATCATCGACTCCATCATCTGCGTGGCGGTGATGGTGGTCTTGTCGAGCGCGCGCGCCATCTTGATCATGCGCTTCTGCAGCGCGGGCACGGCAGCATTGCCGACCTCGATGGCGAGGTCGCCGCGCGCGACCATGATGCTGTCGCTGGCGCGCAGGATCTGGTCCAGCGCGGGGATCGCCTCGCTGCGCTCGATCTTGGCGATCAGGCCCGGCTTGTGGCGCCAGGGCTCGCCGGCCACGTTGCAGAGCTGGCGCGCCATCTCCATGTCGGTGGCGCTCTTGGGAAAGCTCACCGCCACGTACTCGGCCTGGAAGCTCATCGCGACCTTGATGTCCTCCATGTCCTTGGCGGTCAGCGCAGGGGCCGTCAGGCCGCCGCCCTGCTTGTTGATGCCCTTGTTGTTGGACAGCGTGCCGCCGACCTTGACCACGGTCTGCACCTTGTCGCCGGCCACGTCCTCCACCGTCAGCACCAGCAGGCCGTCGTTGAGCAGCAGCGTGTCGCCGGGCTTCACGTCGCGCGGCAGTTCCTTGTAGTCCAGGCCCACGGCCTCGTTGTTGCCGAGCTCGGTGCGGTGGGCGTCGAGCGTGAAGCGCTGGCCCGGCTTGAGCTGCGTCTTGTCGCCCTCGAACTTGCCGACGCGGATCTTCGGGCCCTGCAGGTCGGCCATGATGGCCACCGCCTTGCCGGCCTGGTCCGCCGCCGCGCGCACCATGGCCGCGCGGTCGATGTGGTCCTGCGCGGTGCCGTGCGAGAAGTTCAGCCGCACCACGTCCACGCCCGCGGCGATGAGCCTTTGCATCACCTCCGGCGAGGACGACGCGGGGCCGAGGGTGGCGACGATCTTGGTGTGGCGTGGCATGGCGGACTCGTGTGGAGGACGGCCGATTATCGGCGCCGCACCGGCCGGCGTCAGTTTCAGCTCAGTTTCATGTCAGGCGCGGTTGGTTTCGCGTCAGAGCAGGGTCAGAGCGTCGGCCAATCATGCCGCCTCGCGCCGGACTCCCCGCCGCATCGACCGGAGACAACATGAACGACGACCTGGCAACCAAGATCGCCAGCCATCCGAAGTACCAGGAGCTGCGCGCCAAGCGCACCGGCTTCGGCTGGTGGCTCACGCTGGCGATGATGGTGGTGTATTACGGCTTCATCCTGCTGGTGGCCTTCAACAAGCCCTTCCTGGCGCAACGCCTGGGCGAAGGCGTCATGACCGTGGGCATCCCGCTCGGTTTCGGCGTCATCGTGTTCACGGTGCTGATCACCGCCTACTACGTGCGTCGCGCCAACAGCGAGTTCGACGAACTGACCGAAGCCATCTCCAAGGCGGTGCTGAAATGATCAAGCTCAACTCCATCCCGCGCCAGCTGCTGACGCTGGCGGCCCTGGCGGGCGTGTCCGTGGCCGCCTGGTCGGCCGGTGCCGACCTCGGCCAGGCCGAGAAGCAGGCCACCAACTGGACCGCCATCGGCATGTTCGGCGTGTTCGTCGCGTTCACGCTGTTCATCACCAAGTGGGCCGCCGCCCGCACCAAGAGCGCGGCGGACTTCTACACCGCCGGCGGCGGCATCACCGGTTTCCAGAATGGCCTGGCGATCGCCGGCGACTACATGTCGGCGGCGTCCTTCCTGGGCATCTCGGCGGCGGTGATGGCCTCCGGCTTCGACGGCCTGATCTACTCGATCGGCTTCCTGGTGGGCTGGCCGGTGATCACCTTCCTGATGGCCGAGCGGCTGCGCAACCTGGGCAAGTTCACCTTCGCCGACGTGGCGGCCTTCCGCTTCGAGCAGACCCCGGTGCGCGTGTTCGCGGCGTCGGGCACGCTGGTGGTGGTGGCGTTCTACCTGATCGCGCAGATGGTGGGCGCGGGCCAGCTGATCAAGCTGCTGTTCGGCCTGGAGTACTGGATCGCGGTGGTGATCGTCGGCGGCCTGATGATGGTCTACGTGCTGTTCGGCGGCATGACGGCCACCACCTGGGTGCAGATCATCAAGGCGATCATGCTGCTGGGCGGCGCGTCGTTCATGGCCTTCATGGTGCTGCTCAAGTTCGGCTTCTCGCCCGAGGCGATGTTCGCCGAGGCGGTGAAGATCAAGACCGACCTCGGCGTCAAGGGCGGCAAGCCCGCCGAGGAAGCGGCCAAACTCGGCCAGTCGATCATGGGCCCGGGCGGCTTCGTCAAGGACCCGATCTCGGCCATCAGCTTCGGCATGGCGCTGATGTTCGGCACCGCCGGCCTGCCGCACATCCTGATGCGCTTCTTCACCGTGCCCAGCGCCAAGGAAGCGCGCAAGTCGGTGATGTGGGCCACCGGCTGGATCGGCTACTTCTACGTGCTGACCTTCATCATCGGCTTCGGCGCCATCAGCTTCGTGCTGACCAACCCGCAGTTCCTGGATTCGAAGGGCGCGCTGCTGGGCGGCGGCAACATGGCCGCCATCCACCTGGCCAACGCGGTGGGCGGCAACGTGTTCCTGGGCTTCATCTCGGCGGTGGCCTTCGCGACCATCCTGGCGGTGGTGGCCGGCCTGACGCTGTCCGGCGCCTCGGCGGTGTCGCACGACCTTTACGCCACCGTCATCAAGAAGGGCAAGGCCGACAACAAGGCCGAGCTGGGCGTCTCGCGCATCACGACCGTGGTGCTGGGCATCGTCGCCGTGGTGCTGGGCATCGCCTTCGAGAAGCAGAACATCGCGTTCATGGTGTCGCTGGCCTTCGCGATCGCCGCGTCGGCCAACTTCCCGGTGCTCTTCATGAGCGTGCTGTGGAAGGACTGCACCACCAAGGGTGCGGTGGTCGGCGGCTTCCTCGGCCTGATCAGCTCGGTGGCGCTCACCATCGTGTCGCCGTCGGTGTGGGAAGCCACGCTCGGCAACCCGAAGGGCTCGGCGCTGTTCCCGTACACGTCGCCCGCGCTGTTCTCGATGACGATCGCCTTCGTGGCCATCTGGCTGGTGTCGGTGCTCGACCGCAGTGGCCGCGCCGCCAAGGACCGCGCGGGTTTCGCCGCGCAGCAGGTGCGCTCCGAAACCGGCATTGGCGCATCGGGAGCCTCGGGCCACTGAGCCCGACCCGAACTGCGTCAAGGTCCCGTGCGGGACTGCGGGCACACTGCCTGCAGTCCCGCTTCTTCTTTGGAAGCCCCTCGCACCCGCCATGACCGAGCCTACCGCCCAGGACCCGCAGCACGAGATGCTGTCGCTGTCCACGGCCCGCGTGCGCGACGCCTTCGTGCGCGCGCCGTGCTACGTGGACGGCGCGCTCGACCTGGTGTCGGTATGCCGCGAGCTGTCCTCGCGCGGCCTGACCAATGCGCTGGTGCGCGACGTGCAGCAGGGCCGCGAGCGCCTGGGCATGTTCACCACCACCGACCTGCGCGACGCGCTGCTGCGCGAAGTTCCGCCGTCGGCGCTGCCGGTGCGCGACGTGGCGCGCTTCGACCTGGTGGAAGTGTCCGCCGATGCGCCGCTGTACGAGGCGCTGTGGCTGATGGTGCGCCACCGCGTGCACCGCCTGCTGGTGCGCGACGGCGACGCGGTGGCCGGCGTGCTGGGCCAGCTCGACCTCGTCAGCCTGGTGGCCAACCAGTCGCACCTGATCGCGCTGCAGATCGGCGACGCCGCCGGCATGCCGGAGCTGAAGTCGGCCGCGGCGCGCATCGACGCCATGCTGGCCCTGATGCACGACGGCGGCATCCGCATCGAGCGCATCGCGCGGCTGGTGGGCGAGCTCAACCGCCACCTGTTCGCGCGCACCTGGGCCCTCGTCGCGCCGCCTGAGCTGGTGGCCGGAAGCTGCCTGCTCGTGATGGGCAGCGAAGGCCGCGGCGAGCAGCTTCTCAAGACCGACCAGGACAACGCGCTGCTGCTGCGCGACGGGCTCGACGTGCCAGGCCTGGACGCCATCGCCGCGCGCTTCAACGGCGCCCTCGCCGAGCTGGGCTACCCGCCCTGCCCCGGCGGCATCATGCTGACGAACCCGCTGTGGCGCGCGCCGGTGGCTCGCTTTCGCGAGACGCTGCGCGACTGGGTCCACGGCGCCGACCCGCAGGGGCCGATGCACCTGGCGATCTTCTTCGACGCCACCGCGGTGGCCGGCGACGCGTCGCTGCTGGCGCAGGCGCGCGACCACCTCGACCAGGTGCTCACCGGCAACGACGCGTTCCTGGCGCGCTTTGCCGCCGCGGCGGACCAGTTCGACGAGGCGCCGAGCTGGTGGACCCGGCTGACCACGCGCGCCGACGACCAGCCGCTGGACCTGAAGAAGCTGGGCACGTTTCCCATCGTGCACGGCATGCGGGCGATGGCATTGCGCCACCACGTGCGCGAGGCCGGCACCGCCGAACGCATCCGCGCCCTGGTGGCGCAGCACCAGCTCGACGAGCCGCTCGGCCGCGACCTGCTGGAGGCGCTGCACTACCTGATGGGCCTGAAGCTGCGCCAGCAGATGCGCCAGCGAGCGGCAGGCCAGCAGCCGGGCAACCTGGTGCGGCCGTCCGACCTGAGCACGATGGACCGCGACCAGCTCAAGGACGCGATGGCCATCGTCGGCCGCCTGCGCGCGCTGCTGCGCCAGCGCTTCCACCTCGGCGCGCTGTAGGCGCCGCAGCGACAGGGCCATGAAGCCGTCCGCGCGCACTCCCCGCCTGGTGGCGCTGTTCGCGGCGGGCTGGCTGCTGCTGAACTTTCCGCTGCTCGCGCTGTGGGACCGCGGCCTCACGGTGGGCGGCTGGCCGCTGCTGCCCACGGCCGTGTTCGTCGGCTGGGCCGTGCTGATCGCGGCGGCAGCCTGGGTCTGCGAGACCGGCGCGCCGGACGACTGACGACATGTCCACCTCGCTCGTCCTGATGGCGTCGTTCGCGTACCTGCTGCTGCTGTTCGCGGTGGCGCGCTTCGCCGACGCGCGCGCGGCCGAGGGGCGCTCGGTGATCGGCAACCCCTGGGTCTACACGCTGAGCCTGGGCGTGTACTGCACCGCCTGGACCTACTTCGGCAGCGTCGGCCGCGCGGCCACGTCCGGACTGTGGTTCCTGCCGATCTACATCGGCCCGACCCTGGCCATGCTGCTGGCCTGGCCGGTGCTGCGCAAGATGATCCGCATCGCGCGCCAGTACCGCATCACCTCGATCGCGGACTTCATCGCCAGCCGCTACGGCAAGAGCCGCAGCCTCGCGGCATTGGTGACGCTGATCGCGCTGGTGGGCATCCTGCCCTACGTGGCGCTGCAGCTCAAGGCGATCGCCAGCGGCTTCGCGCTGCTCACCGCGGAGCCCGGCCTGTCCCACGCGGCCCTGCCCTGGTGGCGCGACACCACGCTGTACTTCGCGCTGGCGCTGGCCGGGTTCACGGTGGCCTTCGGCACGCGCCACCTCGACACCAGCGAACGCCACGAAGGCATGGTGGCGGCCATCGCGCTCGAGTCGGTGGTCAAGCTGGCGGCCTTCATCGCCGTGGGCGTCTTCGTGTGCTGGGGCCTGTTCGACGGCCCGGGCGACATCTTCGCCCGCGCCGCGGCGCGTGCCGACCTGCGGCCGCTGCTGGGCCTGGGCGGCGAGCAGCGCTTCGCCGGCGGGCAGTGGTTCGCGCTCACGCTGCTGGCCATGCTGTCGGTGCTGTTCCTGCCGCGCCAGTTCCAGGTGATGGTGGTCGAGAACGTCGACGAGCGCCACGTGCGCCGCGCGAGCTGGGCGTTCCCGCTGTACCTGCTGCTGATCAACCTGTTCGTGCTGCCGGTCGCACTCGGCGGCCTGCTGCACTTCGGTGCCGGCGGCGCCGACCCCGAGACCTTCGTGCTGTCGCTGCCGCTGTCGCAGGGCTGGCACGCGCTGGCGCTGGCGGCCTTCATCGGCGGCCTGTCGGCGGCCACCGGCATGATCGTGGTGGAAGCGATCGCCGTGGCCACGATGGTCAGCAACGACCTGGTGATGCCGCTGCTGCTGCGCAGCCGGCGCCGCGACGACGCGCGCGACCTGAGCCGCACGCCGCTGGCGGTGCGGCGCACCGTCATCGTGGCGCTGCTGCTGCTGGGCTGGCTGTACTTCCGCATCGCCGGCGAGGCCTACGCGCTGGTGAGCATCGGCCTGATCAGCTTCGCCGCGGTGGCGCAGTTCGCGCCCGCGCTGCTGGGCGGCATGTTCTGGAAGGGCGGCACGCGCGCCGGCGCGCTGGCGGGCCTCGGGGCCGGTTTCGCGCTGTGGGCCTGGACGCTGATGCTGCCGTCGATCGCCAAGTCGGGCTGGATCGACGCCGGCTTCATGGCGTCGGGACCCCTGGGTATCGGGCTGCTGCGACCGGAACAGCTGCTCGGCCTGACCGGGCTGGACAGCCTGACCCATGCGCTGCTGTGGAGCCTGCTGGCCAACATCGGCCTGTACGTGGCGGTGTCGCTGGCGCGCGCGCCCGACGCCCTGCAGGCGGCCCAGGCGCTGCGCTTCGTCGACGCGATGCGGCGCCCGCCCGACGCCGACGGCTCCGGACCCGCACTGTGGCGCGGCCGCGCCAGCGTCGACGCGCTGCGCAGCGTGGCCGCGCGCGTCCTCGGCGCGGCCACGGCCGACCGCCTGCTGGCCGACTACGCGCAGGCCAGCGGCGCCGGGCGCGTGGACCGCATCGTGGCCGACGCGCGCCTGGTGCAGCACGTGGAAACGCAACTGGCCGGCGCCATCGGCAGCGCGTCGGCGCGCGCGGTGGTCGCGTCCGTGGTGCAGGAGGAGCCGCTGGCGCCGGACGACGTGCTGCGCCTGCTCGACGAGGCGTCGCAGGTGCGCGCGCTGAACCGCCAGCTCGAGAGCCTGGACCGGCTCAAGGACGACTTCATGTCGTCGGTGACGCACGAGCTGCGCACGCCGCTGACGTCGATCCGCGCCTTTGCCGAGCTGATGCGCGACGACCCGCAGATGGACACCGCGCAGCGCCAGCAGTTCCTCGAGCTGGTGGTGGCCGAGAGCGAGCGCCTGTCGCGCCTGGTCAACCAGGTGCTGGACATGGCCAAGATCGAGTCCGGACAGGGCGACTGGCGCAACGACGAGATCGACCTGCGCGGGCTGGTCGCGCAGGCGGTGCAGACCACGGCGCGGCTGTTCGCCGAGCGCGGCGCGCGCGTCGCGGTGGACGCACCCGCCGCCGACACGCTCCTGCCGCGCCTGCGCGCCGACCGCGACCGGCTGCTGCAGGTGCTGATCAACCTGCTGTCCAACGCGGCCAAGTTCGTTCCCGAGGGCCGCGGCGAGGTCACGGTGCGCCTGCGCGCCGACGATCGTGCCGCGACGGTGGAGGTGGCCGACAACGGCCCCGGCGTGCCGCCCGACCAGCAGCAGACGGTGTTCGAGAAGTTCCGCCAGGGCGGGCCGGCGACGCAGCGGCCGCAGGGCACCGGCCTGGGCCTGCCGATCAGCCGGCGCATCGTCGAGCACTTCGGCGGCCGCCTGTGGCTGCGCAGCGAGCCGGGCCGCGGCGCCACCTTCGGCTTCGACCTGCCCTGGCACCACGACAACGAGGAGACCCCCGCATGAAGCATGTGCTGATCGCCGACGACGAGGCGAACATCGTCGTGTCGCTGGAGTTCCTGATGAAGCGCGAGGGCCATCGCGTCAGCGTGGCGCGCGACGGCGACGCCGCGCTGGCGGCGATCCGCGAGCTGCGGCCCGACCTGGTGCTGCTGGACGTGATGATGCCGGGCCGCAGCGGCTTCGAGGTCTGCCAGGCCGTGCGCGCCGACGAGTCCCTGGCCGGCGTGAAGATCCTGATGCTGTCGGCCAAGGGCCGCGACACCGACCTGGCCAAGGGCAGCGCGCTCGGCGCCGACGCCTACATGACCAAGCCCTTCGCCACGCGCGAGCTGGCCGAGCGGGTGCGCGAGCTGCTGGGCGCGCCATGAAGATCGACCGGCGCGAGTGGGTCGCCGCGCTGGCGCCCGGCGCGGTGCTCGCGGTGGCCGGGCTCGGCGGCCTGGCCGGCTTCGCCGCCACGCTGTCCGCCGACGAGCGTGCCGCGCTGGCGGCGATGCTGGAGCCGCGCGGCGCGCTGCTGCTGCTGGGCTGGCTGCTGCTGTCGGGTGCGCTCGGCGCGGCCCTGCGCGCGGCCTACCTGCGCTGGGTCGGCAGCGCCGCGCGCCTGGCCGAGCAGGCCGGCGTGGTGGTGGCCTCGCCCGCGGCCCCCGCGCTCGAGGCACCGGCCAGCGCCGAGACGCGCGCGCTGGCCGACGCGATCAACCAGCTCGCGCGCCAGCGTGACGCCCTGCGCGCCGACGTGGCGGCCCAGGTGCGCGAGGCCAGCCGCGGCGTCGAGCAGGAGCGCAACCGCCTGGCCGCGCTCATGGCCGAGCTGACCCAGAGCGTGGTGGTGTGCAACCTGGACGGCCGCATCCTGCTCTACAACAGCCGCGCCCGCACACAGTTCCGTGCCCTGTCCAGCGCGCCCGCGCTGGCCGACGGCGCCGAGCTGCTCGGCCTGGGCCGGTCGATCTACGCCGTGCTCGACCGCGCCCTGGTGGCGCACGCGCTCGAAAGCGTGCAGCAGCGCCTGGCGCGCGGCGCCGCGCACCCGTCGGCGCAGTTCGTCACCGGCACGCGCGCCGGCCAGCTGCTGCGCGTGCAGATGGCGCCGGTGCGCGACATCGACGCCGGCCGCGACGGCGCCGCGTTGGCCGGCTTCGTGCTGATGCTGGAGAACATCACGCGCGACTTCGCCGACGAGGCCGAGCGCGACCGCATGCTGCATGCGCTGACCGAAGGCAGCCGCGCGTCGCTGGGCAACCTTCAGGCGGCCGTGGAGATGCTCGACTTCGACGACCTCGACGCGCCCACGCGCGAGCGCTTCCTGGGCGTGATCCGCGAGGAGGTCGGCACCATGAGCCGGCGCATCCAGCAGCTCGACAGCCACACCGCGCAGACGCTCAAGACGCGCTGGCCGCTGGAGGACATGCTGGGCAGCGACCTGGTGGCCGCGGCCTGCCGCCGCATCGAGGCCGAGCACGGCTGCCGCGCGGCGCCCGCCGAGGTGGACGCCGCGCTGTGGCTGCGCGTGGACAGCTTCTCGCTGCTGCAGGCGCTGGTGCACCTGGCCGGCCGCCTGGCCGACGAGTACGACGTGAAGCTGGTGCAGCTGCGGCTGGCGCGCGCCGACGGCCGGGCCCGGCTCGACCTGGTCTGGAGCGGCCCGTCGATGAGCACCGAGACGGTGATCGGCTGGGAGAACGACGCCATGCGCAGCGGCGACGCCGGCGTGGCGCTGACGGTGCGCGACGTGGTCGAACGCCACGACGGCGCGTTCTGGTTCGAGCGCGAGCGCGTGCGCCACCAGTCGCTGTTCCGCCTGCTGCTGCCGCTGGCCGCGGGCAGCGAGCAGCTCGACGCGGCGCAGTTCGTGCGCGGCGACAGCCGCCCGGAGGTGTACGACTTCGACCTGTTCGCGGCCAGCGACAGCGCGCGCGCGCTGGCCGACCGCCGCCTCGCGGACCTGGTCTACACCGTGTTCGACACCGAGACCACCGGCCTGGAGCCGTCGGCCGGTGACGAGATCCTGCAGATCGGCGCGGCGCGCATCGTCGCGGGCAAGCTGCGCCGCGAGGACAGCTTCGAGCAGCTCGTCGATCCGCAGCGCGACATCCCCGCCGCGGGCATCCCGATCCACGGCATCCGGCCGGAGATGGTGGCCGACGCGCCGACGATCGACGGCGTGCTGCCGGCCTTCCACGCGTTCGCGCAGGACACCGTGCTGGTTGCCCACAACGCGGCGTTCGACATGCGCTTCCTGCAGCTCAAGCAGGAGCGCACGGGCGTGGTGTTCGACCAGCCGGTGCTCGACACGCTGCTGCTGTCGGCGGTGGTGCATCCGCAGCAGGCCTCGCACGGGCTGGAAGCCATCGCCGAGCGCCTGGGCGTGGCCGTGCTCGGCCGCCACACCGCGCTGGGCGATGCGCTGGTCACGGCGGAGGTGTTCCTGAAGTTGGTGCCGCTTCTCGCCGAGCGCGGCATCCATACCCTCGGGCAGGCGCGCGAGGCTTCGCAGAAGACGTACTACGCGCGGGTGAGCTACTAGTTCAGCGGGCGTCGGCGGGGCTGCGGGCTGCGGGCTGCGTCGGCGCGAGCTCGGGCGGGCGGGGGAGGCCCCGACCTCCATGTCCCCCGCCGCCGGCCTGCGGCCGACGGCTCCTCCTTGACTTGCGGTCGGGGCCTCCCCCGCCCGCCCGAGCCGGCACCACCGAGGCACTCCACCGACGAATACACCGCAGCGGCATGCGCGACCGTCGCATGCGGCTGTGTTGGCAGGGCCGAGGACGGCGAAGCTAGACCCGCGAGTCTTGCCAGCCCGGCCCGCCCTGCTCGCCCAGCGCGATGTCCACCATCAGCGAGCGCGCCAGCTCGCCGAGTTCGCCGCGCAGCGCGTCGGGGTCGAGGCGCGCCGGCACCAGCAGGTGCGCCGCCACCTTGAAGCGCGCCTTGGCCGCGCCCTGGGCACGCAGCGTCTCGGTGGCCAGGCGCTCGATGCTGATGCCGCGCTCGGCCAGCAGGCGCGTCAGGTCGGCCACGATGCCCACGCGGTCGTCGCCGACCAGTTCGAGGAAGAACGCGCGCCAGCCGGCGGGCGCCGAGGCCGCGCCCTCGCTGGTGGCCACGGCCACCTTCAGGCCGGTGGGCTCCAGCCCGCGCAGCGCCTCGGCCAGCGCCGCCGCGTTCTCGCGCGGCACCTCGAAGTGAACCATGCCGGCGAACTCGCCGGCGATGCGCGCCATCTGGCTCACGGTCCAGTTGGCACCGTGGCGCTGGGCGCGGTCGGACAGCGACCGCACGATGCCGGGCCGGTCCGGGCCCATCACGGTGGCCACCAGCGACGCGGTGGTCGACGCGGCGTCCTCGGTCAGCACCACGGCCTTGCGCAGCATCGGCGCCTTGGTGGCGAAGCGCTGGTCC
>WBZX01001467.1_pt2 | contig 15986 bp, 11 predicted proteins | sample 5204211 | NCBI WGS metagenome assembly WBZX01 (sample SAMN12344362, study PRJNA552823) | activated sludge metagenome | biome: Activated sludge suspended growth; feature: Nitrification reactor; material: Wastewater; isolation source: activated sludge from nitrification reactor of wastewater...
GGCCGCCGACGAAGTATGCAGCGTGCCGAACACCAGGTGACCGGTTTCCGCCGCGGTCAGCGCCAGGCGGATGGTTTCGAGGTCGCGCATTTCGCCGACCAGGATGACGTCCGGATCTTCACGTAGCGCCGAGCGCAGCGCATTGGCGAAGGACAGCGTGTGCGGCCCGACTTCGCGCTGGTTGATCAGACACTTTTTGGCTTCATGGACGAATTCGATCGGATCCTCGACCGTCAGGATATGCGCGTAGTCGTTTTCGTTGATGTGATTGACCATCGCCGCCAGCGTCGTCGACTTTCCGGAGCCGGTCGGCCCGGTGACCAACACGATGCCGCGCGGGTATTCGGAAATGTCCTTGAAAATCTTCGGGCAGTTCAGATCTTCCAGCGTCAGGATCTTTGAGGGAATGGTCCGGAATACCGCACCGGCCCCCCGCTGCTGATTGAAGGCATTGACACGGAAACGGGCCAGGTTGGGAATTTCGAACGAGAAGTCGCACTCCAGCGTCTCCTCGTAGATCTTGCGCTGGGTGTCGCTCATGATGTCGTACACCATGCCGTGCACGTCCTTGTGTTCCATGGGCGGCAGGTTGATACGCCTGACGTCGCCATGGACTCGGATCATCGGCGGCAGCCCGGAGGAAAGGTGAAGGTCGGAGGCCTTGTTCTTGACACCAAAGGCCAGCAGTTCGGTGATGTCCATACGGATCGTCCTTAGGGCACGTGTATACTTCTTGAGAGTCAGAGAATTCCAAACAATTATGAGCGCAATCGCCTCCAACCTGCAAGCCGTCAGGGCACGTATCGCCGAGGCAGCAATCGCCGCCGGACGAAGGCCAGAGGAAGTCGAGTTGCTGGCCGTCAGCAAAACCTGGCCCGTCGACCGTGTCATCGAGGCCGCCCGCGCCGGCCAGCGAGCATTTGGCGAAAATTACGTGCAGGAAGGTGTAGCCAAGGCCTTGGCTACGGTCGACCTCGATTTGACCTGGCATTTCATCGGGCCGCTGCAAAGCAACAAGACAAGGCTGGTGGCCGAAAACTTTGCCTGGGTGCATTCCATCGAGCGGTTCAAGATCGCCGAGCGCCTCTCGGCACAACGACCGCCTGCGTTTCCGGCACTTCAGGTTTGCGTTCAGGTGAATGTTTCCGGTGAGACAAGCAAGAGCGGTTGCGCCGCCGAAGAAGCCCTATCCTTGTGCCGTGCCGTTTCCGTCTTGCCGCGCCTGCGTCTGCGCGGACTGATGGCGATTCCCGAAGCGACCGATGACGCTTGCGCACAGCGCGCCGCCTTCGGCCGCCTGCGCAGCATTTACAATCAGCTAAGGGCCGACGGACTGCCGCTCGACACGCTGTCGATGGGCATGTCACACGATCTGGAAGCTGCAGTAGCCGAAGGCGCGACCATCGTCCGCGTCGGCACTGCCATTTTTGGTGAAAGAAGAAACGCATGAAAATCACATTCCTGGGCGGCGGCAACATGGCCAACGCATTGATTGGCGGCATGTTGAAGCAGGGCTTCGCCGCACGCGACATCAGCGTCATCGACCCCGGCGTCGAGGCGCGCGGCAAGCTCTTGGAGACTTACGCGGTCAATTGCCATGAATCGGCCGAAGCGCTGGCTAGCGTCGGCGACTTGCTGGTGCTGGCGGTCAAGCCGCAGCAGATGAAGGAGGCGATCGCCCCGCTCATCGGCAAACTGGGCAGCGCTGTCGTCGTCAGCATTGCCGCCGGGCTCGATCTGGCAACCCTGTCGCGTTTCCTGGGCGGCCATCGCAAGATTGTCCGCTGCATGCCCAACACGCCGGCCCTGATCGGCGCCGGCATCACCGGCCTGTGTCCGCTCCCCGAGGTCAGCGAAAGCGAGCGTGCCGCCGCCGACCGGGTATTGAGCGCCGTCGGCAGCACCGTCTGGATTGCCGATGAAAACAAGATGGATGGAGTGACCGCACTCTCGGGCAGCGGGCCAGCCTACGTTTTCATGTTCATCGAGGCGTTGCAGCAGGCGGCAGCCGATCTTGGCTTCACCACCGAACAAGGCCGCCAACTGGCCATCGAGACAGTGCAGGGCGCCGCCGCGCTGGCCGCCCAGTCGAGCGAATCGGCGGCGCTGCTGCGCGAACGGGTCACCTCGAAGGGTGGCACGACCGAAGCGGCGCTGCGCACGATGGCGGAAAAAGGCGTCAAGGAGGGCATCGTCGCCGGCGTCAAGGCCGCCGAGGCGCGTGGCCGCGAACTCGGCAAGCTGCTCGGTGCCGCCTGATCATGCAGGCCATCGTCTTTCTGCTCAACGCAGTCGCGAGCTTTTTCTGCACGCTGTTCCTGCTGCGTTTCATGATGCAGGCGTTGCGCGTTTCCTTTGGCGGCCAGCTGGGCGGCTTCGTGATGACGCTGACCAACTGGGCGGTCAAGCCCTTGCGCCGGATCATCCCGGGCATTGGTGGCTTCGACTGGGCCAGCCTGTTCGCGGCGTTCATGCTTCAACTGCTGCTGGCGGGCCTGCTGATCGGCGCATCCGGCCAACCGCTGGTCGCCGACAGCCTGACACTGGGCCTGATGGTCGGCTGGTTCGCCGTGCGCAGCCTGCTCCGTCTGATCGTCTACCTCTTCATCGGTGCCTTGATCCTGCAAGCCGTGCTGTCGTGGATCAACCCCTACTCGCCGCTGGCAGCGCCGATCTACCAATTGACGCGGCCGCTGCTCGACCCTGTCCGCCGCATACTGCCGACCATTTCCGGTATCGATCTGTCGCCGCTGGTCGTCATTCTGCTGCTGCAGGCGCTGCTGATCTTCCTGTGAGCGACTGGCTGCGCGTCGCGGCAGATGGGCGTATCACGCTGACCCTGCACATTCAGCCCGGTGCGAAGAAGAGCGAATTCGCCGGCCTGCATGGCGATGCGCTGAAAATCCGCCTTGCCGCCCCGCCGGTCGACGGCAAGGCCAACGAGGCGCTGCTCCGCTTTATTGCCGATGCATTGAGCCTGCCCAAGAGCGCCGTCAGCCTGAAAAGCGGTCAGACATCGCGGCGCAAGGTGCTGGAAATACAGGGAGCGACGCAGGACGCCATCGCCCGCTTCGCCGCCCCCTGAGGGGTTTGATTTTTGCCCTTTTTCCGGGGTCGACCGCAACAGGCCGGATCAAGCAGCCTGAAAAACCATCTCTCCGCCAACCAGCGTGGTCTTGACCTTGCCGGTCATCATGTAGCCGATCCAAGGCGAATTCTTGCCCCGGCTTTTCAAGGCATCCGTGGTCAATTGCCAAGCCGCTTCCGGATCGAAGATGCAAACATCGGCGACTGAGCCAACGGCCAGTTGGCCACTCGGCAAACCGAGCACCTCGGCGGGCGAAGCGGTAATCCGGGCCACGGCTGTCGACAGATCCACCTTGGCTGCTTCGGCCCATTTCAGGGTCAGGGGCAGCAGGACTTCGAGGCCCGTCGCCCCCGGTTTGGCTTCGCCAAAGGGCAGCAGTTTGTCGTCGGCGCCAACCGGCGTGTGATCGGAACAGATGGCCGCCAGCCCGCTGGCCGCAGCCGTCGAAAGCGCTACCCGGTCGCCCTGCGCCCGCAGCGGGGGTGTGAATCGGGCGTGCGGATTGAAGTAACCGATGTCGTTTTCGGTCAGCAGCAGATGGTGGACGCCGACATCGCAGGTAATCGGCAACCGGTCGTGGCGCGCCCGCTGGATCAGCGCCATGCCGGCCGCCGAGGAAATGCGGGTCAGATGGACCCGGCAGCCGGTATCGCGCACCAGCTGGATGATGGTTCCGATAGCAATGGTTTCGGCCGCGACAGGAATGCCGGCGAGGCCGAGGCGGCTAGCCACTTCGCCTTCGTGCGCGATGCCGTTGCGCGACAGCCAATAGTCCTGCGGTTGCAGCCAGATGGCGAAATCGAAGGTGGCGGCGTACTCCATGGCGCGCAGCAGGGCTTCGGTATCGACGACCGTCTTGTTGGCTTGCGAGAAAGCGATGCAACCCGCCTTTTTCAGGCCAGCCAGTTCGGCCAGGCGTTCGCCCTTGAGGCCGAGCGTCAGGGCGCCCAAGGGCAGGACACGCGCCTTGCCGATTTCGGCGCCGCGATGCACCAGGCGGTCGGCCAGTTCGGGTTCGTCGAGCGGCGGATCGGCATCCGGCGGCACGACGACGCTGGTTACGCCACCGGCCACGGCGGCAGCGAGTTCGGCTTCGATGGAATTGAGACGGGCGCCGAGGTCGATCAGACCGGGACAGACGACGCAGCCGGAGGCATCGATGCTTTGATCGGCGACGAAGCCGGCCGGCGCTTCGCCCAGCCCGGCGATTTTGCCGTCGGCAATGAACAATGGGCTGTTGCGGTCGACGCCGTTTTTGGGGTCAATTACACGACCGTTTTGAATGACGATATTCATGGCTCAGTTCCCCGCAACAATGCTCATGACGGCCATGCGCACGGCAATGCCGAAGGTGACCTGGGGCAGGATGACGGCCTGCGAACCGTCGGCGACCGCCGAGTGGATTTCGACGCCGCGATTCATCGGCCCCGGATGCATCACGATGGCGTCCGGCTTGGCGAGCGCCAGCTTTTGCGGCGTCAAGCCATAGTGGCGGAAGTATTCGCCGGCCGAGGGCAGCAAGGCGCCGGTCATACGTTCATTCTGCAAACGCAGCATGATGATGACGTCGCAGTCCCGGAGGCCCTCGTTCATGTCGTGGAAGACATGCACGCCGAGCTTGTCGAGGTGCTTGGGCAGCAGGGTTTCCGGGCCGATGGCGCGGACTTCCGGCACGCCCAGCGTGGTCAGGGCGTGGATGTCGGAACGGGCGACGCGCGAATGCAGGATGTCGCCAACGATGGCAACACGCAGTTGAGTGAAATCTTTCTTGTAGTGGCGAATCGTGTACATGTCGAGCAGGCCCTGCGTCGGGTGCGCATGGCGCCCGTCGCCGGCATTGACGACATGCACGTCGTCGCGACCGATGCGCTGCAGGTGCTCGGCGATCAGGAAAGGCGCGCCGCTGGAGGCATGGCGCACGACGAACAGGTTGGCGTGCATGGCGACCAGGTTGTCGATGGTGTCGAGCAGGGTCTCGCCCTTGGCCGTGGACGACTTGTTGATGTCCAGATTGATGACGTCGGCCGACAGGCGCTTGGCGGCGATCTCGAAGGTCGTGCGCGTGCGCGTGGAATTCTCGAAGAACAGGTTGAAAACGCTCTTGCCGCGCAGCAGCGGCACCTTCTTGACGTCGCGCGCCGAGACTTCCATGAAGGAGGCAGCGGTATCGAGAATCTGTGTCAGGATTTTTTGCGGAAGCCCCTCAACCGACAGCAGGTGCATCAGTTGGCCGTCCTCGTTCAACTGCGGGTTATGCATTTTCCAGCCTCCAGGCGAGTTGGCCGTCTTCCTGCCTGCCAAGCACCAGATTCTCGCCGTCTTGCAGCGCGACATCCCAGACGCAATAGGTGGCGCCTATCGGCAACTCGCGTCCGCCGCGGTCGGCAAGTACGGCCATTGCCACCGAAGCGGGACGGCCGTAATCGAATAACTCGTTGATCGCGGCCCGCGTCGTCCGGCCCGTATAGAGGACGTCATCGACCAGGATGATGTGGCGCCCCTCGACATCGAAGGGAATCGCGGTTGGTCGACACTGCGGATGCAGGCCTTTTTCGGCGAAGTCGTCACGATAGAAGGAAACATCGATCATGCCGATTTCTTCCGCCAGGGCGAGCAGGGTCTTCAAGCGCTCGGCGATCCAGGCGCCGCCGCTGAAAATACCGACCAGCGCGGGGTTCTTGTGAAGTTGCGGACGAATCAGCTCGGCCAGTTGGCGGCATTGGGCCTCGGCGTCAGGCAGCGGGTTGGGCAGGGGTGACATGATGCGGGCTTTCAAACCAGGTTTGGAGGATGAGTTGTGCGGCTACCGCGTCAAGCAGCGGTTTTGCGGTTCGGGCGTTGCGGCCGGTTTCGCGTAGCCGCGCCTCGGCATCGAGCGAAGTCAGGCGCTCGTCGGCCAGGGCAACGGGCAGCTTGAAGCGGCGTTGCAGGCGCTCGGCGAATTTGGTGGCGAGACGGGTCATGTCGTGCGGCGTGCCGTCGGCATGGGTCGGCAAGCCGACCACCAGTTGCACCGGCCGCCATTCATCGACCAGTTTGCCGATGGCGGCGAAGCGGTCATCGTTGGATTCGGCATGGATCACGGTTAGGGGATGGGCGCTGGCAAGCAGGGTTTCACCAGTGGCGACGCCAATGCGTTTCTCACCGAAATCGAACGCCAGAACCGTTCCCTCAGGCATGCCCGGCAACGTCGGAAAGCTGGGTGAAGCTGATACCGAGCTTCTGCATGGCCGCCGGCAGGCGCTCTTCAGGCGGCAGGTCGAACAGGATGCTGGCCTTCGCCGGCACGGTCAGCCACGAATTCTGCGCCAGTTCGTCTTCAAGCTGCCCCGCATCCCACCCGGCATAACCGAGGGTAACGAGGATTTCCGCCGGCAGGCCGGCGCTACCGACCGACGCCAGCACGTCGCGCGAGCTGGTCAGCCCGATTTCGCTGTTGATGGCCAGCGTCGATTGCCACTGACCGACCGGGCGGTGGAGGACGAATCCGCGGTCTAGCTGTACCGGGCCACCGAAGTAAACCGGCAAGTTGGCCAGGCTGTCGGCTTCGAGCTTGATGTCGATCTTGTCGAAGAGGCCGGCCAGATTCATGTCGATTGGCCGATTGACGATAATCCCCAGCGCCCCGTGCTCATTGTGCTCACAGATATAGACCAGCGCATTGGAAAAATAGGGGTCTTCCAGCGTCGGCATGGCGATCAGAAAGTTATCGGTAAGATTAACGCTATCCATGCTGGAATTTTAATCGCCGCCGGGGTACAAACCAACCATGAATCTCGAAAAAGCCCTCGTCTGGTTTCGCCGTGACCTGCGGGATCAAGACCATGCGGCCCTTGCGGCGGCCCTGAGCCAGGCGCGGCAAGTGTATTGCGCCTTCGTCTTTGATAGCACCATCCTCGATGCCTTGCCGTCCAAAAGCGACCGCCGCGTTCACTTCATTTACGAATCGCTGGTCGAACTGGATAACGCCTTGCGCGCCAGGGGCGGCGGGCTGATCGTTCGCCACGGCGTGGCCGGCGAGCTTATTCCGCAACTGGCCGGCCAACTCGGAGTTTCGGCCGTGTTCGCCAACCGCGACTACGAGCCCTACGCGAAGCTGCGCGACGGCAAGGTAGCGAATACGCTACAAACCGGCGGCATTGCGTTTTACCTTTGCAAGGATCAGGTCATTTTTGATCGTGACGAGGTGCTGACCCAGGGCGGCAAGCCATTCACCGTCTTTACTCCGTACAAAAATGCCTGGTTGAAGCGGTTGACCGCAGCAGACTACGCTTCCTGCACCGGCACCACCGGCCAGCTCGCGGGGCTGGCGCTGGCCGGTGTTCCTGCGCTGCCCGAGATCGGCTTCGCGAAAACCGATCTGGCGATTCTTGACATCCATCCGGGCATGTCCGGCGCTAGCTTGTTGTGGAAGAGGTTCCAGAATAATTCCATCAGGCACTACCGGGAATTGCGTGACTTTCCGGCAGCCAAGGGCAGTTCGAGCCTTTCGGTGCATCTGCGTTTCGGCACCGTTTCACTACGGAAGCTGGTTCGTGCCGCGCTCGAACTGCACGCCGATGCATGGCTGACCGAACTGATCTGGCGGGATTTCTACTTCATGATCCTCGACCATTTTCCGCATGTCGCAGAAGGCGCCTTCAAGCCGGAGTTCGATGCCATTCGCTGGAACGACTGGCCCGAGGGTTTCGCTGCCTGGTGCGCCGGGCAAACCGGCTACCCGCTGGTCGATGCGGCGATGCGTCAGCTAAATCACTGTGGCTGGATGCACAACCGCCTGCGCATGGTCGTTGCCTCCTTTCTGACCAAGGATCTCGGCCTCGACTGGCATCTTGGGGAAAAATACTTCGCCGACCTGCTGATCGATTTCGATCTGGCCGCCAACAACGGCGGCTGGCAATGGGCGGCATCCACCGGCTGCGATGCCCAGCCCTATTTCCGCATCTTCAACCCGGTCACGCAGTCGGAAAAATTCGACCCGGACGGCAAATTCATCCGTCAATATGTCCCCGAACTGGGAAGCCTGACGAGCAGGCAAATTCACTCACCATGGCAGATGGGCCCGCTCGAGCAGCAGGCTTCAGGTGTCCTCATCGGCCGCGACTATCCGATCCCGATAATCGATCATGCACAGGCCAGGGTAGATACCCTGGCCCGTTACGGAGCCGTCAGGAAGCCTGCTTCGCTTTGATGTGGGTGGCGATCAGGTCGAGCAACTGATCCTCGTCGTAGGGTTTGCCAAGGTATTCGGTGGCACCAATCTCGATCGCGTAATTGCGATGCTTGTCGGCCGTGCGCGAGGTAATCATGATCACCGGCAGGTTGCCCAGACGCTTGTCGGCACGGATGTTGCGCAACAGGTCGAAACCATCCATCCGCGGCATCTCGATGTCGGACAGGACGACGTCGGGAACCACTTCGATCAGTTGTTCCAGCGCATCGACACCGTCCTTGGCGAGCACGACCTGATAGCCCTCGCGGGTCAGCAGGCGGCTGGTGATCTTGCGCACGGTCAGCGAATCGTCGACCACCATGACTGTCGGCAATGCCGCCACAGGCTGCGGCGCCACGACTTCCTGAACCGGCTCTGCGAACGTCTGGTAGCTGACAACAGGCGCCCGACTGGCCAAGGCCACCGGATTGAGTATGAGCACGACCTGACCATCGCCGAGCACCGTGGCACCCGCAATACCGACGACCCGGGCGAGCTGGGCGCCGATGTTCTTGACCACGACTTCCTGGTTGCCGCGCAATTCATCGACCTGAATCGCGACACGCTGGGAGCCGGAACGCAGAAGCAGTATCCAGTAGCGGCGCTGCACTTCGGGTGTCGCCGCTGTATCCCCCAGAAGATGCGGCAGGAAGTTGAACGGATAGCGATTGCCCTGCCATTCGACTTCGCCCTTCTGACGGAGGTCGGCAAGCGGCCCTTCCTTCAGTTCCAGCACCTGCTCGATCATCGTCGAGGGAACCGCATACACCTGCGTTCCAACGCGCAACAACAGGGTCTGGGTTACCGCTAAGGTCAGCGGCAGGTAGAGGCGGAAGGTCGTGCCGTGACCCAAGCGGGAGACGATTTCGATGCGCCCGCCCAGTTCGGCGACCTCGGTCTTGACCACGTCCATGCCGACACCGCGACCGGCCAGTTGGCTGACTTCGCCTGCCGTCGAGAAGCCCGGCCGGAAAATCAGGTCATAGAGCATGGACTCGTCGGCGAACTCATCGGGTGCCAGCAAGCCCATCGCCTCGGCGCGAGCACGGATACGCTCGCCGTCGAGACCTCGTCCGTCGTCCGCCATCGAAAGGATGATTTCGTTACCTTCCTGTGCCAGCGAAACCGTGATGTCGCCGATTTCCGACTTGCCGGCATCAACCCGCTCGGAACGCGCTTCGATACCATGCGCTACGGCATTGCGCAGCATGTGTTCGAGCGGTGCCATCATCTTGTCGAGCACAGAGCGGTCGAGTTCGACCTGTCCGCCGACAATATCGAAGTTGGCGCGCTTGCCGAGTTCCTTCGCCGTCTGGCGCACGATGCGGAACAGGCGTTCCGCCTGACTGGCGAACGGCATCATGCGTACGCCCATCAGTTCCTGCTGCAAGCCGCGATTGAGGCGCGCTTGGGCAATGATGGCCGCATTGGCATCGTCGAGGTTCTTGAGCAGGTTTTGCTGGACTGTGGCGACGTCATTGACCGACTCGGCCATGAAGCGCGTCAGTTCCTGGAAGCGGGTAAAGCGATCCAGTTCGAGCGGATCGAAATCGCCCATGCCGTCATGCGCCTGAGCGACGCGCGCCTGAATCTGGCCCTCGGCCTGAATTTCGATTTCGCGCAACTGGCGACGCAGGCGAATGACGTTTTCCGTCAGATCCAGCAACGAGCCCTTCAGGCTGCGCATTTCGCCTTCGATCCGGGCACGGGCGATCGAGAGTTCGCCGGCTTCGTTGACCAGGCGGTCGATGAGGTCGGCCCTGACGCGCAAGGTCGCGCGATGCGCGCCGGCCTCGGCATCATGCTCGCGATCCGTATCCAGATGGACGGCAACGGCGGAAACTTCGGCCGCTGGCGCTTCGCCTACCGCGGCAGCAAGCGGCTGCGGAATCGAAGTATCGCCACTGCGCAAACGCTCTGCGGATTGTGCAAGGGTATCGCAGCCACCTTCGATTTCGTCGATAAAGGCGGGCGTTGCCGCGCCTGAGCGCAACACATCCTCGACGCGCGATTCAAGCAGGTGGGTGAATTCGCCGAGGTTCATGGCCCCGGCCATCCGCGCATTGCCCTTGAAGGTGTGGAGCAGACGGGCAATCGCATGCGGCTGGGCGTCACTGGCCAGATCACCGCGCCACAGACGCAACTGAACCGTCAGTTCACGTAGCTGATCTTGAGCTTCTTCAAGGAAGATCGGCAGCAACTGCTCGTCAAGTTCATCCTGCAGGCGCTTGACTGCTGGCGCCGCGGCCTGAAGCTGTTGTACCGCCGCTTCCGGCGCGGCTTCGACCGCTGCCTGCGGCTCGGCAATCTGGTCTGCGACCGGAATCTCAGGCTCCACCGTGGGAACCTCGACAACCGGAGCGACGAGGAAGACATCCTCAAGCGCGGAAATTAGCTGGAACTGCTCCTCGGGCGCTTCCTGACGGGCCAGCCCGGCAAACATACCTTCCAGGGTGATGATGGCCTGACGAACCGTTTCCAGTCCTTCGATACTATCCGGCCGACCCGAACCATCTCGCCTGAGCAGGGCGTGTTCAAGCGCAATCGCAAGGTGATTGAGTGGCATCAGGCCGACGGTGCCGGCAATGCCGCCCAGAGTGTGAGCGGCCCGCGTCATCTCGGCGGACGTAGCCGCCAGCGGATTGACCTCGAGTTCGGCATAGGAGCCAATCAGGGTCTGCAGATGCCCACGCGCCTCGTCGCAGAAAATATCGTACAACGTCGGAGCGGGGGGAGGAGTTTCCGGAATTTCGGCAAATTCCGGTGTCGACCGCAACAACTGCTCTTCGCTGGCCTGTTGCTCGGCTATGCTGTCCAGCGAAACATCCCAGGCTGCCTCGGGCGCCACCTCGAAGGCTTCCGCTGCGACGACCTCGACCGGCGACAGTTCTTCGGACAAATCGAATTCAAACGCCTCTACTGCTTCCGGCGTGGCTTCGGCAACGACGTCCATTACGAATTCCGGCATTACTCCCGGAACATCGGTAATTTGTTCGGGTTCCGGCTGCGGTTCGACGACCGCTGACGGTGTCTCATCAGCAGGAAGGGCAAATTCAAACTCTTCTGTTGTCGGGACCGCGCCTTCGGAAACTGTCTCCATCGGGAGCGCGACTTCCGGCACGACAGATGCATCGGATCCCCAGCCGGATGCCGGCTGCAGATCAATTTCCATCGCGGGTACTTCGTCGCCCAACCCGGCAAACTGGAATTCCTCGGCCACTTCCGGCGCAGCGGGGGGAGCCTCGAATACCTGCTCAGGTACAGGCTGCAGATCGAGGGCCATCGACGGCGCTTCTTCGGCCAGCTCAGCAAACTCGAAGCTTTCCGTGACCTCCGGCGCAGCAGGCGGTACTTCGAAAACCTGATCGGGCACCGGCGGCAAATCGACCACCATCGACGGCGCCTCAACTACCGATGCAACAGGCAATTCCACCTGCTGTGACGGAGCCATATCCAGCGACTGGACGACGGGAGTCGACTCCTGGCTGCGCAGAAGTTCCGCCATCTCCACCATCGCCGCCGGATCGGGAATATCTCCGGTACCCTGTTCAAGCGCCGCGACCCAACGGGAAAAGAGCGAATGCGAATCCGCGATCAAGGCCAGCAGGTCGTGTGTCACTGGCATGTCCTGCCGCAACCACATGTTCAATGTCTGCTCGAGGGCCCAGGCAGCCTCGCCCATATCAACAAGCCCGACCATGCGGCCACTGCCCTTGAGCGTATGGGCCGAGCGACGGATCGTGGTCAGTGCTTCGAGATGATCGCCAACCGTTGAGAGGAGCGCCGTTTGTTCACCTATGGTTGCCAGTACCTCATGAGCCTCCTCGAGGAAGATGGCAAGCAGTTCGGCATCAATTTCCGCATGGCCCGGCTGGGCAGCTTGAAGCGTCTGCATGGAAGGCACAATATCTTCCAGCATCTGGGCCGGAACGCTTTCCACCTCGCTTGGTGGCGGAGCCGGTTTCCACACCGCATCGGAATCCAGAGGCAACAGGTTGTGAACAACCAGAGTATCGCAAAAGTCGCTGTCCTCCGACTCCTGGGCAGCAGTCTCGTCCGCCGCTGGCAAGGCGTGCTCCTGCTCTGCCACCTGGTCCACTGGAACTTCCTGAACGAACTGCGCCGCTTCCTCGGGCGCCTGCTGCCCACCCTGCAGACGACGCGCGAAAGCATCGAAATCGGTCTCACCATGCTGCAATGCATCGACGAAGAAGCCCAACAGTGACAGTTCCTGAGCCACCGCCTCGTGCTCCCCGGCGTTCACCCCCGCTCCATTAAGCGCGAATTGCTTGATGCGCGCACCACAATCCTGTACCAGTGAAACCGCACCGAAATGACCTAGCATGGTCAAGGCGCCGGCCGTCTGTTTCAGCGGACCTTCGAGTGTCGATAAGTCGTGACCTTTTTCGGGATTCCGGAAGAAAGCATCGAGCGTCTGCTCAACCTGTGCGAGATTGTTTTGAATTTCCCTTGCGACCTGGCCAATCAGCAATTTCTCTTGGGCGCGTCGCGTCATCTCGTCGAGCAGTGGCAATTCGTCGCCCACAACAGCCGATTTTCCGGCAATGCATGCATGGAGGCGGGCGACCATGAGATCGACCTGCTGCGCAAAATCCATTCCGAGACGCTGGAAATTCTCCTGAGCGTTTTGCAACAGCAAAATGGCCGTCGCCACTTCCATGGCCACCGTGTCACTGTGGCGCTTCGGGTCTTCGGCAAGCCAGGCGGCCAGCGCTGCAAAACCCTGTCCCAAACGTTTCAGATCTGTTTGACCAACCTCGTTGGTCAGTACAGCACAGCTCTGCGCATGCTGCTCGAACGCCGAAAGCGCCGATCCACTGCCGGTGCAGAACTTGTTCCAGAGTTCTTCGGTGGCTGCAAGCGTATCCCGCAAGCGGCGCAACGCAATCTCCTGTGGGGGATTCGCTTCGTGCGCAACGACGCTGGTCGATAGCAACGCGGCCAAGCCAAACTGCGCCTGAACTTCGGCGACCAGCATGCTGGAATTGGCAGGAGCTTTGGCTACGGCGTAAAGCACCTCGCGCATGAGGCGCTCGGCAACGCTGTGCGACCCTTCGAGCAGGCGACGAATCTGGGTATCAATACGCGCGAGCAATTGTCGCGTTTCTGGTTCCGCTTCTCCTTGCCGACCAAATAGCGACTCGATGAAGGCCTGCGCGACCCACCAGAATGTACGCGAAGCGGGTGACTCCTGGGTCGCCTCGATATTGTCGACGGCAGCCCGCATATTTTCGAGTGCGGCGTCAGGCTCCCCAGAATGCTGCATCCAGGCCAGCAGCCCCCGTTGAAAGCGCGCCCGCTCCGATTTCAGCAAGACATTAAGCTGCTCGGCGGAAAGCGGCGCCACAGGCACGGGGCGCTGTGGCGGACGCAAGGAGAGATCGGGGTAAAAAAGGTCGGCTGCATTGCATGCACCAAGACCACGCGCTATCGCCAAGGCGGAATAGGATGGCAACAAGCGCAGCGGCTGGTTCGGTTCGCCAGCGATGAGGTCATCCAGATACTTGCGAAGCGCTGCCATGACTTGCGCCAGCGTCGCAGCAACCTCACTTGTCAATTGCAGGCGACGTTCTTCCAGCGAATTCAACAGGGCTTCGAGGGACTCGGTAACCTGCGTAACGCCATCGAGTCCGACAATCGACAAGGCACCATGTACCTGATGAATATGGGTGCGGCAAAACTTGAGTTGCGTCGCATCGCCGCTCAGCTCATGCTGGCCGAGAGCTTCCGTGGCGCGCTCGAGCGCCAGGTCGATCTCCCCCTTGACCCAGGTCAGCGGACCCAGATCGAATTCGCTCGCCGCGTTCATAGTCACTCGCGCTTCTCGCTCAGTCTACCTTGAAGCCTGCAACCGAGCCCTTGAGTTCGGAAGCCAGCGCGTTCAGTTCGTCGACCGCAGCAGCAGTCCGCTGCGTACCCGCCGTTGTCTGCTCCGTGACACTGAGGATATCCTGCATCAGTTTGGCCACCGCAGTCGCCGAATCGGCCTGATTCTGTGTCGAGGTGGAAATGTTCTCGATAAGGTCGGACAGATTGCGCGACACGTCCCCGATCTCGGAAAGCGCCTGGCCGGCAGCATCCGACAGCTTGGCCCCTTCAACCACACCGCGAGTCGACTGTTCCATGGCGGACACCGCATCCTGTGTATCGGTCTGAATGGTCTTCACGATCGCGGCAATCTGCTTGGTCGCCTCCGCCGAGCGTTCGGCCAGACGCTGCACTTCCTCGGCAACCACGGTAAAGCCCCGTCCCGCATCGCCCGCCGACGCCGCCTGAATGGCGGCGTTAAGCGCCAGGACGTTGGTTTGCTCGGTAATGTCCGAAATCAGTTCCACGATTTCACCGATCTCCTGCGAGCTTTCACCCAGCCGCTTGATCCGCTTCGAGGTTTCCTGGATCTGATTGCGGATTTCGTCCATGCCCTTGATGGAGTCTTCCACCGCCTGGGTACCCTTCTCGGCAGCTGCCAGCGATTGTCGGGCAACCTGCGCCGACTGCGTCGCATTGCCGGACACCTCGCTCATCGAGCGCGCCATTTCCAGAGCCGATTGACCGGCATCCTGAATTTCCCGCGACTGCCGCTCGGCGGCGGTCAGCAGTTCCGCCGAAGTCCGGCGCGCGATTTCGGTCGCTGCCGTCACCCGGTTTGCCGCGTCGTTGATACGGCCGACCAGCAGACGGAGTTCTTCAATCGTATAGTTGATCGAGTCGGCAATGGCGCCGGTAATGTTCTCGCTCACCGTCGCCGTGGTAGTCAGGTCGCCGTCGGCCAGATCGCCCAGTTCGTTCATCAGCTGCAGAATGGCATCCTGATTCTCGCGATTGGTCAGTTCGGAACCCTGACGCTGCGCCTCGGCTTCTTCAGCGCGGCGCCGCGTATCGTCGAGATAGATCTTGGCCAGCAGGGCCAGCACGCCGACGGCCAGCACGACCAGACTGAGCAGCACCAGTACGTAACGACCACTTTCGGAGACCTGTTGCTGGAAGGCGTTGGCCAGATCGTCCGTGGCCTTCAGCAAGTCCTCACTACCACGGAAAATTCGGGCACCGGCCTGTTTGGAAAGAACCAGCGGCTGCATGTTGCTGAGAATACTGCCGACCGCCGCTTGGTAGGACTTGAATGCCTTGTCCAACTCGCCTAGCTTCTCGCGGGTATCGGCATCGCCACCACTCTTGCCAAGCGCTTGCAGGGTGTCGCGGAATGCGTTGGTATCCTTTCCTAGCAGAAAGGCGACCTCGGGATTGATTTCGTCGCCGACCAGCAGGGCGGAAGCATTCTTCGCAATACGCTGGGTCAACATCACCAGCTGGTTGGCTGCAGCAATTTCGCGGGCCCCGCCTCCGGACTGCAGCTTGAGTGCCGCGACCTGCTCGGCAAGCTCCAGCATGACCGGGTTTTCGTTATCAATGGTGGCGACGCTCTTGCCCAGCGCCACCAAGTTTTCTTCCTGTCCGATCACGGCCATGGCGTCCTGATCGGTATCGGCCCATAGCTTGCCCAGCGCCTCAAGCTGCGGGCGAACCGAATCCGGAACAGCTGGTACGTTCGTGCCGCCGATGTCGCCGCCGGAATTCAGCCGATCGAACAGTTGGCTGAATGTTTCGCGGGAATCCTTGAGTTGCTTGAAGGCCGCCGGATTACCCTGCAGCGCCAGCGTCGAAGCC
>WBZX01001723.1_pt1 | contig 15980 bp, 18 predicted proteins | sample 5204211 | NCBI WGS metagenome assembly WBZX01 (sample SAMN12344362, study PRJNA552823) | activated sludge metagenome | biome: Activated sludge suspended growth; feature: Nitrification reactor; material: Wastewater; isolation source: activated sludge from nitrification reactor of wastewater...
CTTTGGCGACATCGGCGTCTGCTGGCGGCTCGCGCGGCAGCTGGCCGGCGAATACGGTATCGCGGTGCGCCTGTGGGTTGACGACCTGGCCAGCGCGCGGCGGCTGATCCCGACGCTGGATACCGCGTTGCCGGAGCAGCGGATCGATGGCGTGGACATCGTCCGGTGGACGGTGCCGCTGCCGGAGGTCGAGCCCGGTGCGGTGGTGATCGCCGCGTTTGCGTGCCCGCTGCCCGACACCTTCGTCGAAGCCATGGCCCGGCGGACGCCGCAGCCGGTATGGATCAACCTCGAATACCTGAGCGCCGAAGACTGGGTGAGCGGCTGCCACGGCCTGCCGTCGCCCCACCCGCGCCTGCCGCTGAAGCAGCATTTCTTCTTTCCCGGCCTCGACAGCGGTACCGGCGGTTTGCTCCGCGAAGGAAGTTATGCGCGGCGGCAGGCCGCGTTTTCGCCGGCGGCCTTCCGCTCGGCCCTCGGCCTGCCGCCGCCGGAACCCGGCGAACTGTGCGTCTCGTTGTTCGGATATGAAAACGCGGGGCTGGCAGAACTGCTCGCCGCCTGGCAGCGCGGTCCGGCGCCGGTGACCTGCCTGGTGCCGGAGGGGCGGATCGTGCCGGATGTGGCGACCGCGCTCGGACTCGCCGGCCTGAGTTCCGGCGATCGCGTGGTGCGGGGCGCGCTCCGCCTGGCAGTGCTGCCCTTCGTCGAGCAGGCCCGCTACGACGAACTGCTATGGGCCTGCGATCTGAACTTCGTGCGCGGCGAGGATTCCTTCGTCCGCGCCCAGTGGGCCGGGCGTCCCTTCGTGTGGCAGATCTATCCGCAGCAGGACGAAGCCCACGTGGTCAAGCTCGACGCCTTCCTGGCGCGCTATGTGCAGGGACTCGACGCGCCGGCGGCCCGGGCGCTTGCCCGTTTCTGGCACGCCTGGAACCGGCAGCACGGCGTGGCCGCCGCCTGGCCGGCTTTCCGCGCCGCGCTGCCGGCCCTCGCCGGCCACGGGCCTGAATGGTCGGCGACCTTGCAGGCGGCCGGTGATCTTGCCGGAAATCTGGTGCAATTCTGCAAAGTTGAGATAGAATGATAAGTTATCTATTTTTTGCGGCTTTTGCCGCACAATCAACAGCTCGCAGGAAACAGCATGAAAACCGCAATGGAACTCCGCTCCGGCAACGTGATCATGGTGGGCGCCGACGCCCTCGTGGTGCAGAAAGCCGAGTACAACAAGTCCGGCCGCAACGCCGCAGTCGTCAAGATGAAGCTCAAGAACCTGCTCACCGGCGCCCCGTCGGAGTCGGTTTACAAGGCTGACGACAAGTTCGAGATCGTCGTGCTCGACCGCAAGGAAGTAACCTACTCCTACTTCGCCGATCCGATGTACGTGTTCATGGACGCCGACTACGAGCAGTACGAAGTCGAAGCCGAAAACATGACCGACGCGCTGAAGTACCTGATCGACGGCATGCCCTGCGAAGTGGTGTTCTACAACGGCAAGGCGATCTCCGTCGAACTGCCGACCAGCGTCGTGCGCGAAGTCGAATACACCGAACCCGCCGTCAAGGGCGATACCTCCGGCAAGGTTCTGAAGCCCGCCCGCATCGCACCGAGCGGTTTCGAACTGGCGGTGCCGGCTTTTGTGGAAATCGGCGACAAGATCGAAATCGACACCCGCAGCGACGAATACCGCAACCGCGTCAAGTGATTCCCGCCGGGGTGGTATCGGATAAATGGCCCTGCGGGGCCATTTTTCTTTTTGGGGCCGGTCATCCTTCCTTCGGATGATGCGTTACGATCTCACACGCATCCGGATCGGACACTTTTCCGGTCCGCCAAATTCGATTCGAACGTCTATCAAACATCCTGCTGGAGATTACCCGATGAATACCCGTTCCCTGCTCCTCGCCGCCCTGATCGCCCTTGGCCTTGCCGCCTGTTCCAAGAAGGAAGTTCCGGCCGCCGCGCCGGCTCCGACGGTGGCCGAAGCCGCCCAGAAGGCCGAGGAAGCGGCCAAGCAGGCTGCCGAAGCTGCCAAGGGCGCCGCCGGCGCTGCTACCGATGCAGCCAAGGATGCGGCGGGTGCCGCCAAGGAAGCTGGCAAGGAAGCCGTCGATGCCACCAAGGAAGCGGCCAAGGATGCCGTTGCCGCCGCCAAGGATGCGGCTGGCGCTGCCAAGGAAGCCGGCAAGGAAGCCGTCGCTGCGACCGCCGATGCCGCCAAGGAAGCCGCCGACAAGGCCAAGACCGCCGTCGGCAAGTAAGTTCCCGCCGCCGCATCAAAAACCGGGCCCCGTGCCCGGTTTTTTTCTGAGTCCCCCTGAATCTCCGACGACCGCCATGGCCCTCAAGTCGACCATCTTCCGTGCCAGCCTCAACGTTTCCGACCTCGACCGGGGCTATTACGCCGAACACACGCTGACCCTGGCCCGCCACCCGTCCGAAACCGACGAGCGGATGATGGTGCGGATCCTCGCCTTTGCCCTCCACGCCGACGAATATCTGCAGTTCGGCCGCGGCATTTCCAGCGACGACGAGCCGGCGCTCTGGCTGAAGGACGACACCGGTCGGATCCGCAAGTGGATCGAGGTCGGTCTGCCCGACGAGCGCCTGCTGCGGCGCGCCGCCGGCCGTGCCGACGAAGTCATCGTGCTCGCCTACGGCGCGCGGGCAGTCGATGTGTGGTGGCAGAAGGATGAAGCCGCCTTCGCCAAGATGCCCAATCTCGTCGTCCTGGCCCTGGCTGCCGACGACTCCCGCGCCCTCGCCGGACTCGCCGACCGCAGCATGTCGCTCAGCTGCACGATCCAGGATGGCCAGATCTGGTTTGCGGCCGGCGAAACGACCCTCGCCATCACACCGCGTCGCCTGTCGGCGGGCTGAGGGCGGCGGTCCGGCGGGTCAGATTGATTCCTTCATCGGCTGGCAGTCCGTCTGCGGCGGCCGGCGGCGACCGCCGCACCGATGACGATTCCACCAAGATGCGCCGGCCAGGCGACGGCGATCCCGTCGGGCAGCAGAGTCGGACCGCCACCCACCGCGGCGTCGAAACCCAGTTTAGCAACGTAGGCGACGCCAAGCAGCCGGCCGGCCACGCCACCTTCGACAGCCGCGCCGGTTACGAGAAAGGCCACCAGACCGGACATTCCCCGGTAATACGCGATGGCCGGTGCTGCGAACCAGATGAACATCGACAGCAGCGGTGCCACTGCCGGCACAAGACTCAACCAGTCCCCCATCGCCCGTCCGCCGATGATGACGATCAGGGTGGCAGCGACAAGGTTGCCGATCAGATGAATCGACGACCAATGGCAGAACTGGCCGGACCACAGACGCCACAGCTGCCCGCCAAGGATGGCATCGCGATCGTATTCCATCAGACCGGAGGGCAGAAGATTGGACAGGATCGCGAGCGACGCGGCGCCAATCAGCAGGAGGCGGGGAGATGGTACGGCCATGGTCGGATGGGCGGAACCTGTCGGCAATGCCGTGCCATCATCCGCCGCACGAGCTGAATTGTCGACGAAGTCCGGATAACGTCGGGGTTGTCGATGACCATTTGTATGTCATGGTTATTGCCGTGCCGACAAATAAAATGCTGCGCTGCCGCAGCAATTGACTTTGTTGCGGATAACCCCTAGAATTCGCACGTTTTTCGTACGGCGGACGGCGCAACACCCGACGTGCCACGCAGAGAGCCATGTTAAAAGCGGTATTCCTGCAGATAGGCGCGACAATTCTGGCGGCATTGATCGTCGGAGCGATTACAGGGGTGCGCGGTGCGTTGTCGGCGGCGTTGGGAGGCGCAGCCTGTGTTCTTCCCAATTTGTTGTTCGCCTTGCGCCTGCACGCTGTTACCAAGCGTCCGGCCGCGTCGTACCCGCTTGCGTTTTTTGTTGGCGAGTTCCTCAAGATCGCGTCAACCGTAGGATTGTTGGCGACCGTTCAGCTCGTGTATCCAGACGTCCATTGGTTGGCGTTGTTCATCGGGTTGGTCGTGGCGCTGAAGGCGAATTTGTTTGCATTTTTGGTGAAGAACTGACCATGAGTACTGGCGAAGCGCATGCCCCCACCGCGGGCGAATATATTGTCCACCACCTGACCCACCTCAACTCCACCGGTCACGCGCAAAGCGCGATCATCGACTGGAGTGTGTGGAACCTCGATACCCTCTTCTTTTCGATCGGCCTCGGTATCGTTACCTTGCTGATCCTCATCAAGTGCGCCAGCAAGGCCACTTCCGGTGTTCCGGGCCGTTTCCAGGCCGCCATTGAAATCCTCGTCGAGATGGTTGCCGACCAGGCAAAGGGCATCGTGCATAGCGCCGAATCCCGCAAGTTCGTCGCGCCGGTCGCCCTGACGGTGTTCTTCTGGATCTTCCTGATGAACTCCATGGACTTCCTGCCGGTTGATCTGCTGCCCAAGATTTGGGCGCTGATTTCCGGTGACGAGCATGCTTATCTGCGCGTCGTGCCGACCGCCGACCTGAATGGCACCCTCGGCATGTCCATCGGCGTGCTGCTGATCTGCCTTTACTACAACGTCAAGATCAAGGGTTTCGGCGGCTGGGTGCATGAGCTCTTCACCGCCCCCTTCGGCTCCCATCCGCTGCTGTATCCGATCAACTTCCTGATGCAGATGATCGAGTTCCTGGCCAAGACTGTTTCCCACGGGATGCGGCTGTTCGGCAACATGTATGCCGGCGAACTGGTGTTCATGCTGATCGCGCTGATGGGTGGTACCGCCACCGTCTTCGGTTTCCTCGGCCACGTGGTCGCCGGTTCCATCTGGGCCGTGTTCCACATCCTGATCGTTGCTCTGCAGGCCTTCATCTTCATGATGCTGACGCTGGTGTATATCGGCCAGGCCCACGAGAGTCACTAAGTTTCGGTTTCAAGCAGTCGTTTCGGTTTCAACTTAAATCATCTCAACTAAAGGAGTAGTCATGGAACACGTTCTTGGTTTTGTTGCTCTGGCCGCCGGTCTGATCATTGGTCTGGGTGCTATCGGTGCCTGTATCGGTATCGGCATCATGGGTAGCAAGTACCTCGAAGCTTCCGCTCGCCAACCCGAGCTGATGAACGCCCTGCAGACCAAGATGTTCCTGCTGGCCGGTCTGATCGACGCCGCCTTCCTGATCGGTGTCGGTATCGCCATGATGTTTGCGTTCGCCAACCCGTTCAAGATCTGAGTTTCGCGGTTCAACCTGACTAAAGGAAGATTACCGTGAATCTGAACGCAACCCTGGTAGCCCAGCTCGTTGTGTTCTTCATTCTGGCGTGGGTCACGATGAAGTTCGTGTGGCCCCCCATCGTGAAGGCACTCGACGAACGCGCGAAGAAGATCGCTGACGGGCTGACGGCTGCGGACAAGGCGAAATCTGATCTGGCACATGCCGAGAAGAAGGTCGTTGAAGAAATGCGCAAAGCCCGCGAGTCCGCCACGGACGTGCGTGCCGCTGCTGAAAAGCAGGCTGCCGTTTTCATCGACGAAGCGCGCGCCGAAGCCGCCCGAATCATTGCCCAGGCTCGTGAAGCCGCTGAAGCCGAAGCCGGCGTCGCTGCCCAACGTGCCAAGGAAGCCCTGCGCGATCAGGTCGCCCAACTGGCTGTCGCCGGTGCCGAGAAGATTCTCCGCAAGGAAATCAACGCTCAGGCCCATGCGGATCTGCTGGCCAACCTGAAACAGGAACTTCAATAAGCCATGGCCGAGAACGTCACCATCGCACGCCCCTATGCTGAAGCAGCCTTTCAGCTCGCTTCCGCGGGCAATGCGCTGGGGCCTTGGTCGGAAGTGCTCGATCGGCTGGCGGTAGTCGCTGCCGATCCGCAAATGCGGGATTGCATCAGCGATCCCAAGCTCCAGCCGCAACAACTGGCTGGACTTTTCCTCGATGTCACCGGTGCTGGACTGTCTGCCGAACAGCAGAACTACGTCCGCGTCCTGGTCGACAACGAGCGTTTGCAGGTGCTTCCCGAGATCCGTGACCTGTTCGTTGCTCTCAAGAACGAACACGAAGGTGTCAAGGAGGCCAACATCGCCTCCGCCTTCCCGATGGACGATGCCACGCTGAAAACGCTGATCGCTGATCTGGAGGCCCGTTTCAAGGCCAAGCTCAACGTGACCGTCAGCGTAGACCCCGAATTGATCGGTGGGGTCAAGATCGCCGTTGGGGATGAAGTCATCGACGCCTCGGTCCGCGGCAAGCTCGCGAACATGGCCGCCGCGCTAAAGAACTAGGAGCATAAGCTATGCAACTTAACCCCTCTGAAATCAGTGACCTGATCAAGAGTCGGATTCAGAACCTGCAGCTGTCCGCGAATGCCCGCACCGAGGGTACCGTGGTTTCAGTGACCGACGGTATCTGCCGTATCCACGGCCTCTCCGATGCCATGCAGGGCGAAATGCTGGAATTCCCCGGCAACGTCTTCGGCCTCGCCATGAACCTCGAGCGCGACTCCGTCGGCGCCGTGGTTCTCGGTGAGTACGAAGGTATTTCCGAAGGCGATACCGTGAAGTGCACGGGTCGCATTCTGGAAGTTCCGGTCGGCCCCGAACTGATCGGTCGCGTCGTGAACTCCCTCGGCCAGCCGATCGATGGCAAGGGTCCGATCAACGCCAAGCTGTCCGAGCCGATCGAAAAGGTCGCCCCGGGCGTCATCTGGCGGAAGTCGGTTTCCCAGCCGGTGCAGACCGGCCTGAAGTCTGTCGATTCCATGGTTCCTGTCGGTCGTGGCCAGCGCGAGCTGATCATCGGTGACCGTCAGACCGGCAAGACTGCCGTTGCGGTTGATGCGATCATCAACCAAAAGGGCGAAAACATGGTTTGTATCTACGTTGCGGTCGGTCAGAAGGCTTCGACCATCGCCAACGTGGTGCGCAAGCTCGAAGAGCATGGCGCGATGGAATACACCATCGTCGTCGCCGCTACCGCCTCCGAGTCCGCGGCGATGCAGTACATCGCTCCGTACTCCGGTTGCACGATGGGCGAGTACTTCCGCGACCGCGGTCAAGACGCCCTGATCATTTACGACGATCTGACCAAACAAGCCTGGGCCTACCGTCAGGTGTCCCTGTTGCTGCGCCGTCCGCCTGGTCGTGAAGCCTACCCCGGCGACGTGTTCTACCTGCACTCCCGTCTGCTCGAGCGTGCTGCCCGCGTCTCCGAAGAGTACGTTGAGCAATACACGAAGGGCGAAGTCAAGGGCAAGACCGGTTCGCTGACCGCGCTTCCCGTGATCGAAACCCAAGCCGGCGACGTTTCCGCGTTCGTTCCGACCAACGTGATCTCGATTACCGACGGCCAGATCTTCCTGGAAACCGACCTCTTCAACGCCGGTATCCGTCCCGCCATCAACGCCGGTATCTCGGTGTCCCGCGTCGGCGGTGCCGCCCAGACCAAGGTCATCAAGAAGCTCGGCGGTGGCGTGCGTCTTGCCCTCGCCCAGTACCGTGAGCTGGCTGCGTTCGCGCAGTTCGCTTCCGACCTGGACGAAGCTACCCGCAAGCAGCTCGAGCGCGGCCGTCTGGTTACCGAACTGATGAAGCAGCAGCAGTACGCGCCGCTGAAGGTGTCGGAAATGGCGATCACGCTGTTCGCAGTCGACAAGGGCGCTTTCGACGATGTCGATGTCAAGCGTGCGCTGGCTTGCGAAACTGCGATGCACCAGTTCGTGAAGACCAAGGCCGCCGATCTTGTCGCCAAGATCGAATCGACCAAGGATCTCGACGCCGAAGGCACCAAGCAACTCGCCGCCGTCATCGAAGAGTTCAAGAAGAGCTGGGCGTAACGCGGGCATACGGAGAGCAATATGGCTAGCGGCAAAGAGATCCGTAACAAGATCAAGAGTGTCCAGAACACTAAAAAGATCACCAAGGCCATGGAGATGGTCGCAGCGTCCAAAATGCGGAAGGCTCAGGACCGCATGCGCGCTGCCCGTCCCTACGCCGAGAAGATCCGCCGTCTCGCCGCGAATCTGTCTGCAGCCAACATCACCGACTACAAGCATCCGTTCCTCATCAAAAAGGACGATGTCAAGCGTGTGGGGCTGATTGTCGTCACGACCGACAAGGGTCTGTGCGGCGGCCTCAACACCAACACCTTGCGCGTCGGGTTGAACGCGCTCAGGAATTGGGAAAGCAGTGGTGTCACCGACATGCGCGTGACCGCCATCGGCAACAAGGGGCTGGGTTTCATGCAGCGTCTTGGCGCCAAGGTGGTTTCGCATGTCACCCAGCTCGGGGATACCCCCCATCTGGAAAAGCTGATCGGGCCCGTCAAGGTCATGATCGATGCGTTCCAGAATGGCGAGCTGGATGAGGTGCACATTGTGTACTCCCGCTTCATCAACACGATGAAGCAGGAGCCCCAGCTTGAGCAGCTTCTCCCGCTGACCGGCGAGCGTCTCGGAACCCCGGAAGGGAACTGGGACTACCTCTACGAGCCGGATGCGCAGGTGGTGATCGACGAATTGCTGGTGCGCTACGTGGAAGCGCTGGTGTACCAGGCAGTCGCCGAGAACATGGCGTCCGAACAGAGTGCCCGGATGGTGGCGATGAAGGCAGCCTCCGACAACGCAGGGAACGTGATCGGCGAACTGCAACTGGTCTACAACAAGACCCGTCAGGCCGCGATCACGAAGGAACTGTCCGAAATTGTCGGCGGCGCAGCCGCGGTGTAACGGTTTAACAAGTTTGGGGAAACGACGATGAGTCAAGGAACGATCGTTCAATGCATCGGCGCCGTGGTGGATGTGCAGTTCCCGCGCGACGCGATGCCCAAGGTTTACGACGCCCTTACCCTGGAAGGTGCTGAGCTGGTTCTCGAAGTTCAGCAGCAGCTGGGTGATGGCGTGGTTCGTACCATTGCGCTGGGGTCTTCGGACGGCCTGCGTCGTGGCATGCAAGTTTCGAACACCGGCAAGGGTATTGCGGTGCCGGTCGGTCACGGCACGCTGGGCCGGATCATGGATGTGCTGGGTCGTCCGATCGACGAAGCCGGCCCGATCCAGTGCGACGAGCGTCGGGTCATTCACCAGAAGGCCCCGAAGTTCGACGAGCTGTCCCCGTCGGTGGACCTGCTCGAAACCGGCATCAAGGTAATCGACCTGATCTGCCCGTTCGCCAAGGGCGGCAAGGTCGGTCTGTTCGGTGGCGCCGGTGTGGGCAAGACCGTGAACATGATGGAGCTCATCAACAACATCGCCAAGCAGCACAGCGGTTTGTCGGTGTTTGCCGGCGTGGGCGAGCGTACCCGTGAAGGGAACGACTTCTACCACGAAATGAAGGACTCCAACGTTCTCGACAAGGTTGCGATGGTGTTCGGTCAGATGAACGAACCCCCCGGCAACCGTCTGCGCGTCGCGCTGACCGGCCTGACCATGGCCGAGCGTTTCCGTGACGAAGGCCGGGACATCCTGTTCTTCGTGGATAACATCTACCGCTACACCCTGGCCGGTACCGAAGTGTCCGCGCTGCTGGGTCGTATGCCTTCCGCGGTGGGTTACCAGCCGACGCTGGCCGAAGAAATGGGCCGTCTGCAGGAGCGCATCACCTCCACCAAGGTGGGCTCGATCACGTCGATCCAGGCCGTGTATGTGCCTGCGGATGACTTGACCGACCCGTCGCCCGCCACCACCTTCCTCCACCTCGACTCGACCGTCGTGCTGTCCCGTGACATCGCCGCGCTGGGTATCTACCCCGCCGTCGATCCGCTGGATTCCACGTCCCGTCAGCTCGATCCGCTGGTTGTCGGCGAAGAGCACTACAACACCGCCCGCGGCGTGCAGCAGACCCTGCAGCGCTACAAGGAACTGCGCGACATCATCGCGATTCTGGGTATGGATGAACTGGCTCCGGAAGACAAGCTGCTTGTCGCCCGTGCCCGTAAGATCCAGCGTTTCCTGTCCCAGCCGTTCTTCGTGGCCGAGGTGTTCACCGGCTCCCCCGGCAAGTACGTTCCGCTGAAGGAAACGATCAAGGGTTTCAAGATGATCGTTGCCGGCGAGTGTGACCATCTGCCCGAGCAGGCCTTCTACATGGTCGGCCCGATTGAAGAGGCCTTCGAGAAAGCGAAGACCCTCTAATCATCGCGACCATCGCCCGGCGGCAGTCTTCGGAACGCCGCCGGTAAGAGGAGAGGATAGTAGCTATGGCAATGACCATTCACGTCGATATCGTCAGTGCGGAAGAGCAGATCTTTTCAGGTCTGGCCGAGTTCGTGGCGCTGCCCGGCGAAGCAGGCGAGCTGGGCATTCTGCCCGGACACATGCCGCTGATGACCCGGATCAAACCGGGTGCCGTGCGCGTCAAGGTTCAGAATCAGACCGAGGAAGAGCTGGTTTTCGTGGCCGGTGGCCTGCTGGAGGTTCAGCCGAATCTGGTTACGGTGCTGGCGGATACCGCCATCCGTGGTCACGATCTGGACGAAGCGAAGGCGCTGGAAGCCAAGCGCATGGCCGAAGAAGCCATGCAGAACCAGGGTTCCGCGCTGGAATATGCGAAGGCCCAGTCCGAACTGGCGTCGGCGCTGGCCCAGATCGCGGCGATCAACAAGCTGAAGAAACGCGGCCACTGATCGCAGGCAATCGTTGTAATGCAAAAAGGGCAGTCCGCGAGGACTGCCCTTTTTGCTTGGCAGGCGAGCGCGCCGCTTTCAGCCGCCGGTTTCGAGTTTGCGCAGACGCTTGTCGAGGCGCGCGATGCTGTCCCGCAACCCGGCGGTTGCCGACGCGAAGTCGTCGAGGGCAGCGCGCTTGACGACCAGCGGCTGCTCCTCGCCGAAGTATTCGGCAAGATTTTCGACGATATTCTGCGCCGTCTGGCGATGCCAGGCGACGATGCCACGCGCAGTGCCGACCGCGCGGTGGGCGGCGATGTCGCCCAGCACCCGGGCGAGGGCTTCCTCCCCGTCCCAGCGCAGCTTGCGCAGCACGAAGCCGAGGGCGTCGGCAAAATCGGCATTACCGGTGATGCGCACGTCGGCCATCAGCGCGTCGGTGCCGCCGATGGCCTTCAGCAACGCGGCGAGGGGCAATTCGAGGGTCACGTCGGGTTCGGCGGTGGCGGCTTCGGTGACGTAGCCGTCGTTGTCGATACCGAGGCCGATGCGCAGCGGGTTCAGGTGGAAAACCGCCGTGCGGCCGGCGAAGGGGGCAAGGCGTTCGCGCGCCCAGGGTGCGTCGGCGAGCAGGTGGTTGAGGCCGCTGACGGCCGACGAGGCGAGCATCCGGAATCCCGTCACCGTGTTCAGAGCTTGTAGCCGCGATGCAGTGCGACGACGCCGGCGGTCATGTTGAAGTACTCGACGCGGGCCAGACCGGCCTGTTCCATCATCGTCTTCAGCGATTCCTGGTCGGGGTGCATGCGGATGCTTTCGGCCAGGTAGCGGTAGCTTTCGGCGTCGTGAGCGACCTTCTCGCCCATCAGCGGCAGCAGTTTGAAGGAATAGAAATCGTAAGCCGGGGCGAGGGGTTTCCAGACCTTGGAGAACTCCAGCACCAGCAGGCGGCCGCCCGGCTTGAGGACGCGGCGCATCTCGGCGATGGCCTGATCCTTGTGGGTCATGTTGCGCAGCCCGAAGGCGACGGTGACGCAGTCGAAATGGTTGTCGGGAAAGGGCAGCTTCTCGGCGTCGCACTGGGCAACCGGCAGCAGGAAGCCCTTGTCGACGACACGGTCGCGGCCGCGGGAGAGCATCGCGTGGTTGATGTCGGTGAGCCACACCTGGCCGCTCGGCCCGACTTTGCGGGCGAAGGCCAGCGACAGATCGGCGGTGCCGCCGGCCACGTCGAGCACCCGGTCACCGGTCCGCACGCCGGCGATCTGCACGGTGAAAGCTTTCCAGAGACGGTGCAGACCGAAGGACATGAGGTCGTTCATCACGTCGTAGCTGCTCGCCACAGAGGAAAACACGCTGCGGACCTTGCCGGCCTTTTCGGATTCGGCGACCTGCTCGAAGCCGAAGTGGGTGGTCTTGTCGTTCATGATCGGAAAATCGAATCGGTTGTTCAGTGGTGGTGGCCGCAGCCGCCGGTCTTCGGCGCGGGCGGCGGCAGGTCGGCCGGATCGCGGCTGCCGCCGGCTTCGGCGAGGCGCAGGAGATAGGTCTGCCAGAGGTCGTCGCGACGTTCGCCGAGGTCGTGGAGGTAATCCCACGAATACAGGCCGCTGTCGTGACCGTCGGAAAACACCGGGCGGATCGCGTAGTTGCCGACCGGCTCGATGCGCGTGATGTCCACGTCGCGCTTGCCGAGCTGCAGGACTTCCTGGCCGGCGCCGTGGCCGCGCACTTCGGCGGACGGCGAATGGACGCGCAGAAACTCGTAGGTGAATTCGAAGCGCTGGCCGTCGTCGAAGGCGACTTCCATGATGCGCGAGCGCTGGTGAAGCTTGATCTCGGTGGGGACGGGATCGTCCTTGCGAAGGCCGGCCATGTGGAGTTCCATCATCGTGGTGCTTAACCTGCTTATGATACTAGAAGGCGGCGCCTCCGCCCCGCCGGCGCGGGTTGCAGTCCGATGACCTGTCATCAAAAAGTAAAGTTGCTGCAATACACTGCCGGCGTTTTCGTGATTCCACCGAGGTTTGCATGCCCGCTACGATCCTGCTCGTCGAAGACGAACCTGCCATCCAGGAACTGATTGCCGCCAACCTGATGCGCGCCGGTCACCACGTGGTGCGGGCCGGCGACGCGGAGACGGCCCAGCGCATCGTCCGCGACGCGCTGCCGGACCTGATCCTTCTCGACTGGATGCTGCCCGGCATGTCGGGGGTCGAATTCGCCCGCCGCCTGCGCGCCGAGGAACGCACCCGCTCGATTCCGCTGATCATGCTGACCGCACGTGGCGAGGAGCAGGACAAGGTGATGGGGCTCGAATCGGGCGCCGACGACTACATCACCAAGCCCTTCTCCCCGCGCGAACTGGTGGCCCGCATCAAGGCCGTGCTGCGTCGGCGGGCACCTGAAACCACCGAGGACGCGGTGGACCTGGGCGGCCTGCGCCTCGACCCGGCCACCCACCGGCTGGCCGCGGCCGGCAGCCCGGTGACGCTGGGGCCGACCGAATTCCGTCTGCTGCACTTCCTGATGACTCACCCGGAGCGGGTTCATTCCCGGGCCCAGTTGCTCGATCAGGTGTGGGGCGACCACGTCTTCGTCGAAGAGCGCACCGTCGATGTGCACATCCGCCGTCTGCGCTGCGCGCTCGAGCCGACCGGCCACGACAGTCTGGTGCAGACCGTACGCGGCAGCGGCTACCGTTTCTCGACCCAGCAGGAATCCGCTTCGGTACGATAACCGGTGTCTGAATCTATTGCGGAAGGGGTGGCCGCGATCCGTCCCATCAGTTACATCCGCGTCGCGGTGCTCACCGTGCTGGCGCTTATCGCTGCTACCGCGGCAGGCGTTGCGGTGATTTTCGGGGCTGTGGCCGGGCTGGCGACATTTTCGGTTCTGCTGCTGGCCGCCGGCGTGTATCACGTCAACAATCTGTTCAAGCTGGTGCGCTGGCTGCGCACACCGGTCGATCTGTCGGCGCCGTTGCCGCGCGCCTTCGGCCTGTGGGACAACGTCTTTGCCGACGTGAACCGTCATGCCCGCAGCGCGAGTCACCGCCAGGAGCGCCTGTCGGCGGCCCTCGAGCGCTTCCGCGAGGCCAGCCAGGCGATGCCCCACGGGCTGATGTTCCTGTCGAATGCGCACACCATCGAATGGGTCAATCGGCAGGGCGAGCAGCAGTTCGGCCTCGACCGTGCCCGCGATCAGGGCACGCCGGTCACCAACATCGTCCGCCAGCCGGATTTCGTCCGCTATCTGAAGGACGGCCGCTACGATGAGCCGCTGAGTTTCACGATCGGCCGCCCGGTGCCCCGGACGCTGATGGTTCACGTCGTGCCCTTCAGCGACGACATGCGCCTGCTGATGTCGGAAGACATCACCCAGGGCCAGCGCGTCGAGGCGATGCGGCGGGATTTCGTCGCCAACGTGTCCCACGAGATGCGCACGCCGCTGACCGTGGTGGCGGGATTCCTCGAAACCGTCATCGACGGCCTCGACGATCTGGACAAGGACGACATCCGTCACTACCTCGGTCTGGCGGCGGAACAAGCCGGCCGCATGCAGCGGCTGATACAGGATCTGCTGACCCTGTCGGCCCTCGAAACCGGCGCGCCGGTTCAGCACGAGGAGCCGGTGGATGTGGTGGCGCTGCTCGAGGAAGTGCGTCAGGAGGCTGCCGCGGTGTCGGGCGGCCGCCATACCATCGAACTGGAATGCACGACCGGCGCCCGCCTGCTCGGCAATGCGAAGGAACTGTACAGCTCCTTCGCCAATCTGGCGATCAATGCGGTGCGCTACACGCCGGCAGGCGGCCACATCCGCATCAGCTGGCGGCAGCGTGGAGGGGTGGTCGAATATGCGGTCGAGGACGACGGCATCGGCATCGCGGCCGAGCACATTCCGCGCCTGACCGAGCGCTTCTACCGCGTGGACCGCGGGCGTTCGCGGGAGACGGGCGGTACCGGCCTCGGTCTGGCCATTGTCAAGCACGTGCTGAGCCGCCATCAGGGCGACCTGCTGATCGACAGCGAACCGGGCCGCGGCAGTCGCTTCACGGCGAGCTTCCCGGTGCGGCGGTTGGTGGAGCAGGGCTACGAGGGGTGACGAACGGGACGGCACGCTGGCGCCTGCCGGCGCGCCGCCCGCGGTTCAAAGCGTCATCCGCGCTCAGGCGGCGATGAAGTCGTAGGTCGCCTGGTCGAAGTTGGTACCGCGGGCGATCAGGTTGCCGAGACGGATCTGGCGCGCTTCGCCGTGGTGGAGTTCAACCACCCGGTCGGCGTGGAACCAGCCGCCCGGCAGGACGATGGTTGCCGGCGCACGCATGGCGGCGATCTCGGGCAGCAGGAAGCCCTGCGCGTAGGGCTCGTGGGGATTGACGTTGACACCGGTGCTGCGCACCGCCACGGCGGTCGGCAGGCCGGCCAGCAGATGGATGCCGGCCATCAGCGTGCCGTCCGGCTCGTACATCAACCAGCTCACCTGACCGAGCAGATACTGGTTGCCATCGCTCGGCTTGATGCCGACCATCTGGTGGTGCTCGATGCGCTGGCCCGGATGCTTGCGCTGGAGGCGGAAACCCGACACGGAGTGGTCGACGGTCTGCCATTCGTCGATCGCGAAGCCACGCCGCAACACCTCGGCTTCCGGGTTGATGACGTCGGGCACTTCGTCCTCGACGCGGGCGCCGAAGGTGATCACGTTGATGTCGTAGCGGCTGCCGATGGTCTGGCGGCGGTTCGGCGGCACGAACTCCTTGCCGGAAACCAGCAGGCCGATGGCATCCCAGTCGGTGCAGATCTTGTTGCCGCCCTTCTTGCTGCGCCGCGGAAAGCGGCGGCCGGCAGCCGACATGCCCCACGGGCGGTACAGCGACACCAACAGCCGCGCGCAGGCCGGCTGGGAGCAGTCGTCGCCGAGGCCGAGCGAGGCCGGCGTGGTGCCCTGCTTGAATTCGGCGAGCATGGCCTTGATCTGGGCGGCCAGACGATGGCCGTCGAAGCGGCGCATGCCGGGCCGGACGCCGATCAGTGCGATCGGACGCAGGCCGTGGTCTTCGCTCAGATCGAGGCCGTAGGCGCGGGCGTCGTCCTTTTCCCAGCTGCTCTGCATGATGCAGTAGGGCGCGAAACGCTGCGCCCAGCGGCAGATCCAGTTGAGTTCGCGCTGATTGCGGCCGTAGGGGTTGGTGAGGTCGACCAGCAGCAGCGCGATGTAGGCTTCGTCGGGGCTCTGGGCTTTCCAGGTGTTGTTGAGCGGGTCGATCACCCGGCTGTGGGTGATGCCCGCGCGTTCGGCCTCGAGGAAGGCGGCGTGCACGGCCTTCCAGGCGCCGGGCGGTTCGGCGCGGTGGGCGCGGAAGTATTCGATGATGACCTGGCCGAGATACTGGATGCGGCGCTGGGCGAGCAGCGGCCACTGGGCG
>WBZX01001724.1_pt1 | contig 15970 bp, 12 predicted proteins | sample 5204211 | NCBI WGS metagenome assembly WBZX01 (sample SAMN12344362, study PRJNA552823) | activated sludge metagenome | biome: Activated sludge suspended growth; feature: Nitrification reactor; material: Wastewater; isolation source: activated sludge from nitrification reactor of wastewater...
TGGGGCGTGCTGTTCAGCCACCCGAAGGACTTCACGCCGGTCTGCACGACCGAGCTCGGCTACGTGGCGAAGATCAAGCCCGAGTTCGACAAGCGCAACGTGAAGGTGATCGGCCTCTCGGTCGACGACGTCGAGTCGCACCTGAAGTGGGAGGGCGACATCGGCGAGACCCAGGGCACCCCGGTGAACTTCCCGATGATCGGCGACCCCGAGCGCAAGGTGGCCGACCTGTACGACATGATCCACCCGAACGCGAACGACACCCTGACGGTGCGCTCGGTGTTCGTGATCGGCCCCGACAAGAAGGTGAAGCTCACCATCACCTACCCGGCGTCGACCGGCCGCAACTTCGACGAGATCCTGCGCGTGATCGACAGCCTGCAGCTCACCGCCCAGTACAAGGTCGCCACCCCGGCCAACTGGACCGACGGCCAGGACGTGATCATCGGGGCGGCCGTCACCGACGACGAGGCCAAGCAGCTGTTCCCGCAGGGCTGGACCACGGTCAAGCCCTACCTGCGCACGCTCAAGCAGCCCAACAAGGACTGACCCCCCACCGGGTCGCATCGACCCATCGGTCAGCAAGCCGGCGCCCCGCTGTCCACGGACGGCGGGGCGCTGCCGCGTCCGGGATCACACCAGGTGGGCCTCGACCCAGGCACGCACGTTCGGCGCCAACCGGTGCAGGTGCTCGGCCGGCGCCTCGCGGACCATCGTGGCGCTGATCGGCACCGTCGCGCGGTCGGCGTCGACCACCACGGCCTCGGCGCCGAAACGACGTGCCAGCTCGTCGATGTACGGGTCGCTCGAGAACACGACGTCCGGGCCGTCGTCGTGCGGCCACCGCTCGCGGAACAGCGCCATCCAGCGCGCCCACAGGTCCTCGTCGTCGAAGTTCGTGTCGAGGTCGTGGCGCACCTCGACCACGGTGACGTGCGGGTGCAGCTCGGCGAGCCAGCCGGCTCGCAGCTCACCCGGCACCAGCTCGCCATCGCGGGTGTTGACGAACACGACGAGCCGATCGACCCGCTCGGCGGCCCAGTCGATCATGAAGCTGTGACCGAGGTGCGGCGGGTTGAAGCGTCCCACGATCAGGGCGGTCGCGTGCGTCCGTTCGGCCATGGGCCGATGTTGCCAGAGCGGTCCGTGTGGCAACGGGCACAGACGCCCTGCAACGATGGCCCGGATGATGCACCACTACCTCGCCGCCCGCCAGGAGCTCACCGCCCCCGGCTCGCCCTTCGCCGTGTCCGAGATCGTCGTCCGCGACGTGCCGATCAAGGTCTTCGCGTCGGCACCGCCGAACATGCGGTCGGTGTGGGAGATGACCGCTCCCCACGCGGACAAGGACTACATCGTCTACGAGGACGAGCACTACACCTACGGCGAGATCCAGGCCCAGGTGCGCGCCCTCGCACACCTGCTGCGCGAGACGCACGGCGTGGGGCGGGGCGATCGCGTGGCGCTCGCGATGCGCAACTACCCGGAATGGGTCGTCGGCTACTGGGCCACGATCGCGGTCGGCGCAGCGGCCGTGGGCATGAACGCCTGGTGGACCCCCACGGAGATGGCCTACGGCCTCACCGACTCGCGCCCCAAGGTGCTGATCGCCGACGACGAGCGGCTCGAGCGGGCGATGCAGGTGCTCGACGAGGTGCGCGCCGGCGGTCCGATGCACGTCATCAGCGTCCGCTCCGACCGCGAGCTGCCGGCCGACGCGAGCCGCTGGGCAGACGTGGTCGTCGGCGCCGACGCACCCGCCGACCTGCCACCGGCCGACATCGATCCCGACGACGACGCCACGATCTTCTACACCTCGGGCACCACCGGCTTCCCGAAGGGAGCGCAGCTCACCCACCGCGGGTCGGTGCACAACCTGATGAACCTCGTGTTCATGGGCACCGCGACCGCCACCGCCGAGGCGAAGGCCGTCGCCGCCGGCGAGGTCGAGCCACCCGCCGCGCCGGCCACGCCGCCGCCGGCCCAGAACGTGTACATGGCACCCACGCCGCTGTTCCACGTCACCGCGTGCAACTGCCTGCTGCACCCCGCCACGCTCACCGGGTCGCGCATCGTCCTCACCTACAAGTGGGACCCGGGCCGTGCGCTCGAACTGATCGAGCGCGAGGGCGTCACCACCTTCTCGGGCGTGCCGACGATGAGTCGCGAGCTGCTGATGCACCCGGACTGGGAGCGTCGCAACACGTCGACGCTGCAGGGCATGGGCGGTGGTGGCGCCGCGCTGCAGCCCGACCTGGTCGACAAGATCGCCGGCGCGCTGAAGGGCCAGGGTGCGCCGTCCACCGGCTACGGCCTCACCGAGACCCACGGCATCGTCACCGCCAACGCCGCCCGCTTCTTCATCGAGAAGCCGGCGTCGTGCGGTCCGATCGTGCCGACGCTCGACGCGAAGCTCGTCGACGACGAGGGCAACGACCTGCCCGCCGGCCCCGACACCGTCGGCCAGCTGTGCGTGCGCGGCGCCGTCGTCATCAAGGGCTACCTCAACCGGCCCGAGGCCACCGCCGACTCGATCCGGGACGGCTGGTTCAACACCGGCGACATCGCCCGCATCGACGAGGACGGCTTCGTCTTCATCGTCGACCGTGCCAAGGACATGGTGCTGCGCGGCGGCGAGAACGTGTACTGCAGCGAGGTCGAGACCGCCATCTACCACCACGACGCGGTCGCCGAGGCCGCCGTGTTCGGCATGCCCGACGAGCGCCTCGGCGAGGAGGTCGCCGCGGCGATCGTGCTGAAGCCCGGCACCTCGCTCACCGAGGCCGAGCTGCAGGGCTTCCTGGCCGAACGGATCGCCAAGCACAAGATCCCCGCCAAGATCTGGTTCCTCGACGAACAGCTCCCCCGCAACGCGAACGGCAAGTTCGTCAAGCGCGACCTGCGCAAGCAGCTGATCGGCGAGTGACGTGAGCTGGGCCCGCAACGGCGACTGCGAGATCTGGTACGAGACCTTCGGCGACGCCACGAACCCGGCGCTGCTCATGGTGAACGGGCTCGGCAGCCAGAGCATCAACTACCAGGACGCCTGGTGCGAGATGTTCGCCGCCGACGGCCTGTTCGTCATCCGCTACGACAACCGCGACGTCGGCCTGTCGAGCTCGTTCGCCGGTGCGCCGGTCGGCGAGCTCGGCAACGCCTACGTCGTGAGCGACATGGCCGCCGACGGCATGGCCGTGCTCGACGCGCTCGGCATCGACCGGGCGCACGTGATGGGTCTCTCGATGGGTGGGATGATCGTGCAGACGATGGCCATCGAGCACCCCGACCGACTGCTGTCGATGACGTCGGTGATGTCGTCCACCGGCGAACCCGAGTACGGGCAGAGCACGCCGCGCGCGTTCGAACTCCTCACGGCTCCCCCGGCCACCGACCAGGAGAGCTACGTCCAGAGCTGGATCGAGGGTCTGCGCGAGTGGGGCAGCCCGGAGTTCTTCGACGAGGATCGGTTGCGCGCCGACGCCGAGCGCGCGTTCGAGCGTTCGTTCCGCCCCGACGGCAGCGGCCGCCAGTTCCTGGCGATCCGGGCCTCGGCCGAGGGCCGTGCCGCCAAGCTGCGCGACGTGCGCGTCCCGACCCTGGTGATGCACGGCAGCGCCGACACGCTCATCACCCCGAGCGGTGGCGAGCGCACCGCCGAGCTGATCCCCGGTGCCCGCTTCGTGCTGATCGAGGGCATGGGCCACGACTACCCGCCGCAGCTGTGGCGCCGCTGGGTCGACGAGGTCGTCGGCTTCATCCGCAGCCTCTGACCACCGTCTGCTCGCACCGCCGCGAGGCGGACCTACGGCCCTGGTGACGGGCGGTGAGGGGCGCACGGTGAGGGCATGACGACCGTCGCCCCGTGCTGGCGTGCCGACCCGATGACGGTCGGTGCTACGAGGTACTGGGACGGCCACGACTGGACCGATCTGGTGTCGTGGGGCGGCCAGGTGTGCCACGACCCCACGCCACTCGCACGGGTTCGCTCCGCCGACGCGCGAGCCGAGCGCGACGCCCTGGCCGAGCGGCTGCACGAGGCCGAGACACGCGGCGTCATCGGCCACGAGATCGTCGAGCGGCTGCTGGCCGACCTGGCGGACCGTCCCTCCGAGGTCGTCACGCCGGCGGCGATGGCGCGATCGCAGGCCGGCCCGCCGATGTGGCCGTCGACGGCACCGGCGATCAGGGCCCCGCGCACCCTGCCGCCACCGCAGACGCAGACGCAGCCGCGTCCGGCGCCGATCGTCGTCGAGCCCGGCACGATCGCCCGCTGGTGGGCCCGGGCGCGACCAGCCGTCGCGAGCGACCTCGCGGTGCACGGCCTCGCGTACCTCGGCGTGCTGCTGCTCTTCGCCGGCGTGTTCGGACTGATCGCGTTCTCGCTCGGCGACGTCGACCCGCAGCTGCGACTCCTGCCCGAGGTGCTCGCACCCGCGGTGTGCTTCACGTCGGCGTTCGTGCTCGGCCGCCGCGGCGCCCGGGTGGTGGCTTCGGCGCTCGAGCTGGTCGGCGCAGCGGTCACGCCGGTCGTCGCGATCGCGTGGGTCACCGACGGTGCGCCGGTGCCGCCCGACGTGACCGGCCGTGCACTGCCGCTCGTGCAGGGCGCCTCGTGCCTGGCCGTCGCAGCGGCGATCGCCGCCGTGGTACGCCGGCGACCCGCGAGCACGGCACGCTTCGTCGTGGCACCGGCGGCCTGGTTGGGCATCGGCCTCGCGAGCGGTGCGTTCCGCGACACGACCGTCTCGGGCGACGAGGTCATCCGACCCGCCGCGTTCCAGCTCGCCGTGATCGCCGCCGCCGTCGCGCTCACGGTGTCGGCCATCGCGCTCGCAGGGCGTCGCCGAACCGATGGTCCGCTGAGCCGCGCCACCCGGCTCGTCGCCTGGCCGGCCGTGGCGGTCGCCGTGACGGCCGAGCTCGGCACCGCACTGCGCCAGGGCCTGCCGGTGGTGAGCGGCGTGGTCGCAGCACTCGCGCTGATCGTGGTGCTCGAGGTCGGTGCCGGACGGTCGCCGAGCCGTGCCGTGTCGACGGCGATCACCGTCGGGCAGGCGACGGCCGTCGGTCTCGCCGCCGTACGGCTGTGCGAGCGCGGCGACGACCGGTGGATCGCCGCAGGGGCCATCGTGGTGCTGCTCGCCCTCGCGGAGTGGAGTGCCGTGCGGCGTCCCACGGCGACAGGGATCGGCGTGGCCGTCGGTGGCGCCGGCCTGGCGCTGTCGTACGCGTCGATCGCGCCGCTGGCATCGCCCGCGGCGGTGGCGGCCGGGGTCGCGGCGACGGCATGGCTCTCGTGGCGCCACGTGTGTCCGGCGGCCTCGTGTCCGCTCGACGATCCCTGGGGCGTCGCCGCCGGCGCGTCGACCGTGGTCCCGGCCATCGGCATCGCACGATGGCTGCCGATCGGGACGACGGAGCTGGTGCTCGCCGGATCGGTGGCGGCGGTCGCCATGGCCGGACGCGCGGTCCGTGTCGTGCGCGCACAGGTGTTGTGGCGCTGGTGGGTGCCGACCGCATCGGCCGCCGTCATCACCACCGCGTTGGTGGCGACCGCGTTCGAAGCGGTGACCGCGCGCACGATGGTCGCCGTCGCGCTCGCGGCCGCCGCGCTGGTCGTCGCACCGGCGCCGCGCACCCGACCCACACCGTGGCTGGTGAGCGGCTCGCTGGTCGCCGAGGCGATGCTGCTGCCCCGCCTCGTCGACGTCGACGAGTCGTGGTGGTACGTCGGGTGCGCCGCCATGATGCTCGTCCTCGCAGGGCTCGCGCACGGCCGTCGCGACGACCTGTCCGACGCCGCAGCTGCCCTGGCCGCCGTCGCGCTGGCGGTCGCCGCCTCGGTGGCGTCCGTCGTCGACGACCGGGTGGCGCCCGTGCACCTGACACTCGGCGCGCTGGCGCTCGTGGTCGCCGTCGTGCTGCGCCGACGCGAGGTCGCGGTCGTCACCGCCGCGCTGTGGCTCGCCGCCGGCATCGCCCTCGGCGACGGCTGGCCGGCGCTCGCGTGCCTGGTCGACGGCGCAGCGCTGTCCGTCGCCGGTCTCACCGACCGGCGCCCGACCCGCCTGCCGCTCGTGACCCTCGGTGCGGTGGCCGCGGTGGGAGCCTGGGGCTCGCTCGCAGGGTGGCAGGACTGGACGGCCACCACGGTGGTCGCGACCACGCTGCCGACCACGGCGGGCATGGTCGCCGTCCTCGCCACCGCGCTGCGGATGCACCGTGGCCCGGGCGACGTCGAGTCCGTGTGGGCGGCCGTCCTGACGGCCACCACCGCCGCGACCGCCGTGCTGATCACCGAGCCGGACGTGAGCCGGGCGAACGGCGGCACGCTGCTGGCCACCGCGTTCGCCTTCCTGGCCGTGGCGGCGGCTCAGCTCGCCCACCGCGGCGGCCGGGCCTGGCGCTGGGTCAGCGGCGCCCTCGCCGTCGCGAGCGGCACCTCGGTGGTCGTGGCCGCGTCGCTCGGATCGGGTGCCGTGGTGGCCGTGTCGGTGGCGGCGACCGCGTCGGTGTCGATCTGGCTCACGGTGCTGCGAGGCCGCCGTCCGACCTCGACGTGGGTGGGTCCGCTCGCCCTGGTCGACGGGCTCGCGCTGGTGCCCGGCCTGGTCGGCGCGATGACGGCACACACCCGCGGCCCGTTGATCGCACTGCTGCTCGCGGCCGCGATCGAGACCGCGGTCGTCGGCACGGTGCTGCGTCAGACCGCCACGCTGGTCGCCTCGCCGGTGCTCGCATGCCTGGCCTGGCTCGTGTTCGCGGTCGACGCACTGACGGGCGATCCCAACTGGTTCACGGTGCCGATCGGCCTGGCGCTGCTGCTCGACGCGGGCGCGCTGCGCTGGCTGCGTGGCGGTCGCGCGGCTGAGGCAGGGGCGATCGACGGTCCGGACGTGCTGGTGCTCGAGTGGAGCGGCATGACCGCACTGGTCGTCTCGGCGCTCGTCGAGACGATGACCGGCGAGCTCGCGTACGCGCTGCTGGCGATGTCGATCGGCGTCGGTGTGGTGGTGTGGGCGATGGTGTCGCGGGTGCGCCGCCGGCTGCTCGGTGGTGTCGCGATGGTCGTCCTCGCCGTGGCGCTGCTGCTGATCGTGCCGTTCGCGCTCGAGCTACCGACGATGTCCGGGCCGGCGCTGTGGGTCACGGTGGGTGGCGTCGGGCTCGTCGCGATCGCGGTCGCCGCGAGCCTCGAGCGCGGACGAGCGACACTGCGCCGTCTCCGCGAGGCGTTCCACGAGCTCACCGAGGGGTGGGAGTGACCCGAGCCGCGAGCCGGTAGACACGACGCATGCAGCCGTCCGATCTCGATGCCCTCGACGCACTCGACGCCCTCGTTCGTGCGCGGCGCACCAGCATGCTCGTCGACGACCGGCCGGTCCCCCACGACCTGGTGACCCGGCTGTGCGAGCTGGCCACGTGGGCTCCCAACCACAAGCGCACCTGGCCGTGGCGCTTCGCGCTGCTCGAGGGCGACGCCCGGGCTCGTCTCGGCGAGGCGATCTCGGCGGCGATGGACGCGCACGGCGATCCGCCGGAGAAGGTGGCCAAGGCCCGCGGCAAGTACCTGCGCACGCCGGCCACCCTGGTGGTCGGCACCGCGTCGGGCGACTCGCCCACGCGCACCGCCGAGAACCGCGACGCCGTCGCCGCCGGCATCCAGAACCTGCTGCTGGGCGCCACGGCTGCCGGTCTCGCGAGCTACTGGGGCAGCTGCCCGAAGGGCGCTGAGTCCGCGGTCACCGAGCTGTGCGGCTGGGCGCCCGACACCCACGTCACCGCGATCGTCTACCTCGGCTGGGCCTCGAGCCAGGTCGAGCCACCCGCCCGCCCGGCCCCCGACCTCACCTTCCACGCCTGACCGCGGGAGGGCACGGCCCAGCGTGGGCGTTCCCGTCCCGGGCTCGCGTCAGGTGCCGGGGGTGCGGTGAATCGAGACGTCCATCTGCTCGGGCTCGCAGCCGAGCGCGATCAGCATCTTCGACACGCCGTGGAACAGCGCCAGGGCCACGCCCATCTCGACCAGCTCGGCCTCGGTGAACTCGTCGCGCAGCGCGGCCTGCAGCTCGGCCGGGGGCGGGCCGTCGGCCGCGAAGAACACGTCGGCGAACTGCAGCGCGGCCTTCCACCGCGGCGCCAGCTCGGACGAGGCGTGCTCGTCGTCGATCTGCGCGACGTGCTCCTCCTCGAGCCCCTGCTGCCTCGCGACCGCGAAGCGCACGTTGCGTCAATAGCCGCAGTCGGTGATGCGCGCGTTCCGGAGGCGGACGGCCTCCTTGGTCGGGTGGTCGAGCACCCCCTCCGACCAGAACGACCCGTAGGTGGTGGCGAAGGCACGGGCGAGCGCCGGGTGGTGCGCGAGCACCGTGCCGAAGTCGGCCTCGCGGTCGTCGATCGCGCTGGGCAGCCGCGGCGTGGTGGACATCAGGCGACCTCGAAGACCTGTCGGAACTTGGTGAAGCCGTCGGCGAACGCGAGCTGGAACATCAGCGCGATCTGCTCGGCCGGCGTGTAGTGCAGGCCGAGGCGGGCGACGAGCGCGTCGGAGATGCCGTGCACGTCGAGCAGGAACTGCTCGGCCAGTTCGACGACCACCTGCTCGGCCTCGTCGAGCTCGCCGAACGCGTCGAGCGAGCCCTCGCCCGTGACCAGTTGCTGCACCCGAGCGGCGATGATCGGCGCGGTGCGACCCGGGCAGGCGGCGGCCGCATCGGCACGCAGCGAGGCGAGCGGCCCTGACAGCACGGGCAGCCGCGAGAGCAGCTCGCCCTCCGACACGGCGCCACCCAGCCAGCTGCTCACGCGGCCGGCTCCGGCGCGGGGAGCTGTCCGATCAGGTGCAGCCAGCCGTCGCCCAGCACCGACGGATCGCCCTCGCCGCTCGCGTGCGCGGTGCCGATCACGTGCAGGTGCGTGCGCTGCAGCAACGCCACCGCGACCACGTCGCCGACCGTGAGGCTCTCGGTGAGCGCCGTGTCGAGCACCTCGCACGCGGCGTGCGCCTCGTGGAGCGAGGCGTACGCACCGGCGGCGGCCACGGCGGCGATCGCCCGGTCGAGGTAGGTGGCACCCGCGGTGCCGGCGACCGACTCGGCCTCGCGCACCGCGGTGACGGCGTCGCCCGACAACGAGGCGACCAGGGCGGCTCCGGTGCGCGAGAACGGGTGGTCGAGGCCGACCTCGGGGATCTCCTCGATCGCGGCCAGGGCCTCGTCGATCGCGCCCCGCTGCGCCGACGCGATCGCCTTGATGACGTACGCCTCGAACGCACCGGCGGTGCGCTCGACGAACTGCTCCTCGGCCCGGGCGATGGTGGCGAGCGCCACCGAGGCGTCGCCGCGGTGCATCGCCGCGCCCGCCACACCGAGCAGCGGGATCACGCCGGCCGGCGACCCCTCGGCGAGCGACAGGAGCTCCTCGGTGCTGCGCTGCGCCGCGGCCGATCGGCCGAGCGCCACCTGCGCCCGCAACATCGCGCACAACGCCTGCACCATGCCGAACTTGTCGCCCAGCCGCCGGAAGCGGGTGCGGGCCTGCTCGGCGTTGGACATCGCCTCGTCGAGCCGGCCGTGCCAGAGCCGCAGGTCGGCCACGAGGGTCTGCATCATCGCCGCGGCCCAGTCGTCGCCACGCTCGAGCGCCTCGGTCTGCACGACGCTCGCGAGGTCCTCGGCCTCGACGAACCGGCGTTGGAAGAAGCGGACGAAGGCCAGGAGCCCGAACGCCCATCCGACGCCGTTGCGGTCGCCGAGCCGGCTGTGCGTCTCGGCGGCGCGGTGCAGCCGCTCGTCGGCCACCTCGAGATCGCCGGCCATGAACGACAGCCAGGCGCGGTGCTGCTCGATGTACGCGAGGCCGCGCTCGTCGCCGATCGTGCGGTACTCGGCCTCGGCCTCGCCGAAGTGCCACTCGGCGTCGGCGAGCGACCCGCCGAACAGCTCGATGAAGCCGCGCTGGCGCAGTGCGTCGGCCAAGAGGCGCGGCGATTCGGCGTGGCGCAGCAGGTCGACGCTGCGACCGAGCTCGGCTCGCGCGCCCTCGCGGTCGCCCTCGAGGTGGTGCAGCGAACCGAGCAGCCGTCGGGCCTCGCCCTCGACGGTGACGTCGGCGCGGCTGATCGCCTCGGCGAGCACGGTGGCGAGGTCGGCCCTGGCCGTCGCCCACTCGCGCAGCTCGATGAGACCGGCGCAGCGCACCAGCATCAGCGACGTGCGCTCGCCCGCCTCGGACGGGTGCCCGTACATCAGCGAGATCGCCCGGCTCGCGTGGCGCACCGAGAGTCGGTGGCTGCCCGACTCGCGCGCCTTGCGCGCCGCGGCGCCGAGCGCGCGGACGGCGTCGACGCGGATGGTGGCCGGCACCTTGTCGACCGAACCCAGTTCGGCCACGAGCTCGGCCGCGGTGGCGGCGTGGTGCGCGATGTCGTCGATCGCGATCGGCGCGTAGGCCGCGAGCGTGCCGGCCACACCGGCGTGGCGTTGCGCACGCGCCGACTTGGTGAGGGTCTGGTACGCGGTCTCGCGCACCGAGTCGCTGCGGAAGCGCCACCGCTGCCCGTCGATCTCGAGGAAGCCCTTCGCGTCGAGCGCCGACAGCACCGCACGGTCGAACGGCTGGCTCATCGCGTGCGCGAACCGTTCGAGCGACATCACGCTGCCCGACAGCCCGAGTGTGGCCGCGTTGTCGATCACCTGACGCTCGAGCACCGGCAGCTGGTCGAGCCGGGCGGCGATCAGCGCGCGGAGCGAGTCGGGCAGCTCGCTCGACGGCCCCTCCTCGGCCACCACCTCGGCGAGTTGCTGCAGGAACAGCGGATTGCCGCCGCTGCGATCGAACAGCGCACCGAGCAGCCGCTGGTCGGCGGTGACGGGCTCGGGCGACGCACCGGTGAGCTGGCCGAGCAGCTCGAGCGCGAGCTCGTCGCTGTCGGCGCGGGCGAGCGGTTGCAGGGTGAGCGACACCACGTTGCAGCGCTGCACGACCGGCGGCCACACGGCGTCGCTGCCGGGTCGCATCGACGTGACCAGCACGAACGGCAGGCGCTGCACCGTGCCCGTGAGGTGCTCGAGCAGGTCGACCACCACCTGGTCGGCCCAGTGCAGGTCGTCGATCCACAGCACCATCGGGCCCTTGCGCGACCTCATCTCGACCACCCGGGCGATGGCGCGGTGCACGGCGTCGCGGCGGGCCGTCGCATCGACCTCGTCGAGCCCGGACTCGTGACCGAGCAGGTGCAGGAACACCTCGACGGCGCGTTCGACCTCGGCGGTGACCCCTTCGGCCGACAGCAGCCGCGCGGCCTTGGCGCGGGCGCGCTCGCGCAGTTCGTCGACGGTGAGCGCCGGGTCGAAGCCGAGATGGGTGGCGATGGCCGTGGCCACCGGGAACCACACGTTGGACTCGCCGTAGGGCGCGCACACCCCCTCGAACACCGCCGGGTCGTCGACCCCGAGGTCGTCGAGGGTGTCGAGCAGCTCGTCGATCAGGCGGCTCTTGCCCACCCCGCTCTCGCCGACGACGTTGAGCAGCAGGGTGCGCTGCTCGCCGACCGCGAGCTGGAGCGCGGCGCGGGCGAGCGAGAGCTCGCCGTCGCGTCCGACCAGGCGCAGGTCGGTGCGCCGCGACCGTGCACCGGGCGCGGTGAGGGTGCCCTGGGCGAGCCAGGTGGTGATCGACTGCTCGCGCCCGCGGGGCTGCAGCACCGTGGGCGGGCCGTACTCGATGACGTCGTCGGTGAGCGCGTACGTGGCCTCGCCGACGAGCACACCGCCGGGCGGTGCCTCGGCCTGCAGTCGCGACGCGGTGTTCACGACGTCGCCCATGGCCGTGTAGTCGGTACCCGCGAGGGTGCCGACGAGCACCTCGCCGGTGTTGATCCCGATCCGCATCCGCAGCGGCTGGGCGGGCGCCTCGTCCTCGACGTAGCGGGCGAGGCTGGCCTGCATGCGCAACGCAGCTCGCACCGCACGCTCCGGGTCGTCCTCGTGCGCGACGGGAGCCCCGAACAGGGCGAGGATGCCGTCGCCGAGCAGCTTGTCGACCCGACCGCCGAAGGCGGTGACGTCGTCGACCAGCCGTTCGAAGATGCCGTCGATCAACCGCTTCACCTGCTCGGGATCGAGGTGCTCGGCGAGGCTGGTGAAGCCGACGACGTCGGCGAAAAGCACGGTGACGAACCGGCGTTCCTCGCTCTGGGACGTGCTGACGGCATGCCCGCACGACGAGCAGAACCGCGCCCCGGGCGTGAGGGGCGACGCGCACGACGGGCAGAGCATCACCCCGGAAGCGTAGGGCACATCCACCCGCAGGTGGACGACGTTTCCCCGGGCCCCGGATACGTTGCGTGCCGTGAGCACCGCTCCTGCCCCGGTCGTGTCGCGCGCCGAGCGCCGCCCTCGTCCGGTGCTGTGGCTGCGGGCGCACCCGGCGCACGCCGACGCGCTGCTCGCCGGCCTCGTGATGGCCCTGGCTCTCGGCGCGCACCTGCTGATCGACGAGTCGTCGGCCGACGTCACGCTGAACCCGCCCACGTGGTGGTCGCCGATCCTGGTGGTGGCCTCCACCGTGCCGCTCGCCTGGCGCCGCCGCTGGCCGGCGCTGGTGCTGGTGGCGGTGAGCCTGCCGGAGGCGGTCCTGCAGGCGAACCAGATGGTGGGCGCCGGCTTCCTGAACGTGCTGATCGCCGCCTACTCGCTCGGCGCCTACGCCTGGGGGCGCCGCCAGCAGGTGGCGGGTTCGGTGGTGTTCTGCTGCCTGGTCGGGTTCGTGGTGGTCGGCGTGTACCGCCAGGACGACGTCGGGTGGGGCGCGGTGGTCAGCGTCGCCGTGCTGTACCTCGGTGCCCTGGTGCTCGGCGACAACATGCGCCGCCGTCGCGAACGGGCCGACGAACTGGTCGAGCGCGCCGAGCGGGCCGAGCGCGAACGCGAGCTCCTCGCCACCCAGCAGGTGCAACAGGAGCGCACGCGCATCGCCCGCGAGATGCACGACGTCGTCGCGCACAGCCTGAGCGTGATGATCATCCAGGCCGGCGCCGCCCGCCGGCAGGTGCGCGCCAACCCCGATCGCGCCACCGAGTCGCTCGAGGCGATCGAGGCCACCGGCCGCGAGGCGATGACCGAGATGCGCCGGATCCTCGGGGTGCTGCGCGACGAGGTCACCGGTTGCGAACCGGCGGGCCGGGCGCCACAGCCGTCGCTCGCCTCCCTCGACGACCTCGTGTCGGCGGCGGACGACCTGCCGATCTCGCTGCACACCGAGGGCGACCTCGGGTCGCTCCCCGCCGCCGTCGAGCTGTCCGCGTACCGGGTGGTGCAGGAGGCGCTCACCAACGTCCGTCGCCATGCCGGCCGCGTCGACCATGTCGACGTGCGCGTCGAGCGCACCGACGGCGCCCTCACGGTGGTGGTCGACGACGACGGCCGTGGTGCCGGCGCCGTGGCAGGTCCGCCCGGGTACGGCCTCGTCGGCATGCGCGAACGCGTCGGCATGTTCGGTGGCCGGCTCGACGCCGGTCCGCGACCGGGTGGCGGCTGGCGGGTGCGCGCCGTGTTCCCCGAACAGGGCGTGGCCGCGTGATCCGGGTGCTGCTGGTCGACGACCAGGCCATGGTGCGCGCCGGGTTCCGGATGATCGTCGAGTCCGAGAACGACATCACCGTCGTCGGCGAGGCGGCCGACGGCCGCGACGCGGTCGAGCTGGCGCGGCGCTGCAACGCCGACGTCGTGCTGATGGACGTGCGCATGCCCCACATGGACGGCATCGAGGCCACCGCGCACATCACGGCGCAGCCATCGCCCCCGCGGGTGCTGATGCTCACCACGTTCGACCTCGAGGACCATGTGTACGCCGCGTTGCGCGCGGGTGCGAGCGGCTTCTTGCTGAAAGACGCCCCGGCCGAGCAGCTGATCGACGCGGTGCGCGTGGTGGCGCGCGGCGACGCGCTGCTCGCCCCGTCGGTCACGCGCCTGCTGATCGAGGAGGTCGCGCGTCGACCCAAGGCCGACCCCGCGGCGGTGGCGCCCGGCATCGACGACCTCACCGAGCGCGAGCTCGACGTGATGCGCCTCGTGGCGCGCGGCATGTCGAACGCCGAGATCGCCGACGCGCTGTTCCTCGGCGAGGCGACCGTGAAGACCCACGTCGGTCGGATCCTCGCCAAGCTCGACCTGCGCGACCGGGTGCAGGTGGTGGTGGCGGCGTACGAGTCGGGCCTCGTCACGCCCGGCGACGCCGGCTGATCGCCCGTCCGGCAGACCCCACCCTTCGCCCCGGTCCACCTCAGGGGTGACGGGAATCCACCGAACTGCGGACGCCTGGGTCACGCCCACCCGGTACAACTGTTCCCATGACCTTCGACGCCCCCCACCCTCCCGTCGCGCCCGGTTCCACCCCGGCGGCCACCGTCACGGCCGCGGCCGGCGCCGTCGACGCCGTGAAGATCTACGGCAAGGACGACAGCGAGGTGCGCGCCCTCGACGGCGTCACCGTCGCGTTCGAGGCCGGTCGGTTCACGGCGATCATGGGCCCGTCGGGTTCGGGAAAGAGCACACTGATGCACTGCCTGGCCGGGCTCGACTCGCTCACCACCGGCGGCGTGTACATCGGCGACACCTACCTCGCGACGCTCAACGACAAGCAGCTCACCGAGCTGCGCCGCACCGAGGTGGGGTTCATCTTCCAGGCGTACAACCTGGTGCCCACGCTCACCGCGCTCGAGAACATCACGCTGCCGCTGTTGCTCGGCGGTACCAAGGGCGACCAGCAGTGGATCGACCGGGTGATCGACACCGTCGGGCTGCGCAGCCGTTTGAAGCACCGGCCGAGCGAGCTGTCGGGCGGTCAGCAGCAGCGTGTGGCCGTGGCCCGTGCGCTCGCGAGCCAGCCGACGATCATCTTCGCCGACGAGCCGACGGGCAACCTCGACAGCCGCACCGGCGCCGAGATCCTCGACTTCATGCGCCTCGCCGTGCGCGAGCTCGGCCAGACGATCGTGATGGTCACCCACGACCCGGTCGCGGCCAGCTACGCCGACCGCGTCGTCTTCCTCGCCGACGGTCGCATCGTCGACGAGATGCACCAGCCCACCGCCGAGCGCGTGCTCGACCGCATGAAGCACTTCGGGGAGTGACCCGTGTTCCGCGTCGCGTTCAAGAGCGCCCTCGCCCGCAAGGGGCGCCTGGTGCTCACCTCGCTGGCGGTCATCGCCGGCTGCGCCTTCCTGTCCGGTGTGTTCGTCTTCAGCGACACGATCAAGGGCAGCTTCGACCGGTTGTTCGCCGATGCGTACGAGGACACCGATGCCTTCGTCCGCTCGTCCAACGTGATCGAGGGCGACTTCGGTTCGGAGAGCCGTGACCGCATCCCCGACTCGCTCGTGGCCGAGGTGGCGGCGCTGCCCGGCGTGAGCGCCGCGTACGGCGACGTGCAGGGCTTCGCCAGCATCGCCACCGAGGACGGTGACACGATCGGCCAGAACGGCCCGCCCCGCTTCGGTGGGGTGTGGATCGGCGTCGAGCAGTCGCCGTGGGACCTCGTCGAGGGCAGTGCGCCCGCGTCGTCCGAACAGGTCGTGGTCGACCGGAAGACCGCGAAGACCGGCGATCTCGAGGTCGGCGACACCGTGAAGATCACCAGCCAGCGCGGCGCCCGCGACTTCACCGTGTCGGGCATCGCCACCTTCGCCGGCAACGACACGTCGGGCGGTGCCACGTGGGCGCTGTTCGACCTCGCCACCGCGCAGGACTTCGTCATCGGCCAACCGGGCCTGATCGACGCGGTGATCGTGGTGGGCGACGGCTCGGTCGACGACACCGAGCTCGCCTCGCTGATCGAGCAGCGCTACGAGGGCCAGGACATCGAGGCGCTCACCGGCGCCGAGATCACGGAGGAGAACCAGTCCGCCGTCGAGGAGGGCCTGCAGTTCTTCACCGTGTTCCTCACGATCTTCGCGGTGATCTCGCTGTTC
>WBZX01001726.1_pt1 | contig 15965 bp, 14 predicted proteins | sample 5204211 | NCBI WGS metagenome assembly WBZX01 (sample SAMN12344362, study PRJNA552823) | activated sludge metagenome | biome: Activated sludge suspended growth; feature: Nitrification reactor; material: Wastewater; isolation source: activated sludge from nitrification reactor of wastewater...
CATGATGCTTTCCACCGTCAGCACCGCGTTGTCGGGGCAGCGGTTGACGAACTCCAGCAGGTTGCGCGGGTTCGGGCCGTCGGCGCCGCCGCCGATGCCCACCCAGTTCAGCACCAGCGGGCCGGTGTAGACGCCGCGCCGGATCAGCCGCTCCACCGTCTCGAGCTGGCCGGTGTCGCCGAGCATGAAGTGCGGCTGGATGCCGCTTTCCTGCAGCCGCCGCAGGTGCTCGGCCACGAAGGCCGGCCCCGACGGAATCGTCATCTCGCTGTAGGCCTGCTGGTAGGCCGGCAGCGCCAGCGAGGTGCCCGCCACGTCGTCGCGGCTCATCAGCTCGCAGACGTTCATCTGGTTGGTGTTGATGGCGATCGTCACCTGATCCGGCCGGGGCGTCAGCTCGGCCAGCATGTGGCGCGTGTCGTCGTTCAGCCAGCGCGCGTCGCCGCCTTCGCCCTCGGGCGCGAACGAGATCGAGCCGCCCACCTGCAGCAGCATGGCGGGCACGGCCTGGCGCAGCCGCGCCAGCAGTTCGTTGAACATCGACAGGCGCTTGCTGCCCTGGCCGTCGGCCTCGCGCACGTGCACGTGCAGCACGGTGGCGCCGGCGTTCCAGCAGTCCACGGCCTTCTGCACCTGCTCCTCGATCGACACCGGGATGTCGTCGGAATCGCCGGGCAGGAATTCCGGCCCGTAGGGCGCGACCTGGATCACCAGCGGCGGCTGGTTCTCGGGCAGCAGGGAGTCGTCGAGGAATTGCATGGGGTGCTCCTGGTGAGGGGTGGGTGGGTTCAGGCGGCGCGCGCCGCCAGTTCTTCGTGCAGGATGGGCGCGGCCAGGCTCATCGTGTGGATGCCCAGCACGCTGGTGAGCTGCAGCACGGCGGTGATCTCCTGCGCCGTGGCCCCCAGCGCCAGCGCCTGGCGGATGTGGCGGCGCACGCCCGGCGCATACAGGTGGGTGCATGAGGCATCCACCGCGATGGCGATGAACTCGATCAGCTTCGGCTCCAGCACGCCCGACAGCATCGGGCTCGCGCCCATGGCGATGAAGCGCTCGGTCCAGGCCGGGTCGAGGTCGTAGAACGGCTGCCAGTCGGCGTTCCACTGGCCCAGGGCGCGCAGCCGGTCGCACATCGGCGTGGCCGTGGCGGGCGATGAGTCGGTCGATGTCGTCATGGCTGCGCATTGTTCTGCGCAGGGGTCGTTCCGACTTGACCGATCGGGACAGCGACTTACCATTTCGGGACAGCTCGGGAAAGCCCTTGTCCACCCTCGTCCGCAGCGCCGCGCTGACCCACTTCGCCGACGTGGCCACGGCCTGCGGACTCGATCCGAGGGCCTTGCTGGCCGAGGTGGGCCTGCCGGCGCGCTGCCTGGAGGACCCTGACCTGATGGTGCCCACGCAGCGCGTGGGCGAGCTGCTCGAGCGCGCGGCGCAGCGTGCCGACGATCCGGCCTTCGGGCTGCGCATGGCGCAATCGCGGCGGCTGTCCAACCTGGGCCCGCTGGGCATGCTCGTGCGCGACGAGGCCACGCTGCGCAGCGCGCTGGAAGCGCTGGTGCGCCACATCCACGTGCACAACGAGGCGATGTCGGTCACGGTGCAGGCCAGTGGCGGCCTCGTGATCATCCGCGTCGAGCTGCACGCCGGCCACGGCCAGTCGGTGCGGCAGGCCCTGGAGATCACCGTGGCGGTGCTCTACCGCGTGCTGCGGCTGTTCATGAGCGCGGCCTGGCAGCCGCGCCTGGTGTGCTTCGCGCATGCCGCGCCGCGCAGCCTGCAGCTGCACCGGCAGCTGTTCGGGCGCGCGGTGGAGTTCGGCCACGAGTTCAACGGCATCGTGTGCAATGCCGCCGACCTGGATGCGCCCAATCCGGTGGCCGACCCGGTGATGGCCCGCTACACCCGGCGCCTGGTGGAGCAGGCCCAGCGCGCGCGCACCTCCTGGGCCGACCGCGTGCGCGAGCTGGTGGTGCTGCTGCTGCCGCGCGGCCACTGCCGGGTGGACACCGTGGCCCAGCACCTGGGCACGGACCGCCGCACCGTGGCGCGCCGGCTGGGGGCCGAAGGCACCAGCTTCAGCGCGGTGGTGACGCAGGTGCGCCGCGAACTGCTCGCGCGCTACCGCGCCGACGGCGGCTGGCCGCTCACCCAGGTGGCGCTGCGGCTGGGCTTTTCAGCGCCCAGCGCCTTCTCGCGCTGGCACCGGCAGCAGTACGGCGTGGCTGCCCGCCAGGCCGGGCGCTGAAGCCTCGTGCTCAGCGCGGCGCCGTCGCGACCTGCGCTGCCGCCGCTGTGGCCATGCCCTCGACCGGCTCGTTGGCGCGCGCCTTGTCGGCTTCGTAGCTGCGTGCGGCGACGACGAAGGCCAGGCCCGCGAGCAGGCCGAACAGCGGTGTCGCCGTCAGCGCGGCCTGCAGGCCCCAGACGTCCGACAGCACGCCGGCCACCACCGGGCCGACCGCCAGGCCGAGCAGGTTCTGCGTCAGCGCGAGCACGGACGAGCCGGTGGCGCGCACGCCGGGGTGCACGACGTCCATCACGATCGCCGTCGCCGGGCCGGTGGTGCAGGTGCCCAGGAAGCCGCCCAGCACGATGAGCGCGAACTGCAGCGGCGCGGCCGGCGGCAGCGAGAAGGCCGCGACCAGCACCAGCGTGGCGGTGCAGCACAGCAGCGCCAGCACGGCCAGCTTGCGGCGCGGCCGGCGCAGGCCGACGCGGTCGATCAGCGCGCCCCAGAGCACCGCGCCGGCGGCGCCGGCCAGCACCACCAGCGCCGCCTGCAGGCCGGCCTGCGCCGGCGCCACGCCGTGCACGCGGTTCAGGAAGCTCGGCAGCCAGGACCACAGCGCCGACACGACGACCAGCTGCGCGGACGCGCCGGCGCAGACCCACAGCATGGTGCGCGTGCGCGCCAGCAGCCGCGCGATGTGGCCGACCGTGGCCGTCAGCGACCTGGCGCGCGCCTCGGCCGCCGCGTCGAGCGCCACCGTCGGGTAGTCGCGCACGCGCGAGTACAGCAGCGCCAGCAGCAGGCCCGGGATGCCGACCACGCCGAAGGCCGCCTGCCAGCTCCAGCGGGAGGCGATCACGCCGCCCAGCATCACGCCCAGCACCGACCCGACCGCCGCCGACGCGAAGAAGGCGGCCAGCATCGTGCCGCGCATGCGGCTCGGGAAGTGGCTCGCGATGACCGCCGCGCCCACCGATCCGTAGCCGGCTTCGCCCAGGCCGACGAAGGCGCGCGCGGCCAGCAGCTGGGTGTAGCCGCGCGCCCACATGCACGACAGCGTGGCCAGGCTCCAGATCCCGGCCATCGCGACGATGCTGCGCACGCGGCTGGCGCGGTCGGCGTACAGCGCGATCGGCAGCGCGCCGACCGCCACCGTGACCGAGACGATCGACACCAGCGCGCCGAGCTGCCGATCCGACAGCTGCCACTCGGCCTTGAGGTAGGGAAACAGCGACACGATGACCTGGCGGTCGACGTAGTCGAACACCATCAGGGCCAGCGTCATGCCGAAGGCGAACCAGGCCGGCCCGCGGCCGAAGAGGTAGTCGTCCTTCGCGGGCGAGCGTTCGAGGGCTTGAAGGTCCATGCGTGTATTCCTGCCTGTGCGTGCCGCTGGGAGGGCTGAGGCGGCTCGTCAGCCCGGCAGGCCGGCCAGCTCGTCGATGAACTCGTGCGCGCGCGGCCAGGGCCCGAAGCCGGAGGCCGGGTTGAGGTGGCCGACCGCGCCCAGGTCGACGAGCCGGCTGCCCCAGTCCTGCGCCATCGCGGCCACGCGCTCGTAGAGGGCGAGCGGGTCGTCGCGGCTGGCGGCCACGATGCTGGGAAAGGGCAGGCGCCGGCGCGGCAGCGGCAGCCAGCCGCCGGCGTCCAGCGCGGCCAGGCTGGGGTAGCCGTCCGGCATCGGCTGCTCGAAATCCGGCGGCGCGGCCAGCAGCGCGCCGCGCAGCGGCCGCTCGGTGCGTGCCGCCCAGTGCACCAGCATCACCACGCCACCGCTGTGCGCCACCGCGACGACCGGCCCGGCGATCGCCTGCAGCGCGCGCTCGATCGCCGCCACGCGCGGCGCGCAGGACAGGTCCTCGCGCCCCAGCGGCGGCACCTCGTGCACCGCGCGCCCCTGCGCGCGCAGCTGCGCGGCCAGCAGCGTCTGCCAGTGCTCGGCGACGGCGTCGCGCAGGCCCGGCACGATCAGCACCGTGGCGGCGGCATCCGGCAGGTTCATCGGGCGTGTCTCCAGCTCGCAGGCCGTGAAGCCGGCCTTTCGTTGCGGCGAGATTAGGGCGGCGCCGCGCCGGCGTTCCCCCCATCGTGGAGGGGGCCTGCACGCAGCCCCGGCGCCCGGCCGCCGTGCAGGCCCCCTCCCGAGGAGGAGGGCGCGCACCGCTGTGGCGCACTAAGGTCGCGTGCCATGGACAGCACCTCCACTTCGCCCAGGCCGGTTGCGATCGTCACCGGCGGCAGCCGCGGCATCGGCCGCGCCGTGGCCTTGTCGCTGGCGCGGCAGGGCTGGGACATCGCCTTCAGCTATGCGGGCGACGCGCAGGCGGCCCGGCAGGCCGCCGCGCTGATCGAGCAGGCCGGCGGCCGGGCGCTGGGCGTGCAGGCCGATGTGGCCTCGCCCGACGACACCCGCAGGCTGTTCGCCGACGCGCTGCAGGCCTTCGGCCGGCTCGACGCGCTGGTCAACAACGCCGGCGTGACCGGCGGCCGCCGTTCGATCCTGGAGGCCGACGCGCAGCACCTGCGCGGCGTCTTCGACACCAACGTGATCGGCAGCTTCCTGTGCGCGGCGCAGGCCGCGCGCATCATGTCCACGCAGCGCGGCGGGCGCGGCGGCGTGATCGTCAACATGTCCTCGACCGCCGCGCGCCTGGGCGGCATGCCCGAGGCGGCGCACTACGCGGCGTCCAAGGGCGCGATCGACGGCTTCACGATCGCGCTGGCCAAGGAGCTGGCGCCGCACGGCATCCGCGTCAACGCCGTGCGGCCCGGCCTGATCGCCACCGAGATCCACGCGGCCCATGGCGGCCAGGCGCTGATCGACCAGGCCTCGGCCCACATCCCGCTCGGCCGCGCCGGCACGCCCGACGAGGTGGGCGAGGTGGTGGCCTTTCTCTGCGATGCGCGATCGAGCTACGTGCACGGCGCGCTGATCGACATCAGCGGGGGGCGCTGATGCAGGCCGCATGGTACGAAGCCACCGGCGCGGCGCGCGAGGTGCTGCGCGTGGGCGAGCTGGCCGACCCCGCGCCCGGGCCGGGCGAGGTGCGTGTGCGCGTGCACGCCTCGGGGGTCAACCCGTCGGACGTGAAATCGCGCGCCGGGCTGCGCAGCCGGCAGATGCCGTTTGCGCGCGTGACGCCGCACAGCGACGGCGCCGGCGTGATCGACCGCGTCGGCGCGGGGGTCGATGCGGCGCGGCTGGGCGAACGGGTGTGGCTGTGGAACGCCGCCTGGGGCCGGCCCGGCGGCACGGCGGCGCAGTACGTCGCGCTGCCGGCGCGCCAGGCCGTGCGCCTGCCCGACGCGGTGAGCTTCGAGGCCGGCGCCTGCCTGGGCATTCCGGCGCTGACGGCGCTGCGCGCGGTGCAGGGCTGGGGCGGCGTCGCCGGCCGGACGGTGCTGGTGCAAGGCGGTGCCGGCGCCGTGGGCCACTATGCGCTGCAGTTCGCCCGCCGGCTCGGCGCCGCGACGCTGCTGGCCAGCGTCAGCAGCGCGGACAAGGCCACCCTGGCGCGCGCCGCCGGCGCGGATGCCTGCATCGACTACCGGCGCGAGGACATCGTCGCGCGCGCCAGGCAACTCAGCGGCGGCCGCGGCGTGGACCGCGTGATCGAGGTCGACGCGGCCGCCAACGGCGCACGCGCGGCCGAACTGCTGGCGCCGCAGGGCGAGCTGGTCGTCTACGGCAGCGGGGCGGCGAATTTCTCGCTGCCCGTCTTCCCGATGCTGGCGAACAACCTGTCGCTGCACGCGTTCATCGTCTACCACCTGCCCGATGCCGCGCGCACGGCCTGCGAGGCGATGCTCGCGGCGGCGCTGGCCGATGGCACGCTGCAGCACCGCATCGCCGCGACGCTGCCGCTGGCGCGCATCGCCGAGGCGCACGAGCTGGTCGAATCCGGCGCCGTGGTGGGCAACGTGGTCGTCACCCTGGATTGACGACAGAGCCGCCGGCTTGCGCCGGCGGCGGCCGCTAGAAGCGCACCTTGGCGGCGCCCTTGAGCTGCAGGATCTCGCGCGCCTCGGCGGGCGTGGCCACCTCGAGGCCCAGGCCCTCGATGATGCGGCGCGCCTGCTCGACCTGCGCCGCGTTCGAGCGCGCCAGCGTGCCGCGCCCGAGCCACAGGCTGTCCTCGAGCCCGACGCGCACGTGGCCGCCCATGCTGGCGGCCATCGCCGCGATGCGCATCTGGTGCCGGCCGGCGCCCAGCACCGACCAGCGGTAGTCCTTGCCGAACAGCCGGTCCGCGGTGCGCTTCATGTGCATCACGTCCTCGGGATGGGTGCCGATGCCGCCCAGGATGCCGAATACCGTCTGCACGAAGAACGGCGCCTTCACCAGCCCGCGGTCGGCGAAGTGCGCCAGGTTGTACAGGTGGCCGGTGTCGTAGCACTCGAACTCGAAGCGCGTGTCGTTGCGCGCGCATTGCGCGAGCGCGTACTCGATGTCCTTGAAGCTGTTGCGGAACACCAGGTCGCGGCTGCCTTCCAGCGCCTCGCGCTCCCAGGCGTGCTTGAACTCCTTGAAGCGCTCGAGCATCGGGAACAGCGCGAAGTTCATCGAGCCGACGTTCAGCGAGGCGACCTCGGGCGCGAAGCGCATCGCGGGCTGGATGCGCTCCTCGATGCCCATGTAGGGCGAGCCGCCGCTGGTGAGGTTGAGCACGGCGTCGGTGCGCGCGCGGATCTGCGGCAGGAAGCGCGCAAAGGCCTCCGGGCTCTGGTCGGGCTTGCCCGTCTCGGGATCGCGCGCGTGCAGGTGGATGATCGCCGCGCCCGCCTCGGCCGCCCCGACCGAGGCGTCGATGATCTCCTGCGGCGTCACCGGCAGGTAGGGCGACATCGACGGCGTGTGGATCGCGCCGGTGACGGCGCAGGTGATGATGACCTTGCTCATCGCGAAGCGTTCCGGTGCGGCCGCTGCGTCAGGGCACCAGCACGGTCGCGCCCACGGTCTGGCGCGACTCCAGCATGCGGTGGGCCTGCGCCGCGTCCTCGAGCGCGAAGCTCTGCTTGGGCTCGCCGACGATGCGCCCGGCCAGCACGTGGTCGAACAGCTCGCGTGCCATGTCGAGCATGTGCGCGCGCGGCTGGATGTAATGCATCATCGCCGGCCGCGTCATCCACAGCGAGCCCTTGACGGCCAGCAGCTGCGAATCGACGACCACCGAGCCCGACGAGGTGCCGTTGCTGATCAGCTTGCCGCGCGGCTGCAGGCTGTCGAGCGAGGCCATCAGCGTGTCCTTGCCGACCGAGTCGAACACCACCGGCACGCCCTTGCCGCCGGTGAGCTCGCGCACCCGCTCGGCGATGTTCTCGCGCGAGGTGACGATGGTGTGCGTGCAGCCGTGGGCCTTGGCGATGGCGGCCTTCTCGTCGGTGCTGACGGTGCCGATCATCGTCACGCCGATGGCGCGCGCCCACTGGCAGGCGACCAGGCCCACGCCGCCGGCCGCGGCGTGGTACAGGATGGTCTCGCCGCCGTTCAGCGGGTAGACCTGGCGGAACAGATACTGCGCCGTCATGCCCTTCATCATCAGCGTGGCCGCGGTCCTGTCGTCGACGCCGTCGGGCAGCGGGATCAGCACCGCCGCCGGCATCAGCCGCGCCTGCGAGTACGCGCCCTGCGGCCCGATCAGGTAGCCGACGCGGTCGCCGACCTTCACGTCGGTGACGTCGGGGCCGACCGCCTCGACCACCCCGACCGCGTCGGAGCCCAGGCCGTTGGGAAGGTCCAGCGGATAGCGGCCGGTGCGGAAGTAGATGTCGATGAAGTTGACCGCGATGTAGGTGTGCCGCACACGGGCCTGGCCGGGGCCGGGATCGCCGACCTCGACGTTCTCCACCCGCAGCACCTCGGGACCGCCGATCTCGCTGAAGCGAACTGCCTTGACCATGGTTGTCCTCGTTCGTCCGCGGGCCTCAGGCCGCCTTGCGCAGGAAGCCCTGCTGGCCGCCGTTGCGGTTGGGCGCGAAGCCGTTGGCCGCCAGCGTCTCCTCGACGGTGTCGTAGAACACGCCGATGCGCAGCATCTCGCGCGCCTGCTTGGCCGTGGCGATCGGGCGGCCGAACTCCTTGGAGATGCGCACCAGCTGCTGGATCTGCTCGACGGTGCTGGCCTTCTTCGTGCGCGTCTGGTTCCAGAGGTTGTCCTCGATGCCGCAGCGCACGTGCAGGCCCATGGCCATGCCCATCATGTTGATGCCCAGCACGTTCAGCGACGAGGCTTCGACCGTCAGCACCGCGCCATCCGGCACGGCGCGCACGATGTTGGCCAGGTTGAACAGGTTGGGCGCGTCCATGCCGCCGCCGATGGCCACCCAGTTCAGCACCAGCGGGCCCTTGTAGATGCCGCGCCGCATCAGCCGCTCGACCGACTCGAAGCTGTTGATGTTGTAGCACTGGAACTCGCTCTGGATGCCCGCGGCGGTGAGGCGGCGGATGTGCTCCTCGGCCCAGCCCGGCTGCGCCGGCACGATCATTTCCTTGTAGGCCTGGCCGACCGCCGGATCGTCCCAGGAGGTGCCCTGGTAGTCGCGGATGTCGAACTGCTCGGGCACGTTCATCTGCGAGGTGTTGACCGTCACCGTCACCTGGTCGGGCTTCGGGCTCAGCTCGGCCAGCATGTGGCGCGTGTCGTCCGACAGCCACTTGGCCGCGGCGCCGTCGGTCTCGGGCGCGAAGCTGATCGAGCCGCCGACCTGGATGATCATCTCGGGGCAGGCCTTGCGCACGCCGGCGATCAGTTCGTTGAACTTCGACAGGCGCTTGCTGCCCTTGCCGTCGAGCTCACGCACATGCAGGTGCAATACGCGGGCGCCGGCTTCGAAGCAGTCGACCGCCTTCTGGATCTGCGCTTCCATCGTGACCGGGATGTCCTCGGGGAAGTCCGAGGGCACCCAGGCCGGTGCATAGGGGGCGGCCGTGATGATCAGCGGCTGCTGGTTTTCGGGGTACAGGTGGCCGTCGAGAAGGTTCATGGCGGTGATCCTCTTGGATGAATGGGGCGAGTCGGGGAATCAGAAGGTGGCGTCGCCGATGATTCCGGCGCGTTCCATCTTCCGGTGGCAGGGCGGGTAGTCCATCACCGCGTAGTGCTGGGTCGCGCGGTTGTCCCACATCGCCATCGAGTTCGGCGTCCAGCGCCAGCGCACCTGGTACTCGGGAATGAAGGCCTGGCTGATCAGGTAGCGCAGCAGGTCGGTGGCGCCGTGCGTGAAGTCCTGGCCGACGCGCACGTTGGCGGCGGTGTGGAAGTTGGTGAAGTGCGTGGTGAAGGCGTTGACGAAGAGGATCTTCTCGCCCGTCTCCGGATGCGTGCGCACCACCGGGTGCTCGGCGTCGGGGAACTGCGCCTTCAGCGCGAGGCGCTTCTCCACGGGCATGGCCGCACCGAAGCTGAACTCGATGGAGTGGCGCGCGCGCAGACCGGCGATCTGCTGCTTGACGGCCTCGGGCAGCCGCTCGTAGGCCAGCGCCATGTTCGCCCACATGGTGTCGCCGCCCACCGGCGGGCACTCGAGGCAGCGCAGCACGCAGCCCAGGGGCGGCTTCTCGCGCCAGGTGGCATCGGTGTGCCAGGAATTCTCGTAGCGGTCGTTGGGCGTCTCGGGGCTCTTGTAGATGCGCACCAGGCCCGGGTTGTCCGGGTCGCTGCCGGCCACCGGGTGGTCTTCCAGCTCGCCGAAGTGGCGCGCGAAGGCGACGTGCTCGGCGCGCGTGATGTCCTGGTCGCGGAAGAACAGCACCTTGTGCGCCAGCAGCAGCTGGCGGATCTCGGCGACCAGGCCGGCATCGCGCGAGGCGACGCCGAGGTTCACGTTGGACAGCTCGGCGCCGATCGCACAGGTCAGGCGCTCGACCTTGATGGCGCTGCGCACGACGGCGGGCGCTTGGGGGGTGGCAAGGCTCATGGGTCTCCTCAGCAGCCGCTGGATGCGGCTTTCGATGAGGAGAAGGTTAGGCAGGGGGGCGGTGTCGCGGCCCCCCATCGTGGAGGGGGGTCAGCCTTGCGCTTCGAGCAGCCCGAGCAGCCGCGCCCGCTGCACCACCTGCTTGCGCGTGCCGGCATCCAGCTTGGCGAACAGGTTCTTCATGTGCCACTTGATGGTCTCTTCGCCCACCTGCATGGCCAGGCCGATCTCCTTGTTGGAGAGGTTGCGCGCGGCCAGCTCGAGCACCTCGCGCTCCTTGGGCGTCAGCGCCATGCTGGGCGTCGAGCGCGCCTTGCTCGCCGCGGGCGCCGGCGCGCGCATCGGCGCGGAGAGCGGGCCGGGCGCCGGTGCAGCGGGTGCGCTGCCGAGCGCCTGGCGCGCCCAGTCGCCCAGCGCCGGGTGGGCATCGTCGAAGACGCGCGCGAGGCCATAGGTGGCGGCCAGTTCGGCGGCCTCGCGCAGCATGGTCAGCGACTTCTCGCCGCAGCGGTCGAGCACCCAGGCACGCAGGCCGCGCAGTTCGATGTGCAGCCGCCCCTGCTTGATGCCGCGTGCCGTCGCGTCGGCCTGCGCGAGGATCTCGGCGGCGTGGCGCCAGTCCTGCGCGGCGATCGCCGCATGGGCGCCGGCCAGGCCGCGCAGCAGCCGTGCGCTGCGCTGCCACAGCCGCGCGCCGGGGGCCTCGGCGCCGTGCGCCGCGATCAGCGCGTCGATCTGCGCGCACAGTTCGCGGCAGGTCTCGGGGCGGAAGCGGCGCGCGTGCAAGCGCACCTGGTCGGCCAGGCTGGCGATGCGCAGGCGCGGCAGCCGGCGCGCCACGCCGACGGCGTCGAGCCCGGCGAGCAGTTCCAGCGCGCGGTGCTCGGCGCCCTCGGCGGCGGCGATGCGCGCCAGCGTGCGAAAGCCCAGCAGCACCGCCTCAGGCAGCACGCCGCGCTCGAGCGCATCGAGCCGGTTGGCCAGCAGCGCCGCCGCCTCGGCCGGCTGGTTGCGCTCCCAGGTCGCGCTGGCCAGCGTGGCGGCGAGCATCGCGGTGAACGGGTCGCGGCGGCCCAGGTCGCCCTCGGCGCGCGCCAGCGTGGGCCGCAGCAGCTGTTCGGCGAGCAGCACCTGGCCTTCCCACAGGTACGACAGCCCGACGACGAACTCGCTCCAGCGCGCCACGTAGCCCGGCGCGGCCTCGCTGCGCGGCGCCTGCTGCAGGCGCAGCCGCGCCAGCGCGGGCTCGCCCTCGAGCAGGGTGCGGAAGGCCGAGCGGTTGGCATGCACCTGCAGCAGCAGCGGGTCGCGCAGCGGCGGGTCGCTGGCCCAGGGGTCGTGCAGCTCGGCGAAGCGGTCCGGGTCGTCGGCCCACAGCGCCGCGCCGCTGCGGATCAGCGCGCATTCGCAGCGCAGCGCCGCGTCGACGTCCGGCTGCGCGAGGATGCGGTCGACGTAGCGGCCGGCCTCCTCGTGGCGCTCCGACAGCGCGAGCGACCAGGCGGCTGCCAGCAGCAGGCGCGGGCGGCGGTCGAGCTCCTCGGCGGGCAGGCGCGCCAGCCATTCGAGCACCGCGCTCTGGCGGCCGCGCGCCATCAGCAGGTCGTACAGGCTGCGCTCGGCCAGGTCGTAGGCGAGCTCGTGCTGGCCGGCGGCCAGCGCGTGGCGCGCCGCGGCGTCGTTCAGCCCCAGCGCGGCCAGGCCCTCGGCGGCGCGCGCGTGCAGGGCGTGGCGCTCGGCCTCGGGCAGCGCGGCGAAGCGCTGGCGCAGCGCATCGCGCGCGATGGTGTGCAGGCGCAGCCACTCGCTCGCCTCGCCGGCCGCGAAGACCGGCGTGTCGCGCGCCAGGCGGGCGAGGCGCTCGGCGGCCTGCGCGTCGCCCGAGACCTGGCGGCACAGCTCGGGATGCAGGTGGTCGAGCTCGGCGATGCGGGTGAGGAATTCGGCGTCGGCCGAGTCCAGCCGATCCAGCAGCAGCGCGACGAGCTGGTCGCGCAAGGCGCCGCCGCGCGAGGCCAGCGTGGCGATCGCGCCGCGCGGGTCGGCGCCCGCGGCGATCACCGAGAGCGCCATCTGCAGGCCCAGCGGCCAGCCCTCGGTGAGCTCGTGCAGCCGCGCGGCGGCATCGCGGTCGACGCGTTCGCCGAAGCGCGAGCGCACCAGCTCGAGGGTCTCGTCGAGCCGGAAGGCGAGCTGCGCCGGGCCCAGCGCCACGCCGGTGCCGTAGGCCAGCAGGTCGTCGACGCCGAGCCGGCAGTCGGCGCGCGCGGCCACCACCACGCGCAGGTTGCTCGGCGCGTTGCGCAGCAGGTAGCCGAGCGCGTCGCGCGCGGGCTCGGGCAGGCGATCCGCTTCGTCGACGAACAGCACCACGTCGAGCGCGGTCTGCGCCAGCTCGGCGAGCCAGACCGTCACGCCTTCGAGGTCGGCCGGCGCGGTGGCGTCGAGCAGCGTGTGTCCGAAGGTCGGCCGGCCGGCGCCGACGCGCACCGCCAGCGCCAGGCCCTGCACCAGGCGCGGCACGTCGTCCTGCGCGCGCGCCGAGAGCCAGGCGACCACGCTGCCGCGCGCCAGGTACTCGCGCCGCCACTGCGCCAGCAGCGAGGTCTTGCCGAAGCCGGCCGGCGCCTGCACCAGCAGCAGCGGCGCGTCGCGCAGGGTCTCGTGATCGGATTGCAGGCGCGGCCGCGCGAGCTGGTGGCGCGGCACGCGCGGCGGCGTGACCTTGAGCAACAGCTCGTCGGCAGCGCCGGAGAGGGGGCGGGAGAGACTCGAAGCCACGGGCGAAGGGGTGCTGCGTCGATGGTAGCCGCCGAGGCACGCGCCGGGAGCCCGGGCTTGCCTGCCCCCCCGCGGCGGGGAGGGTGGTGGGGCGCGCGCGGCCTATGATGGGTCGAGACGGCTTTGCGAAAGCGCCCCATGTACCGACATCTGCTCGTTCCCGTCGATGACACCGACCTGGCGATCGAGGTCATCGGCAAGGCCGTGGCGCTGGCGCGCGCGCTGGGCGCACGCATCACGTTCTTTCATGCGCTGGCCGACGCGGCCGGTTCGCTGCGCGGCGAAGCCGAGGTGCTGCGCCTGGCCTCGCCCGAGGCCTACGACTACGCCGTGCTCGGCAAGGCGCGCGAGTTGCTGTCCAAGGCCGAGGCGGCGGCGCGCGCCCACGAAGTGCCCTGCGACTCGCAGCACGCCGTCGCCGACAAGCCGGCGCAGGCCATCATCGACGCGGCGCGCGCCAGCGGCTGCGACCTGATCTTCATGGCCTCGCACGGCCATCGTGGCCGCATCGGCATGGCTTTCGCGTCCGAGACGCTGGCGGTGCTGATGAACTCCGGGCTGCCGGTGCTGGTGTCGTCCACCGGCGAGCGGCCGCCGGCCGCGCGCGCCATCGCCATCATCCGCGACGAGCACCGCTCGCTGGCCGCCGTGATGCACGCCTGGATGCATGCGCTCTCGCTCGCCTCGGCCAGCGGCGCGGCGCCCGATGCCACGCTGATGCGCGCGATCGTGAGCTATCTGAAGAACTTTCCGGCGGCGCTGCACCACCCCAAGGAAGAGGAACACCTGTTCGCCCGCCTGCGCGAGCGCAGCGAGGCCTGCGCGGCCGAACTCGACGAACTGCACCGGCAGCACGAGCGCGATGCGCAGTGGATCGCCACGCTGGCGCAGCGCGTCGAGGAACTCGCCGCCGCGGACGCCGCGGCGCAGCCCGCGGTCACGCGCCAGCTGGAGCAGGACGTGCAGGCCTACGCCCGCTTCCTGTGGGATCACATGGGCCGCGAGGAAGGCGTGATCCTGCCGGCGGCGCAGGCGCACCTGAGCGCGGACGATTGGCAGGCCATCGACAGCGCCTTCGCCGAGAACCGCGACCCGGGCTTCGGCGACGCGGCGGACCACGAATACCGGCGCCTGTTCTCGCGCATCGTCAATCTCGCCGGCTAGGAGCCTGCGCCGAGGTAGTCGAGCGTGAAGGCGTGGTCGGCCTGCAGCGCGCGTTCGACCTGGCGCGCGAACAAGGGCGCGACCGTGGCGCGCAGCGCGGGCTTGCTGCAGGCGAGCTCGAAGTGCAGCGTCATGCGCGAGCGGCCGGGTTTCGGCTCGACGACCGAGCCCGTGCCTTTCGCTGCCACGTGCAGGCTCGGGGCACGGATCTCGAGCTCGATGGCGATCGTGCCCGGCGCCGTGCGTCGCCAGCGCGTGTGCTGGTGCAGGGCCTGCTCGCTTCCGGAGAAGACACGCGCCCAGGCGGGCAGCTCGTCCCGGGCCACGGGCGCCTGCCGCTCGAGCTCGACCTCGATGGCCTGGGCATCGGCGCTGAACTTCAGCAGCCGCAGCGCGCTCGAGCCGAGCGAGCGGTACTTGCGTTCGACATAGTCGCGCTGGCCGAGCGCCGTCCACAGGCGATCGAGCCCGACGGGAAAGTCCTGGCTCAGATCGAATCGCACGAGCGTCGCCAGCCCGGCTTCGCCCGCCCTCAGAACGGCAGGCCGACGTAGTTCTCGGCCAGCGAACGCTGCGCGGCTTCCGACGAGAACAGGTAGGCGAGGTCGGTGTCCTGCAGCTTCCTGTCGTACGCGATGCTGTCCGGGAAGGTGTGCAGCAGCATCGTCATCCACCACGAGAAGCGCTGCGCCTTCCACACGCGCGCGAGCGCCTTGGCCGAATAGTTCTCGAGGCCCGAGTCGTCGCCGCGCTGGTAGTGCGCCACCATCGCGTGGTAGAGGTAGTAGATGTCCGAGGCCGCGCTGTTCAGGCCGCGCGCGCCGGTGGGCGGCACGATGTGCGCCGCGTCGCCGGCGAGGAACAGGTTGCCCCAGCGCATCGGCTCGGCGACGAAGCTGCGCAGCGGCGCGATCGACTTCTCGATCGACGCGCCGGTGATCATGCGTGCGCCCACCTCGGCGGGCAGGCGCCGCTTCAGCTCGGCCCAGAAGGCTTCGTCCGACCAGTCCTCGACCTTGTCGGCGAGCGGCACCTGGATGTAGTAGCGCGAGAGCACCTGCGAGCGCAGCGAGCACAGCGCGAAGCCGCGCTCGTGGCGCGCATAGATCAGCTCGGGCGACACCGGCTTGGTGCGCGAGAGCACGCCCAGCCAGCCGAACGGATAGACCTTCTCGTACTCGCGCAGCACGTTCTTCGGAATGGCCTTGCGGCTGACGCCGTGGAAGCCGTCGGCGCCGATCACGTAGTCGCAGTCGATGCGCACGATCTCGTCGCCCTTGCGGTAGGTGACGTAGGGCGTCTTGCTCGTCAGCTCGTGCGGCTGCACGTCCTCGGCGTTGTGGATCACGATGCCGTTCATGCGGTCGCGCGCGTCGTAGAGGTCGCGCGTCAGCTCGGTCTGGCCGTACACCACCACCGAGGAGCCGCCGCTGTACTTGTGCAGGTCGACGCGGTCCATGCGGCCGTCGTGGGCGATGAAGAAGCCTTCGTGGATCTCGCCCTCGCGGTCCATGCGCTCGCCGCACTGCGCCTCGCGCATCAGCTCGGCAAAACCATGCTCGAGCACGCCGGCGCGGATGCGGCCGAGCACGTACTCGCGGCTCTGGCGCTCGAGCACCACGGTGGCTATGCCCTTCAGATGCAGCAGCTGCGACAGCATCAGCCCCGAGGGCCCGCCACCGATGATGCAAACGCTTGTCTTCATGCTTGTCTCCTGTGCCTGGAATGCGGACGTGACCGAGGACAAGAAGGTAGCCGACCGGGGCCGGCCGCGGAATGGCTGAATGCGCCCAATACTTGTACGATTCGAACATGCCCGCACGGCCCGAGACGGTTCGCAGCTACAGCCTCTACGGCGAGGCCGGGCACC
>WBZX01001728.1_pt1 | contig 15960 bp, 15 predicted proteins | sample 5204211 | NCBI WGS metagenome assembly WBZX01 (sample SAMN12344362, study PRJNA552823) | activated sludge metagenome | biome: Activated sludge suspended growth; feature: Nitrification reactor; material: Wastewater; isolation source: activated sludge from nitrification reactor of wastewater...
GCACGATGGATTCACAAGCGCCGATGCACCCCCGGGCGCGGCCGGCCACGGCTGCGGTCGCGTGCGCCAGGGCCTTCAAGGCATCGGCCGCGCCGAGCAGTCCGCGTGCAGCGACCGTCAGGGCGGCAGCGCCCGCACGGCGTGCCCAGCCCTGCCTTGCGGCGCGGGCGCGCGGCTGCCAGGCCCAGGCGACGCCGCCGTCGGCGTGCCATGCGCCCACGGCGAGACGGTCGCCGCGGGCCACGGCCATGCGCTCGCCCGGCGCCAGCACGTGGTCGGCCGGATCGCCGTCGCGGGTCACCCACAGCGGCTGGTCCACGGCCTGCAGCCAGGCCGGGCCGGCAGCCCGAAAATGTTGCATCTTGTGCATGGATACATGGCTCACGAGAGGCTCCTTCTCATTGCTTTCCGTGAGTGGCATCATCGGCACAAACGGGCACCCGGTCGAATGAAGTCTGGCCCCATGATTAATACTCATTGGTAATGAATAGATCCCCTCATCGACCACTCGCCGTGGGCCCGCTGCGGGCCTTCGAGGCCGTGGCGCGGCGGCTGAGCTTTTCCGCCGCCGCCGACGAGCTGTACCTGACGCAGCCCGCGATCAGCCGCCAGATCAAGGCCCTGGAAGACGAGCTCGGCGCGCCGTTGTTCGTCCGCGGCACGCGCAAAGTGGAGCTCACCGGGGCCGGCGTGCAGCTGCTGCGCAGCGTGCTGCCCTTCCTGCAGCGGCTGGACACGTCGGTGCGCCAGATCCGCAGCGCCCGTGGCCGGCGCCATGTCAGCGTGTCCACCTTCGCATCGTTCGCGTCGCTGTGGCTGCTGCCGCGGCTGCCGGCGTTCGAGCGCGACCATCCCGACATCGACATCCGCATTTCCGCCAGCGACACCATGGTCGACCTGGACGACCCCGACGTCGACCTGGTGCTGCGCTACTGCCACCCCGACGCCACGCCGGCCGGTGCCGAGTGCCTGCTCGACGAGCTGATCACGCCGACCGTCAGCCGCGCCCTGGCCGACCAGGCCGAGCGCGGCCATGCGCCGCCCCTGGCGCAGCCGTCCGACCTGGCGCGCCACACGCTGCTGGAAGAAGACGACCACCGCCCGAGCGCGGACTTCCTCACCTGGCGCGCCTGGATGCAGCAGTACGGCGTGCCGGGCCTGGAGCCGGCGCGCTGGCTGTACCTCAACTTCACCTACCAGCAGGTGCAGGCCGCACTGGCCGGCGGCGGCGTGGCCCTGGGCCGCGTGCCGATGATCATCGACAGCCTGCGCCGCGGCGAGCTGGTGGAGCCGTTCGGCCCCGGCTACCGCCTGCAGTCGCCGTTCGCCTACTGGCTGATCGATCTGGCCACGCCCCGCGGCGCTCGCCCGGAAGTGAGCGCATTCGCCGGCTGGCTGCGTGAGCAGGCCGCATCGACGCGCGAACAAATGGCCACGGCCGTCAACGTGGTCATGCCCTGAACCATTGCTGCACATGACAATCCCACCGACTCACCGAGAACCCGGGCTGCGCAGCCTCGCGCGACGGCCCTGACCCGATGCCCCTGAGCTCCCCGATCCGCGCGGCCCTGGCTGCCCACCTGCTTTCCGCCTTCGTCCTTGGCAGTCTCTGCGCAGCGCCAGCGCCGACGTTGGCCCAGACTGCCGGCCGCAATGGGGCCTCGGCGCCCTCTGACCTCGTGCTCGACGCGCGCGACGCCCTGAGGCGGCGCGACGGCCCCCGCCTGATCGCGCTGCGCGATCAAGCCGCGTCGCAGCGCCACCTGCTCGCGTCCTGGGTCGACTACTGGGAGATCGGCAACCGCCTGGCCCAGGCGCAGCAAGCCGATCTCGACGCGTTCTACGCCCGCTGGCCCGGCACCTACGTCGAGGACCGGCTGCGCAACGACTGGCTGCTCGAACTGGGCCGGCGCCGCGACTGGGCCAATTTCGCAGCCGAGTTCCCGCGCTTTCGCATGAACGACGACCGGGAAGTCACCTGCTACGCGCTGCTGGTCGAGCACCTGAATGCGCAGCAGGCCTCGCGCGCCCTGCCCGCGGACTTCAGGGCCCGTGCCGTCGACGCCTGGAGCGCGCAGCGCGATCTCGACGACGGCTGCAACCTGATGGCCACCGCCCTGGCCGAGGCGCGCGTCATCACCGCGGCCGACGCCTGGCGCCGCGCCCGCCTCGCGGCCGAAGCGAACCGCCCGCGCGTGGTGCGTGCCGCCGCGGCGCTCGCGGCACCGGCGCTTCAGGCGGCCGTGGCCCAGGCGATCGACAAGCCGGCGCTGTACCTGAATGCCGGCGCGACCGTGGCCAACCGAGCCCAGGCCGAGGTCACCACGCTGGCCCTGGTGCGCATGGCGGCCAGCGAGCCCGACGTGGCCGCGGCTCAGCTGGCCGAGCGCTGGCAGCAGCGCCTGCCGCGCGACCTGGCGGCCTGGGCCTGGGCCCAGGCCGGCCGGTCCGCCGCGCTCAAGCTGTCGGCCGACGCTGCCACCTACTACCGCGAGGCCTGGGCGCAGGCGGCCCAGGCCGGCGATGCGCCGACCTGGAGCGACGAGACCCTGGCCTGGGCGGTGCGCTCTGCGCTGCGCGGGCCGTCCGGTACCGAGCGGGCACTGGCCGTGCAACGCGCCATCGACCACATGAGCGACGCCGACCAGCGCGACCCGGCGTGGCGCTACTGGCGCGCCAGGGCGCAGCGCGAGTCGGCTGCAGCCGGCGCCGCGGGCGAGCGCCAGCGCTCGCAGGCCCAGGCGTCCCTGGGGCAGCTCGGCAGCGAGCTGCACTTCTACGGCAAGCTCGCGTCCGAGGACCTGGGCCGGCCGTTCGCCGTGCCGCCACGCCCGCAACCGCTGACCGACACCGAGCGCGAGGCTGCCGCCAGCCACCCCGGTCTGACACGCGCTCTGCAGCTCATCGCGCTCGGCCTTCGAAGCGAGGGCGTGCGTGAGTGGAACTTCTCGCTGCGTGGCATGGGCGACCGCGCCCTGCTGGCGGCGGCCGAGCGCGCCTGCACCCGGGAGGTGTGGGACCGCTGCATCAACACCAGCGACCGCACGCGCCAGGAGATCGACCTGGAGCAGCGCTTCCCGATGCCGTTCCGGGCCGACGTCGTGACCGCGTCGCGCGAGATCGGGCTCGACCCGGCCTACGTGTACGGCCTGATCCGCCAGGAGTCGCGCTTCATCCTCGACGCCCGGTCTAGCGTCGGTGCGTCGGGGCTGATGCAGCTGATGCCGTCCACCGCGCGCTGGACCGCGCGCAAGATCGGCCTGCCCTTCAGCGCCGAACAGGTCACCGATCGCGCAGTCAACCTCAAGCTCGGCACCTCCTACCTCAAGCTGGTGCTCGACGACTTCGACGGCTCGCAGGCCATGGCCGCGGCCGCCTACAACGCCGGCCCGAGCCGGCCCCGGCGCTGGCGCGAGGGTGCCACGGTGGAAGCGGCGATCTGGGCCGAGAACATCCCGTTCAACGAGACGCGCGACTACGTCAAGAAGGTGCTGTCCAACGCCACCGTGTACTCTGCGATGCTGGCCGGCCAGCGCCAGAGCGCGCCCGCGGCACCCGCAGCCCAGCCGGCCGGCCCCGCGGCGGCGTCCGTGCCGCCCGCCGGCGTGCCGGTTTCTTCAGCGTCGGCGGCTCCCGCCGCTGCGGCCACAGCGCCTTCGGCCGCGACCGCGGCCACAGCGCCTGCGGCCGCCACCGCGACCGCAGGCGCCTCGACCCCGGCGCCGCCGGCCGTCGCGCCGGCACCGCCACCTCCACCCCCTGCGCCGCTGCTGCTGCCGTCGCTCAGACAACGCCTGGGCGGCACCATCGGCCCGCGCGACAACAGCGCTGCCCCGCCCGACAAGGACCTGCCATGACCCTTCCGCCCGCGCGCATCGCCGTCCTCGGCGGCACCGGCTTCGTCGGTCGTTCGCTGTGCGAACACCTGGTCCGTGAAGCCGGAGCACGCGTGCAGATCGTCGTGCCCACGCGCCGCGCCGCGCATGCCAACGCGGTGCGTCCGTTGCCGGGGCTCGAGGTCGTGGTGGCCGACCTGCACGACGACCGCGCGCTGCTGCGGCTGCTGTCCGGCTGCGACGCCGTGGTCAACCTTGTGGCGATCCTGCACGGCACCCAGGCCGAGTTCGAGCGCGTCCACGTGGCGTTGCCCCAGCGGCTGGCCCGCACCTGCTCGGCGCTCGGGCTGCGCCGCGTGGTGCACGTCAGTGCGCTGGGCGTGGGCGCGCCACCCGAGCCGTCGCGCTACCTGCGAACCAAGGCTGCCGGCGAGGCAGCGCTGAAAGCGGCCCAGGGCCTTGACCTGACCCTGCTGCGGCCGTCGGTGATCTTCGGCGCCCAGGACCGCTTTCTCAACCTGTTCGCCGATCTGCAGGCGCTGGCCCCCGTGGTGCCGCTGGCCGGCGCCGGCGCCCGGTTCCAGCCGGTGTGGGTGGACGACGTGGCGCGGGCGATCGTGCAGTGCCTGGCACGCCCCGACACCATCGGCCGCACTTACGAGTGCGCGGGTCCGCAGGTGCTGACGCTGGCCGATCTGGTGCGCGCGGCCGGGCGCTGGTCCGGCCATCCCCGGCCGGTGCTGCCGCTGCCCGGCGCGCTGGCCCGGCTTCAGGCTTTCGCGATGGAATGCCTGCCCGGCGTGCCGCTGATGTCGCGCGACAACCTCGACTCGATGCGCGTGCCCAACGTGGCCACCGGGCAACTGCCCGGCCTGGCCGACCTGGGCATTGCCGCGACCGCGCTGGAAGCCGTCGCTCCGGGCTACCTGGGGCAGTCCGACGGCCGCGCCCGGCTGGAACCGTTGCGCGCACGCGCCGGACGCGACCCGGCCTGACCCCCCCGAATGAGTGGCGCCCCCCGCACGCGGGGCAGGCAGCGCGCACCCCAGCCGATAGATTGCGTCCCAAGGGCAGCGTCGCGCCGCCCACCACAGATCCAGAAGATCTCAAGGGAAGCAAAAATGAAGAAGCTGGTCGCCACGGTCCTGTTGGTCGTCGCATCCTCCGCCAATGCGGGCATCGCGTTCCTGGACGGCGTGCTCCAGACCGGCAACGGCTCGATCGCCAGCGCCTACGACTTCGGCACGCTCGACGATGCCGCCTCCACGCTGGCCGTCACCACGTTCGGGACCGCAGGCTCCACCTTCGAGGAGTACGCCAACTTCTCGATCGCCACACCGTCGGATCTGTCGGGTGCCGCCAACACCTACGCCCTCACGTTCATGGGCATCAACGTGCTGGACATCCACGACCTGGTGGTCGAGGTGTGGAACAGCTCGCATCCCGGCGGCAGCACCCTGCTCGGCTCGTTCTCGGGCAACAACCTCACCGCGTCGCTGGGTACGTTCTCGGCCGGCCAGTACCACCTGGACATCAGCGGCACCTTCGGCCGCAGCGCGCTGGGCGGGCAGTACTCTGTTTCGCTGGCTGCCGTGCCGGCCGTGCCCGAGCCCGGCACCTACGCGATGATGCTCGCCGGCCTGGGCGTGCTGGGCTTCATGGCCCGCCGCCGTCGCCAGCAGGCCTGAGCGGCCCGCGTCAAGCCAAGGCGGCCTGCGGGCCGCCTTTTTCATGGGGCGAGCGGGGCCGACGCGACCGCGCTTCTACACTGCGCCGCATGAAGGTCTACCAGGTCGGCGGCGCCGTTCGGGACCGCCTGCTGGGCGCCACGCCCGGCGACCGCGACTGGGTCGTGGTGGGCGCCAGCGTCGAGCAGATGCTGGCGCAGGGCTACACGCCGGTCGGGCGCGACTTCCCGGTGTTCCTGCACCCGGCCACGCGCGAGGAACACGCATTGGCGCGCACCGAGCGCAAGTCCGCGCCGGGCTATCGCGGCTTCACCGTGCATGCCGACCCGTCGGTGACGCTCGAAGACGACCTGCGCCGGCGCGACCTGACGGTGAACGCCATTGCCGAGGACGAGCACGGCACGCTGGTGGACCCCTTCGGCGGCGTGGCCGACCTGCGCGACCGCGTGCTGCGCCACGTGTCCGACGCCTTCGCCGAGGACCCCGTGCGCATCCTGCGCCTGGCGCGCTTCGCGGCCCGCTGGCCGGACTTCCGCATCGCCGACGCCACGCGGGCGCTGTGCCGCGACATGGTGGCCGCGGGCGAGGTGGACGCGCTGGTGCACGAGCGCGTGTGGCAGGAGCTGTCGCGCGGCCTGATGGAAGGTCGCCCCAGCCGCATGCTGGCCGTGCTGCGCGACTGCGGCGCGCTGGCGCGCCTGCTGCCCGAGGTGGACGCGCTGTACGGCGTGCCGCAGCCGGCCGAGCACCACCCCGAGGTGGACACCGGCGTGCACCTTGAACTGGTGCTGGACATGGCCGCACGCCTGCAGGCGCCGCTGCCGGTGCGCTATGCGGCGCTGGTGCACGACCTGGGCAAGGGCCGCACACCGCGCGACGAATGGCCGCGCCACGTCGCGCACGAGGCGCGCAGCGTGAAGCTGGCGCAGGCGGTGTCACAGCGCTGGCGCGTGCCCACCGACTGCCGTGACCTGGGCGAGATCGTCGCGCGCGAGCACGGCAACATCCACCGCAGCGCCGGCTTCGGCGCGGCGGCGGTGATGCGCCTGCTCGAGCGCTGCGACGCACTGCGCCGGCCCGAGCGGTTCGGCCAGGCGCTGCTGGCCTGCGAGTGCGATGCCCGCGGCCGTACCGGCCTGGACGAGCAGCCCTACGCGCCGCGGGCGCGGCTGGGCAGCGCGCTGGCGGCCGTGCTGGCGGTGGACGCACAGGCCGCCGCGGCACAGGCCGCTGCCGCCGGCGCCCAGGGCCCGGCGCTGGGCACCGCGGTGCGCGACGCGCGCCTGGCCGCGCTGGAGCGGCATCTGGCGGCGGCCGGGCCCGCAGGCTGACACGGCACGGCGCGCCCGTCCTGCCTCGGACACGAGCAACGCACCGAACCCGTCGACTTGGCGGCGCCGGAAGCCTTGTGCCACGATCCGCGTATGCAGTACGCAGTACGCGCCCCGCAGGACCCCCTCCGATGAAGCTCGCCGACGGCATCCGCAAGCATGGCTTTCGCAAGTGGTACGAGCGCGAGCTGCTGCAAAGCCACGTGCACCTGCTGCTGACCTTCCTGTGCATGATCGGCGTGTTCGCCGCGGTGGAAGCCATCCGCGACAGCACCGATCGGGCCGACAAGCTGTTCGACCTGGCCGCGATCGTGGTGTGCGCCCTCGTCGGCGTGTGGGCGCTGCGGCGCTACCTGTACTTCCTGAACCACGCCGAGTCCTCGGCCAACCAGGCCGACTGCCCGCAGTGCGAAACCTACGGCCGCTTCAAGCTCGAGGCCGAGGACACCCACGAAGGATCGATGCGCGTGTGCTGCATCAAGTGCAGCCATCAGTGGACGATCTTCGACTGAGGCCCCGGCCCGGGCTCAGATCAGCGCGCCCACGCCCATCGCGATCACGCTCAGCAGCACGCTGCTGGCCAGGGGCACGAACACCTCGCGCCCGCGCCACCGGAAGCTGAAGTCGCCCGGCAGCCGCCCCAGGCCGATGTGGCGCAGCCAGCCGGCCAGGCCGTTGAACAGCACGAAGGCGAGCAGGAAGACGATGAGCCAGCGCATGCCCGATCATCGCCTGCGGCGCGCGGGGGTCACAGGCGGTGGCTGCGGTCGCCCTGCGCGAAGCCCATGGCGTCGAAGGGCGCCACGCCGCGCACCAGGCCCAGCACCTTGAACAGCTCGCCCATCTCGTGCTCGGCCACCAGCTTCTGTGCCGCGCCCAGCGCGGCCCAGTCGCCACGCTGCTGCGCCGCGAGCAGGGCGTCGGCCAGACCGCAGTTCAGCAGGAACCGCGCCTGCGTGGTGTAGCCCAGCACGTCGAAGCCGGCGTCCTGCGCCGCCAGCGCGATGCCGCTGAAGTCCACGTGCGCGGTGATGTCCTTGGCCCCCACGTCGGACAGCGGGTCGGCGTCGGCACGGTGGGCGCGATGGCACATCAGCGTGCCCTCGCGCCGCGCCGGCAGGTAGTACTCCGCGTCGGGGAAGCCGTAGTCGATGAAGAACGCCGCGCCCCGGTGCAGCCGCTCGGCCAGGCTGCGCACGAAGGCCTGCGCCTGCGGATGGATCTCGGTGGTGGTGCCGGGCACGAAGGGCGCGTCCACCGGCGGGCGCAGCGCCGTGGGCCGGTCGGCGAACACGAAGCGGCCGCCCTGCCAGGCCACGCCGCGCTCGAACCACTGCGCGCCGTCGAAGTGCAGCAGCTGCACCGGCATCGCATCGAGCACCTCGTTGCCCACCACCACGCCGGTCATGTCGTCGGGCCAGGCGTCGAGCCAGCGCACGCGGTCGCCGAAGGGCGCCAGGCGCTCGCGCTGGCGCAGCCGCAGCGTGCCCGACAGGTCCACGATGGAGTAGCGCCGCACCGCGTCGCCGAGCGCCTGCAGCAGCTGCGCCGCCAGCGCGCCGCTGCCGGCGCCGAACTCCCACACCTCGTCGGTGCCCGTCGCGTCCAGCGCCTGCGCCACCTGTCGCGCCAGCGTGGCGCCGAACATCGGGCTCATCTCGGGCGCGGTGGTGAAGTCGCTGCCGTCGCCGGTCGCAGCCCCCAGCACCGGCGTGCCGCGGGCGTAGTAGCCCAGCCCGGGCGCGTACAGCGCGAAAGCCATGAAGCGGTCGAACGGCAGCCAGCCGGCGCCGGCGGCGTCCGGCCCACGGGACGCGGGCCCGCCATGGCCCTCGAGGGCCCGCCGGATCACCCCGGCCAATACACTGTCACCCTCGTCTGGCGCCTGCATGCGCCGATTGTAGGAATGACCCCGCACGCCCCTGCCCCCACCCTGCGACCGACGGTGCTCGTGACCGGCGCGGCGCGGCGCATCGGCCGCGCCATCGCGCTGGACCTGGCGCGCGCGGGCTTCGACCTGGCGCTGCACTACCGCCGCTCCGAGGGCCAGGCGCAGGCGCTGGCCACCGAGCTGCGCGCACTCGGCGCGCGTGCCGAATGCTTCGCCGCCGACCTGGCCGACGAGGCCGCCTGCCGCGCCCTGGTGCCGGCGGTGGCGCGGCGCATGCAGCGCATCGACGCGGTGGTGAACAACGCGTCGCACTTCGCCTACGACGATGCGCGCGGCTTCACGATGGCCGCGATGGACGCGCACTGGCGCGCCAACACCGCGCCGGCCGTGCTGCTGGCCGGCGCGCTGGCAGCCCACCTGGAAGGCTGCTCCGAGGTCGGCTGCGTGGTGAACCTGTCGGACCAGAAGCTCTGGAACCCGAACCCCGACTACTTCTCGTACACGCTGTCCAAGGCGGCGCTGGACGCGGCCACCACGATGCTGGCGATGGCGCTGGCGCCGCGCGTTCGCGTGGCCGGCGTGGCCCCGGGCGTGACGCTGGTGTCCGGCGAGGCGATGGACGACGCCGGCTTCGCCGCCGCCCACCGCATGACGCCGCTGGGCCGGTCGTCCACCCCCGAGGACGTGGCGCGCGCCGTGCGCTACGTGATCGAGTCTCCCGCCGTCACCGGCACCACGCTGCTGGTGGACGGTGGCCAGCACCTCGCGCGCCAGTCGCGCGACGTGGCCTTCCTCACCCCCAAGGTCTAGCCATGCATTCCCTCCTCGTCCACCCCGCGCTGATGAGCTGCCGGCGCCTGTTCCTGCGCGACTACGAGGTGTGGATCAACATCGGCGTGCACGACTTCGAGAAGAAGGGCGAGCAGCGCGTGCTGATCAACGTGGACCTGTTCGTGCCGCTGGCGCTGTCCACGCCGCAGGCCGACAAGCTGGCCGAAGTGCTGGACTACGACTTCATCCGCCGCTCGATCGCCGAGCGCGTGTCGCGCGGCCACGTCCACCTGCAGGAGACGCTGGTGGACGACGTGCTGCGCCTGATGCTGGCCCACCCGCAGGTGCGCGCGGCGCGCGTGTCCACCGAGAAGCCCGACGTGTACCCGGACTGCGACGCGGTGGGCGTGGAAGTGTTCGGCATCAAGGACGGCGCATGAACGCGATGAACGACGCGGCCGCCGTCAGCGCTGCCAGTGCCGCCGAGCGCAAGGCGGCCTTCGAGGCCAACAAGCTGTCCAAGCGGCTGCACCGCGAGGTGGGCCGGGCGATCGCCGACTTCAACATGATCGAGGACGGCGACAAGGTGATGGTGTGCGTGTCCGGGGGCAAGGACAGCTATGCGCTGCTGGACATCCTGCGCGGCATGCAGCAGCGCGCGCCGATCCGGTTCGAGCTGGTGGCCGTGAACCTGGACCAGAAGCAGCCCGGCTTCCCGGCCCATGTGCTGCCCGAGTACCTGTCCGGCCTGGGTGTGCCCTTCCACATCGAGAACCAGGACACCTACTCCATCGTCAAGCGCCTGATCCCCGAGGGCCAGACGATGTGCAGCCTGTGTTCGCGCCTGCGCCGCGGCATCCTGTACCGCGTGGCGTCGGAGCTGGGCGCCACCAAGATCGCGCTCGGCCACCACCGCGACGACATCGTCGTGACGATGCTGATGAACATGTTCTTCGGCGGACGCCTGAAGGGCATGCCGCCCAAGCTGGTCAGCGACGACGGGCGCCACGTGGTGATCCGCCCGCTGGCCTACGTGGCCGAGGCCGACCTGCAGCGCTGGGCCGACGTGCAGCGGTTTCCGATCATCCCGTGCACGCTGTGCGGCAGCCAGGAGAACCTGCAGCGCGCCCAGACCAAGGCAATGATCCACGAGTGGGAGCGCCGCACCCCCGGCCGCATCGACAACATGCTGCGCGCGATGGCGCACGTGGTGCCGTCGCACCTGCTGGACCGGAACCTGCACCCCTTCGCCACGCTCCAACCCAGTGGGGTGCCCGACCCGATGGGCGACAAGGCCTTCGACGAGGACGACGCCGACGATTGCGGCACCCCGGCCCAGGCGGTGGTCGCCTTTGCGCCGCGGCAGGCTGCCGCGGCCGACGACGCCACCGCGCCGGGCCTGCCGACAACGAACCGGGAGACGCCATGACCTTCGCCTCGACCTTGCGCCTGGGTGCCGTGCTGCTGGCCGGCGCCGTGCTGGCCGGCTGCGCCGCGCTCAACACCGTGACCAGCGAGGTGACCACCTTCAGCGACTGGCCGGCCGACCGCAAGCCCGGCCGCTACGCGTTCGAGCGGCTGCCGTCGCAGAAGGCCAACGCCGAGCGCCAGGCCGCGCTGGAAGGCGCCGCCGCGCGCGCCCTGGAAAAGGCCGGCTTCACGCCCGCACCCGACGCCGCCCAGGCCGACGTGATCGTGCAGATCGGCGCTCGCCTGACGCGCATCGAGGTGTCACCCTGGGACGACCCGCTGTGGTGGCGCTGGGGCACGGGCTACTGGCGCGCACCCGCCTGGCGCTCGTCGCGGTCGGCGTTCTACGCCGGCCTGCATGCCGACTGGTCCACACGCTTCGAGCGCAACGTGGCCGTGCTGCTGCGCGACCGCGCCAGCGGCACGCCGCTGTACGAGGCCCATGCGCAGACGTCCGGCGGCACGTCCGGCGACGCTGCCCTGCTGGGCGCGATGTTCGAGGCCGCGCTCACCGGCTTCCCGGCCAACGGGGCAAGGAACCCGCGCTCGGTGCAGGTGCAGTTGCCCTGAGGCCCGCGGCGGGTGTGACCTGCCCGGTACGAGTCCGCCCCGACTAGCGAGAAGCCACCCCTGCGGGCGAGCCGGCAAGCAACCTCAGGTCGTCCTCCCAGCCCTTGAGCTTGCTGCGCGCGTACTGGCGCTGCGCCGGGGTGGTCAGGTTGTGCATCGCGGCGGCCAGCGCGCAGTTCTCCTGGACCAGGCGCTCCTGGTAGGCGCGGTACTCCAGCCGCGGGGAGCGCAGCGCGCGTTCGGCCATGGCGAACACCGCGGCCTGGGCCAGCGCCGGGTCGCCGCCGGCGCTGGCGGCCAGAGTGCGCAGCATGTCGGCGTTGCGCCGGTCGCGCTCGGCCAGCCAGGCGTCGGCGTCGAACGGTGACGCCGCCAGCAGCTGAGCCAGCCGTGCGCGCTGCGCGTCGTCGAGCCGGCCGTACAGGTTTTCGTAGCGTTCCAGCGTGCGCTTGAAGGACGCGCGGGCGCGCTCGTCGCGGCTGGCCTGGGCAAAGTCGTCGCGCAATTCGGCGCCGTCCTTGGCCAGCTTGCGCTCCATGTGGCGCAACTGCTCCGGCCGCAGCGTCACCATGAGCCGGCCCAGGGGCGCGGCCGCGCGCTCCAGCGCGGCGTCCACGCGGCGCAGGGCCAGGTCGCGCCAGGCGCACATGCCCTGGGGGGTGATCGGCTCCATCACTTCGCGCTGCGCACGCGCCAGCAGCGCGGCGTAGTCGGGCAATTGCTGGCGGCGGTGCCAGTCGAACCACTGGTCGAGGTCGTCGCGCAGGCGCTGCGACTGCGCGTCGTCCAGGTCCAGGTAGCCGTCGACCCACCAGTAGGCCAGCGTGGGCGCCTGCCCGTAGCCCAGCCGCACCAGGCTGCCGCAGCCCGACAGCAGCAGCGCGGCCAGCGCCACGCCGATAATCGCCAGCAGCCTGGGCCGCCATCGGCCGTCGACACGGGACCTCATGAACGACAAGACTTCCCCACTTTCGGTGCTGATCATGGCCGCCGGCAAGGGCACGCGGATGAAGTCCGCGCGCCCGAAGGTGCTGCACCTGCTGGCCGGCCGCAGCCTGCTGCAGCATGTGCTGAACGCGGCGGCCGGCCTGGGCGCCGACCGCACGCTGGTGATCGTAGGGCATGGCGCCGACGCGGTGCGTGACAGCACCGCCAGCCAGCCCGGCGTGCAGTGCGTGCTGCAGCAGCCGCAGCTCGGCACGGGCCATGCGGTGCTGCAGGCGGTGCCGCACCTGCCCGACACGGGAACCACCCTGGTGCTCAACGGCGACGTGCCGCTGATCGACCCGGACACGGTGGCCGCGCTGGTCGCCGCCTGCGGCGGCGCCCGGCTGGCGCTGCTGACGGTGGAACTGGCCGACCCCACCGGCTACGGCCGCATCGTGCGTGACGGCCAGGGGCGTGTGCAGGCGATCGTGGAGCACAAGGACGCCACGCCCGCGCAGCGCGAGATCCGCGAGATCTACTCCGGCATCCTGGCCGCGCCCACCGCCTGGCTCAAGCGCGCGGTGACCGCGCTGCGCAACGACAACGCGCAGAAGGAGTACTACCTGACCGACATCGTGGCCGCCGCGGTGGCCGAGGGCCTGCCGGTGCAGGCCACGCTGGCGCGCGACGAGACCGAGGTGCTGGGCGTGAACAGCCCGGCGCAGCTGGCCGACCTGGAGCGCCGCTTCCAGCGCCGCCAGGCCGACGCGCTGATGGAAGCCGGCGTGCGCCTGGCCGACCCGGCGCGGCTGGACGTGCGCGGCCGCCTGAAGTGCGGCACCGACGTGGCCATCGACGTGGGCTGCGTGTTCGAGGGTGACGTGGCGCTGGGCGACGACGTGAGCATCGGCGCGCACTGCGTGGTGCGCAATGCGCGCATCGACGACGGCGCGGTGATCCATCCCTTCACCCACATCGACGGCGCTCACGTGGGCCCGGGCGCGCTGATCGGCCCCTACGCGCGCCTGCGCCCCGGCGCCGACCTGGGGCGCGAGGTGCACATCGGCAACTTCGTCGAGGTGAAGAACAGCACGCTGGCCGCGGGCGCCAAGGCCAACCACCTGGCCTACCTGGGCGACAGCACCGTGGGCGAGCGGGTGAACTACGGCGCCGGCAGCATCACCGCCAACTACGACGGCGCCAACAAGCTGCGCACCGTGATCGGCGCCGACGCGCACATCGGCAGCAACTGCGTGCTGATCGCCCCGGTGACCGTGGGCGAAGGCGCCACCATTGGCGGCGGATCGACCCTCACCAGGGACGCGCCGGCGGGCCAGCTCACGGTGGCGCGGGCGCGCCAGGTGTCCGTCGACGGCTGGAAACGGCCGAAGAAGGGTTCGCCACGGTAGCCGCCACGGCGCGCGGCGCTCAGTCCGCCGCCAGCCGCAGGCCGTCGGGCCGGCGCCTTTCCACGGCCCACTTCAGCAGGGCGGCGCCACGGTAGACGGCATGCGCGAACTTGCCGTAGGGCAGCGTGGCAAAGAGCGCCATCACCGCGCCGAGGTGGGCGCACAGCAGCAGCGGCACCGCCGCGCTGCCGCGGGCCACGGCCAGCGCCAGGCCGGTGGCCGCGGTGACGGCCAGCAAGGCGATGAAGCCCAGGTCTATCGGGCGCTGCTCGTCGAGCCGGTGCTGCGGATGGCGCCTCCGATGCAGCACGAACAGCCCAACGCAGCCGGCCAGCAGCATCAGCCCGCCCACGGTGCCCAGCAGCTTGGGCAGCGTCGTGAAGCCATAGGGCGCCGGCCGGTCCAGCGCGTAGTGGTACAGCGTGGCCACCGCGGTGGCCGCGAAACACAGCGCGAAGCCGTAGAACACCAGGTGGTGCGCGCGCCGGCGCCGGTGGGTGAAGCGGTCGTCCTCGTCGTGGCAGCCTTCGCCGTGCCCGCCGTCGAGGTACTTCAGGCGCAGCGCGGCGCCGGCCGCCTCGGCCATGGCGGGCAGGCCCGCCGCGCCCGGCGGGGCCGCGCGCCAGAAGCGCGTCACGCCCACGGCCAGCGCCAGCGCCGCAAACAGGAACACGGGCCCGAACAGCGCCACCATCAGGCCGTGCGGGAACACGGCATAGAAGCCCTGCGCGCCCGGCGCGGACACCAGCGCCGCGGGCGAGCCGCCCAGCACCACGGCAAGCACCAGGAACAGCGCCAGACCCGACGCCAGCGCCAGCGCCAGCACCAGGGCGTTGCGCTGGTACAGGCGGCCGAAGCCCGCGGGCCAGGCGTAGTGCGCATAGGTGCGCCCGCGCACCCGCGCCATCGCCTGCGGCAGGTTCACCGCGAACTCGTGGGGTGGCGCGTACTGGCAGGCGTGCAGGCAGGCGCCACAGTGGTGACACAGGTTGGCCAGGTAGTGCACGTCGGCCTCGGCGAACACCAGCCGGCGCGTCATCGCCGGGAACACGGCGCAGTAGCCCTCGCAGTAGCGGCAGGCATTGCAGATCTGGAGCTGGCGCGCCACTTCCGACTCGGCGGCGCCGCAAGGAGCACCCGTGCCGGCGCCCTGCCCCGAGCCCAGGCCCTCCGCCTGGCGCACGAGCTGGTCAAGCGTGTTCAAGGGAGGGCTCCCCCGGCGTGCGCGCCGCGTGCGCACCCTGTGCGGCCCGGGCGGCATGCGCCGCCGAAGCGCCGGCGATGCGGCCGAACACGGTGCCGATGGTCATGCCCACGCCCGCGGTGTAGCCCTGCCCCAGCACGTTGCCGGCCATCACCTCGCCCGCGGCGAACAGGTTGGGGCTCGGCCGGTGGCCGAACATCGCGGCGGCGGCCGCGTCCACCCTCAGGCCCAGATACGTGAACGTCACTCCGGGCCGCAGCGTGTAGCCCTGGAACGGCGGCGTGTCGATCGGGCGCGCCCAGTGCGTCTTGGGCGGCTGCAGGCCGTGCGTGGCGCAGTCGTCGAGCACGGCGTGGTCGAAGCGGCCGCCGCCACAGGCGGCGTTGAACGCGCGCACCGACGCCATGAACGCCGCTCGCGGCACGCCCAGCCCGTCAGCCAGTGCTTCCAGCGTGTCGGCCTGCACGCCGGGAAACACCGGCGGCATGAAGCGGCCCGCGGCCTTGGCGTCGATCACCGAATGCGCCACCTGCCCGGGCTGCAGCGCCACCAGCCGGCCCCAGATCGCGTAGCGCTTGGGCCAGAAGTCCTCGCCCTCGTCGTAGAAGCGCTCGCCGTCGCGATTGACCACGATGCCCAGCGACACGCAGTCCACCCGCGTGCAGATGCCGCCGTCATACAGCGGCGCGCGGGCGTCGATGGCCACCATGTGCGCCTGGGTCGCGTCGCCGATGGTGTCGGCGCCCTGCGCGATCAGGTCCTTCAGCAGCACGCCGCGGTTGAAGCGCGTGCCGCGGATCGCGAAGCGGTCGGCGGGCCACTCGCCGCGCTCGTTGCAGCCCCAGGCTTCGCGCAGCCACTCG
>WBZX01001729.1_pt1 | contig 15955 bp, 9 predicted proteins | sample 5204211 | NCBI WGS metagenome assembly WBZX01 (sample SAMN12344362, study PRJNA552823) | activated sludge metagenome | biome: Activated sludge suspended growth; feature: Nitrification reactor; material: Wastewater; isolation source: activated sludge from nitrification reactor of wastewater treatment...
AACTCAGCCAGTGTCTTGTCACCCTTCAACGCCGCTATTGCCACCTTGGCTTTGAATCCCGCTGCGTGATTCCTTCTCGTCCTTCTCATACTCTTGCTCCTTTTTTGCCGCGTACTTCACGGATTTAGATTGAGCAAGATTACTACTTATCCGATTGTCCGAATTTGCGAGGCCACTTCTATTTCCTTGTTCAAAAGCAACATACAGAAACTATCGTAGATGGTTTTAACATGTTTTTTTACGACAATCGCAAGATCCTGTGTAATTAAGCAGTGCATTTTTACCACTCGTTATTTCACATCCAACAACAAATAGTACCGATTTACAACTACTCGTTTTAATTCCGAAAATCTACTTTCATACCTTTACTGCATCCATCTTGTTAATATTCAATTGGATTCGTTAAATACACTACACGTACTGAATTTAATGAGCTACTTGTGGAAACATGTTTTCTAACGTTTCTGTTGCCCTGCCTGATACCCTTTTTGATAAGCACGGTCTTCAGACTTTTTATGCTGGTCTGCCAAAAAACCGCCCAACAATCCCGCTCCCGCTCCGATTGCCGCCCCCATTCCTGCACTACCGGCAATTGCACCGATTGCCGCACCGCCTGCCGCACCACCTGCAGAACCGGTTAATAGTCGTTGATTAGTATCCGACATACCGGCGCATCCCGTAATACCGATAAATAAAACAACCAAAATGCAGAATTGAACAATTTTTTTCATGATTATTTCCTTCACCTTGACATTATAAATTAATCAACAATCAATCATCTTTGCAAGGAAAATGATCTACTAAATATTTCATTACTGTGGCAACAACAGAATCTTGCAAATAGTCTGGGCGTGCTTTTACCCATTGGATATATTCGGTTATTATCCGATTGCGCGATAATTCAACCTCATCTATTCCTGAGTTTGCAGGGGACGGCAATGTTTCAGGCAAGCAAACCAGAGGGCTCAATCCAGGATTACTGTAAAACTCACTTTGAGAGCGGTAGATGCCTACTAAAAAGCCGTGGCAAAAATGAATAGCCTGTGTATAAAGCCTATCTTCTGGAGAAACAGAACAGATCTGAACTATATCGCCCGTATTTCTTATCAGAAAATTATCTTTGGTAGCAGCTTGAGCGGTTGTACAAAAAAAACTCATGCCGATAATCAGCAGCACATTAATTGGGTACCTATAAAATTTTTCCACTTCAACTCTTGGAGCGTACATAACTATTCATCCTTGCAAAAAATTTAAAATAATTTACGGCTAAAGTCAATTTCCCCCTGAAAGAGGAAGTTTTAGACCAAGAAGCATGACAACAAAAAAATGTATTTCTTCCCTAGGGCACCAAAAAATCGCTTTGCTTTGTTTTGACTACTAAATATAAAAATTCTATTCTGTATTTACAGCACATGCAGCACGCATTATTATAGAATGAAAATCATATCCTAGTATCTTCTTTGGGGACATTTTAATTTTTTAGGTAAATAAAATGTATTTTAGAAAGAAGGGAGTAACAATAGCTTTGTTGCTATTCTGCGCATTGAATGCAGGCAATATTTTCGGTGGAAAAGTAAAGCACAGTGAGAAGCAAGTTGATGCAATATTTCTCGGTACTAGCGCGGGAAATGATTGGCCCACTTTTAATGGTACATACGGCGAACAACATTTTAGCGCTCTGAATGAAATTAATGCTAAAAATGTTTCCAAACTGGGACTTGCCTGGTATATGGATCTTGACGCCGGAAATACTGTTACTGGGCCCATCGAAGTCGGTAATACCGTTTATATCTCTGTGGGATATAGTGTGGTGCACGCAATAGACGCTGTTTCAGGCAAACTGTTGTGGAAGTACGATTCAAATGTGGCAAAACATGCAGGTATTCGTTTACGTCAGGGTTGGGGTTCTCGCGGACTTGCTTGGTGGAATAATAAAATCTACGTCGGTACTATCGATGGTCGTCTAATTGCACTAGATGCAAAAACCGGTGATGAAGTCTGGGTAGTCAATACACTTAAAAAAATAACCGACGGCAGCTATTTCGTAACTGGCGCACCACGCGTTTTTGATGGCAAGGTAATTATTGGAAATGGTGGCACCGAACATGCTTCTACACGTGGATTTGTGACGACCTATGACGCAGAGACGGGTAAACAACTATGGCGTTTTTACATCGTTCCAGGTAATCCGAAGGATGGGTTTGAAAATAAAGCTATGGAAATGGCGGCAGAAACTTGGCATGGCGAGTGGTGGAAATATGGCGGTGGTGGAAATGCTTGGAATGCGTTTACTTACGATGCAGAATTTGATCAAATATTGATCGGCACGGGAAACGGCTCACCCTGGAATATCAAAGTGCGTAGCCAGGGTAAAGGCGATAATCTGTTTCTTTGTTCTGTTGTAGCTTTGGATGCCAAAACGGGCGAGTACCGCTGGCATTACCAGATCAACCCAGGCGAAACCTGGGATTATAACGCCTCAATGGACATGCAACTTGGTGAGGCCGAAATAGATGGCAAACAACGTAAAATTGTCGTCACGGCACCGAAAAATGGCTTTTTCTACGTCATTGACCGTACCAATGGAAAATTGATCTCGGCCGAAAAAATTACCAAGGTAAACTGGGCGAATCATATCGATCTGGAAACCGGGCGGCCGGTTGAAAACCCTGAAGCCCGCTATCCGAATGGTACATTTACTCTTTATCCCAGTCCTGCAGGTGCGCATAGCTGGTTACCGATGTCTTTTGATGATGAAAATAATCGCGTCTTTATTCCAGTGATAGAACTGGGTGCACGTTACGATGACCGCATGGTGGACATCAAAAACTGGAAGCACTTGCCGGGAAATGCTTTTGATCCAGCAGTTGTCATGGAGCTGCACTATGACAAAAACAGAAAACTGACCGATCCCATGAGTAAATTGCTGGCCTGGGACGTGATTAAACAGAAGGAGATTTGGAGTGTACCTGGACCAGGATCATGGAATGGTGGTGTTTTAGCTACACGAGGAGATGTTGTTTTTCAGGGTCAAATTACCGGAGAATTCAAAGCCTATGACGCTGAAAATGGCAAACTACTGTGGTCGTTTGATGCGGGCGACCCGGTGCTGGCGCCGCCAATCACCTATATAGCTGACGGCAAGCAATACGTTACAGTGTTGACTGGATTGGGTACAAGTATATCCGCTTATGGGCAATCATTGGGCGCATTGCCTGATTACAAAACAATGAAGCGACGTGTGTTAACTTTCGCACTTCATGGTAATAGCGAACTTCCTTCTGAAACAATTGCTGCAGCAATGCTGGAAGAGATTGAGGAATTAGGTGAAAGTATAAGTCACTTTATTCATGGTGATGGTGATGGTGATCAACTAGCTATCTCTCAACCAATAAAGGCTGTAGAAAATACACGTATCGCTTTTCCGGACCCGGACTACAAAACAACCGACAAGAAAACACTAGAGACCGCGAGGCTCGTTTATATGAGCCGTTGTATGGCTTGCCATGGGGACAATGCAATTGCCATCGGCCAAGCGCCGGATCTGCGTACTTCATGGATAATTCCAGTAGAACCGGCTTTTATAAGCTTTTTACGCATTGGTTCAAAAGAGCGTGGCATGCCTAGTTTTGAAGAAGTGCCCGAGGGACAACTACTATTGATTAGAGAGTATATTCGATCGGAGGCGGCCAAACTGCGAGAAAGAAAGAATGACATTTCTATTAATACAACAGATTATCAAAAATAAAGTTAACGTATCCTATAAAAAACAGTACGCTATTCTTGTGATATTGTTAACGTGAAACAACACGAATTTTGGGCGCAAAGAACTATTGCGCACAGATGCAGCGATGCGAGATGTTGCCCTATTGAATGCTTATTCGGCTGTCTCTACCAAGCACCACCCCTGGCGCCTCTAGCGTTGGATGCTGGGGAAGTGCCCTAAAAGGGTGTTTCATTTATGAGGTGGGCAGCTAACTGACAATGATCGTTAGGTACAGTTATTTTTTATACCCGGCAAATCAAATCTGAATTATTACAAATAATTTTTCTTTTACCAAAAGATACAACGCATTCAGGGTGCCGCCATAATCCGGATTTTGCAGATATCCGTTTTTCGGATTCCTTTCCTATCCCCGCTTATCGTGTTTAAAACTCTAAATTTTTAGAGATATTATGTTTAATATTGTTTGTACACCATGAACTCAGGAAGTACTCCATGCATTCTTGCTAATTGCTATGCTACGTATCTGCGATGTAACGCTCGGTACTACTCGCCTGATTATGATTGGCAAAGGAATGCGAGTCCAAGCAATGATCGCTGGATTTTGCGAAGTATCTGTTTGGATTCAGGTTTGCCCTGAAAACACAAAAGTGAGTTAAAATTCAGAAATTGCATTAATATCAAATTTCGATCTATTTGCGACAATGCGTATAAACAAAAATAATTCCCTAAAACACTTTGTTTATGTGGTCTTGGCGCGTCGCGTTTTAGTCGTCGCAATATTACTTTCTTTTGTGCTGGCAGTGATTGTGCATAATGCTGCCAAAGACAATATTTATGAGCATGTTTTAATTACGGCGCATGATCGTATCGAAACATTACGTGCAAGAACAAATGAATATCTAGTGAATGAAGATGTCACATTAAATCAGGCTTTGCATCAGGCAATTGATGCCTTGTCTCATATTCAGTACGATAAAAGTATCGGTAATTTTGTTTTTTATCAAATATCAATTTTGGATGAAAATACTGTCGTTAGCGAATATAACTCAAATTACCCTTATATTGATAACGTGAAGCGTTATATAAACGACACACCGCTCCATTTACAGAATAGCAAAGTAGTTTCGAAGGAAATCGTGCAACTCGACGACGGCAGCTACGTCCATTTAATTATGCCACTACATAATCGTGCCGGAAGTCCAATTGGTCACTTGAGAACGATGTTTTTACTCACAAAGTCGACCGTGAATGCTTTAACAAACCAAGTCTATATGACTGTGTTTTATGCGATATTGATTGTTTTGTTAACCTCGGCAGTCTTATATCCTGTGATTATCAATTTAACGCGAAAGCTGGTAAATTACTCCGTTGATTTACTGGATTCAAACCTGGAAATACTTCAAGTTCTGGGTGGCGCAATCGCGAAGCGGGATAGCGATACCAATGCGCATAATTATCGGGTTACCATTATAGCCGCCCGCCTCGCAGAAAAAATCAACCTGCCTAGCCACCAGATTCAATCGCTAATCAAAGGTGCATTTCTTCACGATGTGGGAAAAATCGGCATACCTGATAGTATATTATTAAAACCAGGAAAACTCACTGCGTCAGAAATTACACTGATGAAGACACATGTTGACAAAGGGATTGAAATAATTAGCCGGTCAACTTGGCTGACTAATGCCAAGGATGTTGTGGGTGGTCATCACGAAAAATATGATGGCAATGGCTACCCAAAAGGGCTAAAAGCAGAACAAATACCAATCAATGCACGTATTTTCGCCATTTCAGATGTGTTTGATGCTTTAACCTCAAAAAGACCATATAAAGAACCATTTAGTTTCGAAACAACGATACAAATGCTAATAGAAAATAGCGGCACACACTTTGATCCGTACCTTGTTGATCAATTCAGACATATTGCCGCAGTGCTTTATCTGGAATTAAATGGCAAAAATGAAGAAGCTTTGCGTAAGATTTTAAATGAGATCATCCAAAAATATTTTTGTTCAGGAATGAATACTTTATCTTACTGATATAATTTTTTTGTACCCCTGATATTGCGCAAAGATTATGAAAAAATTATAGAAGTGGCCTCGGCTACCTGTCACCCGCTGCATTCATGCGGCAATATTATGAAAAGCTATTCGCCGCTTAACCTGTTGGATTCCACTACTGCCAACTGACCTCAAACCGCTCGCGCAGACTCTTGACGGCGTCGGGCTCGCCACGAATCCGAAAGAAGGTGCCGTCATTGTCTGAGTGTTCCTCCAGCACCTGACAGTTCGTGTAGATCTCCCCGCGTAGTTGCTGTGCTGACCAAGGAAGGAAAAACTCGGCTTCAATCAGATTTTGCTGGAAAAATTCAACAATCATCTGGCGTAACTTCGCAACTTCATCAGGCCGACGTGCACTCATCACGACACAATCCGGATACTGGGTTTGCAAGGCTGCTTTACGTTCGGTTTGCACTGTTGCATCACCGACTTGATCGATTTTGTTGAAAACACGGATGCGCGGCACGACATTCGCACCGATCTCTTCGAGCACTTCATTGGTGACCTCAAGCTGGCGCTCAAATCCGGGATCGCTGACATCAATGACATGGAGCAGCAGAGAGGCATCAAGCGCCTCATCTAACGTTGATTTGAACGAGGCTACAAGCCCGTGCGGTAGATTCTTGATGAAACCGACCGTGTCACTAATGAGTACACGTGGCACACTCTCCGGGTGAAGCGTTCGCACTGTGGTATCCAGTGTAGCGAAAAGTTTATTCGCGACCAGCACTTCGCTTCCCGTGAGAGCCCGCATCAAGCTGGATTTGCCCGCATTCGTATAGCCGACAAGCGCCACGCCGGCAACTCCCTGACGCTCTTGCCGCCGTGCACGCTGCGTTTTGCGCTCGACATCCATCGCAACGATCTCTTGTTGAAGTTCGGCGATACGGTCACGGATTTTGCGTCTATCCAACTCAGTGTGCGACTCGCCGCCTCCCCGACCACCGACACCGCTGCGCTGACGTCCTTGCGGACCCGCAAGTTTTGCCGCCTCGCGCAGGCGTGGCGCCATGTACCCGAGACGAGCGATCTCCACTTGAGCGCGCGCAGCGCGAGAGCGGGCATTGCGGTGAAAAATTTCGAGGATAACCATGGTGCGATCCATCACTTCGCAACCAACCTCCTTCTCAAGGTTGCGTGCCTGCGATGGCGAGATCTCGTGGTCGACTAAAATGGTGCTGATTTCCTGACTATCAGTGTTGTCAACCATTTTTCCGGGTTCGGCGGATTCGTTATTCACAAAGTAGCGTATTTCCTGCCGTTTGCCGACACCAAGGTAGGCCGTCGTATCGAAGCCGGAGCGTTTCTGCATGAATGTCCTGACGACCTCATACCCCAGCGTTTTTGCAAGTTCACGTAGCTCGCTCAGCGACGCCTCGAACTCGATATCGCTTACACTTGGCAGTTGAACAGCCGCCACCACCGCGTACTTGGGCTTCTCTTTGACTTCTATCTGCATTAGGAAACTGTATCTCTTGATTAAATTACTTATATCGACGACGAATTAATCAGTAAAGCAGTTGAAATTGACTCTCTGATATCTTTGTATTGCAGAAGTCTCTAGCAAATCATACGAGGTTCGTCGTAGTTCTGCGCTTGTTTTCGAACTCAAACACGGAACGAGTGTAAACACACCTCGCATCAGCAGAATCAAGGCTACGATTAATCAAGTAGCCTGATGCTTTGCTCCATCCCAAGTTAAGTTCAATGTCATAAAAAGGACGATATCGATAGTTATCGATATCATCGAGGATGCTACATGATATTAAGTAGTTAAAAAATGAAACACTAATTCAGTGCCTCACAACCAAACCATCAAACCCATTTCCAGCGGATGGGTCAATAAGGGATGGCAAGGATAAGCACGAATGAAATATTCCTTCCTGCCACATAATTCCGGGGTTAATTTTAATTCGAACAGATGCTCGTCCGCGTCTTGCGTACCTGTGAATTGAAACTTGAAATGCTTGAAATTATATAATCGGGTGGTTTTGAACTGACGACATATCAGCAGTTCAATGATGACATCTTCCGGTGACAGGTTGTTGAGTTTGGCAGCTACCTTGAAATTCAGCGTTTCATTAAAACATATGCGTTCACAAGGGACATCTAAGCGGCGTAGTGTGATGCCATGCCATGCATTTCTTATCTTAGTTTTCCATGCGGCGATTCTTTTTGCTTCGGAAAAAGCATTGGCTGTGTATAACGTGTTTTTATCGCTGGCCGGGCGATAGAATTTTTTTACGTATTCATCGACCATGCGAATTGAGTTATAGCGTGGCAGCAGCGACATCATGGATTGCTTGGCCATTTTTACCCATGCAGGTGAATAACCGAGTTTGCCATAGTTGTAATACAACGGAACCACCTGATCTTGCAGGATTTCATACAATGCGCGACTTTCTTCCTGATCGCGTAGCATGCCTGCCATATCTTCCGGCCCTGGTTTGATCGCCCACCCGTTTTGGCCATCGTAGCCTTCTCCCCACCAGCCGTCCAGCACACTCAGGTTAATCGCACCATTAATACCTGCTTTCATGCCCGATGTGCCGCTGGCTTCGAGCGGGTAGATCGGGTTGTTAAGCCAGACATCGACGCCGGCGACCAAACGCCGGGCGAGCCGCAAATCATAACCTTCAATTAATAAGAGCCGTCCTTCAAACTCAGGTAAATGCGCGATCTGACTGATGCGACGGATTACGTCCTGCCCCGGTGTATCAGCAGGATGCGCCTTGCCGGCAAAAATCAGCAGTACCGGGCGCTCCTGATCAAGGATAATTTTGCGCAACCAGTCGAGATTTTCGAATAACAATGCGGCGCGCTTATACGTCGCGAAGCGGCGGGCAAAGCCCAATGTCAAAATGTTGGGATTGATCGGATCAACAAACTTCAGTAACCGATCGAGATGCGCTTCAGATCCACGATTTCTGGCATTCTGCTCAGTGACACGGGAACGGATGCCATGAAACATCTGGGATTTTAGCGATTGCCGTACACTCCAGAACAGATGATCCGGTATGGCATCAATATGTGACCAATACTCGGTATCGCACATTTTGTTACGCCACTCATGGCCAAGATAACGGTCAAACAAATCAGACCATTCCTGCGCCAGGAAGGTTGGCACGTGGACACCGTTGGTGATATAGGTAATGGGATTTTCCTCTGGCTCGATTTGTGGCCACAAATCCCGACAGATACTTGCGGATACGTCGCCGTGTATCTTGCTGACGCCATTATGAGTGCGTGAGCCGTGAATCGCCAGCGCAGTCATATTAAAATCAGGACTGCCAGCCGCATGACCGAGTGCCATGAATTCTTCGCGGGTAATGTTAAGGCTGTGATAAAAATCGTCAAAATAAGTATGCATTATATCCGCGCTGAAGTGATCATGTCCGGCGGGTACCGCAGTATGCGTGGTGAAAACCGTATTCACCGCCACACTTTCCAAAGCGCTGGCAAAATCAAGCCCTTGTTGTGCCAGATTGTGAATACGTTCCAGGATCATAAAAGCGGCGTGGCCTTCGTTAATATGCCATATGGTCGGTTTGATACCCAGCGCCTGTAATGCGCGCACACCGCCCATACCCAGGATAATCTCCTGTTCGATCCGCATGATTCTGTCGCCACCGTAAAGGTTATGGGTGATGTAACGGTCTTGTGGAGAATTTTCCGGCAAATCGGTATCGAGCAGATAAAGCATGACATGGCCGATTTTCGCCTGCCAGATTTTTACAGTGACCTGCCGTTGCGGTAATGCTACTTCGACTTGTACACTCGATCCATCTTTATGCAATACCGGTGTAACGGGAAGATCCTCAAAATCCGACATGGTGTAGGTGACTTGTTGGTTGCCCTGGCTATCGATGGTTTGAGAAAAATATCCCTGGCGATAGAGCAAGCCAATGGCGACGAAGGGTAAGTGCAAATCGCTGGCTGCTTTGCAATGATCCCCGGCCAGAATGCCCAAGCCACCGGAGTAAATGGGCAGGCTTTCATGAAAGCCAAATTCAAAGCAGAAATAAGCCACTTGGTCTTGCGCGTGTAAACCATTGATATCATATTGTGCCGATGACTCATCGTGATAGGAGTCATAGGTGGATAAGATACTATTGTACGTAGCTAGAAAAACCCGATCTTCCGTTGCTTTCAGCAGCGCAGATTCATCCACACGTTTAAGAAATGCCTTGGGATTATGTCCAACCGCTTCCCATAAATGCGGATCGAGCCGGGAGAAGAGTGTGCGCGTGGCACGATCCCAGCTATACCAAAGATTATTAGCCAGTTCTTCCAAACGCTTAAGACGTGGAGGGATTTTAGGATTAACAGTAATAGTGAAAGTAGTGCGCGGAAACATGAGAGTCCTCCTTGGTGAGAATGGTCTTCTGTGTATCTAACAGGCCGTTGGAAAACTATCTGTGTTGCCGCTACGGTGTTAAAAACAGGCTCAAAATGCTCATTTATCACGCATAAACTGCGCTTTTTCGCCTGTTTTTGCCTTATATCGGCTGCCTCAAAAACGTTTTTCAACGGTCTGTTAAGTGGTTAGTTCATTAAATGAGTAAATAGACGTGCAAACCTGACATTGTTTAATTCTCAATCCTGGCCGAGCAGATTATGTGCCTCGCGTTGGGCACCCAGCAAGCCGATTCCGGGGTTTGTGATGATATGTACCGGGATTTCATTCATCAACGCAGAGAATCGCCCCTTATCGCGGAATGCCTGCATAAACCCTCCTGAATTCAGTATATTGGTGATTTTTGGTGCGATGCCGCCTGCAATATATACGCCACCACGGCATAATCCGGCCAGTGCCAAGTTGCCGGCATAAGCGCCATAAATCTCAGCAAATAAATTAAGTGATTCTATGGCGATTGGATTTCTATGCGTCTGTGCCAGTGTCGTGATGGTAGCGCCGCTATCTTCCTTAAAATTGGCTGCGGATAAACCTGAAGGTGTTTCTTGATTCATTTGCAGGAAATTGAAAATGTTGGTCAATCCGGATCCGGATAATAAGCGTTCCACCGAAACATGGCCAAATTTATTCTGCAGTGTTTCGAGCAAGCTCATTTGTAATTTATTGACCGGCGCAAAATCCATGTGGCCTGCTTCGGTCGATAATGCAAAATAACGGTTTCCCACCCAGGTAAGCCATGCTACGCCCATTCCTGTGCCGGCACCCAGGACGACGCGCGTTGCTTGCGCATAAGTTTGTCCTGTTTGTAGCGCGACCAGATCGTTGTAAGACAGACTTTCAACCGCTAATGCGGCTGCTTCAAAGTCGTTGATGAGCTTGACATTGGGAATTGAGAATTCACGCGAAATGTCATTGCTATTGATTTGCCAGAGTAAGTTGGTTAGTTTTACTTGTTGTGCCATGATGGGACCTGCTATCGCAAAACAAGCCGCAGCCGGAGGATTTTTTGTCCCAACCCTATTCAGAAAATCGCTTAGAATGTCAGAAAAATTTGCGAACCTATGGCTGTCATAGCGTTGTGTGAATTGTTCATAGATTTCTTCACCCCTGATTTCAGCCAACTGCAGAATAGTTTTGGTGCCGCCGATATCGCCGTAAATAATTTGTTTGTTCAAGTGCTTATCAGTCCGGAAGTTAATCTAAAAACTTGTTTGAAAAATTGGCAAATAACTTTAGTAAGCCAGACTTGATAGTATACATCGACTTGTATGCTTGCATTGGTTTTGCTGTTGTTTGGCATACAATAGGACATGAATGCATTTTCCCGGTAGATTGGGAAAGGGCTGGTTTTCAATCTCTCCATGGGTAATTGATTCAGTATTTTATTAGAGGCCGTATGACTGATCCACTGATTATCGCTAAAACCAATGAAACTGATTTGGCACTTTTGCCCGCGATGGCAACGCGCCATGGTTGTATTACCGGTGCGACCGGTACCGGCAAGACGGTTACCTTGCAGAAGCTGGCGGAGAGTTTCTCCGGTATCGGTGTTCCGGTTTTTATGGCGGATGTGAAAGGGGACCTAACGGGCATTTGCAAGCCGGGTTCGTTTTCTGACAAAACGCAAGCTCGTCTCGATTTATTGAAAATGGATGTGCCGCACTGGGAAGGTTGCCCGGTGACATTGTGGGATGTATTGCAGGAAAACGGTCATCCTTTACGCGCCACAATCTCCGACATGGGGCCGTTGTTACTGGCGCGTCTGCTGAATCTGAACGAAACCCAGGAGGGCGTGCTCGTATTGGTTTTTAAAGTGGCCGATGACCATGGTCTGTTGTTACTCGATCTGAAGGATTTGCGTGCATTGCTGCAATTTGTCGGCGATAACGCGGATCAATTCAGAACACGATATGGTAGTGTGTCATCGGCTTCAATCGGTGCTATCCAGCGCAGCTTACTGCAAATCGAAGAGCAGGGCGGAGATAAGTTCTTTGGTGAACCGATGCTGAATATCGAGGATTTGATGCAGACGATTGATGGTAAAGGTGTTATTAATATTCTTGCGGCTGACAAACTATTAAATTCGCCGAGATTGTACAGCACCTATTTGCTGTGGATGTTGTCCGAATTGTACGAAAACTTGCCGGAAACCGGTGACCGCGAAAAACCCAAATTAGTATTCTTTTTTGATGAAGCGCATCTGTTATTCAGCATGGCATCACCGGCCTTGTTGGAGAAGATCGAACAAGTTGTGAGGCTGATTCGCTCCAAAGGTGTCGGTGTTTATTTTGTCACGCAAAACCCGTTTGATATTCCGGAAAAAGTGCTGACCCAATTGGGTAATCGTGTGCAGCATGCGTTACGCGCATTTACCCCGCGTGACCAAAAAGCGGTGAATGCGATTGCTGAAACCATGCGGCCCAATCCGAAGTTGAATGTCAAGCAAGCCATCCTTGCGCTCTCCGTCGGCGAAGCGCTAATCTCTTTTCTCGATGCGGACGGATCGCCCGGTATCACCGAACGTGCTTTTATACTGCCGCCTGTCAGCCAGATCGGGCCGATTACTCAGGCTGAACGAAAACAATTGCTGCAATCATCGATTGTGGCAGGCGTGTATGAACAAGAAATCGACCGGGAAAGCGCTTTTGAGTTGCTGCAAGCACGAACCGGCGCTGACAATTTATCCAACGCTGCGAGTTCAGAGATTCCGAAACAGCCAGCAGGAGAAGACATTCTGGGAGAGCTGGGCGATTTATTATTGGGTTCGTCCGGAAAACGCGGCGGCCGCCATGAGGGAGTCATCGATGCTTTTGCAAAAAGTGCGGCGCGCTCAGTGGGTTCCTCTATCGCCCGTGAAATTACCCGTGGCTTACTTGGATCGTTATTAGGGCAGAAGCGGCGCTAGAGCTGCTGATTAACTCGAAGATTTTTTAGTGAAAGCCAAGGTCTCTGAATAATCTCATTTATCATTCCGATCGTAGTGAGAAATCTTTGATAATTGACAGTGTAGATTTCTCGCTATGCTCGAAATGATAGTTGTTCAACGTTCTCTTAAGCAAAATCCGCCGTCAAATTAATCCCGACCAACAAAACTGCTGCCTCAGGGGAAGCCGCTGCATCACTGGCGTAGATGTGAAAACCGCCTTGAATGCCGCCATCTGACCAATCGCCCTGAAGAACCACTCGATCGCCCTCGTTGCCGTTTACTTTCAGGGTATTGCTGGTATCCGATAGATTGAGCACATCGGTTGCATTTAACGTCAATGTTTTGTCACCGCTACCACCGTGCAGGTAAATGATTTCGATGCCACTGATCTTGCCGCGCGCATCGGCCAAATCCAAATTCAGGTTGCCACCCCCGCCCAAACTCAGGACGTCGCTGTTACCACTCCCACCGTCCGCCAATTGGAAGCTAAGATCGGATACCCGGATCCTGTCATTACCCGCGCCACCATGAAACACATCTGCGCCGCCATGGCCGATCATCCTGTCATTGCCATCACCCGCCTCGAAGATCTCTGCAGCGGAAGTGCCGGTGAAAATATCATCACCCGGTGTACCGGGGAAATCTATGTCATCAACAAAGCTGCTGCGGCCAAAGATCACGTAGCTGGAGCCGGAAGAACTACCGTTCTGATCAGCTTCTGGAGCTCCAACAAGCAAATCATCAAATCCATCGCCATTAACGTCTCCGGCGCTGCTCACAGATCTACCCGAATTATCATCCTTTGCCGCTCCATCCAGGCGAATGCCGTTAGTCCCATCTAAATTAGATAAATTAATTACAGCATCAAAACCGGAGGTTTTTCCAAACAACACATAACTGGAGCCGGAATTGTTGCCGAACGGATCAGCACCGTCAGCGCCGATAATCACATCATCAAAACCGTCACCGTTGACATCCCCAGCACTGCTGACCGATCTACCCGAAAAATCACCTACCGCCACCCCATCCAAGCGGAAACCATTGCTGCCATCAAGGCTGGATAAATCCATCGTGGCATCAAAACCTGAATCCTTACCAAAAACCACATAACTGGAACCTGAGCTACGGCCGTTAAGTCCGGAAGGAGGGACACCGATAATCACATCATCAAAGCCATCACCGTTGACATCCCCGGCGGCGCTATTGACGGATCTGTTCCAAGCCACATCCAGGCGGAAACCGTTTTTGCCGTCGAGACTGGATAAGTTCATCGTGGCATCAAAACCGGAAGCCTTCCCAAATATCACGTAACTGGAACTGGAATAATGGTTATTCAGTGCAGCATGAGGAGCATTAACAATTACATCATCAAAACCGTCGCCATTGACATCACCTGCATTGCTGACCGAGCTGCCGGAATGCTCACTCTTCGCTCCATCCAAGCGGAAACCATTGCTGCCATCAAGGCTGGATAAATCCATCGTGGCATCAAAACCGGAAGCCTTGCCAAATACCACATAACTGGAACCGGAATAATCGCCATTCGGGTCGGCACTATAAGCACCGATAAGCACATCATCAAACCCGTCGCCATTGACGTCTCCGGCACCGCTGACTGAATCTCCAGAACGATCAAATTGATCTACTCCATCCAGGCGGAAACCGTTGTTTCCATCCAAACTGGATAAATCCATCGTGGCATCAAACCCCGAATTTTTGCCAAATACTACATAACTGGAGCCGGAAAAATTTTCGTTCAGATGAGGATCGGACACACCAATTATCAAATCATCAAAACCGTCAGCATTGATATCTCCAGCACTGCTGACTGACCAACCAGAATGCCCATCCCCATTCAAGCGAAAACCGTTGCTGCCATGGAGGCTGGATAAATTCATTGTAGATTCAAAACCGGAAGCCTGACCAAACACCACATAAGTGGGGTGATTACGTGAACCAATGATCACATCATCAAAACCATCGCCATTGATGTCTCCGGCACCACTCACTGAGAAACCCGAATGATCATAATTTGCCCCATCCAGGCGAAAACCATTTTCACCATTGAGATCGGCCAGATTGATTACGCCAGCCTCCGGTAGATCCGTATTCACAAACTTATTTACTCGCAGCACCGTTCCCTGATTGGTATAAATGTGATAATTACCATCGATGCCGCCATCCTTCCAGCCACTTTTGAGTCCGATTACACGATCCCCTCCATTGCCATTGACTGTAAAAGTAGTGGTAGTGTCTGACAAACTGAGTAAGTCCGGCAATGTGAGTTTTAGTATATCTTGACCACTTCCCGTCAGTTTAAGCGTTTCGATGCTTTTGGTCGTATCGCGGAAGTCGGCCAGATTCAGATTGCCTGCAAATTCCAATGTGTCGGCGCCAGTTCCGCCATCGATCGATTGGAAGTCAAAATTAGTTCCTATTACGATCGTATCGTTACCGGCACCGCCATGGAATACATCTGCCCCGCCAAGGCCGGTCATGCGATCATTGCCGTCACCGGCTTCGAAGCGCTCTGCCACTGGAGTACCTATAAGGTTATCCTCTCCAGGTGTGCCCAGATAAACCGTCTCATTGATAAAATCGCCGCCAAATATCACGTAACTGGAGCCGGAGTTAATGCCGTTCGGATAAGAACCGGGCGAACCAATTATCAAATCGTCAAAACCGTCGCCATTGACATCCCCCGCACCACTAACCGAATGGCCTGCCCCATCCAGACGAAAACCGTTACTGCCGTCAAGACTGGATAGGCCCAACGTGGCATCAAAACCAGAAGCTTTGCCAAACACTACATAACTGGTGTCAGACGA
>WBZX01000439.1_pt2 | contig 15948 bp, 18 predicted proteins | sample 5204211 | NCBI WGS metagenome assembly WBZX01 (sample SAMN12344362, study PRJNA552823) | activated sludge metagenome | biome: Activated sludge suspended growth; feature: Nitrification reactor; material: Wastewater; isolation source: activated sludge from nitrification reactor of wastewater...
TCAGGGTTGCTAGAATCCCTGCTGTCCAAACACCATCGAGACAATCAAAATGAATGCACCCTTCAAAAATGCTTTCCTGGCGGCTGCCTGCTGCCTGACGCTGGGCACTGCGGGCGCGGCTGATCTTGATCCGGCCGGCGATATCAAGGCGCAGGCCGAGAAGTTCGTCAAGGTCGACAATCCGGAATATCTGTCTGCCATCAAGCGTGTCGTCATCACCAATTACATGGTCGATTTCGTCAGCGAGCTGAAATACACGAAGTCGCTGAGCGGCCTGGAAGCGATGATCGGTGCCGATTCGGACGTCTCGATCAAGCTGGTGGGCAGCAACAACGAACAGCTCCAGGCGATCACCGAGAAGTTCTACCAGCAGACGGTCGAGCAGCTCAAGGCGCAGGGGATCGAAGTCGTTACGGTGGAAGAACTGAAGGCGCTACCCGAATTCGCCGACCTTGCCGCCAACGGCGTCACGCCGGTGCCCAGCGAACAGGATGCCGCGGCCGGCAAGGGTCTGTTCTTCACGGCCCAGGGGTTGCCGCTGCAACTGAGCGACGAGACACAGTTCATTCCCACCTTCACTCCGCCGTTTACCAAGCCCAAGAAGGATGATTTTCTGACCTTCGGCACCCGCTTCTCGGGCGGCTTCTCGGCCGGCCAGGCGCAGTACGTCGAGGAAAAGATCGCCAAGAAGCTGGGCGCCAGCATTCTCAAGGTACGGCTGACGGTCCTTGGCGGCCAGCTGACGCCGGATACCAGCTTCTGGAGCGGCGGCAAGGTGTCGACGCGGGCGGCGGCCAGCTTCGTGGATTTCGTTTCGCGCTACGCCTTCATCACCCCGGACGGCAACAAGGCCCGGGTGGCGCTCAAGGAAATCGCCGAAACCGGCGACATCGGCGAGCTGGTCAACACCACCAGCGACGGCACCAAGACTGTCGACACGGCCAAGAACGTTGCACTGGTGGCGCTCAACGTCGTCAGCATCGCCGCCCGCCTGGGTGGCGTGGGCGGCACGGGCGGCATCGGCGGCTTCTCATCCACCTCCGAATACGAATGCCGCGTCCAGCCCGAATCTTTCGAAAAGGCGCTGCTCGGCCACCAACTCGCCGTCGCGCAGATGTTCGGCGAAAAAATGGGGAACCCCGGCCAGTGAGCGGCAGCGCACCCACCGGGCAGGGGCCGTGCTGCTGACTCCATGGCATTGACCGTCGACGACTTCGACTTTCCCCTTCCGCCCGAACTGATCGCCCAGCATCCGGCGGCCGAACGCAGCGGCAGCCGGATGCTCCACGTCTGCGGTCGACAGTTGTTCGACCGGCAATTTGCCGACCTGCCGACGCTGCTCGCGGCCGGCGACCTGCTCGTCTTCAACGACACCCGCGTCATCAAGGCGCGCTTTTTCGGCCACAAGGAAAGCGGCGGCCAGGTCGAAGTGCTGCTCGAACGCATCGTCGACGCCACCCATGCCATCGCCCAGATCCGCGCCAGCAAGTCGCCCAAGCCGGGTACCCGGCTCAGGCTGGCCGATGCTTTCGAGGTCGTCGTCACCGGCCGCTCCGGGGCCAGCGGCGAATTCTTTGCCCTGGAGACCGTCGACCGCAACAGCCTGTGGGAGCTGGCCGAGCGCTACGGCAAGCTGCCGCTGCCGCCCTACATCGCACACCCGGCCGACGGCGCCGACGAAACCCGCTACCAGACCGTCTATGCCCGCGAACCGGGCGCCGTCGCCGCGCCCACCGCCGGCCTGCATTTCGACGAAGCGATGCTGGAAACCCTGCGCTCCCAAGGCGTCAATACCGCCTTCCTGACCCTGCACGTCGGCGCCGGCACCTACCAACCGGTGCGCGTCGACAGGATCGCCGAGCACAAGATGCACAGCGAGCGCTTCGAGATTCCGCAAGCCGCCGCCGACGCCATCGCCGCGACCCGCGCCGCCGGTAGCCGCGTCATCGCCGTCGGCACGACCAGCCTGCGCGCGCTGGAATCGGCTGGTAACGTCGACGGCACAGTGCGCACCGGCGCGGCCGAGACCGACATCTTCATCACCCCCGGCTACCGCTTCCAGGTCGTCGACCGGCTGATCACCAACTTCCACCTGCCGAAATCGACGCTGCTGATGCTCGTTTCGGCCTTCGCCGGCTACGATGCCATCCGCGCCGCCTATGCCCATGCCGTCGCCGGGCGCTACCGCTTCTTCAGCTACGGCGACGCCATGCTCCTCGAGAAATCCGATGCAGTTTGAACTCCTCAAGACCGACGGCGCCGCCCGCCGCGGCAGCTTGACGCTGGCCCACGGCGTCGTCCAGACCCCCGTCTTCATGCCGGTCGGCACATACGGCACGGTCAAGGCGATGACGCCGCAGTCCCTGAACGACATCGGCGCGCAGATCTGCCTCGGCAACACCTTCCACCTCTGGCTGCGCCCGGGGCTGGACGTCATCCACGCCCACCGCGGCCTGCACGAGTTCATGGGCTGGCAGAAGCCGATCCTCACCGATTCCGGCGGCTTCCAGGTGTTCTCGCTCGGCGCCATGCGCAAGATCACCGAGGAAGGCGTCAAGTTCAGTTCGCCGATCGACGGCGCCAAGCTCTTCCTGACCCCGGAAATCTCGATGCAGATCCAGCACGTGCTGAATTCGGACATCGTCATGATCTTCGACGAATGCACACCCTACCCCGCCACCCGCGACGAGGCGGCGAAGTCGATGCGCCTGAGCATGCGCTGGGCGCAGCGCTCGCGCGCCGAGCACAACCGGCTGGAGAATGGCAACGCCCTGTTCGGCATCGTTCAGGGCGGCATGTACGAAGCCCTGCGCGACGAGTCGCTGGCCGGCCTCGACCAGATCGGCTTCGATGGCATGGCGATCGGCGGCCTGTCGGTCGGCGAGCCGAAGGAGGACATGGCGCGCATCCTCGCCCACACCGCGCCAAAACTGCCCACCCACAAGCCGCGCTACCTGATGGGCGTCGGCACGCCGGAAGACCTGGTGCACGCAGTCCAGGCCGGCATCGACATGTTCGACTGCGTGATGCCGACGCGCAACGCGCGCAACGGCCACCTGTTCACCCGTTTCGGCGACATCAAGATCAAGAACGCGCGGCACAAGACCGATACCGGCCCGCTCGACCCGTCGTGCACCTGCTACACCTGCAGCAACTTCAGCCGCGCCTATCTGCATCACCTGTTCCGCGCCGGCGAGATCCTCGGCAGCATGCTCAACACCATCCACAACCTGCATTTCTACCAGGCGATCATGGCCGAGATGCGTGCTGCCATCGAGGCCGGCACGCTGAACGACTGGGCATCCGCCTTTAGCCGCGATCGAACATCCGGCCAGTGATAGAATTGCACGTTTCGATTTATTCGCTTTCAGGAGTTTCCAATGATTAGTCTTGCCCACGCCCAGACTGCCGCCGCTTCGTCCGACCCTACCGGCGGCCTGATGCAACTGCTGCCGATGATCCTGATGTTCGCCGTGCTGTGGTTCCTGATGGTGCGTCCGCAAATGAAGAAGGCGAAGGACCACAAGGCCCTGATCGCCGCGCTGGCCAAGGGCGACGAAGTCGTCACCGGCGGCGGCCTGGTCGGCAAGATCATCAAGGTCGGCGAAAACTACGTGACGCTGGAAATCGCCGAAGGCACCGAAGTCGTCGTGCAAAAGCCGGCCATCGGCCTGGTTCTGCCCAAGGGCACCCTGAAGTCGCTGTAATCCACCCCGAAAGGCGGCCGCTGGCCGCCTTTTTTGCTTTCGAGCCACCATGAATCGCTATCCCCTCTGGAAGTACATCACCGTCGCCATCGCGCTGGTGCTGGGCTTCGTCTACACCCTGCCCAACTTCTTCGGCGAATCGCCGGCAGTGCAGGTTTCCAGCGCCAAGGCCACGCTCAGGGTCGACCAGAAGACCCTGGCCCGCGTCGAGGAGGCCCTGAAGGGCGCCGCCATCACGCATGAAGGCATGCAGCTCGACTTCAACGGCGTCAAGACCCGCTTCGCGACGACCGATACCCAGCTGCAGGCCAAGGATGTTCTCGAACGTGCCTTCAACCCGGACCCGGCAGATCCGCAGTACGTCGTCGCTCTCAACCTGCTTTCGGCCTCCCCACACTGGTTGACCGCGCTGCATGCGCTGCCGATGTACCTCGGCCTCGACCTGCGCGGCGGCGTGCACTTCCTGCTCCAGGTCGACATGAAGGGGGCGCTGACCAAGCGCCTCGACTCGATCTCGGCCGACCTGCGCACCGTGCTGCGCGACAAGAACCTGCGCCACGCCGGCGTCAGCCGCGAAGGCGACCGCCTGGTCATCAAGTTCCGCGACGCCGAAACCCGCGACAAGGCGAAGAACGCCATCGCCGACAGCCAGCCCGACCTGGTTCTCGCCGAACAGGGCGAAGGCAGCGACCTCCGGCTGGTTGCCACGCTGAAGCCGCAGGCGCAGCAGAAGATCGGCGAATTCGCCCTCAAGCAGAACATCACCACCCTGCACAACCGGATCAACGAACTCGGCGTCGCCGAGCCGGTGATCCAGCAGCAGGGCGCCGACCGTATCGTCGTCCAGTTGCCCGGTGTGCAGGACACGGCCAAGGCCAAGGACATCCTCGGCCGCACGGCGACCCTCGAAATCCGCATGGTCGACGATTCACCGGGCGCGCTGGAAGCGGCGCTGGCCGGCAACCCGCCGTTCGGCACCGAGGTGTACAACGAACGCGGCGGCCAGCCGCTGCTGGTCAAGAAGCAGGTCGTCCTGACCGGCGACCGCCTGACCGACGCCCAGCCCGGTTTCGACAACCAGACCCAGGAACCGGCCGTCCACCTGACGCTCGACTCCGCCGGCGCCCGCATCTTCAAGGACATCACGCGCGACAACGTCGGCAAGCGCATGGCCATCCTGCTGATCGAGAAGGGCAAGGGCGAAGTCGTCACCGCCCCCGTCATCCGCACCGAAATCGGCGGCGGCCGCGTGCAGATTTCCGGCCGCATGACCACCAGCGAAGCCAACGACACCGCGTTGCTGCTGCGCGCCGGCTCGCTGGCGGCTCCGATGGACATCGTCGAGGAGCGCACCATCGGCCCCTCGCTCGGCGCCGACAACATCAGGAAGGGCTTCCATTCGACGATGTGGGGCTTCGCCGCCATCGCCGTCTTCATGATCCTCTACTACCAGATCTTCGGCGTCGTTTCGGTGCTGGCGCTGGCCTCCAACCTGCTGTTCCTGATCGCCCTGCTGTCGCTGCTGCAGGCCACCCTGACCCTGCCCGGCATCGCCGCCATCGCGCTGACGCTGGGCATGGCGATCGACGCCAACGTGCTGATCAACGAACGGATACGCGAAGAGCTACGCGCCGGCATGCCGCCGCAGGCGGCGATTTCGGAAGGCTACGAACGCGCTTTCGGCACCATTCTCGACTCCAACATCACCACGCTGATCGCCGGCCTCGCCCTGCTCATCTTCGGCTCCGGCCCGATCCGCGGCTTCGCCGTGGTGCACTGCCTGGGCATCCTGACCTCGATCTTCTCCTCGGTCGTCGTTTCACGCGCCCTGGTGAACCTGATCTACGGCCGCCAGAAGAAGCTGACCAAGGTGGCCATCGGCCAGATCTGGAAACCGGGCAACAGCGCCGGCTCTGCTGCGGTCAACGGCCAGAAATAAGGGAAAACGGTCATGGAATTTTTCCGCATCAAAAAAGACATCCCCTTCATGCGCCATGCGCTGAAGTTCAACATCATCTCGCTCGTCACCTTCCTGCTCGCCGTGCTCTTCCTGTTCACCAAGGGCCTGCACCTGTCGGTTGAATTCACCGGCGGCACGCTGATCGAAACGCACTACGAGCAGGCCGCCGATCTCGAAAAGATTCGCGGCGCGCTCGGCAAGGCCGGCTTCAGCGACTTCTCGGTGCAGAACTTCGGCTCGTCGCAGGATGTCATGATCCGCTTGCCGCTCAAGGGCGACCAGAACACCTCGCAGCTCGGTGAAGCGGTCATGAAGTCTTTGAACGCCGAAGCACCGGGCGCCCAGTTGCGCCGCGTCGAGTTCGTCGGCCCGCAGGTCGGCAAGGAGCTCGCCGAGAACGGCGCCATGGCACTGCTGCTGGTCGTCATCGGCATCGTCATCTACCTCGCCTTCCGCTTCGAATGGCGCTTCTCGGTGTCGGCGATCATCGCCAACCTGCACGACGTCATCATCATCCTCGGCTTCTTCGCCTTCTTCCAGTGGGAATTCTCGCTGTCGGTGCTGGCCGCCGTGCTCGCCGTACTCGGCTACTCGGTCAACGAATCGGTCGTCGTCTTCGACCGCGTTCGCGAAACCTTCAAGAAGGTGCGCGGCCTGAGCACGCCGGAAGTCCTCGACCACGCCATCACCAGTACCATCAGCCGGACCATCATCACGCACGGCAGCACCCAGTTGATGGTGCTGTCGATGTTGATCTTCGGCGGCGAAACCCTGCACTACTTCGCGATGGCGCTGACCATCGGCATCTGCTTCGGCATCTACTCCTCGGTGCTGGTCGCCAGCCCGCTGGTCATGTGGCTGGGCGTCTCGCGCGAACAGTTCATCAAGCCGAAGAAGGTCATCGAAGGCGCCAACGAGGACGGTGCCGTCGTCTGAGCGCTGGTTGCGGTCGACAGCAAAAAGCCACCGAAATCGGTGGCTTTTTTATTTCCCCGTAACCGCAGGCCTTACCAGTCCGGCGTTTCCGCCGCCGGCGGTGGTGGTGGCGGCGCCGGCAGCCAGGCACCGCTGGCAACGTAAACCACTGCTGCGGCCAGCGCCAGGGCGACGAGCAGGGCGATGATGCCACCGCCGCGGGCGGCTTCGCCTTCACCTTCCTTCCAGCCGGTAATCATCGGCTTGAGCAACTGCTGCTTCTTGAAATGGCCGTAATAGGCGATGGCCGCGACGTGCAGGACAGCCAGCGCGATCAGCAGATTGGACAGCAGATGGTGCAGCCCGGTCAGGCGATTGCTCAGGCCCTTGTCGACGAGATCGAACAAGGGGCCGGTGAAGGTGATGTCGTCGTTGGCAAAGAGGCCGGTCGCGACTTGCACGGTCAACAGCCCGAGCAGGCCAAAAACCGAGAGCGCGGCCAGCGGGTTGTGGCCTTCCCCGCGCCATTCACCGCGCAGGTAGGCCTTGAGGCTGGCCGGCGTCGGGAAGAACTGGCGGAAGCGGGAATAGGTCGAGCCGAGCACACCCCAGGCCAGGCGGAACGCGAGCAGCCCGACGACGAACAGGCCGACGCGCCCGTGCCAGTCGATCAGGTTGCCGCCGAACTGGCCGCTGACGACGGCGGCGACCATGGCCAGCACCAGCAACCAGTGGAATAGGCGGGTCGGCAGATCCCAGAGGCGAAACCGTTTGCCGTTCATGGCGCTTCCCTTTTCGTGCAAAAAACAGGCGCCCCGAAAGGCGCCTGCGGAACAACGAGATGGCGGTGATTCCCGCTCGAAAAATCAGTTCTTGATCTTGAAGTCGTCGTGGCAGGCCTTGCAGGTGCCACCGAGCTTGCCGACCTGCTCCCTGATCGCCGCCACGTCACCGGTCGCTGCGACCTTGGCCATTTCGTTGGCTTCCTTGTTGAACGCCATGGCGACCTTGGTGACGCCTTCCTTATCGGTGAAGAACGCCGGCTTGACGCGGGTTTTTTCCCAGCCCGTACCCTTGTCGGTGCCCGGCAGGTAGAGGGCACCCATGCCGGAATTGGCGATGGCCTGGATGGCATTGGCGGCCTTGATCACCTCTTCCTTGTTGAACTGGCCGCCTTCGACGTTGGCCTTGATGCGACCCATGTTCCACGCCATGAAGGCATAGCCGGACTGGCGGAACTTGATGGCATCGTCGGGCTTGAGCTGGGCGGCGGCGGTTCCGGTCAGGGTGATGGCCAGCAGGGCGAGCAGGAGCTTCGATTTCATTGGGTTTTCTCCGTTGTTGTTGAGGAAGGATGGGGCTGCAGCACGGTATACGTCGGCACGTCACCATTTATTCCATGGGGATTGTAATTTGCGGACGTTACAAATGCCGGTACGCTGCCGTGCCGAACGACCCGGATCAGACGGCGAAAACGTGCTTGACGCGCAGGGCCGGCCCGCCCTGCTCGATGGCGATCAGGCGGTCGATATTCGGATGCTTGCCCGGGTTGCCGCGGGCATCGTCGGTATGCTCGGCGAAAATCTCCAGGCCCTTCTTGGCGGCTTCGAGGTTGATCGAACCGTAAGTCTGCGCCAGGTGGTTGTACACGGCCAGCGAGCCCTGGCTGCCCGGCTTGTTCTCAATGGTGGCGACCACGGTTTCTGCCTTGTCGAGCAGGTCGACCGCAGCAAGGTGGGAAATTCCCGGCAGTTTTTTCAGGTTTTCGGCAAAAGACATTATTTCCATTCCCGTTTGGCTTTGACCAGCCCGATGATCAGGCCGGTCGTGAAAGTGCCGATCGGCAGCGTGAAGGCGATCGCCTTGATGCCGCGCTCGGCACCGTAGATGTAAAGCAGCAGCAGCGCCGGCAGCAGGCCGAGCAGCAGCCCGACCAGGCCCCACTTGATGCCGCCGCGGATGACTTCGCGATCGGTGGTCCGGCGATCACCCGTGCAATGCGGGCAGTAGATCGCGTCGGCCGGAACTTCCTGCCCGCACTTGCTGCACTGCATGGCCTAGATGCGCCTGGCCAGTTCGGCGGCCTTGCCGGTGTAATCCCACGGCGTCAGCTTGAGCAGCTCGGCCTTGGCGGCTTCAGGAATTTCCAGCGTCGACACGAAGGCCTGCATGCCGTCGCGCGACACGCGGGTGCCGCGGGTCAGCTCCTTGAGCTTTTCGTAGGCATTGGGCACGGCGTAGCGGCGCATGACGGTCTGGATCGGCTCGGCGAGCAGTTCCCAGTTGGCATCGAGATCAGCCAGCATGAGGTCGGCGTTCACTTCCAGCTTGCTCAAACCCTTGAGCAGCGAATCGTAGGCGAGCAGCGTGTAGCCGAGGCCGACGCCCATGTTGCGGAGCACCGTCGAGTCGGTCAGGTCGCGCTGCCAGCGCGAGATCGGCAGCTTTTCGGCGAGATGCTTGAGGACGGCATTGGCCAGACCGAGGTTGCCTTCCGAGTTCTCGAAATCGATCGGATTGACCTTGTGCGGCATGGTCGAGGAACCGATTTCGCCGGCCTTGACCTTCTGCTTGAAGAAACCGAGCGAGATGTAGCCCCAGATGTCGCGGTCGAGGTCGATCAGGATGCTGTTGGCGCGCGCGAAGGCGTCGAACAGCTCGGCCAGCGCGTCGTGCGGCTCGATCTGGATGGTGTAGGGATTGAAGGTCAGGCCGAGCGACTCGACGAAACGCTGGGCGAAGCCCTCCCAGTCGTAGCCGGGGTAGGCGGCGAGGTGGGCATTGTAGTTGCCGACGGCGCCGTTGATCTTGCCGAGCAGTTCGACGGCGACGATGCGGGCACGGGCGCGCTGCAGACGGTAGGCGACGTTGGCCATTTCCTTGCCGAGCGTCGTCGGCGTCGCCGGCTGGCCGTGCGTGCGGCTCATCATCGGCACCTCGGCGTTGGCGTGCGCGAGTTCCTTGAGGCGGGCGATGACCTTGTCGAGCGCCGGCAGCATGCCCCGTTCGCGGGCGCCCTGGCACATCAGGGCGTGCGACAGGTTGTTGATGTCTTCGGAGGTGCAGGCGAAGTGGATGAACTCGCTGACCTTGATCACTTCGGCATTGCCCTTGGTGTGGTCCTTGATCCAGTATTCCAGCGCCTTGACGTCGTGATTGGTGACAGCTTCGATGGCCTTGACCTCGGCAGCCTGTTCCGGACCGAAATTGGCGACCAGCGCATCGAGTTCGGCTACGGTCGGCGGCGAAAAAGCGGCAATTTCCGTGAAATGCGGCTCGGCGGCGAGCGCCTTCAGCCATTCGATCTCGACCAGCAGGCGGCACTTGATCAGGCCGTACTCGGAGAAGTGTTCGCGCAGAGCGTCGACCTTGCCGGCATAGCGGCCGTCGAGCGGGGAAAGTGCAGTCAGGGGGTTGAAAGTCATGGCTACGTCCTTTTCGGTAAGCCGGCAATTTTACCCGCCCGGCGAACCCCTCGCCACACGCTATAATCATTCTCCCCAAACCAGAGAACATGCGATGAAGCTGATCGGCACCCATACCAGCCCTTTCGTGCGCAAGGTGCGCATCTTGCTCGCTGAAAAGAAGATCGATTACGAATTCGCGATCGACTCGCCGTGGCTGGTCGACAGCCAGGTCCACAACGTCAATCCGCTGGGCAAGATCCCGGTGCTGGTGCTGGACGACGAAACGCCGCTATTCGATTCGCGGGTCATCGTCGAGCATATCGACAACGTCACCCCGAACAACAAGCTGTTTCCGGCCCCCAACCGCGAACGCACCGACGTCAAGCGCTGGGAAGCGCTCGCCGACGGCATCTGCGACGCCGCCGTCAGTGCCTTCCTCGAAGGCAAGCGCCCGGACAGCCAGCAGAGCTTCGACTGGATCGCCCGCCAGCACGGCAAGATCGCCCGCAGCCTCGAATTCATGGCCGAGGAACTGGGCGAGAAATCCTATTGCCAGGGCACCCACATTTCGCTGGCCGACATCGCCGTCGGCACCGCGCTCGGCTACCTGTGCTTCCGCTTCCCGCACGTCGGCTGGCAGGAAACCCACCCCAACCTGGCGAAACTCTACGCCAAGCTGATGCTGCGCCCGTCGTTCGCCGACACGGTGCCGCACGACTGATCGGCCTTGCCGGAAAAGACAAAGGGCGCCACGCGGCGCCCTTGTCGTTTGCTGTGGCCGAAAACTGCGCTATTACCCCGCCGGCACTTTCGCCATCGCCTCGCCGAGACGGACCGCCCGCGTCGGCGCCCAGTCGGGGTTGAACTGCATGACGCCTTTCGGGAAAAGCATCACCACCGTCGAACCGAGCAGGAAACGGCCCATTTCGTCGCCCTGCCGGAACGTGATCTGCCGGTCGGCGTACTGCCATTCGCGCAGGTGGCCGGGGCGCGGCGGATTGACCACACCGTGCCAGACGGTCGCCATGCTGCCGACGATGGTGGCGCCGACCAGCGTCAGCACGAAGGGGCCGTGCGGCGAATCGAAGACGCAGACGACCCGCTCGTTGCGCGCGAAGAGCCCGGGCACGCCGCGCGCCGTCGTCGGATTGACCGAAAACAGGGCGCCGGGCACGTAGATCATGCGCGTCAGGCGGCCGTCGCAGGGCATGTGGATACGGTGGTAGTCGCGCGGGCTGAGGTACAGCGTCGCAAAAGCGCCATCCTCGAATTGCGCCGCCAGTTCGCGGTCGCCGCCGACCAGCGCGGTCGTCGAGTAGCTGTGCCCCTTGGCCTGGAAGATCTGGTCGCGCTCGATGGCGCCGAACTGGCTGATCGCGCCGTCCACCGGGCAGATGAAATCGGCCGCGGCGAGCGGCCGCGCGCCATCGCGTAGCGGGCGTGTGAAAAACTCGTTGAACGTCGGGTAAGCGGCGATATCGGGATTGGCCGCTTCAGCCATGTTGACGCCATAGCGGCCGACGAACCAGCGGATGACGCTGGTGGTCAGGGCACCGGCGCGGGCGCCGGCAAGCTTGCCGGCCAGCACGGTGAGGGCCTGCTTGGGAATCAGGTATTGCGGTAGAACGGCGAGACGATCGGACACGTTGGCAGCCTATGAAACCATTGGAGTAAAAAAATCGGGCGGGCGGCAGTCAGCGGATCACGCCGCCACCCAGGCAGACGCGGCTTTCGTAAAGCACCACCGACTGCCCCGGTGCCAGTGCCCACTGCGGCTCGGCGAAGCGGATTTCGCAGGTTTCGCCATCGACGCGCTCGACTTCGCACGGCTGGTCGGCCGTCCGGTAGCGCGGCTTGGCGGTGTAAACCCAGTGCGTGTGCGGCGCCCGGCCGGACACCCAGCTTAGTTGTTCGGCGACCAGCGAGTCCTTGAGCAGCGCCGGGTGGTCATGGCCCTGGACGACGTAGAGCACGTTCTTCTCCATGTCCTTGCCGGCGACGAACCACGCGTCATGCTCGCCGCCACCGGGTTGGCCCTTTTCCCTGATGCCGCCGATGTGCAGCCCCTTGCGCTGGCCCACGGTGTGGAACATCAGGCCGTCGTGCTCGCCCATCAGTTTGCCGTCGTCGAGGCGGCGGATTTCGCCCTGCTTCGGCGGCAGGTAGCGGCTGAGGAAGTCCTTGAACGGCCGTTCGCCGATGAAGCAGATGCCGGTCGAATCCTTCTTGGCCGCCACGTGCAGCCCCTCGGCCTCGGCGATCTTGCGCACCTCGCGCTTGTAGATGTCGGCCAGCGGGAACAGCGTTTTCGACAGCTGCGCCTGGTTCAGGCGGTAAAGAAAATAGCTCTGGTCCTTGGTCCCGTCCTCGGCCTTCAACAGCTGGAACTCGCCGTCGAATTCGCGCACGCCGGCATAGTGGCCGGTGGCGATCCGGTCGGCGCCAAGCTTCAGCGCGTGGTCGAGGAAAGCCTTGAACTTGATTTCAGAATTGCACAGGATGTCCGGATTCGGCGTCCGCCCGGCCTGGTATTCGCGCAGGAATTCGGCGAACACCCGTTCGCGGTATTCGGCGGCGAAATTGACCACCTCGACGTCGATGCCGATCTTGTCGGCGACGCTCATCACATCGACCAGATCCTGGCGCGACGAGCAGTATTCCTCGGTGTCGTCGTCTTCCCAGTTTTTCATGAACAGGCCGATCACCTTCCAGCCCTGGCGCTTGAGCAGCAAGGCCGCGACCGACGAGTCGACCCCGCCGGACAAGCCGACCACCACCGTTTTTTCAGACATCGGGCCCCGCCCCCTCTTTCCATTCGGCCAGCGGTAAAATCACCGCCGGCTGGCCATTATCGACGAACCAGCTATCGACGACGAAGCGCGCTGCCGCGCCATCCGCCTTTTTTTCCTCGATCGCTGCCGACCAGTGGGCCGGGAAAACGAACGCCCAGTTGCGCACTTCCGGCTCCAGCACCCGGTGCCAGCGCAGGCTGCCGCGCGCTTCGAGCAGTTTCAGCAGGCGCGTCGTCGACTTCGAGTGATCGATGCAATCCATTTTTCCCGGCGCATGGCCATCGGCATAGTTGCCGCCGCGATCGTTCTTGATATCCGACTGCTGGCCGGCCCAGCCGTAAAGCTCGCCGATGGCGATGGCGAGCAATTTGCGCTCCTCGGCAGCGTCGACCGCAACCGACAACTGGCGGCCGATTTCACGCAACTGCGCCTCGCTGAAGCGAATCTCGGCCTCGGCGATGCAGCCATAGCCATAGCAGACGCGCACATTCGCATCGGCCGCCGCCAGTCCGGCCCAGACGAACAGCAGCACACTCAGGCAAAGGCGCGTCATCAGGCGTAATGCACCAGCAAATCGAGCGGATAACGCTTGCCGGCGACCAGATCCTCGATGCAGCGCAGGATCAGCGGACTGCGGTGGCGTTCCCGGGTTGCCTCGACTTCATCGAGCGTCAGCCAGCGGGCGGCGACGATGCCATCGTCCAGCTTGCGGTCGGCCTCCCAGCCGAGCAGCTCGCCGGCAAAGGCGAAGCGCAGGTAGGTCACATTTTTCGTGGGATGCTGCCAGTTGTAGATGCCGACCAGATGCGTCGGCTTGATGTGGTAGGCGGTTTCCTCCAGCGCCTCGCGCACCACGGCGTCGATCAGGGACTCGCCCTCTTCGAGGTGGCCAGCCGGCTGGTTGAAAGCCAGCCCGGCATCGGTTTCCTCCTCGACCAGCAGGAATTTGCCGTCGCGCTGGACGACGGCGGCGACGGTGACATTGGGTTTCCAGACCATGCAGGACTCGAACGGCAAAAGCGTTATTTTACCCGTTGATTTGGGCTAGAATTATGCGCTTTCACACGCGCAACACGGAGAATCGAACATGTCCATGTCGGATCGCGACGGCTTTATTTGGCAAGACGGCAAACTGGTGCCCTGGCGCGAGGCCACCACCCACGTCCTCACGCACTCGCTGCACTACGGCATGGGCGTCTTCGAGGGCGTCCGCGCCTACAAGACCGAGCAGGGCACGGCGATTTTCCGCCTCAAGGAACACACCGAGCGCCTGTTCCGTTCGGCCCACATCTTCCAGATGCAGATGCCGTACTCGGCCGAGGAACTGAACGAGGCGCAGAAGGAAGTCATCCGCGTCAACAATCTGGAATCCGGCTACCTGCGTCCGCTCGCCTTCTACGGCTCGGAGAAGATGGGCGTTTCGCCCAAGGGTGCCAAGGTGCACGTCATCATCGCCGCCTGGCCCTGGGGCGCCTACCTCGGCGAGGAAGGCATGGAGCGCGGCATCCGCATCAAGACCTCTTCCTACACCCGCCACCATGTGAACATCACCATGGTCCGCGCCAAGGCCTCGGGCAACTACATGAACTCCATCCTCGCCAACAACGAGGCCACCGGCGACGGCTACGACGAAGCCCTGCTGCTCGATCCGGAAGGCTACGCCTGCGAAGGGGCCGGAGAGAACCTGTTCATCGTCAGGAACGGCAAGCTGTACACGCCGGACCTGACCGCCTGCCTCGAAGGCATCACCCGCGCCACCGTCATGCAGCTGGCCGGCGAACTGGGCATCGAGGTCATCGAGAAGCGCATCACCCGCGATGAAGTCTATTGCGCCGACGAAGCCTTCTTCACCGGCACCGCCGCCGAAGTGACGCCGATCCGCGAACTCGACAACCGCCAGATCGGCCCCGGCCACCGTGGCCCGATCACCAAGGCGTTGCAGGAAAAGTACTTCGACGTCGTCTATGGCCGTTCCGCAGCGCACGCCGACTGGCTGGCCTACGTTTAAGAAGCTCAGGGAGAACGAGATGTCCGACAACAAGACCGTTGAAATCACTGCCCACGACCTGCCGCTGCACTGCCCGCAGCCCAATGCGCCGCTGTGGTCGCAGCACCCGCGCGTCTTCCTCGACGTGCTGAAGACCGGCGAAGTCGTCTGCCCGTACTGCAGTGCCAAGTACGTCTTCAAGGGCGAAGCGCCCAAGGGCCATCACTAAGCTTCGGGTGGCGGGCCAAAAACCCGCCACTTGCGCATGAAGAAAGCGCTGATCGTCGCCCCCTCCTGGATCGGCGACACCATCATGGCGCAACCGCTGTTCGCGCGGTTGCATGCCAAACTCCCCGGTTTGCAGCTCGACGCCCTGGCGCCCAGTTGGGTCGCTCCGGTCCTGCAACGCATGGCGGAAATCGCCGAGGTCGTCGACAGCCCCTTCGGCCATGGCCAGCTATCGCTGAAAGCCCGTTGGCGCCTGGCCCGGCAACTGGCGGCGCGCGGCTACGATGCGGTTTACGTCCTCCCAAATTCGCTGAAGTCGGCGCTGGTTCCATTTCTGGCCGGCATCCCGCAACGCGTCGGTTTCACCGGCGAATCCCGCTACGGCCTGATCAACGTTCGCCATCACCTCGACAAAGCCGCCCTGCCACTGATGGTCGAGCGCTTCGCCCAACTCGCCGAAGCCCCCGGCGCGCCGATACCCAAGCCGATTTCCCACCCGAAAATCCGGTCGACCGCAACCGACCAGGAACAGACGCTGACGGCACTCAGCCGCGCCCGCCCGGCCCGTTTCGTCGCCTTCTGTCCCGGCGCCGAGTACGGCCCGGCCAAGCGCTGGCCGGCCGCGCATTTCGCGACACTGGCGCGCAGCCTCGGCGAGCGCGGCTACGGCATCGGCCTCTTCGGCTCGGCAAAAGACCGTGCCGTCGCCGACGAAATCAGCGCCCTCGCGCCAGGCCTCTGCGACAACCTGTGCGGCGCGACCTCGCTCGAACAGGCGATCGACCTGCTGGCGATGGCCGACCTCGTCGTCTGCAACGACTCCGGCCTGATGCACGTCGCTGCCGCGCTAGACCGGCCGATCGTCGCCCTCTACGGTTCCTCGTCGCCCGGCTTCACGCCGCCGCTTTCGGACCAGTCCGACATTCTCAGCCTCAATCTCGAATGCAGCCCG
>WBZX01001731.1_pt1 | contig 15947 bp, 11 predicted proteins | sample 5204211 | NCBI WGS metagenome assembly WBZX01 (sample SAMN12344362, study PRJNA552823) | activated sludge metagenome | biome: Activated sludge suspended growth; feature: Nitrification reactor; material: Wastewater; isolation source: activated sludge from nitrification reactor of wastewater...
GCAGCGCCCCCCCGAGAGCGGCGTCAGCGCCGCCGCGGGTGCCCGGCGAGCGTCGCTCGGGTCAAGGCTCGATCGCGATCCCGAGCGCGTCCCGGAGCTCGTGGAACTCCTCGGAGACCGTGAACCAGAGGAGATCGACCATCTTCTGCTCGACGGTGAGGATGCCGGGGCCCTCCGCCGCGAGGCTCGTCGCGGCGGTCCGCAGGTCGTTCGCGAGGAGGTAGCCGGCGCGCGTGGAGCACCGCTCCACGGCCGCGACCCACGCGTTGAGATCCGCCCGTGATCCGGCTGCGTCGAAGGCGAGCACGGCGCGCTCCAGCGCGGAGCGGGCCTTCGCGTCGAGCAGCGGCTCGATGCGCGCCTGCATCGCCGTGGCGGCCTTCTCCATCTTCGCGGAGACCGAGGCGTCGGGCATCACGATGCGCACCGCCGCGAGGAAGCAGGCTGCGAGGTCGTCGATCACCGGGAAATAAAGGAGAAGCCGGTGCGAGCCGAAGTGGTAGCCGAGGTGACGCCCCGCCGCGAACGCGAGCTCCGTGAGCGTCTTGCCGCGGAGCACGCCCGCGCCCGCGATCACCGAGGGCTCCTCGGCCGTGACGGCGGCGAGCCCCACCTGCGCGTCCTCCCGCAGGTAGACGGCCGGCATCGGCACGCCGAGGAGATGGCTCGCCCACGCGAACGAGCGCACGATCGAGACGGTGCTCTTCTTCGGATCCTGCTTGAGCGCCGTGTCGATCGTGGGGAGCCGCCCCTGCGCGCGGAGGTCCCCGAGCTTGGCCTCGATCGCGGCCTTGGCGATCGCCTCGAGGACGTCCTCGACCGCGTGATCGCGGCCGCTGTCCCGCAGCAGATCCCACCCGTCGAGCCCCATCGCGCGCGTCGGCTTCGGCGGGCCGTCGGTCTTCCCCTCCTGGTAGATGAAGTGCTCGCGCTCCTCGGCGTGACCGAGCTGCGACGTCACGCTCGCCGCGAGCCAGGCTTGATCGGGGCGCTTGAGCTTCTGGAAGACGTCGAACAGGTCGTGGTAGGTCTGCACGACCATCGGGTCGATCCGCGCGCAGCGCTGGAGGTGCGTCCGCGCCGTGTCCCAGCGTCCGAGCTCGCGGGCCAGCGCGACGGCCGCCTGGCGCGTGACGAGATCCTCCGGCTTGTCCGCGATCGCCTTCTCGAGCGCGCGCAGCGCCGCCTCCGGATCCTCCAGGTGATCGCGGAACAGGAGCGCGAGCCGTCGATTCAGCTCGAAGCGCACGCGCCCGCGGATCTCCGGCTCCGGGATGCGGTCGACGCGCGCGAGCATCCGCCGGTACGTGGCCTCGAGCTCGCTCCACTCCTGCCGCTCCGCCAGCAGCTCGGCGGCGGTCGCGAGCGGCTCCAGCATCCGTGGATCCGCGTCGAGCGCCTTCTCGAAGAAGGCGAGCGCGGCCTCCTCGTCCTTTTGCTGCTCCAGGCAGAAGCGGGCGAGCTGCGCGTACCTCTCCGCGCGCGGCGGCCCGTCGGGCGTCTTGTCGGCGATCTCGACGCGCAGCGCGAAGGCCTCCTCGTGCGCCTGGTTCGCCTCCTTGATGCGCAGCAGCTTCTCGAGGAGGTCCAGGTCGTCGGGCCGGATCTCCCTCGCGCGCGCGAACGCGGCGTGGGCGCGCTCGGTGTCGAACGCGACGGTCGCCCAGCGGTCCCCGAACTCCATCAGCCGCGCGAAGCGGTCCTCCGGCTTCGTGACGGTCGCGAGGATCTTCTCCTCGGTCAGCGCGACGCCGCGCCAGTCCCGCTCCTCGACCGACAGCTTGGCGATCTCCTCGAGGGCGGGGCGGTGGTTGGGCGACAGCTGCGTCGCCTTCTCGAAGTTCGAGATGGCCTCTCGCCGCTTGTCCTGGAGCAGCTTCACCTGCCCGATGCGCACGTAGACGTCGGCGCGCTCTTCCTTCTGCGCCGGCGTGACGAGGAGCAGGGCCTTCTTGTACTCGGCGAGCGCCCCCTCGGCGTCGCGCGCGGCCAGCGAGTCCCCCTGCCAGAGGTGGTCCGCGTACGAAGGCGGCTCCGGCTCTGCGGGCGGCTCCGGCTCCTTGGTCGCCTCCGGCTCGGCGGGGGCGGCCGCCGCGGTTTGCGGGGCCGGCTCCTGCGCCTCCTGGGCCTTCGGTGCATCGATCGCCCCTTCACCCGCCTCGCCTCCAGAGGGCTCGGCAGGGGCCTTCGGCGCCTCGCTGAGCGGCTTCGGCGGCGGCCGGTCGGAGATGACGATCTTCGGCAGCGAGGCCGGGTCCGCCGGCGGAGGCCGGTCCGACACGCGGATGGCCGACGCGATCACCGCCGCCGGCGCCTCCGAGGGCGGGGGCGGCGCGCCTTGCGGAGCGAGCGGCGGCGCCTCCATGTCCACGTCGACCGACGGCTCGTCCGCGATCTCTCGCGGCTCTGTTCCCGCCTCGCTCGCGGCGATCGCGCTCCCGGCCGCCCGGCCGAGCATCTCCTCGTCCACCTGGGTGTCGCGGGGGGGCGACGCTTGCGCCCCGCCCTCGGCGCTCGGCTCCGCGGGGCTCGGCCCCTTGCCGGCGCCGTCGCTCCCATCGACGAGGGCGGCGAGATCCGCCAGGCCCGGCGCGCGCGGCACGAGGACGCCGCTGTCGTTGGGGGGCGCGGACCGAGGGCGCTCCCGCATCGCGTCGCGGATCGCGGGCGCTCCTTGCCCCACTGCGCCGCCGGCGATCGCCGCCGTGGCGCCCTCCGCGGAAGCAGCCGGCGCCTCGTCGTCGGCGTCGCGCATCGGCGGGGCGGGGGCGGGGATCGTCTCCGCGCCCGCCTCGAACGCAGGGGCGGAATCGAACCCCGGCCGCGACGCGAGCGCGGCGCGCGCGTCGCTGCCCCGCCGCGAATCCGCGAGCTCGCCGGCGTCGATCATCGAGGCGGCGCGCCCGCTCCCGTCGCCGGCCACGAGGACGAACGGCTCGCGGCCCTTGATGTGCGCGAAGCACGGGACGACCCCGAGCAGCCGCTCCGACCCGTGGATGCGGCGGTACAGATCGTCCGCGAGCAGCACGCGCGAAGGATCCGTCTCGTCGAGCTCGGCCAGGAACGATCGCGTGAACGGCGAGGCGGCGTCCTCGGCCACGGCGGGCGCCTGCTGCGCCGCGACGAGCAGCTCGATCCCGGTCTTGGACGAGTCCAGCGCGGTGCGGACGGCCCCCACGATCGTCGCCGAGCGAAACGCGTCGTCGTCGTCGGGCGCGTGCCTGCAATCGAGGACGAAGAGCAGCGGCCCCGCGTGCTTGTCGCGGAGCGCCGCGGACACGTCCCGGAGCGAGTCGCCCACGTCCGGGTTCGTCGGGTCGAGGCAGAGGAACACCTCCCCGTCGGGCGCGAGCGCGACGAACGTCGAGGCGTAGAAGAGGATGGCGTCCACACCCTCCGGGTGGGCCTCGAAGAAGGCGTCGATCTGCTCGGCGACGTCCACCGTCGGATCGATCTCGACGACCTCGATGGCGACGTCCGGCTGCGGGAGCCGCGCGCGCACGAGATCGCTGTCGAGCGTGCCGGGAGCGGGGCGCAGGTCGGGCAGCGTGGTCGGGGCGACGATCAGGCCGAAGCGCATGGGCGGCGAGACTCTACCAGGGCCCGCCGCGTTTTCGGGACGGAACCTCGGTGGCATCGCTCCGTTGTCGAGCTGCACACGGCGTGGTACCCGCGAAGCCGGAGTGGCGACGCGGCGGCGCGCCCCCGCGCGGCGCGGCGAACCGGATCGCTCCCCGCGCGGAGGGAGGACGACGCCGAGCCGCTCGGGAGAGATCGGCATGAGACACGTGTGGATCGGCCTTTCGCTCGTCCTTGGCCTGGGGCTCCTCGAGCTCGGGTGCAAGGACGCCTGTCAGACGGCGACGGACCGGCTCGAAGCGCGCTTCGAGGAGTGCAACTTCCCCATCGTCACGAGCGGCGCGGCGGCCGCCACGGTGTGCAGCGCGGCCGACGGGGAGCTCCTCCAGTGCAACGCCGACTGCGCCGAGTCGGCCTCGTGCGAGGCGCTGCGCGGCACCGACACGCAGGGCGCCGCCGACTACGGCAAGTGCAACATGGACTGCAAGTGAGCAGCGCGCGCCGCACCTCCTGTGCGCCCGCCTGCGCACAGGGGAGCCGGTGATCCGGCCGAGGTGTGGCGCCGGCGGCACACTCGGCGCGCCGACTGTTGCACTGGATTCACACGCACGACATCCACGCCCTTGAAAGTTGACGCGTAGCAGCGACCTGGCTACGAGCTTCGGGTCGGGTGCGCTTGTTGCTGAGCGAACCCGACGCAGCGCTTACTGCGCGAATGCGACACTCCACTGGGCATCTTCCCACGCGAGCGCCCTGGCGTCTCCGGGGGTAGGGAGCACCGGCCCCGCGGCGTCGCTTTGAACGGTTAGACCACCAAGGAGATCGTCCCATGAAGAAGATTGTGATGGCTTTGGCTCTCGGCATCCTCGGCGCCACCGGCGCGCTCGGCATCGGCTGCGGCAAGGACGCCTGTGCGACCTACGCCGATGACCTCGTGGCGAAGTACGAGGAGTGCGGGATCACCATCGCCTCGACCTCGACCAGCTCGTCGGCCAGCGCGACCTGCACGGACGCGGACGCGAAGCTCCTCGGCTGCTACGACGCCTGCCTCCCCGACGTGAACTGTGCTTGCTTCAAGGACCCGACGGGCAGCACCTGCGCCGACGACCAGAAGAAGTACAACGACTGCATGACCGCCTGCGGCACGTGATGTCAGGGCCTTCGGGCTCGTGACATTCGAGGCGACCGCGGCTCTGCCGCGGTCGCTTTTTTTTGTCCGCCATCCTGTCCGCGCTCGCCGCGCCGCGGCGCTCCTCCGCTGCCCATCGCTGCGCCGCCATCGAGGCTTGGGCTCACGGAACCGAGGCGACCGCGGCTATGCTGCGGTCGCTTTTCTTTTTGCGCGCCCCGTCTCGACAGGAGACTCGCTGGAGGGCGCGCGGCCATCATTCGGAGGTGCTCCGTGAAGCTCATGCATGTTGGAAAGGCTCTCTTTGCGGCCGCGGCGACCATCGTCTTCGCGGGCGCCGCGCCCGGCTGCGGCCCGACAGCGGAGGGCTACTGCAACAAGAAGTGCGACTGCGTGCCGTGCACGGCCGACGAGCGCGCGCTCTGCGTCACCCTCGTCGAGGACTCGCGGGCCGGCGCCGTCGACAAGGGCTGCCAGGCCGAGTTCGACGCGTATTTCTCGTGCCTCAGCAGCGAGACCGCGTGCGTCGCCGGCCAGATCGACGACGACGGATGCGAGGTCGAGCTCGACGCGGTGAGCAAGTGCGGCGCCTTCCTGGGCAACGCGTGCGACAAATACGCCGCCGACATCCAGGCGAAATACGCCGAGTGCGGCATCACGGGGGCGGGAGGCAGCAGCGGCGGCTCCGACTGCAGCCCCGCCGAGGCGAAGGCGGCCGCCTGCTACGACGCGTGCGTCCCGAAGCTCGACTGCGCGTGCCTCGTGGACCCCTCGGGCGCGGACTGCTCCGCGAAGCTGCAGGTCTACGGAGACTGCGTCACCGCCTGCCAGTGAGCCCGCGCCGCTCCGCCGCGACGCCGTGACCTCACGCACGACGCCGGCGCTGGGGGGCGCTGCGGAGACGCGCCCTGGCGGGGCCGGGGGCCGCGGCGGAGCTGCTCCCGCGCCCCCAAGAACATCGCTCGCCTACTCGCGACCGACGCTCGCGACGACGCCGAGCAGCGCGCGACCGTCCGCGGGGCGCGTCTCGTCCGGGCCGATGCACAGGAGCGCGATCTTGCGCCACACCGCGAGCGCCTCGGCGTCCTTCACCAGATCCGGCTCCGCGGCGCCCGCCTCCTCGAAGCGGTGCAGCACGTCCTCCAGGATCCGGCCGTAGCCGTACACGTCGTCGCGCGGATCGCTGGCGCGGCCGGAGATGCGCTCCGGCGACACGTAGCCGGCGCTCCCCGGCGTGCCGGGCCCCCCGATGATCTGCGCGATCCCGAAGTCGCCGAGGACCGCCTCGTCGGGGCGACGGAGCATCACGTTCGCGGGCTTCACGTCCGCGTGCACGTAGCCCTGCTCGTGGACGCGCGCGATCGCGCGGGCGAGCGGGATGGCCCACTGGCCGATCGGGGAGAGCGCGCTCGTCTGGCCGCTGCGGAGGAGATCGCGCACGGAGCCGCGCGGGACCCACTCGAGCGACAGCCACCCCTCGGCCGGATCGGCGTCGAACACGCGGAGCACGCCGGGGCCGGAGAGCAGGCACGCGAGCCGCGCCTCGCGCTCCAGCACCGGCCGATCCGCCGAGCGGCCGTGGTAGACCTTGAACGCGACGCGCCGCCCGAGGATCTCGTCTTCGGCCTCGTAGACGGAGCCCGCGCCGCCCCGAGCCACCTCGCGCAGCAGGCGAAACGGCGCGCCCGCAGGCGTCGCGGTGACGACCGTCGCCTCGTCGCGGCGACGCTCCGCCGTCTTCGTCACGCCGAGCGCGGCGCTCCACCGCCGCTGCCTCTCCCGCGCGCCCGGGGCGTCGATCGAGCGCGCGAGGACGCGCTCGATGGTGCCGACGGCGCGCGCGAGCTGGCCCGTCGCCGCGTAGAGATCCGCCGCGAGGATGAGCGCCGGCGTGCTGCGCGCCCCGTCGAGCACGCGCAGCGCGCCCGCCTCGTCGCCGCGCGCCGCGAGGATGTCCGCGCCGCTGACGAGCACCGGCTCCGGGACGGCGTGATCGCCGATCGCCTGGAGGATCCGCGTCGCCGCCGCGTGCTCCTGCACCGTGCCGCGCACCCTCCGGAGCAGCGCGATCGCGTCCTCGGTCGAGGGGCCGCCCGGCAGTCCGACGCGCGCGAGCCGATCGATCTCCGAGAGCTCCCCGGGGCGGTCCGCCTCCTCGACGACGGCGGTGTCCGCGGGCGGGGCGGCCGGCGCCTCGTCGTCCGCGGGCTCGTCCTCCTCCGCGACGGAGCCCTCGCGCGAGCCGCCGAGCCGTCGCCGCAGGCGGTCCCAGAAGCTCACGAGGCCGGCTCCGCGCGCGGCTGATCGCCGGGCGCCTGGAGGCGGATCCGCGCGCCGCGCGCCTGCGCCAGCGCGTCGCCGGTGCACAGCTCGACCTCGCGCGCGAGCTGGTATTCCCCGAGGATCGGCGGCGACGCTCCGGCAGGCGTCCGCAGCGCCACGAAGGTGGTCGCGCCGTCGTGGCGCTCCGCGATCTGCCAGCCGAGGAGCGTGAGCACGCCGAGCGACGCGAACGTCTTCTCGCCGGCGATGCTGATCGCGATCAGCGCCCCGTGCGCGTCCGTCGCGGCGACGGGCGCGAGCGTGCACGGGATCTCGGCGCCGAGCTTGATCGTGACGCCGTCGCCGATGGCCACCGGGGCCGCGAGCCGCGCGCCCGCGAGCGTGGTGCCGTTGCGGGTCCCGAGATCCTCGACCATCGGGCCGGCGGGGCCCCGGTAGAGCCGCACGTGCTGCCGGCTCACCGCGCGCGCGCCGAGCAGGATCGTCGCGTCCCCCCGGCCGATCGTGATCTCGTCGCCCAGCGCGAACCGCATCCGCTCCCCGTCGACGACGAGATCCACCACCGGCCCGCGCAGCAGGCGCGCGCGCATCGACATCGCGGCGGCCGCGATCTTCTCGTCGTGGTGCTTCGCGAGCCACGCGTCGCACATCGCGAGGGCCTCGCGGCGCTCCGCGGTGCGGTCCAGATCCGCGATCTTGCGGAGGACGCCGGTGCGCTCGTTCTCGCTCTTGGCGACGGTCTCGGTGGCCCGGAGCCGATCCTCGAGCCGCTCGATCGCGCCCGCCGCCGTCAGCGCGCGGACCTCGCCGTCGCCGTCGCCGGCCATCGCGTACGCGTCCGCGGCGCGCTCCAGCTCGCCGGCCTCCTCGAGCTCGTGCGCCACGTCGAGGACCTCGCTCGTGAGGAGGCTCCCGCCCTTGCCCTTGAGCAGATCGAACCCGAGGAGCGCCTTGCGGGCGCGCGCCTTCTTCTGGAGGTCGGGGGAGGCGGCCAGCGTGACGGCGGAGGCGCAGAACGCGAGGCGCCGCTCGGCCGACCGCTCCGCGTCCGCGCGCACCAGGAGGACGCGGGCGGCGTCGTCGGGCAGATCGGCCTCGATGTACGCCTCCACGGCGCCCTCCAGGTCGCCCGCGAGCTCCTTGGCGCGCGCCGCCTTCTTTTGCGCCGACGCCTTTCCTCTGGAAAACAGGTCGAACAGACCCACGCGGCGCATCGTAGCCCAACGGCGCAGCGGGGCGTCATCGAGACGGGTCACGACCTCCCGCGCGCCATTTTCCTTGCGGGGGCGCGCCGCCGCGAGCCCGGCCAGAACGCCGCGCGGGTTTCGACCCGATCGGCGGTATAGTGGCGCCGCATGTCGACGACCAACCGGCTGGGCGAGCTGCTCGTCCGCGAGAAGCTCATCAGCTTGCAACAGCTCCGCCAGGCCCAGGAGGAGCAGCGCAAGACCGGCTCCAACCTGAACTACGCGCTCGCGAAGCTCGGCTACATCTCCGACGGGGAGATCACGAGCTTCCTCTCCGCGCAGTACCGCGTGCCGGCGGTCAACCTCGACGAGTACGAGATCGATCCCGAGGTCATCAAGCTCGTCTCCAAGGAGGTCTGCGAGAAGCACAAGATCATCCCGATCTCGCGCTCCGGCTCCTCGCTCGTCGTGGCCATGGCCGACCCGACGAACCTCCACGCGATCGACGACATCAAGTTCCTCACCGGCCTCAACGTCGAGCCCGTCGTCGCGTCGGAGACGGGCATCGTCGGCGCCATCGAGCGCGCGTACTCGGACGGCCCGCAGTACGACGAGGTGCTCGCGGAGTTCGCGGGCGAGGACATCGACTACACCGTCGACACCGAGGACGTGAACGTCCTCGAGCTGGAGAAGCAGGCCGAGGGCGCCCCCGTCGTCCGCCTCGTCAACGCGATCCTCCTCAACGCCATCAAGAAGGGCGCGAGCGACATCCACGTCGAGCCCTACGAAAAGAAGCTCCGCATCCGCTACCGCATCGACGGCGTGCTCATGGAGGAGATGCAGCCGCCCCTCAAGATGAAGGCGGCCATCGCGAGCCGCCTCAAGATCATGAGCCAGCTCGACATCGCCGAGCGGCGGCTCCCGCAGGACGGCCGCATCAAGCTCAAGATCGGCAAGGGCAAGGAGATGGACTTCCGCGTCTCCGTCCTGCCGACGATGTGGGGCGAGAAGATCGTCCTCCGCCTCCTCGACAAGTCGAACCTCCAGCTCGACATGACGAAGCTCGGCTTCGATCAGAAGCCCCTCGACGACTTCCAGTGGGCCATCAACCAGCCGTGGGGGATGGTCCTCGTCACGGGCCCCACGGGCTCCGGCAAGACGACGACGCTCTACTCCGCGCTCAGCGATCTCAACAAGACGGGCGTCAACATCTCCACCGCGGAGGATCCGGTCGAGTACAACCTCCCCGGCATCAACCAGGTGCAGATGCACGACGAGATCGGCCTCAACTTCGCGATGGGGCTCCGCTCGTTCCTCCGGCAGGACCCGGACATCATCATGGTCGGCGAGATCCGCGACTTCGAGACCGCCGAGATCGCGGTCAAGGCCGCGCTCACGGGCCACTTGGTGCTCTCGACGCTCCACACCAACGACGCCCCGTCGACGATCTCCCGCCTCCTCAACATGGGCGTCGAGCCCTTCCTCATCACCGCGTCGGTCAACCTCGTCCTCGCCCAGCGCCTCGCGCGCAAGGTCTGCCAGGACTGCAAGGCCCCCATCAAGGTGGACAAGCAGGTGCTCGTCGACTTCGGCTTCACCGACGACCAGCTCTCGCGCGGCCAGATCATGAAGGGGCAGGGCTGCAAGACCTGCAACGGCACCGGGTACAAGGGCCGCGTCGCGCTCTACGAGGTCATGCGCTTCAGCGAGCAGCTCAAGGAGATGGTGCAGCAGGGCGCCTCCACCGCCGAGCTCAAGGCCGCGTCGATCCGCCAGGGCATGATGACCCTGCGCGCCGCGGGCATCGAGAAGGTGATCCAGGGGATGACCACCACCGAGGAAGTCGGCCGCGTCACCATGGGGGACTGATCGAATGAGCGAAGAAGCCGCCCTCCCGCAGCAGGGCGAGGGTCTCAAGTACACGCTGCAACACCTGCTCCGCGCCATGGTCGAGAAGGGCGCGAGCGATCTCCACATCACGACGGGCTCTCCGCCGCTGCTCCGCATCGACGGCTCGGTGGTGCCGCTCAAGCTCCCGCCGCTCTCCGCGCCCGACGCGCGCGCGCTCTGCTACGCGGCGCTGACCGACGAGCAGAAGGCCACGTTCGAGCGCGACTGCGAGCTGGATCTCTCCTTCGGCATGAAGGGCCTCGCCCGCTTCCGCGCGAACATCTTCTCGCAGCGCGGCGCCGTCGCCGCCGCCTTCCGGCAGATCCCCTTCAAGATCCTCAGCTTCGAGGAGCTGGGCCTCCCGCCCATCGTCGCCGAGATCGCGAACCGCCCGCGCGGCCTCGTGCTCGTCACGGGCGCGACGGGCTCCGGCAAGACGACGACGCTCGCCTCCATCATCGACAAGGTCAACTCCGAGCAGCGCCTCCACATCGTCACGGTGGAGGACCCGATCGAGTACCTGCACCCGCACAAGCTCAGCATCGTGAACCAGCGCGAGGTCGGCAGCGACACCCGCTCGTTCAAGGACGCGCTCAAGTACATCCTGCGCCAGGATCCGGACGTCGTGCTCATCGGCGAGATGCGCGATCACGAGACCATCGAGGCGGCGCTCACCATCGCCGAGACCGGCCACCTCGTGTTCGCGACGCTCCACACCAACTCGGCCGTCAGCGCGATCAGCCGCATCATCGACGTCTTCCCGCCGCACCAGCAGACGCAGGTGCGCACCCAGCTCTCGCTCAACCTCGTCGCGGTCCTGTCGCAGGTGCTCGTGCCGCGCGCGGGCGGGCAGGGGCGCGTCCTCGCGATCGAGGTGATGATCCCCAACCCTGCCATCCGCAACCTCATGCGCGAGGACAAGATCCACCAGATCTACTCGCAGATGCAGGTGGGGCAGGGCGGCAGCGGGATGCAGACGCTCAACCAGGCGCTCGCGAGCCTCTTCGCCCGCCGGATGATCTCGGCGGAGGACGCCTACGCCCACTCCGGCGATCCCGAGGAGCTCCGGATGATCATCGAGGGCCGCCGCCCCGGCCCCGCCATCGCCCCCCGCAGCTGACGCTCGCGATTCACCAAAGACGGCCGGATGGGGGGGTCCCGCCGAAGGCGGGGGGAAGGGCGAAGCCCTGCGCCCGCGGATCACCACGGACGACCGGATGGGGGGTCCCGCCGCAGGCGGGGGGAAGGGCGAAGCCCTTCCAACGAGAACAAACAGCGCTGAACAAACCCGGTCCAAAAATGTCCGCCCTCCGCGAAAGATGGACTTGACGCCGGCTAGAAATGCCTGGATCGAGGCAAAATCGGATGCACTGCGAATTCGCGTAAGCGTCTATTTTGACATCCAGTCAACTGTTCAGTAGCCTCCCCGCTGCGATGCAAGGCCTCACCGACCGTCAGCAGCAGGTTCTGCACTACATCCGCCAGTCGATCACCGATCGTGGGTACCCTCCCACCCTCCGCGAGATCGGGGCGCACATGGGCATCCGCTCCACGAACGGCGTCAACGATCACCTGCGGGCGCTCGAACGCAAGGGCTACCTCACGCGCGAGGACATGAAGAGCCGCGCGCTCCGCCCCCGCGACATCGACGATCTGCCGCCCGGCGACGGCCACGCCCTCGTGGCGAAGCCCGCCAACGATCAGGGCGACACCGAGATGCTGGAGATCCCGGTGCTCGGCCGCATCGCCGCCGGCCAGCCGCTCCTCGCGCAGGAGAACATCTTCGACACCGTCCGCATCGAGCGCGGCATGGTGCGCGGCGGCCGCGACGTCTTCGGCCTCCGCGTGCAGGGCGACTCGATGATCGAGGCCGGCATCCTCTCCGGCGACTACATCTTCGTCCGCAAGCAGCCCACGGCCAACCGCGGCGACATCGTCTGCGCGCTCATCGGCGACGAGGCGACGGTCAAGTACTTCTACCCCGAGAAGGACTACATCCGCCTTCAGCCCGCCAACGTGCAGATGGCGCCGATCCTCGTCCGCTCGCAGGATTTCAAGCCGACCATGCTCCTCGGCATCGTCGTCGGCGTGTACCGCAAGATGTAGCCGCGCGCTCCGGCGCGTCGCTCTCCACCCCATCCATTCCTCTTTTTTTGGGGGGCGCGCCATGGCGCACGTCGTCCTGGAGCGCCGCGCCGCGTCTCCGCGCCGCCCTCGCCCCGCGCTCCATCGCGGGCTTGCGAGCGTTCGCGCGGGCGACGGTGCCGTTGACGTCTGCTCCGGGCGCTTGATAGCGTCGTCCTCGCTTGCGGCGCCGAAAGGACTCGAACGTGCGGACTCAACAGCTCCTCTTCGCTCTGGGGACGGCCGCTTTGCTGGGCGTCCTGCCCGGGCTCACCGGTTGCGGCGGCGTGCTCTACAGCGTGTCGATCTTCGGCGCCGAGTCGAAGCTCGAGGCCGCAGAAGCGCTCGGCGCCGAGCGCTACGCCCCGTACGAGTACTGGTACGCCAAGGAACACCTCCGCAAGGCGAAGGAGGAGGCCGCCAGCGCCGACTACGGCGACGCCATCGATTACGCGGACACCGCCGACGAATACGCGGCGAAGGCCGCCACGCTCGCCAAGCAAGCGCACGAGGGTGCTGGTCGATGAAGAGCAAGCTCTTCATCTCCTTCTCTCGCGTGGGAAGGGCTTCGCCCTTCCCCCCGCCTGCGGCGGGACCCCCCATCCAGCGTGGTTCATTCACCATTCAGCGTGGTTCATTCATGATGACGGGCGATCGTCTTCTTCGCGCGCTCGGGCGCGTCGCGCTGCTCGCGGGCGCCGTCTCGCTGCTGTCGTGCGCGCAGGTGCCCAGGATGCGCGGCGATCTCGAGGGCCTCACCAAGCTCGCGGATCAGGCCGAGCGCAACGGCGCCGTCCGGTGCGCGCCGCGCGAGCTCGCCCTCGCCAAGGCGAACCTCCGCTTCGCCACGACGGATCTCGATCAGGGCCAGCTCTTCAAGAGCGACGCGCACCTGCAGATCGCCCGCGCCAACGCGCAGGCGGCCTACGATCTCTCGCCCCCGGCCAAGTGCGCCGAGCGCGGCTTCACCGAGGAGCCGCCCAAGCCCATCCCCAAGGTCGGGGACTGCGACGGCGACGGCCTGCTCGACGACGCCGACGTGAAGTGCCCGTGCGACGCCGAGAACTACAACGGCTTCGAGGACGAGGACGGCTGCCCGGACGATCCCGACACCGACGGCGACGGCCTCAAGGACTCCGTCGACTCGTGCCGTCTCCTCCCCGAGGACAAGGACAGCTACCTCGACGAGGACGGCTGCCCCGAGCTCGACAACGACGACGACGGCATCCTCGACGTGAACGACAAGGACGCCGCGGGGAAGAGCTGCGCGAACGATCCCGAGGATCCCGACGGCTACGAGGACGAGGACGGCTGCCCCGAGCCGGACAACGACGGCGACAAGGTGGTCGATCTCACGGACCAGTGCCCGAACGAGGCCGGTCCCCCCGACGGCGACAAGCCCGGCTGCCCGAAGAAGCCGAGCCTCGTCATCGTCACCGCGACCGAGATCAAGATCACGCAGCAGATCCACTTCGAGTTCGACAAGGCCATCATCCGCAAGGAGAGCTTCCCGATCCTCGACGCTGTCGTGGAGGTCCTCCTGAAGAACCCCAAGATCAAGATCGAGATCCAGGGCCACACCGACAACAAGGGCTCCCCGGTCTACAACAAGGGCCTTTCCGATCGCCGCGCCGCGGCCGTCAAGACGTACCTGAGCAGCCACGGCGTCCCCGCCGCGCGCCTCACGTCGCACGGCTACGGCATGGAAGTGCCGATCGTCCCCAACACGACCGACCAGAACCGCGCGCTCAACCGCCGCGTGCAGTTCGTTCGAACCGAGGGCGCAGGCGCCGGAACGCCGCCTTGAGCGAGACCGACGAGGTTTCGTGATCGATCCGGCGGGCGTAGGCCATACAAGGCGGATCTGCGTTCTCGTTCTGCGCCGAACTTTCTTCCGATCGCCTGCCCGTGATACTTGAGGGCGCCGCACGGCAGTCCCTGAGGAGATAGACCACGTGATCCCCCGTACGCCCCGGTCCTCTCGTATCGCTTCCCCGCGCCCGTCCACCGCCCTGGCCCACCCCCGCACGGCAAGCCTCGGCGCGAAGGCCGTGGCCACGGGGCTCGCGCTGCTCGGGCTGTTCGCCACAGGAGACGCGCTCGCCGCCGGCGAGAAGGATGCGGACGCGAACAAGCTCTACGACGCCGCGATGAACGACGACTACCTCAACGTCGAGCTCGGCAAGGCGGAGAAGAAGCTCACCGAAGCCATCAAGAAGTGCGGCACCGACGGGTGCACGCCCAAGGTGCTCGCCAAGGTCTACCTCGGCCTCGGCGTCATCCACTTCGCGAACAACAAGCCCGACGCCGCGAAGGAAGCCTTCGTGAGCGGGCTCAAGGTCGACGCGAGCGCGACGCTGGACGCGACGTTCAAGGGCGCCGACATCGACAAGATCTTCGACGACGCGAAGAAGAGCGCCGGCGGCTCCTCGGGCACCGGCGGCAAGGGCGGCGACGCCGGCACCGGCGGCAAGGGCGGCGACGCCGGCACCGGCGGCAGCGCGCCCAGCAAGCCCGCGGGCGATCTCAAGCACACGCCCCCGCCGGAGCAGCAGGTCAACACCCCCGTGCCGATCTTCATCCAGGTCCCCGACGACCTCGGCGTGAAGAAGGTGACCCTTCGCTACAAGCCCTTCGGCGCCACGAACTGGAAGCCGATCGACATGGCCAAGGTCGGCGACGGCTGGGGCCTCGAGGTGCCGTGCACCGAGGTCACGACCACGGGCGATCTCAAGTACTACATCACGGCCGACGACGACGCGGGCACCGTGGCCACCGCGGGCTCGCGCAACGAGCCGTACAAGATCGCGATCAAGAACGAGATCGAAGGCGATCCCCCCTCGCTCCCGGGCAAGAAGCCCCCCAAGCAGTGCAGCTCGTCGACGGACTGCCCGCCCGGCTTCCCCGGCTGCGTCGACTCGCAGTGCGGCGGCGACGGGGACTGCAAGTCCGGCCTCTACTGCTCCAAGAAAGAGGGCGAGAGCGACGGCACCTGCAAGCGCAAGAGCAGCGAAGGCAAGCCGTGGGGCTCGAGCTGCAGCGAGTCCGGCGAGTGCGGCGAGGGCCTCACCTGCGTCGAGGGCTCCTGCCAGGAGGGCACCAAGACGGCCGATCCCGGAGGCGGCGGCAAGAAGAAGAAGCTCAACATGGTGAGCGTCGACGCCTCGCTCGATCTGCTGCTCATCGGGAGCCGTGACAGCGTGTGCTCCGGCACCATCGACGGCGCCAAGCCCATCCTCGACGCCGACAAGAACGTGACGAACGCGGCCGACGGCTCGTACGTCTGCTTCTACTCGTCCAACAACACGGGGAAGATCCCGACGAGCGGCCAGTTCTACGGCGAGCCCGCCGCGGCGCCCGCGACCAACGGCGTGACGGGCGGCTTCGGCGTGGCGGGCGGGCGCGTCGGCGCCGGCTTCGATCGGCAGATCACGCAGAGCCTCAACCTCACGCTGGGGCTCCACCTCGGCGTCGCGTTCAGCGGGTTTCCCAACTCCGAGACCCCGCCCAACGGCACGCAGGCGGCGCTCGGTCACTCGAAGGCGAACGGGTTCATCCCGTTCTGGGTCGAGGGGCGCGCGGGATACAACCTGTTCGGTGGCTGGGTCGAGAAGATGAAGTTCAAGCCGTACGGCTACGTCGGCTTCGGCTTCGGCCAGGTGAACGCGGGCGTCGGCGTGACCGTGTGCGACAAGCGCGACGCGAACGGCAAGGTGCTCACGAGCGGCGGCACCAAGGGGTGCCCCGCGATCTCG
>WBZX01001732.1_pt1 | contig 15936 bp, 9 predicted proteins | sample 5204211 | NCBI WGS metagenome assembly WBZX01 (sample SAMN12344362, study PRJNA552823) | activated sludge metagenome | biome: Activated sludge suspended growth; feature: Nitrification reactor; material: Wastewater; isolation source: activated sludge from nitrification reactor of wastewater treatment...
TATCTGTTCTAAATAATTATCTGTTTTTTAATATCTTACGATTTAGCAGGAAAATATATATGATTTTTTGTCATTCCTGCTACAATGGTTATTTTTGCAGATTATCCCTATAGAAAATGGCAGAAATCAGATACGACGAAGATAACATCCGTACGCTCGAATGGAAAGAACACATCCGCATGCGTCCGGGTATGTACATTGGAAAGCTGGGCGACGGATCCTCTCATGAAGATGGTATATACATCCTTCTCAAAGAGGTGATCGACAACTCGATCGATGAATACGTCATGGGTCATGGCAAAAACATAGATATTTCGATCATCGATGGCACCGTACGCATCCGGGATTATGGTAGGGGCATACCTCTGGGTAAAGTAGTGGATTGTGTATCCAAGATCAATACGGGAGGAAAATACGACTCCAAAGCCTTTAAAAAATCGGTAGGACTCAACGGTGTGGGTACCAAGGCAGTGAACGCCCTTTCCGTCAATTTTAAGGTTGCTGCCTATCGAGATGGCCAGGCAAAAACGGCAGAGTTTTCCAAGGGAGAACTGATTAACGAAAGTAAGATAGTAAAAACGGATGAGGTCAATGGAACCATGATCGAGTTTACACCGGACGATTCCATTTTCAAACACTTTAAGTTCCGCCACGAGTATATTGAAAACCAGATCTGGAACTACGCTTATCTAAACGCCGGTTTAAAGATCAATTTCAACGGCAAGACCTATGTTTCCAAAAATGGCTTGCTAGATTTGTTGGAAAGGAAAACCGATCCTGAGACACTTCGTTACCCCATCATCCACCTTGTGGGTGAAGACATCGAAGTGGTAATGACACATGGTCAGCAGTACGGCGAAGAATATTATTCCTTTGTCAATGGCCAGAATACCACTGCCGGTGGTACGCATCTTCAGGCTTACCGCGAAGCCATAGTTAAAACACTGAGAGAATTTTACAACAAGAGTTTCGATACACGCGATGTACAGGCTTCCATCATAGGTGCTATTTCACTTAAGGTGGAAGAGCCGGTATTTGAATCACAGACCAAGACCAAATTGGGTTCAATCAATATGGCGCCGGAGGGTGTGAGCATTCGTTCGTTTGTCACGGATTTTATCAAAAAAAACCTGGACAATTACCTACATAAAAACAAGGACGTTGCCGATGCCATCCTACGCAGGATCCAACAAAGTGAGCGCGAAAGAAAAGAAATTTCTGAGATCAAAAAGCTCGCCAACCAAAGGGCCAAAAAAGCAGCCGTTCACAACAAGAAGCTCCGCGATTGCCGGGCCCACCTCAATGAGTCGGGCAAAAAATATTCTGAAGAAGCCAGGCTGGAATCTACTATCTTTATTACGGAGGGAGACTCAGCCAGCGGTTCATTAACCAAGGCAAGGAATGTAGAAACCCAGGCCGTATTCAGCCTCAGGGGCAAGCCCCTCAATTGCTATGGCATGACCAAAAAAGTGGTTTACCAGAATGAAGAACTCAACCTGCTCCAGCATGCCCTCGACATAGAAGATGGCATTGAAAATCTCCGGTACAACCGAGTGGTCATCTCCACCGATGCCGACGTGGATGGCATGCACATACGATTGTTGCTGCTTACCTTCTTCCTTCAGTTTTTTCCCGATCTGGTGAAGCAGGGACACTTATACATTCTGGATACACCTCTGTTTAGGGTGCGCGACAAACAAAAAACCTTTTATTGTTACAACGAAAAGGAGAAGCAGGAAGCCATCCAAAAACTCAGGGGCAAAGCCGAAATCACCCGATTTAAGGGTCTCGGCGAAATCAGTCCCAACGAGTTTGAAGATTTTATCGGCAAAGACATCAAGCTGGACCCTGTAATCCTTCAGGACAAGACCAACATAGAAGATATACTCAATTACTATATGGGTAAAAACACGCCCGAGCGTCAGGAATTTATCATCGAAAACCTCAAAGTAGAACTCGATGAAGTAGCTCAGGCAGTAGAAGAACCGGAAGAGTTGGTTGAAGCAGAATAAATATTATAAAGGTTCGGTTTATGCCGGACCTTTTTTATTTCGTCTAACTAACAGCATGGTTTGTTATTCTACTATCAATTTAAAGCTGTAATTGCATCGTGGTATTTTGACAAAATAAATGCCCCGTTGCATGAGTTTTACCTCCGCGTTTGCATTACCCTGAAAGATTAGGCGGCCTTGGGTATCATAAATGCGTATGTCTTCATCCGGCGATGTTAAGAAGTGAATTTTTTCTCCCACCCTTGCCGGATTCGGATAACAAACGGGCATTGGGTTGTGAGGTACAAATGAAGTAGCAGTCAGCAATTCAGGTCCCAATTTTCCAAGGGTAATACGGGTAGGAAGAGAAGAATTCCAATCATCGTTGAATCCTGTAAGATAGATATTGCCCTCAGCATCGAGCGTGATGGCATTGGCATTATTCCAGCCAAAGAGAAGATCCTGCCCACCTTTGATCACATTTCCATCGGCATCCATTTCCAATAAGAGCAAGTCTGCGCCGCCGTTGGAAACAAAGGTCTGGTTGTTGAAAGTGATATGATCTTGAAAATAAAATGAGGTGAGCAATGTGCCCCTTGGTGTCCATTGGATGTCAGTGCCCCCATTGTTTGGAAATGGTGAAAAGTTTGGATTACCAATTGGCAACATCCACTGCAGCTGGCCATTGGCATTCCATTTGGCCGCAAAACCAATTTGGTCGTCGACCTGGTCAATTAGATTCTGTCCATCAAAACGAACGTGGTTTCCGCCTATGCCCCCTACTTGAAAAATATTGCCATCAGCATCGGTAAGGATGCCATTGCTTTCATTGTTGTTGCTGGAACCTCCCATTACCTGAATCCATTGTACGGTGCCATCCCCCAGATGTTTTGCGATGAAAGGTGAATAGGTACCTGTCTTGGTAACTGGCAGCGCACCATAATGATGAGCCTGATCGCCGGGCATCCTATTCTCTTCAAAGCCAAAGGTGCCCGTTACCACCACATTGCCAAAAGTATCCGTGGTTATGTCTTGCACATTGCCTCCGGTACCTGTGGCCCAGCTCAAAGTACCTTGTCTGTCGTACTTTGCCAGAAAGCCATCGTTCCTTTGAAAATAGGTATAATAAGGTGTGCCCGGCGTCCAGGTTACCAACAGCGAATCTTTGATAAAAAAAGGAGTTTGGGCATCCAGGTATTCTAATTTTACTGCCCTTCCGGCCAGGAATACATTTCCCTTTTTATCTGCATGAATTTGGGTCTGCGGATACGCCGTTGCTCCTGTGGTCTTGGCCCAGAGTAATTTTCCATCGGTATGATAACAAGCCATAAAGGCATTGCTCGAAAGAAAAGTATCCAAATGATAGGTCTGCAATACTGTATCGAACCTCACCTTGTTTACATAGGTGCCGGCAATAAATATCCGATCCTCATCATCAGCAGTGATACTAGTAATGGACACATTTTTGTGTGATTGAAATCTTTTGGCCCAGCTGACTTTACCTTCCGGCGTAAGTTTCATGAAATATCCCTCTCTAGCTTTTTCCGTTTTCCACTGGAGTGTGTCGATCTGAAAATCATTCTCAAAATACCCACAAGTATAAATAGCGCCTTCATGGTGCAAAATATCCAACCCCTGACTCCTCCCTTTGGTATTCAGCTCTTTTTTCCAGTCATAGATCAGATCCTGCCCCTGAACAGCAGCATGAAAAAAGGTAAAAAACATAATGATAAACAGGTGTTTCATATTTTCATTTTCATCTGAACCAATACAAATAAATACCATCTACCTTCCCATCTCTCCATTTGAGTTTACCTAAACCATTGGATGAAGTAAGATAACTATCTCCGTCAATTAATTGTCTTTCTGTGATGCAATGATCCACTTCGTCCATACTGGTGCCAATGCGTATTTTGCCGAAAAGTATATTATCTGATTCGCCTATAAAAACTTTATAAAGTTCGGCTTCCTTATTATCATTCTCCACAAAATAAAAATGATTTTTACCTTTTGAATATATGGTATGCCTGTATTCACCATGCCTGATTACATTTTCATCGTAAGCTAAATTTTTCAAGAATCCGGCATTTATTTTTATTTCACCAAAAAACATTTCATACAGTGAAGTTTGGGTGTCTTTCAAATTACATGCTATGGTTTCGATGTCGCTCATGTTATCCACCAGGATATGCCCGGAATAGGCCTTTGATTGGTTCTCATCATAATCGGCAGACAACAAAAGGTATTCAATGTTTTGGGAAGGAATGAATCGGATGGTGTATTTTTTCCAATCATGGTTGGTTACCGGTTCTGTGGTAAATAGTTTCTGCACCAAGTCGCCTTTTCGTGTAATGCCTTCGATACTCAAACACGTTGGTTGTGTATAAGAAGTTTCCTTATGGGTTAATCTGCTTCTTGAATCAAAAACCGGTGATTGGCACAGATCAATGGTGAATTGATAAACGTTTCCTTTTTTCAAAGGAGAAGACAATTTTTGATAAACTATTTCTTTGGTTTGGTTGTCCCTTACAGCCATACCCAAATAGGTCTTACCATCCGAAGCCTTTTGGGTAACACCCCAACACTGGCAAGGCTGTACATCAGGCGGACTTTCATTTGAAACTAGGGTACTCCAACCCGATAAATTAAAGTTATCACCACGCCCTAATAATGGCTCCCCCTCAAATGATTTATTGACAATTTCAATTTTGGATTGCGCAGATATACCCTGCAAGCTTACCCATACAATCAATACCCAACAAGTGATATAAGTCTCCTTCTTCATTTCGCCTTTTCAAAAGTAAAATATATAATTAAAAATAGCCCATTTTGTCCTACTTGTCTATAGAGCACCATAAAAAAAGTGTGTATAGAAACCGGAAACGACAATTCGGAGTCTGGAAGACCCCCACTATGCTGACGCTCGCTAGCGCTCGGTCAGCATTAAAAAATTGAAACTATCACTCTGTCAACATTAATAATTGAACATTGATAATTGAGCATCAATAATTGAACATTGATAATTAAATAATCGAAAATTGATCCTGACGCTCAAATTCGTTCGGTCACCAGTCCAATTGACCATTGATCATTATAAAATTGAAAATTGATACTGACGCTCGCTTTCGTACAATCAGCATCCCAATTGAACATTGACCATTGAAAAATTGATACTAACGCTCGCCAACGCTCGGTCAGCATCTAAAATTGACCATTGATAATTGAAAAATTGATAATTAATAATTGAATAAATCAATTAACCCTATACCAATACTGCGTCTTACCGAACATCGAAACGCCCATATAACCTCTGACCTTGAGTTTATTGGGTTCGATTAAAGAGATGAAACAATCGTAGACTTTGCCGTTTTTTGGATTGAGGATCTTGCCTTCCTCGTATTCTTTGTCGGAGGCTTTTTTGAGGTCCCAGAGGATTTCCATGCCTTCGATGGGTTTGTTTTTATTGGTTCCGGTACATTTTTCACATACCCTTACCGTGGCATTTGCCAACAGTTTTATAACCTTGGCGTAGAGCTTGCCGTTTTTTTCGTAAATCTCGATGTGGGATTTTTCCTTGCCGTCCTCATCGTCGATGTTTTTCCACATACCCACGATCTTATGCTGTGCGGAGGCAGAACACACCCAGAAACCCAGCAGGCCCAAAAGGAAAATTTTTTTCATTTCGTGGTGGATTATATTTTACATCCAGTCGAGAGCCTGTACAAAATAAGTACAGATGAAAGGGAAGGTAACCCAGCACCATTCGGGTAAAACAACAAAACTCAACAAACAAACACCTACTGAAACAGCGAAATAAATCCAGTATTTGGTAAGGTTTTTTTGACTTGCAGACATAACTTTTTTCTGTTTAGGCCCCAAAGTTATAGATTTTTACATGCATTTTTGTGTTTCTATGGCAAAAATTCCACCTACTGACAAAAGCTACCCCGCCAAACTGATGTTGTTTGGCGAGTACACTGCCCTTTTGGGCGGCCATGTGCTGGCTACGCCCCTTTTGCAATTAAAAGCCAATTGGGCTTATGGGCAAAGGTTTCCCCACATCCAAATGGCCCAACTTTTCCACGAAGTCACCAAAAACTACCCATTTTTGACCTTTAACCACCCAAAATGGGAAAATTGGGTCCAAAATATGGGTTTTTTACACTCAGACATCCCCGTAGGCTATGGTTTGGGCAGCAGCGGTAACCTCGTTGCTGCGCTTTTCGATGGCTTTTTTACAATGGAAACAGAGGATAAACCGGACTTTGGCACCCTAAAATCCATTCTGGGCTACCTGGAATCTTACTTTCATGGCTCCAGTTCAGGTGTGGACCCATTGATCTCTTACACCGGCAAAACCCTGCTTTTTACCCCGGATCGGGTAGCAGAGACCCCTATAGACCTCCAACTACTCGACTTATTCCACACTGTAGATTCCGGACAAAGACGCAACACCGAAGCTTTAGTCAAGGATTTTAAAGTCCGATTGGAAAGCCTCCCTTTCCGAAACCACATGGAAACACTGGCCGGACTCAACCTCCGCGCGATCGAGGCCCTCATAGCCGGAGATACAACGACCCTGAAAACTACATTTCACGAAATAAGCCACCTTCAATTCAACCACCTACAGCACCTCATTACCGAAAACCTCCGGTTAGCCTGGCAAAAAGGATTGGACACAGGGGAAGAGATGTATAAGATTTGTGGTGCCGGGGGCGGGGGGTATTATCTTTTCTATCATTAATTGTAGGAATTTTTTTACAAATAGTGAGTAAAAAATTGCTTTAACCAAATGTAAAAATATTAATTTAACTTATATAATAATTAATTATATAAGTTAATTAGTTTATAGTATCATAATAAGTATTATTTTTGAAAAAAATATTATTATGAAAAACGTATGGAATTTGATCATTTATTTTATTCGGTTTGTAAATTTGGTAAAGAAATCAATACTCACAAGATCAATTGTTTTTAGTATTGGCATTATTGTATTTTTTTTATTTATTTGTCAAACCCACGCACAGATTGAATGTGGCAATGAAATGCCCAGCAATTATAGTTATGCGGGAGATTGTAACTACCCTGTACCTGATGTTAATTTAACCATACCTTTGTATTTTCATGAAGTGTATTCATCTGTAACTTCAAATCCTGTAATTACAAATGAAGATTTAAAAATTTTAGTGGAAAAAATAAATACAAAATTTAATAAGAATGGTATTAACATCCAATTTGTATTGGCAAAATTTAATGAAAAAGGACTTTGTTTTAATGGATTATCAAGACATGATTATAAAGAAGGAGCAGGCACAATTTATAAAGATTTAGCTGGAGATGATATAGAAAAAATTTACCCAAATCAAGGGGAAAGAGAATATATTTTGAATCACTATTTTAATGTTTGGCTTGTTGATTTTCTTTATATAGGTTCACCTCAGGCACATAGCCTGGCAAAAGGTTTTGGAATATTTCCAGAAGAAATTGAAAGTTTCCCTAACAAATTGAATGGAAATAATATATTTTTGGACCGTGACCCAATTTTGAATGAAAGTACAAATTTGGGTTTGTTTTGCCATGAAATTGGGCACAATTTTGGTTTGTTTCATGTTTTTGAAGGAGGATGTAATGCCATAAATGATTGTTTTCATGGCGATAGAATAGAAACAATACCTTCCTGTCAATCACTTCAGATTTACAACATAATGGATTGTGATAATCAAAAAGTCTGTAGCACTAATGCTGATTATCCTGTGGAAAATTTTATGTCATATGCGGACCCTTGCAGAGTTGAATTTGTTGATGAACAATATTATAGGATGGGTGTATTTTTGGACTATTTCGAACCCTTGTCATCCTCCAACAATCTCGCTGAAGTTCTTGCTGGCAGCTCAAGTGCTACAATAGCTAATCCATTTACATTTTCTCAGAGCCAAACAGGTCAAATATTTGAAACTTCAATTAATTCAATTGTGTATGTAGATGGTAATATTGAATTCAACAATTGTGATTTCCATTTTGGACCTTCGTCAAAATTAATAGTGAGATCTGGAAGTAGCCTAACCATTAGTGAATCTAATTTATCAGCACTTGATTGTTCTGCACTCCTTTGGGATGGTATTATAGTGGAAGATGGCGCTGAGTTGATTATTAAAGATAATTCAATTATCGAAGAAGCTTATATTGGTATTCATTCCAAGTCAAATAGCACTTTAAGTATTGAGAATGCAATTGTAAGAGATTGTTATATAGGAATAAAATTGAATGAGAAAGCTACACCCCCAAATTTACCACTTCCAATAGATATTGATATCCTAAAATTCAGTGGTGTTCAAATTCTAGGTAGCACTAATTTGTTATTTCACCTGGATCAACCTACTGCCGAGGGAAGTTATGCTGGAATTCAGATTGATGATATTTCTTTGGCTCCATTTGTGCCAGGATTGAACAACCAAAATTCTATTCAAGGATTTAAATATGGCATCGTTTCTAAAGGATCAACTTTATTGGTAGATAAGATGGATTTGTCGAAAAATGGAACTGGAATTAAAAGTTCTTCCTATAATAAAAAATATTTCCCTGTTATTTTGTCAAAAATTGATATATTTGATTGTGTAACAGGTGTCGATATTGATCAGGCGAATGTCTACATTGATGATATTGATTTTAGTGTGAATCAACTGGGTTTAAAACTTAATAGATGCTATGGAAGTGAAGTTAAAAATTGCAACCAACATCCAATTAGATTTCCTTTTATTGGATTTAAAATATTGAATTGTTCACATATGACTTTTGACAATAATGACATTTCTGGATTGGAGGCAAATTTATTTTCAAATTGTAATAATTTGAAGTTTACGAACAACTACATTTCACCAATGACATTAACGACAATTCGAAAATCGAGTTTCAATGAAAACACAATAGGTGTTTATGATAGTGAAAGCCAAAATATTATTCAAGGAGGAAATCACAATGTTTTTGAATGTAATTATTTTAACAGCTTTGTGGGCGATGCATTGATTAATGACAATTCACCTGATAATACATTTAGGTGCAATGAATTTGAAGGATATGCAGCTGGAATGGTGTTTGAAGGTAATTCTATGAATACGGATTTTGAAGCAAATTCTTTCAATTCTTCTAACATAGGACTCTATTTAAAAGGAAATGACCCTGAAATTGGAATTCAAACCGATCAAGGTAATTTGTATTATGGTTTATTTAATGAGATCGGTGCATTAAATGAAAATCAGGATTATGAAAACAGTCTTTTTATAAATAATTCTCAGATTGTGTTTAATCCTTCACATACTCCAACTGATTGGTTTCGACAAAATAGCCCAAATGTTGCAGATGTTTGTGGAAATTCTTGTTTAAATGGCCCGGGTAATAATATTGTTTCTTGGGTTGGAGAACAATATTCAAAATGCTTGGATTCATTATTTTACGGTACAAAATTTAGTAGTTTATCAACAAAGGGTAAATGGAATTTACTTTTTATTTTGTACCGTAAACACTATCTACAGGATACCACACTTCTCAATAATAGAGAGTGTCTTAAGTCAATATTAAGGTATTTTAGAAATTCCAATTTGCACAGAGCTGTCTTTGCCTATGATGTTTTGGTAAGTCCTCAACCTTTATCGGACAATAACTTAAGGATTGCTATTACAGATTTATTGGATGGATATGTTAATGATGAAGTTAATACAATTGATATTAATGTTTTTAATGTTATGACTGACACATATTTGTCTGATAATTTGCATAATCTGTATATATATTATCAGATTTTGGATTCTCTTGGCAATAATTTTGCACCTTTTTTGAATGAAGAGGATCCTGTATCAAAAGTTGGAGTAGTGTTCCCAATATTAAATAAATACCTAAATGGAGAATCCATTTCATCTTCTGAAGTTTCTGAACTGATAACCATTGCAGAATCTTGTGCTAGGGATGTTGGACCTTCTAAATTTTATGCCATTTCTACTTTGCAATCAATTGAAATTGAATTTCAAGCTACCGATTGCAATATTGACAATTATTATCGAAATTCAAGTGAGCTATATCATTTGACAAGGAAAGTAATAAATTATCAATTATTGGATATCAATGGAAGAATTATAATTACCTCCCCTGAAGAAATAGAGATTTCAACATTACAATTACCCTTTGGGCTATATATTTTATCTAAAAGGTATGATGATGGTTCTGTTAAAGGCAAGGTAGTTGTAAAATTATGAAACCGGGAATTGTCATATTAATATTTCTGATGTTTTTTTTGAGTATGAAAGCACAAAACAAATATGATTACACTTGGATTGTAGGAGAAGATTTGAGTTTGGCCAGTCCCGGTACTGAGGCTTCTTTGATTGATTTTAATATTGTGCCTCCCTTACTGACGTTTCAGGGTACTTCATCCCCGCAGTCTTTACTTGCCTTGGGGGAAATATGTGACAAGGAAACAGGCAGGCTATTGTTTTATTCGAATGGTTGCGTGGTTTTTGACAGTACTCATCAAATCATGGCAAATGGAGATAGTATTAATTTTGGGATATATTGGAAAAATTTCTGCATTGGAGATAGGTATCTTTATTACCCTAATTTATTTAGTGTTTTAGCTTTACCTAATTTTTATAAAAGTGATGAATACTATTTAATTCACCAGCTTGAGGCAAGAGATTTGGAAAAAATTATACATAAGCCACTCTTGTACTCATTAATTAGATTTGATCAAGATAATCCTAATGGTATTGTAATCAAAAAAAACTTACCTTTTTATAATGAAGATACAGCAGCCGGGTTTTTCACCGCCATAAAACACACCAATAAAAAAGATTGGTGGATCATGCACCTGGAAGCAAGGAGTAATAAGTATTTAAAGTTTTTATTAGACAGCACCGGCATTCACCTTCATGATAGTCAGATCATAGGAGACAGCATCAAAGGCCATCATGCACAGTCGCAATTTAGCCCGGATGGTAAAATGTATGCATGGTTCAACAAAGAAACGGGTTTACATTTGTTTGACTTTGATCGCAGTACCGGAGCATTGAGCAATTACCGGAGTCTCACCATTGAGCAGCAACCATCCATTGGTGGACTTTGTTTTTCACCCAATAGCCGGTTTTTGTATGTCTTTGATATCACCAGTGCCTATCAAATTGATTTATGGGCACCTGACCTGAAGGAGGCTTATGTAAAGGTAGGCAGCTACAATACGGGAGCAGATGGTACTGCTTACAAGGATCTGATGTTTGGTATGCTGGGCCCCAATTGTAAGATCTATATTTCATCAAAATTGGGCTCAGGCCATTTTAGCACCATAGAATCGCCCGATGAGAAGGGTCCTGCCTGTAATTTTCAAGCCCTGGGTCTAAAATTGATCTACAGCTCGGGAGCAGGAGGTGTACCCAACCTACCCCACTACCGGGTGGATGAACCCTATCCTTGTGATCGCACCCTGGGCAATGTATGGCAGCTTCCTGAAATCATTACCCTGTCAATATCACCCAATCCGGTATCCGATCAATTTGTTATTACCATCCCTGCCAAAGGGTTGTTGTCCATCTACGATATCTCTGGTAAAACGGTGTATCAGCGCATGGAAGCAGGAAATGACGAACGTACGATTGATGTGTCGTCCTTAGCTCCCGGCCGCTATGTCGTGGTATTTGAAGAGAAGCATAGGGTGTATAGGGGGGAGTTTGTAAGGATGTAATGATTGTGAATTTACCGATTATGAATTTACTGATATGCGGATGTACTGATGTGCGGATGTACTGATGTACTGATGTGCGGATGTACTGATGTGCGGATGTACTGATGTGCGGATGTACTGATGTGCGGATGTACTGATGTGTGGATGTACTGATGTGCGGATGTACTGATGTGTGGATGTACTGATGTGCGGATGTACTGATGTGCGGATGTACTGATGTGCGGATGTACTGATGTGTGGATGTACTGATGTGCGGATTATGGATGTACGGATTATGAATTTACTGATGTAACGATGGGCGGATTATTGATTTACTGATGTGTGGAATATGATTTTACTGATGTACTGAGTATGAATTTATCGATTTACCGGTATGTCAATTTACCACGTATTAATTTACAGTTTCACCAAAGGAGTCGAAATTTGGTAATGCAAAAATTAGGGTTTGGAATTGTTCTTACTGGTAGAAATAATTTTGCCTAGGATCCTTAGAATGGTTTCAAGATCATTGGGAAGTTTGCCGGGGTCGGGTAAATGCTGGCTCCTTTGGCATAGCTCAAGCCAATACGCAGTCTCTTCTGCTTCTTTTTTTGCTAAAACCATTTTGTAAGTAAAATCTTTCATGGAATAGGGGTTTTGTGATTCTCTGACATTAGCCCCAATAGATGTAGATGCTCGCTCGAGTTGGTCAGCTATACTAAATTTCCTTTTCTTGATAAGGCCTTCACAATAATCAATGATGTCTAGCGAAAACTGGGTCGTTTTCTCAACGATAAGATTCTTTTCCATAGCTTAATTTTTCACATAACAAATAAGCTTAGAAATAAGTTCACTATATGCTGGGATATTTTACCAGTGGGTGGGTGTGCGGATTATGGATGTACTGATGTACTGATGTGCGGATGTATGGATGTACTGATGGGTGGGTGTGTGGATTATGGATGTACTGATGTACTGATGTACTGATGTGTGGATGTACTGATGTACTGATGTATGGATGTACTGATGTGCGGATGTACTGATGTACTGATGTGCGGATTATGGATTTACTGATGTACCTATATTTTAATTTTTGGATATTCAATAACTGATGCTCCGTCCTCCGATGCTCTGTGCCCTGATGCTCCGCCTTCGGTCAGCCTGGCAAAAAGGATTGGACACCGGGGAAGGGATGTATAAGATTTGCGGTGCCGGGGGTGGGGGGTATTTTATTAGGTTTTAGAAATCGGGGTCATACATAACACCCGATCCCTAAATCCTAACCCTTTTATCAAGGTTTTACTTCTGTATCCTTTTCCACTTCGTAACCAAAGATATCTTTGAGGGTCAGTGGTACTACCTTGCCGTATTTGGCGAGTTCTGTCATTGAAATTTTGTCTTTGGACCCCATGACCTTGATATTCCAGGCCTTGCCTTTCATGTAGTCGTTGTGAAATTGTTTGATATCACCCAGGCTGATGTTGTCAACGCCCTCATAAATGTCTTTGCGTACATCGTAGTCGAGGCCGAGTCTGAGGGCATTCTGGTAGTTGAAGAGAATGCCGGTCTTGGTAATCCTGCGGGTTTCAAAGTTTTGTTTGATGGACTTCTTGCCTATTTCCCAGTTCTTTTCAGATTCGGGCAGGGTGGTAAGCAGGTCGTTTACGGCTTTAAAAGCATCGCCCAGCTTGTCGGCTTGAGTGCCTACATAAAAGCCGGCTTCAAAGGGATCTTCTTTTTTGGATGGTCTGGCAAAATAGCTGTAGGTCGAATAAGCCAGTGCCTTGGATTCACGGATCTCCTGGAAAACTACGGAGCCCATACCACCGCCGTAGTATTCGTTAAACGCGCTTACCATCGGCAACAACTTGGCATCAAAGGCTTTGTCGTTGCGCATCAACTGAATTTCTGCCTGTACCATGTCGTAGTCGATAAAGTAGATGGTATTTTCATTGGCTCCCAAACGATCGTATTTGACCGGTGCAGGATAATCTTTCAACATAACCGGCAGCTTGTGTTTTTTCTTGAACAGGCTGGCTACATCTTCGGTTTTTCTTGGACCGTAATAGTAAACTTTGTGTTTATAAGAGGGCAGGCTTTTGATGATGGACACCATTTCTTCAGCTTTCAAAGCCCTGAGCTCATCGTTGCTCAATACCTGGTTGAAAGGATTTTTTGCTCCATAGGTAGCATAGTAGTCAAGGGCTTCATTGAAAATTCTGCCCTTGTTGATGGTGGCATCGTTTCTTCCCTTGATGGTGCTTTTCACCAGGTTGTCGAGGGCATTCTGGTCCGGCTTGGCGTCATTGATCAGGGATTCTATGATGTCAACGGCTGCTTCAAAGTTTTCGTCGAGTCCATTGAAGCTGATGTACACCTGGTCTTCGCTTGCTGAAACGCTAAAGTTCACGGCCAGTTTGTACAATTCCTTGTTGATTTGTTCATTGGTTTTGGTACTCGTACCCAGGTAGTTGAGGTAGTCAAAAGCAATGGGTAATTTTTTATTGTTGAGGCTGCCCATATCGAGCACATAGTACGCCTGGAATAGTCCATTGGTTTTGTTGGGTACGGCCCAAAGGGGTACGTCTTTGTGAACACTGCTGAAGTTGATGTCCTTTTTGTAGTCCAAAAATACCGGGGTAAGCGGTGGATTGGAAGTCTCAACGATGCTTTTCAGAAAAGCGGATTGCGATTCTCTGTTTACTTCCACAGGGGTAATGGTAGGCTTCTCAACTTTCTGGATGGTAGAGTCTACTCCGGTGAGTTTGTAGACCACGGTGTAGTTGTTGCCAAACCATTTTTGGGCAAACTTCATCACATCGTTTTTAGTAATCTTACTCATGCGGTCGATGTTTCTAAGGTGGGCTTCCCAACTTTTATCGGTTGCAAAAAGGTCGTTGATCACAAAGGCCATGTTCATGATGTTTTCCTGTTCCCGTACACGCTGTACTTTGAGGTTGTTGATGGTGGCAATGATGAGGTCTTCATCAAAGTTGCCATCTTTCAAATCGGTAATCTGCTGGAGGATGAGGTCTTTTACATTTTGCAAGGTCTGGTTTTGCAGTGGATTGCCACCAAAGTACATGATGCCATAGTCTTTAAGCAAATATGAAAAGCCATAGGCGTCCAAAACTTTTTGTTTTTTCACCAGGTTTTTGTCGATCAGACCACTTTTGCCGTTGTACATGATGGAACTCACCAGATCGGCAATCACCGCTTCGGGGTGGTTTTGATCCGGCATTACAAAACCGATGGCAACGCTTTCTTCATCCGGACTTTTAACGGTGATTTCTTCTACTTCATTTCTGGGATCTTCGTTGTCATAACGGAATGGCGGCAATTTTTTGGGTTTCCAGTCGCCGAGGTACTTGTCCACCATGGCTATCGTCTTATCGGGATCGAGGTCGCCGGTAAGGATGAGGCACATGTTGTTGGGTACGTAGTATTGGTTGTAATAGTTCCTGATTTCGATCAGTGAAGGGTTCTTCAGGTGCTCTACGGTTCCAATCGTAGTCTGGGTACCGTAAGGGTGTTTTTTGAAAAGCGAAGCAAACATGGCTTCAAATACCTTGTTGCCACCATTGTCGAGTGAAATGTTTTTTTCTTCATACACCGCTTCCAATTCGGTATGGAACAATCTCAACACCGGATTTCGGAAACGCTCATCCTGAATGGCGAGAAATTTTTCCAGGTTGTTGGAAGGGATGTTTTCCATGTACGTGGTATTCTCAAACGATGTAAAGGCATTGGTCATGTTGGAGCCAATGTTGGTCATCATTTTGTCGTACTCATTGGCAATGGCGTACTTGGCTGCCACCCCGGAAATTGAGTCGATCGCATGGTAGATCATCTTTCTTTCGGCATCGTCTTTGGATTTGTTGTACTTTTCATAGAGTGCTTCGATCTTGTCGAGTTCTACTTTTTCTTTGGCATAATCCAGTGAGCCGTATTGATCGGTACCTTTAAACAGCATGTGCTCCAGGTAGTGCGCGAGTCCTGTATTATTGGAAGGGTCATTTTTGCTGCCCGCCTTGGTGGTGAGCAGGCTCATGATTCTGGGCTCTGCATGGTTCTCGGTGAGGTACACCGTAAGGCCATTGCCCAAGGTATAAATGCGCGTATGGGTTGGGTCGTTGGTGACATACTGGAAGGGGTATTTCCCCATCGAATCCCATTTGGTTTCAAAGCTGTTCTGAGCTTGTAGGGTGTAAAAAACGATCGCAAAAGCAAGGCATAAAAAGG
>WBZX01001735.1_pt1 | contig 15918 bp, 14 predicted proteins | sample 5204211 | NCBI WGS metagenome assembly WBZX01 (sample SAMN12344362, study PRJNA552823) | activated sludge metagenome | biome: Activated sludge suspended growth; feature: Nitrification reactor; material: Wastewater; isolation source: activated sludge from nitrification reactor of wastewater...
GCCGCCATTCTCGCCAGCCGCGGCCGCGTCGTCGTGATGGGCATGGGCAAGAGCGGCCACGTCGGCCGCAAGATCGCCGCCACGCTGGCGTCCACCGGCACGCCGGCCATGTTCGTGCATCCGGCCGAGGCCAGCCACGGCGACCTGGGCATGGTCACGCGCGACGACGTCGTGATCGCCATTTCCAACTCCGGCGAGAGCGACGAGCTCAACGTGATCCTGCCGGTGCTCAAGCGCCAGCACGTCAAGCTGATCGCGATGACGGGCAAGCCCGCGTCCACGCTGGCCGAGCATGCCGACATCGTGCTGGCCAGCACGGTCGAGCAGGAGGCCTGCCCGCTGAACCTGGCGCCCACCGCCAGCACCACCGCGCAGATGGCACTCGGCGACGCGCTGGCCGTGGCCCTGCTCGACGCGCGCGGCTTCGCCGAGGACGACTTCGCCCGCTCGCACCCCGGCGGTGCGCTCGGCCGCAAGCTGCTGGTGCTGGTGCGCGACCTGATGCGCAAGGACGACCGCGTGCCGCGCGTGCCGCCGGACGCCGCCTTCACCGACCTGCTGCGCGAGATGGGCGGCAAGGGCATGGGCGCCACCGCCATCGTCGACGATGCCGGGCGCCCGCTGGGCGTGTTCACCGACGGCGACCTGCGCCGACTGATCGAAAAAGGCGCCGACCTGCGCAGCGTGGTGGCCGGCGAGGTCATGCGCGCCGCGCCGCGCACCATCCGCGACGACCGCCTGGCCGCCGAGGCCGCGGACCTGATGGAAACCTGCAAGATCAACTGCATGCTGGTGGTGGACGACACCGGCGTGCTGGTGGGCGCGTTCAACTCGAACGACCTGATGCGCGCGAAGGTCATCTGATGGCCGCGGCGCCGCGCTTCGCCCCGCAACTGCTGCTCAAGGCGCAGGGCCGCGCCGCGGGGCGCATCGGCGTGCGGCTGGCGATCTTCGACGTCGACGGCGTGCTCACCGACGGGCGGCTGTACATCGGCGAGCACGGCGAGACCTTCAAGGCCTTCCATGCGCTCGACGGCCACGGCCTGAAGATGCTGGCGCAGTGCGGCATCGAAGTGGCCGTGATCACCGGTCGCGACTCGCCCGCGGTGCGCCGTCGCGTCGCCGACCTGGGCATCGCCCATGCGCACTACGGCGTGCAGGACAAGCTGCCGGCGGCCGAGGCCCTGCTGGCCACGTTGGGCATCGGCTGGGACGAGACCGCCGCCATGGGCGACGACTGGCCGGACCTGCCGCTGCTGACGCGAGCGGCGTTCGCCTGCGCACCGCCCAATGCGCATGTCGAGGTGCTGGCCGTGGCGCATCACGTCACCGCCGCGCCCGGCGGCCACGGTGCCGCGCGCGAATGCTGCGACCTGCTGCTGGCCGCCAGCGGCCGCTACGGCGCACTGCTCGACGGCCACCTGTCCACGCTCGACGGCCGCTGAGGCCCGCGCCCCGGCCCGCGCATGGCGATCGATCTCGACACCCTGATCCAGCCGCTGGACCCGCTGCCGGCCGCGGCCGCGCAGACCGCGCCGCCGAGGCCGCGGCAGCCGCTGTGGTGGCGCTTCGGCCAGCTGCTGTCGGCCTACCTGCCGCTGGTGCTGATGGGCCTGCTCGCACTGGCCACCTGGTGGCTGGTGCAGAACACGCCGCGCATCGCCGACCCCGGCCAGGCCGTCCCGGCACGGCACGAGCCGGACTACACGATGGATGGTTTCACGATGCAGCGTTTTGCCGCCGACGGCAGCCTGCGCGTGCTGGTGCACGGCGCGCAGATGCGCCACTACCCTGACACCGACACGATCGAGATCGACGGCGTGACGATCCGCGCCTGGGGCGCAGGCGGCCGTCTGACCGTGGCCACGGCCAGGCGCGCGGTGGCCAATGCCGACGCCACCGAAGTGCAGCTCCAGGGGCAGGCGCGCGTGGTCCACGGCGCCGAGGGGAGCACGGGGGCCGACGCCCCGATCGAGTTCGCCAGCGAGTTCCTGCACGCGTTTCTCGACACCGAGCGTCTGAAGTCGCACCTGCCCGTGGTGCTGCGCCAGGCCGGCAGCGAACTGCGCGTGGCCTGGATCGAATACGACCATCTCGCGCGCACCGCCAGGCTCGGCGGACCGCTGCGCGGGCGCTTCGACGTGCCCGCCAAGGCGGCCCGATGAGCGCGCCGGGCCGTTCCCTGGCGCGCGTGGCGCCGCGCGCCGCGCGGAGCCGCTCGTGATGAGCGCAGCTCCGCTGGTCTTCATCACCGGCGCGTCCAGCGGCATCGGCCAGGCGCTGGCCGAGCACTACGCGCGCGCCGGCTGGCGACTTGCGCTGGCGGCGCGGCGGGTGGGCGAGATCGAGGCCTGGGCCGCCGCGCGCGGACTGGCGCGCGACCGCTGCGTGGCCTACGCGGCCGACGTGCAGCGCATCGACAGCATCGTCGGCGCCGGCCGCCAGTGCATCGCCGAGCAGGGCCTGCCCGACGTGGTGATCGCCAACGCCGGCATCAGCGTGGGCATGGACACGGCCCTGCGCGAGGACATCGACGTGATGGCCGACACGCTGGCCATCAACAACGTCGGCCTGGCCGCCACCTTCCATCCGTTCCTGGCGCCGATGCGCGAGCGCGGCGCGGGCACGCTGGTGGGCGTGGCCAGCGTGGCGGCCATCCGCGGCCTGCCCGGCCACGGCGCCTACTGCGCCAGCAAGGCCGGTGTGGTGGCCTATTGCGAAAGCCTGCGCGGCGAATGCCGCGGCAGCGGCGTGCGCGTGGTGACGCTGCTGCCCGGCTACGTGGCCACGCCGCTGACGGCGCGCAACAGCTACGGCATGCCGTTCCTGCTGCAGGCCGACGAGTTCGCCGCGAGGGCCGCGCGCGCCATCGCGGCGGGCACCAGCTATCGCGTCATCCCCTGGCAGATGGGCGTGGTGTCCAAGCTGATGCGGCTGCTGCCCAACCCGCTGTTCGACAAGCTGTTCGCCGGCCGCGGCCGCAAGAAGCGGCGCGGGCAAAGCTGAAGCGCCCCTGCTCGCGCCTTCGCTTCGCGCGCGCTGCATCGGCCGTGCGCGCTGCAACCAAAACGCCACAGCCGCTTGTGGCGCATCGAGCGCGCCGCTAAAGTCCGCGCCTTCCCAGTCGCTGCCGGGCACCGCCCGCGGCAAGGAGGCTCCCGTGACACAGAAGGACATCCTCGGCTAGCTGCCCCCACCGGGGTGGTACGAGCGGCGCGCCGCGAGCGTGCCGCATCCGACTTCTGCTCGCCGTCGCGGCACCGCGACGCGCGGTGCTCTCTGGGAATCCTCGAATGCATCCTCTTCGGACGCTCCAGCGCTGCGCCCTGGCCGCCGCGCTGACTCTTCTTCCTGTGCTGCCGGCCGCTGCGCAGCCCGGCGCCATGCTGCTCGGTGCGGGCGAACGCATCGTGCTCGACGGGCGGCTCGACGACCCGGCATGGCAGCGCGCACCCGTGCACGACCGTTTCGTGCAGTTCCAGCCGCTGGACAGGCTGCCGCCGCCGGACGGCTACCGCACCACGTTGCAAGTGGTGGCCGAGGCCGACGCGCTGGTCATCGGCGTGCGCGCCTTCGACCCAGCCCCGCAGGAGATCCGCGCGCCGCTGACGCGACGCGACCAGGTCCGGCGCGACCAGGACTTCATCGCTGTGTTTGTGGACGCCGTGGGTGACCGGCGCGCGGCGCAGTTCGTGCGCGTCAGCGCAGCGGGCGTGCTGGCCGACGGCGTGTATGTCGCGGCCGGCGACTCGGAGGACTTCGCGCCCGACTTCGACGTCGACGCCGCGGTGCAGCGCCTGCCCGACGGGTACAGCGTCGAGCTGCGCCTGCCCTTCATCGCGCTGCGCTTTCCGCACGAGGGCGGCGCGCCGTGGCGGCTGATGGTGGCGCGCAGCGTGCCGCGGGCGTCCAACACGCTGTTGCTGTCGGCGCCGCTCACGAAGGACGGCTTGTCCTTCATCGCCGAGGCGCCGGTGGTGCAGGGCCTGGAAAGCGTGGCCGAGCGCGCCCGCCACCAGAGCCTGCTGTGGTTCAAGCCCGAGCTGACGCTGCGCGCCACGCGCGAGCGCGCGGACGGGCAGCCGCGCCGGCGCGACGAGACCGCGTCGCTCGGCGCCGAACTGAAGTGGCGCCCGCGCGCGGACTGGGTGATCGACGCCACGCTCGAGCCGGACTTCTCGCAGGTGGAACTGGACGCGCCGCAACTGGCGGGCAACACGCGCTTCGCGCTGTCGGTGCCCGAGAAGCGGCCGTTCTTCCTCGAGAGCACCGACGTCATCGACTTGCCGCTGGCGGGCTTCTATTCGCGCAGCGTGACCGACCCGCGCTACGGTCTGCGCGCCACCTGGCGCGCGCCGCAGGCCGACGCCACCGGGCTGTCGCTGCGCGACGAGGGCGGCGGCCTGGTGCTTCGGCCCGGCGCGTTCGGCACGGCGGTGTACGCGCAGGACGGCAGTTCGCAGGCCACGATGCTGCGCGCGCGCAGGCACGAAGGCGCGGTCTCGGCGGGCGTGATGCTGTCCGAGCGCGACTTCGGCGCCGCGCGCGGCATCAACCGCGTCGCCGGCGCCGACGTCTACTGGACGCCCGGCCCGCAGGACCAGCTTCGCCTGCGCGCGCTGCAATCGCGCACCACGGCGGCCTTCGACGCGCAGGGCCAGGCCCAGGCCGGCCCGGCCGAATCGGGTCACTGGATCGAGATGCGTTGGAACCGGCGCAGCGCCGACTGGATCGTCAACCTCGACGTGGACGACATCTCGCCGCGCTTTCGCAACGACAACGGCTTCGTCGACCAGGCCGGCGTGCGCCGCGTGGAGGGCGAGCTGATCCGGCGCTGGGGCGAGGTCGCGCTGCCCGGTTTCCTGGCGCACGAGTTCGAGACCTACGTGTGGGCGCGGCACGTGGCCACGCGGCCCGACGCGGCGTCCGGCGTCGAGGGCGGACGCACCGTGGCCACGCTGTGGCACCCCGGGGTCTGGTTCGCCGGACCGCGGGGCTCCGAGGGCTGGGTGCAGCTCGAGATCGACGCCGAGCGCGTGCGCCCGGGTGGGCGACTGCACGCCACACGCGGGGCGGGTACGCAGATCGCCCTGAGCCCGGCGCCGTGGATGCCGCGCCTGGCCTTCGAGATCAAGGCCGGCGAACGGGTGGACGTGGAAGCCGACCGCGTCGGGCGCGGCGTCGACGGCTTCGTCGAGGCCAACCTGCGGGGCTCGCTAGGCGGCCTGGGCCTGGAGTCCGAGCAGAAGCTGCAGTACGCCCGCATCGAGCGCGATGGCCGCTTCGCGCTGGACGACCTGGCCGCGCGCTGGCTCGGCGTGGTGCACCTGAGCGCGCGCGACTCGCTGCGCGCCGTGTGGCAGCTCGCTCGCTACAGGCGCGCCGACGACGCGGCGCTGGGCATCGCTCAGGCCAGCGACCACCAGCGCACGATGTCGCTGGTGTTCCAGCATCGCGTCGGGCTGGGCCGCAGCCTCGCCGTGGGGGCCACGCGGCAGCGCGTCGAGCCCGGCGGGCAGCGGCGCGACGAGCTGTTCGTGAAGGCCGCACTCGCATTGTGACCGTCGCAGGCGGGCGAGAATCGCGCCCGCCATGATCGACGTCGTCGTGCTCTTCTTCCTGCTGGGCGTGTTCGCACGCCTGGTGGGCAGCGACCTGCGCCTGCCCGAGGCGCTGTACGAGATGCTGTCGATCTACCTGCTGCTGGCCATCGGCCTGAAGGGCGGCATCGAGCTGTCGCGCCAGCCCATCGGCCTGCTGGCGCCCCAGGTGCTGGCCTGCATGGCGCTCGGATTCGCGATCCCCTTCGTGTTGTATCCGCTGCTGCGCTCGCTGCGTCTGGCCGGCGCCGACGCGGCGTCGGTCGCGGCGCATTACGGCTCGGTCAGCGTGGTCACGTTCGCCGTGGCCAGCGCCGCCCTGGCGCGCGAGGGCATCGCCTACGAAAGCCACGCTGCGCTGTGGGTGGCCGTCATGGAAGCGCCCGGCCTGGTGGCCGGCATCCTGCTGGCGCGCTGGGCCGCGCGGTGCGAGCAGGGCGCCGGCGGCACGGCGCGCTGGCGCGAGCTGGCGCACGACGTGCTGTTCGGCAAGAGCGTGCTGCTGCTGCTGGGCGGTCTGATCATTGGCGCGATCGCCGGCGAGGCCGGTGCCAAGCCGATCGCGGCCGTGTTCGTCGACCCGTTCAAGGGGGTGCTGGCGCTGTTCCTTCTGGAACTGGGGCTCGTGGCGGGCGCGCGCCTGGCCGAGGTGCGCCGCTTCGGCGCCGCGGTGCTGGTGGTGGGCGTGGCCGTGCCGCCGGTGCTGGCCCTGGCCGGCGCGGCCGTCGGCTGGGCACTCGGGCTGTCGGTGGGTGGCGTGGCGCTGCTGGCCACGCTGGCCGCCAGCGCGAGCTACATCGCCGCACCGACGGCCATGCGCATCGCGGTGCCCGAGGCCAATGCGGCGCTGTCGATCACCGCCGCGCTCGGCGTCACGTTCCCATTCAACCTGGTGGCCGGCATCCCGATGTACATCGCGCTGGCGCAGTGGATCGCCCAGAGGAGCCCGACATGAGCCTGGCCCGCCACCCCAAGAAGCTGCTGGTCATCGTGGCCGAAGCTGCGCTCGAAAAGGTCCTGGTGCGCGACGCGCGCGAGCGCGGCGCCCAGCGCTGGACCGTGACCGAGGTGCACGGCGCCGGCGTGGAAGGCGTGCGCGAAGGTGCCTGGGAGGCCGATCGCACGATCGAGCTCAAGCTGATCTGCGAAGCCGCCGTGGCCGAAGCGATCGCCGAGCATGTGATCGCGCGCTATGCGGCCAACTATGCGGTGGCGCTGTACTTCGCCGACGTGCAGGTGGTGCGGCCCGACCGCTTCTAGGCACCGCGCAGCGCGCGCACGCCACTCGAGAGGCAAGCACAAAGCAGCAGGCACAAAGCAAACAGGGCGCCGAAGCGCCCTGTGTCTGCGAGTGAAGCCTTCGGCTCAGTAGCCCTGGCCGCGGCCACCGCCGCCGTAGCTGCCGCCGCCACCACCGCCGCTGCCGTAGCCGCCGCGGCCACCGCCGCCGCTGCCACCACCGCCGCCGTAGCCACCACGGCCACCGCCGCCGCCACCGCCGTAGGGGCTGCGGCCACCGCCGCCGCCGCCACCGCCGTAGCCGCCGCCACCACCGCCGCCGCCGTAGCCGCCGCGACTACCGCCGCCGCCGCCACCGAAGCCGCCCGGACGCTCTTCGCGCGGACGGGCCTCGTTCACGACGAGCGGACGGCCCTCGAGGGCCTGGCCGTTCATGCCGTTGATTGCGGCTTGCGCCTCGGCGTCACTGCCCATCTCGACGAAGCCGAAGCCCTTCGAGCGGCCGGTCTCACGGTCCATCATGACCTTGGCCGACGTGACGGTGCCAAATTCGGAAAAAGCGGATTGAAGCGACTCGTCCCGCACGCTGTAGGCCAGATTGCCCACGTAAAGCTTGTTGCCCATTCGGCAAGCTCCTCATCAAAACACTGAAGTACCTAGTGGAGCTATCGTCCGGCTCGAGAACATCAAGCTTTGGCGCTGCATCCAGACAGGGAACTCCGATTATTCAGGAACGCGTCGCGGCCGTGACGCCGCCGCGGGCAAAAGTGTTGTTTTCTGGCCCGATAGCGGTCGCTTGCCACGCGGAATCTACGGGTGAACCCGAAGCGTGGTCCGTTGCTAGGATCGCCGCGCCATGACGGTGCGCATCGCCAGCCTCGTTCCCAGCGCGACCGAACTGCTGGTCGCGCTCGGCCTGGGGCCCTGGCTGGTCGCTCGCACCGGCTTCTGCACCCACCCGCCCGGTCTGCTGGACGGCGTGCCCAAGGTCGGTGGCACGAAGGACGTGAACCTGGACAGGTTGCTCCAGCTGGCACCCACGCACGTCATCGTCAACGTCGACGAGAACCGGCTCGACACGGCGCAGGCGCTGCGCGGGTTCGTGCCCGAGGTGCTGGTGACGCACCCCTGCGCGCCGCAGGACGTGGCGGGGCTGATCGACCAGATGGCGCGGGCCTTCGGACACCTCCCGGGCGTGAACGAGCGGGCGCGGGCGCTGCGCGACGACCTCGCGCACGAGCTGGCGTCCACCGCCGCCGCCGCCCTGGCGCCGCAGCCGGTGCTCTACCTGATCTGGCGCGACCCGTGGATGACCGTGGCGCGCGACACCTACATCTCGCGCCTGCTGGCCTGCGCCGGCTGGCACACCGAGCCGGACGCGCGGGGCGGCGAACACGGCGCTGCACGCTACCCGACCCTGGATGGCGACGAACCGTGGCTGCGGGACGTTTGCGAGGTGCTTCTGTCGTCCGAGCCCTACGCGTTCGGGCCGCAGCACCTGGACGAGGCCGCGCGCCTGTGCCCGGGCGCGCGCGTGCGCCTGGTCGACGGGCGCCTGCTGTCCTGGCACGGGCCGTCCACCGCCGAGGGATTGCGCTACCTGCGCGCCCTGCGAGGCGCCGCCGGCAGCCCGTAGCATCCCGGCCATGGACCTGCTCAAGCCGCTGATCGCGCTGCTGGCGATCGTCAATCCGATCGGCGTGGTGCCCTTCTTCCTGGCCTTCACGCTGAACTTCAGCCGCGAGCAGCGCCGTCGCACGATCAACGTGGCGTCGTTCTCGGCCTTCATGGTGATCGCGGTCAGCGCACTGGCCGGCCTGAAGATCATCGAGTTCTTCGGCATCAGCATCGCGTCGTTCCAGGTCGGGGGCGGCACGCTGCTGCTGATCAGCTCGCTGCAGATGCTCAACGCCCAGCCGGCGGAGGCGCGGCCCACCGACGTGGACGAGGGCAACCAGAAGGTCGACGCCGGCGCCAGCATCGCGGTGGTGCCGCTGACGATCCCGCTGCTGACCGGGCCGGCCACGATCTCCACCATGGTGATCTACGCCGAGAAGACGCGCCACCTGTGGGAGCACGCGGTGCTGGTGGGCTACGGCGTGGTGATCGGCGGCGTGACCTGGCTCACCTTCATGGCGTCGGGCCGCATCGCCAAGATGATGGGCCGCACCGGCATCAACGTGATGACGCGGCTGATGGGACTGATCCTGGCGGCGATGGCGGTGGAGCTGCTGGCCGACGGACTCGTCAAGCTCTTTCCGGGGCTGGCCCGGTGACCGACTCGACGTTCGACTACATCGTGGTGGGCGCGGGCACGGCCGGCTGCCTGCTGGCCAACCGGCTGTCGGCCGACCCGGCGGCGCGCGTGCTGCTGCTCGAGGCCGGCGGGCGCGACGACTACGCCTGGATCCACATCCCCGTCGGGTACCTGTACTGCATCGGCAATCCGCGCACCGACTGGCTCTACCGCACCGAGCCGGACCCCGGCCTCAACGGCCGCGTGCTGCGCTACCCGCGCGGCAAGGTGCTGGGCGGCTGCTCCAGCATCAACGGCATGATCTACATGCGCGGCCAGGCGCGCGACTACGACGGCTGGGCCGCGATGCTGGGCGACGATGCCTGGCGCTGGGACGCCTGCCTGCCGCACTTCAGGCGCCACGAGGACCACTGGCGCGGCGGCGACGACCACCACGGTGCCGGTGCCGAGTGGCGCGTGGAGAAGCAGCGCCTGCGCTGGGACCTGCTTGACGCGTTCGCGCAGGCCGCGGTGCAGGCCGGCATTCCGGCCTGCGACGACTTCAACCGCGGCGACAACGAGGGCGTGGGCTACTTCGAGGTCAATCAGCGCCGCGGCGTGCGCTGGAACGCGAGCAAGGCCTTCCTGCGCCCGGTGCAGCGCCGGCCCAACCTGCACGTGGAAACCGGCGCCCAGGTCACGCGGCTGGAACTCGGCGCCGGCGCCGACGGTGCGTTGCGCGCGCAGGGCGTGCAGGTGCGCACCCGGCATGGCCTGCAATCGTTTGCCGCGACAAGGGCGGTGGTCATGGCCGCCGGCGCCATCGGCACGCCGCAGCTGCTGCAGCTGTCGGGCATCGGCGACCCCGCGCTGCTGTCGCGCCACGGCATCGCACCGCGCCATGCGCTGCCCGGCGTCGGTGCCAATCTGCAGGACCACCTCCAGATCCGCGCCGTGTTCGGCGTGGAAGGCGTGAGCACGCTCAACGAGCTGGCCAACTCCTGGATGGGCAAGGCGCGCATCGCGCTGGAGTACGCGCTGCGCCGCAGCGGGCCGATGAGCATGGCGCCGTCGCAGCTCGGCGCGTTCACCCGCTCGTCGCCCGAACAGCCCTGGCCCAACATCGAATACCACGTGCAGCCGCTGTCGCTGGACGCGTTCGGCGAACCGCTGCACCGCCATCCGGCGTTCACCGCCAGCGTGTGCAATCTCAACCCGGAGTCGCGCGGCACGGTGGGCATCCGCTCGGCCGACCCGGCCGACGCCCCGGCGATCGCGCCGAACTACCTGTCCACCGACGGCGACCGCCGCGTGGCCGCCGAGTCGCTGCGCGTCACGCGCCGAATCGCGGCGCAGCCCGCACTGGCCCGCTACCGCCCGCGCGAGATCAAGCCCGGCGTGCAGTACGACAGCGACGACGAGCTCTGGCGCCTGGCGGGCGACATCGGCACCACCATCTTCCACCCCGTGGGCACGTGCCGCATGGGCCCCGACGGCGACGCCGGCGCGGTGCTCGACGCGCGGCTGCGCGTGCGCGGCGTCGGCGGCCTGGTGGTGGCCGACGCGAGCGCCATGCCCACCATCACGAGCGGCAACACCAATGCCCCTACCTTGATGATCGCCGAGCGCGCGGCCGACTGGCTCACGGACCCGAACAGACGATGAAGCTAGGGAGGCTGTGACCGAAAGGCCACGACCCCGTAAGACTTGACGGGTTGCCCCGGCGCCCCGCGTCGATAGACTCGACGCAATGTCGTCTGCGCCTGTGTCCGAACCTGGGCCTGCCACCTCCGGCGGTGGGCAAGCCGATGCGGCGGTGCGGCGGCGCAAGGGCTCCGACGTGCGCGCCGTGATGTGGGGCGCCCTGGCCATCACGTTGCTGGTGGCCGTGGCGACGACACCGCTGTGGTGGCGCAGTGGGCCCGCGGCGGCCTGGGTGGCCGCCGCCGCGGCGCTGCTGCTGGGCGCGGCCTCGGTGCTGCTGCTGCTGCGCCTGGCGCGGCAGACCCGCAGCAACGCCCTCGCGCTCGACCGCTTCGCCGACCGGCTGCGCCATGGCGACGTGGCCGGCGCGCTCAAGGCGGTCAAGGCCGAGGGTCCGAAGGTGATCTCGGCCTGGGGCGACCTCGACGAGGCACCGGGCCCCACCGCGACGCCTGCAGCCCACGCGCCGTCCACGCTGTTCGGCGACACGCCGTCGCGCTTCGACCTCGGCGCGCGCGAGGTCGAGCTGGCCCTGGGCGAGCGCGAGCGGCGCTGGCAGGCGCGCATGAAGCTGTCCGCCGACTGGCACTGGGAGACCGACGAGCGGCTGCGCTTCACCTGGGTGTCGCAGGACCTGGCGTCGCTGGGCAAGCTCGGCGTGCAGCCGGCCGACCTGCTGGGCCGGCGCCTGGACATGGTGCCGCTGTTCCAGCCGCCGGCCGGCGGCTGGGGCCCGGTGATGGAGCGCGTGGCACAGCACAAGAGCCTGCGCGACGTGCTGATCGAGGTGCATCGCCGCGGCCGCTCGCCGGTGTGGGTGACCCTCGCCGGTCGCCCTCACCAGGACGACTCGGGCCGCTTCACCGGCTACGAGGGCGTGGGGCGGGACGTGACCGAGCAGCGCCTCGCGCACGAGCGTCTGGCCGAGAGCGAGCGGCGCCACGCGATGATGGCCGACCTGGCGGCCGACTGGTTCTGGCAGACCGACGCCGCCCACCGCATCGTGGAAGTGGGTCCGGTGGCGCGCCAGATCGCGGGCGACCGCTATGGCCAGGTGATCGGCCAGCCGCGCTGGGCCGTGTTTCCCGACGGCGCCAGTGACGCCGAGTGGACAGCGCACCGCGCCGACCTCGACGCACACCGCGCCTTCCGCGGCTTCGAGTTCGCCATCCGCAGCAATGGCCGCACGCTGCGCTGGGTGTCCATCAGCGGGCTGCCGCGCTTCGACGCGCACGGCACCTTCCTCGGCTATCACGGCGTGGGTCGCGACATCACGCTCAAGAAGCGCGCCGAGCGGCTGCTTCTCACACGCAACGAACAGCTCGAGCGCCTGGTGTCCGAGCGCACCGGCGAGCTGGAGCAGTCCAACCGCGACCTCGAAGCCTTCTCGCGCCAGCTCGCGCATGAGCTGCGCACGCCCATCGGCCAGGTGGTGGGCCTGGCCGACCTGTTGCGCAGCAGCGCCTGGGAGCGCCTGACCGAGGGCGAGCGCGAGTGGCTGCGCCTGTCGGGCCAGGCCGCGCGCGACATGTCGTTCACCGTCACCGCGTTGCTGGAGCTGGCGCGGTCCACGTCCACCGCGCTGCTGCTCGAGCCGGTGGACCTGAGCGCCCTGGCCGACACCGTCATCGCCGACCTGCCCTGGATCGAGCGGAAGGCGCCGGTGGAATGGATCGTGGAGCCCGCGATGGCGGCCCACTGCAGCGCCGCGCTGGCGCGCGTGGTGCTCGGCAATCTGCTGGGCAACGCCGCCAAGTTCACGCGCGACGTGGCGCAGCCGCGCGTGCACGTCGGCCGCGCCGACGACGACGAGTCCGGCCCCGGCGCCTTCTACGTGCAGGACAACGGCGCCGGATTCGACGCGGCCCATGCCGACACGCTGTTCCAGCCCTTCGTGCGGCTGCACCGAAGCGAGCAGTTCCAGGGTACGGGGCTGGGCCTTTCGATCGTGCGCCGCATCGTCGAGCGCCACGGCGGCAGCGTGCGTGCCCAAGGCGAGCCTGGCCGCGGCGCGCGCTTCGTGTTCCGCTTCGGTCCGCCGCGCGCCGCCGAGCTGGCGCTTCCCGCCGACGCGATGGACAGCTCGCGCGACGCTGCAGCCTGATTCGCCGGGCCGACAATCGGCCGATGCTGGAGGCAATTTCGGGGGACATGGCGCGGCTGCTGCTGGTGGCGGCGGCCGGCGGGCTGGCGGGCTTCGTGGACGCCATCGTCGGCGGCGGCGGCCTGGTGCTGGTGCCGGCGCTGTTCGCGGTGTACCCGCAGGCGCCGCCGGCCACGCTGCTGGGCACCAACAAGGGTGGCGCGGTCTGGGGCACGGCGTGGGCCACGGCGCAGTTCGCGCGCCGCGTCACGCTGCGCTGGTCGGCGCTTTGGCCGGCCGTCGCGACGGCGCTGGCCGGCAGCCTGGTCGGCGCGTGGGTCGTGACCCAGGTCAGTGCCGACGGGCTCAAGCGAGCGCTGCCCTTCGTGCTGGCCGGCGTGCTGGCCTACACGCTGGCGCGCAAGGACCTGGGCCGCCACCACGTGCCGCGCTTCGAGGGCCGCCGTGAGGCGGCGCTGGCCGCGGGCATCGGCGCGGTGATCGGCTTCTACGACGGCTTCTTCGGCCCCGGCACGGGCAGCTTCTTCGTGTTCCTTTTCGTGCGCCTGCTCGGCTACGACTTCCTGCACGCCAGCGCGAGCGCCAAGCTGCTCAACACCGTGACCAATGCGTCGGCCCTGGCCCTGTTCGCCTGGAAGGGGCATGTCTGGTGGCACATCGCCGCGGTGATCGCGGTGGCCAACGTGCTGGGCAGCCTGGCCGGCACCCGGCTGGCACTGCGCCACGGCGCGGGCTTCGTGCGCGCCGTGTTCATCGTGGTGGTGGGTGCGCTGATCGTGAAGACCGGCTACGACGGCTTCGTGCGTTGACGGCGGCGGCCTTGCCCTGCAGGAGTACGGGGTCTTTCCGTACGGCGCGGCCAGAGGATTTCACGTCTAGAGACCCCGCTCCAGCCGGGCCTTGGGAAAGCCCGCTGTGCGGCCGGCTCCGCGCCGGCTAGGCTGCCTGCCTTCCGATCCGCAGGAGCCCTGCCCCATGACCGCCGTCGCCCCCGACACGCTTGCCTTGCAACGTCTGTACCACTGGGAGACCACCACCCCCGACCGCGTGGTGTTCACGCAGCCCTACGACGGCGCGTCCAAGGGTGGGCCGGTGCGCACCTGGACCTGGAAGCAGGCCCTGGAGGAAACGCGCCGCATGGCGGCGCACCTTCAGAGCCTGGGCCTGCCCCCGGGCAGCCACATCGCGATGATCTCCAAGAACTGTGCGCACTGGCTGATGACCGACTGGGCCATCTGGATGGCCGGCCACGTGTCGGTGCCGCTGTATCCCACGCTGGCGTCGGACACCATCCGCCAGATCCTGGTGCACAGCGAGGCGAAGCTGCTGTTCGTGGGCAAGCTCGACGGCTGGGACGGCATGAAGGCCGGCGTGCCGCAGGGGCTGCCCTGCATCACCTACCCGCTGTCGCCCGCCAACGCCGTGCCCGGCGCGCCCACCTGGGACGACATCGTCAAGAAGCACGCGCCGCTGGCCGGCAACCCGGTGCGCCCGGCCGACGAGCTGTGCACCATCATGTACACGTCCGGCACCACCGGCATGCCCAAGGGCGTGATGCACACGTTCGGCAACTTCGCCTGGAGCGTGCAGTCGGGCCTGAAGCGCGTGCCGATCGACAACAAGGCGCGCATGCTGAGCTATCTGCCGCTGTCGCACATCGCCGAGCGCACGCTGGTGGAGCACGGCATGATCGCCACCGGCATGGAGGTGTTCTTCGCCGAGAGCCTGGACACCTTCACGCTCGACCTGCAGCGCGCCAAGCCCACCGTGTTCTTCTCGGTGCCGCGGCTGTGGGTGAAGTTCCAGCAGGGCATCCACCACAAGATGCCGCCGGCCAAGCTGGAGCGGCTGCTCAAGATCCCCATCCTGGGCGGCATCGTGCGCAAGAAGGTGCTCAAGGCCCTGGGCCTGGACCAGTGCACCTTCGCTGCCGGCGGCGCCGCGCCCATGCCGCCCGACCTGCTGCGCTGGTACAACAAGCTCGGCCTGGACCTGGTCGAGGTCTACGGCATGACCGAGAACTGCGGCGTCAGCCACGCCACGCTGCCCGGCAAGCAGCGCCCGGGCACGGTGGGCCTGCCCTACGACGGCGTGCAAAGCCGCCTGAACCCGGCCGACGGCGAGATCCAGATGAAGAGCGGCGGCCTGATGACGGGCTACTACAAGGAGCCCGAGCAGACCCGCGCCGCGCTCACCGACGACGGTTGGCTCAAGACCGGTGACAAGGGCGCGCTCGACGCCGAGGGCAACCTCAAGATCACCGGCCGCGTGAAGGACCTGTTCAAGACCAGCAAGGGCAAGTACGTGGCGCCCGCGCCGATCGAGGACCGCCTGGTGATGCACGCCGTCGTGGAAGCCTGTGCCGTCACCGGCGCCAACCTGGGCCAGCCGCTGGGCATCGTGATGCTCAACGCCGACGGCATCGCCCAGGCCGCCGACGCGGCGGGCCGCAAGGCCATCGAGTCGTCGCTGGCCGAACACCTGGCCACGGTGAACGAGAAGCTCGACCCGCACGAGCAGCTCGACTGCGTGGTCGTCGTCACCGAGCCCTGGAGCGTGGACAACGGCTTCATCACGCCCACCTTCAAGGTCAAGCGCAACCGCATCGAAGAGGTCTACGGCCCCGACTACGAGAAGTGGGTGGGCTCGCGCAAGAAGGTCATCTGGAGAGCGTGACGCGCCCCCCGTTGCGCCTGCGGGATGGGCGCCGTGGTTTGCGTTTGACGATCGGTAGCGGAGAAGCGAATGCCCATCGAGCTGAGTCGCGAGGCGCGTGATCGGGCCGTGGCCTCCATCGAGCGGTACTTCGCCGAGGAGTTCGACCAGCGCATCGGCAACATCGCCGCCGCGGGCCTGCTGGGATTCGTCCTCGAGGAGATCGGCCCTCTCGTCTACAACCACGCCGTCGGCCAGGTGCAGGAGCGGCTGCTGGAGCGCGTGCAGGAGCTCGACATCGAGGTCCACGAGGACGAGTTCACCTACTGGCGCAAGTTCGACAAGGCGCGCAAGGGAAAGGGCTGATCCATGAAGCCGAA